>Ga0157302_10000179_pt1 | contig 10336 bp, 11 predicted proteins | sample NitcycUS103311B2_FD_108381 | JGI IMG/M metagenome (GOLD analysis project Ga0157302, IMG submission 108381) | Soil microbial communities from Arlington Agricultural Research Station in Wisconsin, USA - Nitrogen cycling UWRJ-S103-311B-2 | ecosystem: Environmental > Terrestrial > Soil >... | reverse complement strand
ACCTAATTTAATTTAATTTATTTTTAATATCTAAAACTTGAATCTTCCTTCACCTTTATCTAGTTCTGTAACTAATCTGCAAACTTGAATCCAATCATTGATTTATTAACTAATTGATCAAGAGATATGATTCAAATGTGCTAGACAATCCTAATTGATATGAGATCGGCTCAAATTAACGTCCGGTCTGCATCTGTGGTAAGCTAAAAATAAATGTAGCGCCTTTACCATCGATATTATTTTTAGCCCATATTCTACCACCATGAGCTTCAATAATACTTTTTGAAATATACAAACCCAACCCTATCCCATGTTCTGATTTCGTCGCAAATTTGGTAAATAATCTGGGTATTATCTCTGAATCTATTCCTTCACCTTCGTCCTTTATAGCTATGTTCCATTCCTTTGCATTTGCATTTTTTGTCTTTTCTAACAGAGATAATGTAATTGAGCCATGTTTTGTAAAGTTTAATGCATTATCTATTAAATTCTGGATAACCTGAAGAATTCTTTGTCTGTCTCCGATAACTAAAGCATTCTTTAATTTACAGTCAAATAATATTTCACATCTCTTTGAAAGACTTTCACGATCATTTCTATAATCATCTAATAAATCATTAATTGCGGCAACCAAATCAAACACATTATTTCTTAGATCTAATGATTTACCATCAATCCTTGATACATCTAAAATATCTTCAGTAAGAAATTTCAAACGGCGTGCATTTCTACTAATAATAGATATGAATTCTTCATATTGTTCAATGTTGCCTTTCTTACTACCCAAGATATCGGCCAAGCCTAATATCGGTTGAATAGGCGTTCTTAACTCGTGTGCAGCCATATTGATAAACTCACTTTTCATTCTGTCATGTAATTTTAGTTGTTCTGCCACTTCAAGCTGTTTCCATAAGAACTCAAGGATTGAAACATAAGATAATGCCATGTGTTTGCTATTTGAATAAATTGCAAGCCCGGCCGCGTCGTAGGAGTTATCCTTTGTATCATCTTTAGTCTCGATGATAAATGACCCTTTTCGATCAATTATCAAAATACCTAAACTCCTTTGTGAACCTATATCGATGCACTTAATCTCAAATTTGTGATCGAAATTACTTATGTAGTTACTCCTGCCCTTACTTTGATCTGTTCTTGTCTTCTGGAACGGATTTTCTATCATCAGTTTCGCATATTCTTGTTCGAGAATCTTATCTACTATATCCTGATCGCCAGGAATTAATATTCTGATATTTAATCCCTTTCTGGCTAACTCATCTAATATTTGTAAACTTCCCAATCGGATTTGGCGACGAAAAGAATTAAGTGTTGGAAGTATTCCAAAGATTTCAAAATCAGCATTTTTACATTCTTCTGTAATCCGTTTGAGTGCATTGCCAGGATTCCTTATTATTTCGATATCAGGAGGCACTACAACACCTTGACTGATCTCCTCAAGTCTATTCTGAGCATCGATCCCATCTGCCCATAGATCTTCAAATACCTTTGAGAAATATTTTACATATATTGGTTCATCACTGATTAACAATATCTGAACTTGTTTTCCTCTTTCTATTCTTTCGAATGTTACTGCTATCTCTTTGTCAGTTATGCCAAAACTCAGTGGTGGAAGATTACTTCTGTGTCTTATCTTTACTCCATCCTGTAGAATCTTTCGAGCAAGATTCGCATTATGTTTGTTTTCTATGTTACAAATATATCTAATTCCTTTATGTTTTCCTTTCATTTGTTTTGCTACCAATTTCTTGTTAATTTCAACAAAATAATCCTGTATATATTGCAGACCTCCAGGTGCAGCGATACAAGATAAAACCTCCTTTGATTCATCTGAGAAACGTCTGATTTCGCTAATAATTTCATCCGCATTGTCTATAATTCTTGTTTTATGTATAATGATACCATCCTCTAGTTCTCGAATTTTTTGCTCAGCTGGAATCGCTGTCTTCCATAGTGTATCAAAAATATATCGACCTTGTTCTACTACCTCCTTCACATTACTATAAATGACCTGTGTTAGGGGAGAGCTTTCTTGTAATACTGTAGTAGCCATATACTCGTGTTCGCTAACTGCAACACCCCCTTTTACCCCATCCAGATGCTTAAGTTCATCAACTAATTTTATTAATTGCTTACAATAATGAAGATTATCCTGTGTAATTTCTGTAAACGCTCTTATCTTTCCTCCTCTTTTTCTTATATCTTTATAACCATCTTTATATTCTGAAACATCTACTACGATCGAGGGAGCATTCTTATCAAAAAAGATATCCATCCTTTCTCGCACATTTGACATGAAATAGACTCCACGGCCCACGGCTTTTTCTATGCCATACAATATTTCTGAACTCTTGTCTTTGGTTGGAGGATATGACGCAGTAGGCGTAGCAGTCAAGTAGAACTATTAAGGGAGAATTCATCATATAAGGGTAAGGACATTACTATTCGAAGTCCACCTTATGTTGGTCTATTTTAGATAAAATAGTGTCTTGATATTCATTATGTATAATAATATTCTTTAATTACCTGATTTTTAGCCTTATTTAATAAATTCCCATTATTTCTTATCGTACTGATGATCAATTGTAATAATAGGAATTTAGTCTAAGAGGTATTCTGGCATTGATAAATCTCTTGTAATTAAATTTCAAAATCTAAGTATTATTGACATCATTTGACTAGAAGATTGATTTTCGATAATTGCCAATTTGTATCAATGCGTTTGTGAGAATTGTTGGTTATCATTCAGTTAACATTCCATAAATAGCACAGATATCTCATTAATATGATAGTTTTTAAATTTTCACCTCATATTTTATCGAGACTCGAATTTATTATTATATAGCAATAGAATAATTTGCTTTCTACAATTCACCCTTTCTTTTTGTAGTATTGTTCGATAATTTACATCACGTTCAATAGAACCCTCTTCTATTTCTCAATAATCGTTTATAATGATAATTGTATTTAAATAACGATAAATTCAAACATGAGTATTTCTATCAACATCTTCTATGAGTAGCTGATCATTGTATCTGTATAGTATGGAATACTGAATTTCTATTACAGTGTGAGTTATGAAACATGTCATGTATTGTCGTGTTATAATGTTATCTTGTCAGGTTGGAGAAACATTAGTTGATTATCATAAATATTTTGGAATGGTCTAATTGTATTTCTTTCTTTTTAATACAATCATGAATCTTAACTATAAATGAATATTTCAGTGTAATCGGCGCTCAAGGATCTGTTCCATATTATATGAACGTACTATCCTAGCTACATATGCTTTTTGATAGAAATCCGTCCCATCTCTTTTGCCAATACTTCCCCCACTTTTTCATCAATATTTGAGATCGATGCAAATTCAATAGGATCTACTTTATAATCAATCATTATCTTAATTAGATAAGGTAGATAATCTGCACCAAATGTACTCCTTGACAAATGGGCCTTTTGAGCTAAACTAGAAAGTACGATTTTCATAGATTGACTTCTCGCGAGAATAGGTCCCATTATAGGCCATATCATACCATATTGACTATACTTTATCCCCTTATTGTGTGAATATTCGTATAAGCCGTAAGATATCATATCATTAAGATACTTAAGGAGACTCCATTGTCTACGTCGTCCAGCCCTACCAACTATCATATCAGCCTGAGAAAGTACATCGAGTAGGGCAGCCATGCTCTTCTTATCAACTTGTCTAGACGACGAAACTATGCTTGAAAAAAATGCATTTATTAAATCCTTTCTTCTTTCCTCTGTTGACATACCAAATCTAGGATCAGCATACGTGCCATTAGTACGTGATAAGAATGATTTACCCTTTTCAGCTGAACCGGAGGAAAAATAGCCGTTAATTGTATTTCCAATATCAATCTCAGTAATGTCTCCCATGGTGGCATTATATCCAGAAAGCCTTGATTGTGCGATATTTAATAATGATCTAATGTCCCCATGACAATCTGATGCAATTGAAATTTTTTCTTCTAAACTCAATTTCTTATTTTCAATTCTTAAAATATATTCCAAAAACAACAAAAGCAGTCTAGGGGGAATAGCCTTGTATTCTATTGATCTGCATACTTTCGCTAGTTCTCTGATCTTGGCATTCTTAGAATTAGCTGCAATGATTACAGGTATAGTTGGCTCTTTCAGTATTTTTGTTAGGTATTCTAATCCCCCTGTATCGTGTCTACTTGATATCCCATCAATCTCATCCAAAAAAAGTAATATGGGTTTTCTGAATATGCTAGTGTTGTTAAGTATAGGGATAATTCTTTTCTCTAAATCCTCCCTCGCTCTTGTATCGCTTGCATTCATTTCTATCAAATCATAGTTGAATTGCTGAGCTAATGCATGGACTAGTGAAGTTTTTCCAGTTCCAGGAGGACCAATCAGTAGCAAAGGCTTGCTTCCGTTAATCCAATGTGTAAGCCATTTTACTACAGCTAACCTTGCATTCTCATTACCTATCATGTTTTCTACTCTCTTTGGTCTATATTCCCTAGCCCACATCTTTCTTCTTATATCACTAGTAATTATTTCATTTATGTGTAGTGTATACTATCCTTAATAGCTTGAGCTACGTTGTATAAGCACGGGAGAATAAAACATGGTAATGAACCAACAGCAGCAACAACAACAGCAGATCGCGTTTAAGGATACACAGTAAGAAATCTTTCGGTCTGGCATTTTTTTCTTGCCTATACAAATAGTCAATATGCATCATCGATTCGTACATACTAGATGGCATTGTGCGTTCATCTTGGGATTCTGGCCAAGTTTCTGCTTTTCTTGCTAGGAAAATATAGAATAAAAATGATATCTCATTAGCAAATGAATTCTCTAGTGCAGTAATAATTCTTGTCTGATATATGCTGCTATAGTCTTGTTTTGCAATATATTTAATAAAATGATTTAGATCTGCACTTACAATCAGTATCCGAATATTAGATAACGTCTTCTTGAGACAAGACATGCGATTTGTATTATCTTCCCCACTCATCTCTAACGTCGACCAACCGCTTTCCTTAACGCCGCCCATAGTCATCGACAAAGAAGTCAGATTCTCGAATTCCTTTATCAAATATTGGTTTAAACTGTACCGCCAAATTGTCGACGCTATTAAAGACATCTAATAATAGCTCCCGTTAATAGACTCCCTCTACCTACGGTTCTACAATCTAGAGAAGTTCTATGCCAACAATAGAATGTCTGTAAGTAACGTTGTCGAAAGCAAAAGAAAAACTAACTTTAGACGAAATTTCCGATCACTGTCACGTAGCACAGTAAGTAAGGTAAGTTCTTCGTTTTTCCTTCTTTTTATTTGGTCGTTATGCATAGCAATCGGCATCTATAGTTCTGTTGTAAGTGGAAGTATAAGAATTCTACTTAGATGAGAAGGACAAGAAGCCTAACTCAGCAAAGAACATTCTGAAATATTAAACTATTAACGTATTTCGCTATGATATTAGCATGTTATCAGCGAGACATATATACTAGAAATCAGATGTTTGCAATATCTGGCAGAAGAAACTAATCCTCCCGTAACGATATCAAAATCAAGATATAGAATTCTGTTGGTCCGCTAAGTGCCGGCGAACACAACATATCACATATAGTAGTACGGTATAAAAAGTAATATAACCATAATATAGAAAGCAAATAGAGCATATGTCTAATAATGATACTGAGGAAGAGCGATCTTTCCGGGAAAGATATGCGCAGGAGCTGCAAAAGAAAAAAAAGCAGCCAGGCACTGGTGGCCGTTATCAAGATGATGAGATGTCTGAAGAAAGAAGAAACGTGAGTCAGCAGCAAGGAAAAACACCGGGACGTAGAGGAGAACAAATAAAACAGCAAGAAATCGACAAGGAAATTATCAGACGCAATAGATTACAGCAGGAGAATGAGAAGAATGGAAATTAAGAATAGAAGAGATTGGGTTTGTCATATCGCTTACCGTGTTATTTGTTCGAGCAGTTAATTTATTCCAGAAAATCATTTCTACCATCAATTTGGCCATAGTTCAGTATAAATATAGATTAACTACAAATTGCACAAAAATAATTATAGGCAGCCAACTATTGCATTTGCATTGATTTAATCGAAATCAATCTCTACATTTCAAAGGAAATAAATGAATCGAGTACAGATAACATTGATACTGTTGACAATAATGATAACAATGACAGCCGTAATCATAGCAGTTTTAGGATCGCCGGCGGTACTTCAGCTATGAAAGTCTCTTGGCAGGTTACAGGTATTCGTAGGGATCCTTGGGCTAGCGCGCATAGAGTTCATGTTGAACAAGATAAAACGGCTAAAGAACGGGGCTATTACATGCATCCAGATCTTTATGGCCAACCGGCAGACAGGGGAATAAGCAGCTTATACTTCCCACAGAAATAACCTAGCCGTACTGGCAGTTAGAAAGTGACTAGCGAGATACGTACAAGTAATATCTACGGATCTAATCGGTATAATGCTCAATATCGGAATACCTCAAATACGAGAATCAATCTTTTTATAAACTAATTTAAAATAGGAAAGTTGATGTCGGTTCAGATTCAAGAGCAAAAAGTGAGGCAGCAAGTAAAACTTTCACAAATACTGAAAAATGCCACGGAAGAACAATGTTTTGGACACTTTATGAAAATTTCTGAAATTTCAGATCTTGATGAGGATCATCAAACCAAATCAAGAGCAAAATCTGTCAAGGTATGCGTCAACGGCTTGCTAATGTCAAAGTCTGCAATTGGAGATGAATCTTCGACGCCCTTATCTATATATGAATACGTAGCTGATGATGAAGATATTTTGCAGGCTTATAGAACTTTAGGAATTGATCCATATTATAGAATTAAATGCAGTAAATGTAATTTGCTTGGTGATGGGTACCATATTTATCGTGTACTTGAACATATGAATGACTATCATCTGGCTTCATTTAAAGAAATAGGATCATATCTTGAACTATTGGGACTTTAAATAAGCAGGAATCAGCCAATGTGAGGGGGGATGTACGGTCTTATAACATTATTCATGAACCCAGGGTATATTAGGCCATATAGGCACATTCCAGTATTATATTCATATTCGTCGATCTGTAATTGAGACATTTGGGACACATCCGTAGGGGCAATCATTTGATTTCCACTGTTGTTCCCTCTTCTAGTGTTGTAGGGTTTTTCTTTGGAATCTCAATATGTAGTATTCCATTGCTCATTTTGGCACTAACTTTAGAGGACAATATCTCCTCAGGAATTGGAATCTTGCGATAAAATGAGCTATATGAACGTTCATTGTATACAAATCTCTTTGTCCCATCCTGTGATTCTTCTTCTTTCGATTGTTCGCCAGAGATTTCAACTGAGTCTTTTGTTGCTTTTACTTTTACATTTTCTTTTTCGATTCCTGGTATTTCTATTTTTAACTCATATCTGTCTTCTTTATTGACCATATCAAAAATTGGCATTCTTACCATAGTTTGATCCTGATCATCCTCTTCAGTTGCTAGTAGAGAGGGAACGCGCCAACCCCATAAAGATGATGACCAAGGCATCATCGTATCTTCAATATCTCTTCTAAAAGTATCAAAAATATTGTCCATGCGTCTGGTCTGCAAAGATCTCTGAGAGTCTATTGCTCGTTCTCTATCGGTGCCGAGTCGACCATTCTTACTCTCATGGCCTCCTCTTTTAAAATCCTGAAGGCCAGGTTTATATGTACTTACACCGTCTCTTACTTTTCTAACGTTTGTCTTAGATTTTTTAGATGATGTAGGCATGTATTTACACCCAGTATTAATAGGAAATAGGGATATATGAATTTTAAAATAATTAATGCCAAATCTGCAATAGACGTATTGTGGAAGCAGAAAAGAATTACAAATTTATAACAGACTGTCTTCATTGTGAATCTATATACAAAGGTATCAATGAGTAAAATACAAACACGACGTCTTACTTTGAGATAAAGAAATCAAAACTCGATGCTGCAATAACAGACTTTACGAAAACATTTTCAGATGATTTGGAAAATTCTTATCTCTGGCCACATCTATCAAACCTAGATGCATAGAATGGATGATCTTTGTCGTCACTGACTCTCTGGAATCATTTGGTATGTTTCTTTGAACTCACATTGCTCGCCCGTGAGAAAAATAATGTAAAAGAGCTTTCAAGAATTGCAGCTAATACTGCTAAAACGTTTGAACAAACAACAAGAGATACTGCTCAAGCTTCAGCAAAGATATGGCGGTAATTTCAGATAAGCGATAGAATATTATCATAAATCTAAGCATTCGTAGAAGACCATAAGACAAATATTCTCCCTTCTAGAATTCCACTTTATCTTTTGTCAAGTTATACAATATCAAATAATTTGAAGCCTTTTCACATCTTGATTCTGTCAATTGTTACTTGTGAGTTCACCTTCGCCGGGCGAAATGACACAAAAGATGTACTAATAGTTCTACACTTTATTTCCAAAGGTGTTAACATATTGGAAATCGTTCGTAATGGTCTTCCGGGGCCAATGGCGTCAACATATCTTAGCAATCTACTGTTAGACTGAGTACGATGGCATAATCATAAGTATATTTCGTAGATTCGATCTAGCAACAAACACTATTAGTCAGGTATTTAGAGAAAATAGGAAAGGCAAGTCACAGATAGGGATGCTATCGGGTGACATTGATTAGTTTTTTTGTTCGTGTCTATAAGCGAAGCCTCGTGTAGCGAAGGTGCATGAACTTGCGCGGGTCTACTTGCTTGCCAGTCAAGTTTTCAATAAATATCGCTAGTTACTGTAGTATGATTTTGGTTTTTGAATGTAAGATGATGAGCCGATCGAATAGAAGAACTTGGATTTATTATTAAGACTATTTCAGCATTAGTAGTTGTGGTAGTAGTAATGGCAGCAGTAACAGGCTATTCATTTCGTTTGCTCGTAAATATGTATTATAACTAATGAGTCATGATGGATGCCTTGAGAGTGTTGCTGAACATGTGACTATAAAATCTGCTAGAATAATAGAGCCTACAATGAATTCTTTGTAATTCTTAATCTAGTAGTTGTTACAAATTCATCTATCTTCAGCAGCAATATGACTTCCATCTCCTAACTTTGCTTTCCTTTGTAATGGTAGTTTATTATCATTATTTTTTAATTTTTCTGCTATCAATATAGCCTTCGGCTTTTCATTTTCCTCCGACACCGATTTATTGTTTTCTTTTCTTCCTTGTTCTGCAATCAACGGCTCAACCATTTCGACTTTGACACTGTATATAGTTATTAGGTAGTCTTGACCGCAGTGTCGTGCTACATACTTTGGTGAATTGATATCGTTAAACTGAGGGTTCCATTCTAGTTGTGCTCCACATTTGTTACATTGAGATTCTGTCAGTGCAGAATGAAGCGATGAGGATGTGCTGGTCCTTTGTTCTTGTACTTTTGGCATTGCTCAGCATTAAAACTATACAACATCATTTATTTACAATGTATATCAATTCTTATCTCTCTTCTTTTTTCCAGTTTAATCTCTTATAAAGGTAATATGAGGCCTGAATGTATGGAATTAAATATCTTATGGTTTAATTACTGTTGTTTTCAGACAGATGATAGATAATAATGACGGTCATAATAATATAGAAGAATCAGTTATTGCCAAGTCTACAGGCAATCAAGAAGAAGAGGACATAGCGGTAAAAGATGCTGCATTATACAATGTCCTAAACTAAGAAAAAGATGACAAAGCAAGATGCAGGATACAGAGAACAAGATGAAAGGAAATCCAACAACAGTAATTATAACAACAACTCTAATCATGCCTGCAGAAAATGCAAATTCAATTTACCTGCCGAAAAAAATGTCATATTGTAGAAGGTGAAATAAATAACCATTACGGCATTTCAAACTTCTATTCTCCAAAAGGTGATGGTATGCTGCCAGGAGATGTTGTATGGGATTTCATAAAGAAAACAGGCAGAAAACTCGAATATGAGGAGAGTCATGTTATTGACAAAGGTGCAGAGGGATTCCAATGCAAAGATTGTAAATATTATTTGTATGCTAACAGATGTCTATTGATAAAAGGATCTTTTATGCCTGAGATGAGCTGCGCTTTTGTTGTAAAAATTGATAATGGAACCGAGGTTTAGAACTACTAGATTTGGGCTTTACAGTGAAAGTGCAAGTCAAAATCAGATTGTCGATACTTGAAGTAGATAAATACCATGATAAAAAAATATAGTTGAAGCTATTTTTTATTTATCACCGTCTTTATCATGGATTTTGTTTGTTTGTTTGT
>Ga0157302_10000178_pt1 | contig 10400 bp, 11 predicted proteins | sample NitcycUS103311B2_FD_108381 | JGI IMG/M metagenome (GOLD analysis project Ga0157302, IMG submission 108381) | Soil microbial communities from Arlington Agricultural Research Station in Wisconsin, USA - Nitrogen cycling UWRJ-S103-311B-2 | ecosystem: Environmental > Terrestrial > Soil >... | reverse complement strand
GGCCAGCGCGGCGAGGCCGCCGTACGTGACGACCTCGCCCCACTGCACCGAGCGCGCCGCCCCGAGGAGCTCCCGCTGGAACTCCGTCAGCCCGTCCTCGTCCACCGTTACGTCGTCGTAGGAGACGGGCGTGCCCGCGAGGTGCGCTGCAAACCGCCGGCACAGATCCGACACGAAGCCGTCACGCTCCCGTGACGGGTCGACAGTTAGCGTGTCCTCAGGGGTGCTCGCGCCCCCCTGAGGGGGGTCGCCCGGAAGGGAGGCAGGAGGCTGCCGCCCGGGGCGTCGGCGCGGTGACGGCAGCGCGTGCGCGACGAGCAGCCCGCCTCGGACTGCGAGCTCGCCGACGCCCCAGCCTGCAACCGTGTACCGATACGTGCGCACCGCCGTGTCGCCGGCACCGGCGTGGCGGCCGGCCGTGCGAGAGGCGCCGACCGAGTCGCGCTGACGCGTCACGCCCACCTGCCCGACTCTACAATCGGTCCCATGAGCGCCCCCGGGATCTTCAGGCCCCCAACGGCGGTCAACGAGCCCATTCGCGGCTACGTCCCCGGGTCACCCGAGCGCGCCGAGCTGCAGCGCCGGCTCGCGGAGATGGCGGGCGAGCGCCTCTCGATCCCGCTCGTGATCGGGGGCGAGCGCGTCGAGACGGGCACGACGTTCGAGGCCGTCATGCCGCACGACCGCGACCACGTCCTCGCGGACGTCGCCAAGGGCGACGCATCGCACGTCCAGCGGGCGATCGACGCCGCACGGGCCGCGCATCCGAGCTGGTCGTCCACGCCCTGGCACGAGCGCGTCGCCGTCTTCCTCCGCGCCGCCGAGCTCTTGTCCGGCCCGTGGCGCTCGACGCTGAACGCGGCGACGATGCTCAACCAGTCGAAGACGGCCCACCAGGCGGAGATCGACGCGGCCTGCGAGACGATCGACTTCCTCCGCTTCAACTGCGAGTACCTCGTGCGCATCTACGAGGAGCAGCCGATTTCGTCCACCGGCGTCTGGAACCGGATGGAGTACCGGCCGCTCGAGGGCTTCGTCTTCGCGATCAGCCCCTTCAACTTCACCGCGATCGGTGCGAACCTGACGACCTCGCCTGCGCTGATGGGCAACACGGTCGTCTGGAAGCCCGCGTCGACGCAGGCGCTCTCGGCCTGGTACACGCTGCGCCTGCTCGAGGAGGCCGGCCTGCCCCCGGGCGTGATCAACCTCGTCCTCGGGCCGGGCGCCGAGCTCGGCGACGCGGCGCTCCAGAGCCCCGAGCTCGCGGGCGTCCACTTCACCGGCTCGACGGGCGTCTTCCAGTCGATCTGGCGGACGATCGGCGGCGGCATCGACCGGTACCGCAACTATCCGCGCATCGTCGGCGAGACGGGCGGCAAGGACTTCATTCTCGCCCATCCCTCCGCCGACCCGGAAGCCGTCGCGACGGCGATCGTCCGCGGCTCGTTCGAGTACCAGGGGCAGAAGTGCTCTGCGTCGTCCCGTCTCTATCTCCCGTCGAACCTCTGGGGCGAGATCCGCGAGAGCCTCCAGCGCGACGTGCCCTCGATCGCGATGGGCGACGTCCGCGACTTCACGAACTTCATGGGCGCCGTCATCGACCGTTCGTCGTTCGAGACGCAGGCCACGGCGATCCAGGAGGCCCGCGACGCGGGTGCCGAGATCGTCGCCGGCGGGAAGGTCGACGACTCCGAGGGCTGGTTCGTCGAGCCCACCGTGATCAAGACCGACGACCCCGGCTTCCGCCTGATGCAGGACGAGCTCTTCGGCCCGGTCGTCACGGCGTACGTCTACGACGAGAAGAAGTGGGACGACACCCTCGACCTCGTGGACGAGACCGGCAGCTACGCGCTCACAGGCGCCGTCTTCGCGAACGACCGAGCTGCGATCGGCCAGGCGCACGAGGCGCTCCGCTATGCGGCGGGCAACTTCTACGTCAACGACAAGCCGACCGGCGCGGTCGTCGGCCAGCAGCCGTTCGGCGGGGCACGCGCCTCGGGCACGAACGACAAGGCGGGCTCGATGTGGAACCTCATCCGCTGGGTCAGCCCCCGTACGGTGAAGGAGACGCTCGTCCCGCCCACGGACTACCGCTACCCGTTCCTGCAGCCGGATAGCTGAAGAACGTCACGGAGGGGCCCCGCGGCTCACGCGCCCCGGCGGAGTGGCGCGTCGCGGCCGGAGGCCGGCTTCGCGGCCGGGAGGCAAGCAGCCGTCAACCGGGAAGCAACCGTAGAGGAGGGACCGGGCGGGAACCATGAATTCCCCCACATTCGGGTTACCGTGAGTCCGTGATCGACGAGATCCGGACCGCGACCGAGAGCTTCTGGCACTTCCTCTCGGACATCGCGCTCCTGCCGCTCTTCGCGGCCATCTGCTGCCATCTCCTCAAGCTCTGCTGCACGAGCCGTGCCTGGCGGAACGTGCTCGCCGCGGCGTACCCCGACCGTCCCGTGCGCTGGCCGCCGATCCTCGCGGCGTACGTCGCCGGCGTCGGCGTCAACGCGATCGTCCCCGCCCGGGCCGGCGACGCCGTTCGCATCTTCATGGCCCATCGCGCGATCCCGGGAAGCTCGTACACGACCGTCGTCTCCTCGAACGTCGTCCTCACGTTCGTGGACATGGCGCTCGGGCTCGCCGTCTTCGTGTGGGCGCTGACGCAGGGAGTGCTCCCGTCGCTCGACGCGCTCTCGCGGCTGCCGTCGTTCGACTACTCGTGGGCCGTCGAGGACGGCGTCGTGCGCCCGCCCGCGGTGATCGCGTTCCTTGTGATCGCCGGTGGCATCGCCTTGCTGCTGCACCATTTCTGGAACCGCCTGCGGGACCGGGTCGCCCAGGCGTTCGCCGTGTTCGATCCGCCGACCCGCTACGCCCGTACGGTCGTCCTCTGGCAGCTGGGCGACTGGCTCCTCCGCTTCGCGACCATCTGGTTCTTTCTCGGCGCCTTCGGGATCCCACAGAACGTCGGGCACGTCGTCCTCGTGCAGGCGACGATGAGCATGTCGACACTCGTGCCCGCCACCCCGGGCGGGATCGGCACCGAGCAGGCGCTGCTGGTCTACGCGTTCCGCGACGTCGGCGTCGCGCGCTCGACGCTCCTCGCCTTCAGCGTCGGGATGAAGCTCACGATCACGGTGATCAACGTCGTCGTCGGCTTCCTCGCGCTCTTCCTGACTCTCGGGACGGTGCGCTACCGGTCGGTCGTCTCCGCGACGAAGCCCCCGCCGGAGTCGGCGGACGAGCCGGGATAGTCGCGGCGGACTGGAAGCAGCCGAAGGAGGCCACGTGAGCAACGAGAAGGCGGCACCCGAGACGAAAGGCGTGACGGTGGAGATGCTTGCCGCGATCGACCTCGGCCCGGAGATCGAGGGCATGGCAGGACGTCAGCTCCGGATGCGGATGGTGACCATCGAACCCGGAGGCGTCTTCGGCCCGATCCATGACCACAAGGACAGACCGGGCACCGTCTACGTCCTGCAAGGGACGATCACCGACCATCGAGACGGAGTCGCGACGGACTACGGGCCGGGAGTGGGCTGGCCAGAGGACAGGAACACCAGGCACTGGCTCGAGAACAGAGGGACGATCCCGGCGGTGGAGATCTCCGTCGATATCGTCAGACAGGAGTAGGGCTGCGGCCGGGCTCAGCCCTTGCCGGCCTTGTGCAGCTGCGCGTACACGGCGCGCGCCGTCCGTGCGGGAAGCCCCGGGACGCCCTCGAGCTCCTCCTGCGAGGCGGCGAGGAACGAGTCCGCCGAGCCGAAGTGCCGCAGGATCGCGCGGCGCCGCGCGGGGCCGATGCCCTCGAGGTCGTCGAAGATCGACTCGAACGCGCGCGTGTCGCGCCGCCGCCTGTGGAAGCCGATCGCGAAGCGGTGCGCCTCGTCCCGAGCACGCTGGAGAAGCTGCAAGCCGGCGTCGTGGCGGTCGAGGCGGATGGGCCGGCTTCGGCCGGGGACGAACACCTCCTCCTCGCGCTTCGCGAGCGCGACCACCGCGACGCGCGGCAGGTCGTACGTCGAGTGGATCGCCTCGAGGGCGGCTGCGAGCTGCCCCTTGCCGCCGTCGATCACGACGAGGTTCGGGATGCTCGCGAAGCTCTCGTCGTAGCGCTCGGCCGAGGACGCGTCGCGCAGGCGCGCGAAGCGGCGCGACACGACCTGCGCCATCGACGCGAAGTCGTCCTGGCCCTCGAGCCCGCGCACGGCGAACGTCCGGTAGTGCGCGCGCCGCGGCTGCGCGTCGACGAAGACCGCCATCGAGGCGACGATCTCGCGCCCCTGGATGTTGGAGACGTCGAAGCACTCGATCCGCACCGGCAGGCTCTCGAGGTTCAGGCACTCGCGGAGCTGTTCGAGCGCCTCCACCCGGCGCTGCCGCTTCTGCTCCGTCACCGAGGCGTCGTGCTCGAGCGCCAGCCGGGCATTCTCCTCGGCGAGATCGGCGAGGCGACGCTTCTCGCCGCGCTGCGGCGCGCGCACCTCGACGCGGGCGCCGCGGAGGTCGCCGAGGAACGCGGCGAGCGCCTCGGTGTCCTCGATGTCGGGCGGGACGACGACCTGCGGCGGGATCGCGGGAGCGCTGCCGTAGTGCTCCACGCAGAAGGACTCGAGAATCGTCGGGCGGTCCTGGCCCCCGACGTTCTCGAGGTGGAAGGCGAACCGGTCGACCAGGCGGCCGTCGCGGAGCGGGAAGAGCTGCACCGCCGCGCGGTCGTCGTCGACGGCGAGGCCGATCACGTCGATCGTTCCCACGGCCCGCTTGTCCGCGGCCTGGCGCTCCGCGAGGCTCTCGATCGCGCGCAGCCGGTTCCGGTAGCGCGCAGCCTCCTCGAAGCGCTCCTCCGCTGCCGCCTCGCGCATGCGCCGCTCCAGCGCCCGGCGGATCGGGCGCGTCTCCCCCGAGAGGAACTCGATCACGCCGTCGATGATCTGCCCGTAGTCCTCTTCCGAGATCGCGCCGATGCACGGCGCCGTGCAGCGCTCGATGTGGAAGTCGAGGCAGGGGATCCCGGAGTGCCGTCCCGGCTTCGGGCCCTCACAGGGGCGAAACTGGAAGACGCGGTTCAGGACGTCCAGGGTCTCACGCACCTTCTTCGCATTGGCGTACGGCCCGAAGTAGACGTTGCCGCGCCGGTGCCGCTCGCGCGTGAACATCACGCGGGGATACGGGTCGGAGACCGTCACGGCGATGTACGGGAACGACTTGTCGTCGCGCAGGCGCACGTTGAACGGCGGCCGGTGGCGCTTGACGAGGTTCTGCTCGAGGTGGAGTGCCTCCGCCTCGCTCTGCGTGACGATCACCTCGAGCGAGCGGATCCGGTTCACCAGCTGGCCGATCCCGGCGCGCGTGTCGCCGCCGCGGTTCCAGTAGCTGCGGACACGGGCCCGGAGCGACTTCGCCTTGCCGACGTAGAGGATCTCGTCGCGCTCGTCGCGAAAGAGATAGACGCCCGGGCCCGTCGGCAGCCGCTTCAGCTGGCTCCGAACGGAATCTTCACCCACGAGAGCTAGCGTACCCCCACTCTTGCGGCGAACCCTCGTCATCGCTCTCGGCTCGTTGGGTGCCTGGCTGGCGCTCGCCGTGCCCGCGCACGCCGGCGGCCCGTCGATGATCCTCGGCGCCGCGGAGGACGCGGTGCGCGCCCCCGATCTCGTCACGACGAAGGCGAAGATGACCGAGCTGCGCCTCGCGGGCTTCACTGCGGTGCGCGTGACGTCGAACTGGCGGCCTGGACTCACCGCTCCGACGTCGGGCGAGCTTGGCGTCTTGCGCAACATCGAGGCGGCGGCCCGCCTGTCGGGCGTCAAGGTGCTCGTCTCCGTCTATTCGCCGGGCTCGGCGACGACTCCCCTCGATCCGGCAGCGCAGTCGCAGTTCGCGCAGTACGCCGCCGCACTCGCACGGGCGCTCCCGAGCTTCGACGACATCATCGTGGGCAACGAGCCGAATCTGAACCGCTTCTGGCTGCCGCAGTTCGGTCCCGACGGCTCGAACGCCTCGGCGCCCGCCTACCTCTCGCTCCTCGCGCAGACCTACGACGCGCTCAAGGCGGTTGACCCCGCACTCAGGGTGTGGGGCGGCGCACTGGCTCCGCGCGGCTCCGACCGGCCGGAGGGGATCAGGCCGACCTCGTCGCCGACAGCGTTCATCCAGGCGATGGGCACGGCCTACCGGGCCAGTGGCCGGACGCTTCCGGTCATGGACGGGCTGGCGTTCCACCCCTATCCCGACAACTCCTCGCAGAGCCCGGACTTCCCCCATCCCCGATCGACGTCGATCGGCCTCGCCGACTACGGGAAGCTCGTCTCGCTGCTCGCGACCGCGTTCGACGGCACGGCGCAACCCGGCTCGACCCTGCCGATCCTCTACGACGAGTTCGGGATCGAGTCGACGATCCCCGCGGGGAAGGCGAGTCTCTACACGGGGACGGAACCGGCGACGACGAAGCCGGTGGACGAGTACCAGCAGGCCGCGTCGTACGACGTCGGCCTGCAACTCGCCTTCTGCCAGCCGACGGTCGCCGGCGTGCTCCTCTTCCACTCGCAGGACGAGACCGCGCTCTTGAGCTGGCAGTCCGGCGTCTACTACGCCGACGGAACGCCGAAAGCGAGCTTCTCCGCGGTGCAGGATTCGCTCGACCGGACGCGCGGCGGCTCGATCACCCGCTGCGACGGCCTCTCGCTCGACGTCGGTCTCACGAACGTCCGCTTCCCCGGGCCACGGCAGTTCACGGACGGGATGCGCGACACGCGCTTCCGCTGCACGCTCGACTGCGCGTGGGAGCTCCGCGCAACCCGGACGACGACGGGCGCCGTCGCGGCGAGGGTTCGTGGCTTCGCCCGGTACGGGCGCACGACGGTCGCCTCGCTCGCGGGCCGGAAGCTGGGCGCCGCACCCCTGCGCCTCTCGCTCACGGTCACTCAGGCGGTGAATCCCGGCGCCTCGGCCACCCGCGAGAGCGGCGAGCTGCGGCCGCGCTGACTCAGGGCGCAGTGACGGAGTAGACGAGCAGCACCTGCTGCCCGTCCTGGCGCGCCGACTCGAGCCGGATGCGCTTCGAGGTCAGGCGACGGGGAAGCAACGGCGCCCCCGCACCGAGGAACACGGGCTGCATGCCGAGGAGGATCTCGTCGAGGAGGCCCGCGTCGGCGAAGGAGCCGACGAGCTCTCCGCCGCCGACGAGCCATACGTTGCGGCCGTCCGCCGCGTCCACCATCTCGGCGTGCACGGGCGCGACGTCACCCTCCACGAAGCGGATGTCCGCGCCCGGCACCGTGGCCAGCTCACGATGCGTGAAGACCCACGTCGGCGTCGACCCGTACCACTCCGCCCACTTCTCGGGGCGCTCGTCCAGCCGCTCGTGGGCATACACCCATTCGTAGGTCGTCGCGCCCATCGCCATCGCCCCGACCGCGGCGAAGAACGCCTTGAAGCCCTCGGCTCCGCTGCCGCCGTTGCGCGGCACCTCGAACAGCCAGTCGAGCGAGTTGTCGGCGTCTGCGATGAACCCGTCGACGGTCGTCGCCGTGTAGTACTGCGTCTTCGCCACTTACCCATCTTGCCTCAACGCCCGCGCGTACCATTCGAGGCGCATGGGCGAGCGCCAGTACGAGCGGATCGAGGGCTCCGGTGTGGGCCAGTACGTGGGCTACCGGTTCTTCCGGGTCGACCCGGCCTGGCGTCGCCTCCCGATCGAGGAACGGGCCGCGGGCAAGGATGCGTTCGCAGAGGTCGTGGAGGAGCTCGCGGGCCGGATGGAGGGTCTGCGCGCCTATTCGACGACCGGCGTTCGGCCCGAGGCCGACTTCTTCCTCTGGTCGATCACCGAGCGCTACGACGACCTGCTCGAGCTCGGCTCCGCGCTGAACGGGACGCCCCTCGCGGGCTGGCTCGAGACGCCGTACTCGTACCTCGGCACGACGAAGCCCTCGGTCTACACGGACAAGAAGCGCGTCCGCCAGGGCCGCGTGGCGCCGCGGAACGCGCCGTACCTCGTCGTCTACCCGTTCGTGAAGCGCCGTCCCTGGTACTTCCTGAGCTTCGAGGAACGGGCCGCCGCGATGCGCGAGCACGCGGAGGTCGGCGGCAAATTCGTCACCGTCACGAACCACACCACGTACTCGTTCGGGATCGACGACCAGGAGTTCATCCCGGCCTTCGAGACCGAGGAGCCGGCCGACTTCATGCACCTGATGATGACCCTGCGCGAGACCGAGGCTTCTCGCTGGACGGAGCGCGACACGCCCATCTTCGTCGGCAAGCTCGTCGACGTCCGTACCGCGCTCGACGCCCTGGACGGAGCCGTCACGGAGCTTCCGAGCGCGGAGACGCTCTACACCGCCCCGGACGGGACCCGCTACCCCGCGCCGGCCAGGTAGCGCGAGTCAGCCGTACCGGTGCTCTCTGCGCCAGACGCGCCAGACAGCCCACCCGCAGCACGCGATCACGCCGAAGAAGGCGAGCGCGTCCGCGCCGGACGGACCGAGGCCGATCAGCGCCCCGATCGCGACGACGGCGAGAACGATCGCGCCGTAGAACGTGCGGCGCGAGAGATCGCTCCACATCTCGATGTCGGAGCGGCGCTCGCGCCAGAGGAGGAAGAGGAAGAACGCGATCGCCAGGAAGAACGCGATCCGCATCAACGCGCCCGCGGTGATGAGGGCGTTCTCGAGCGACAGCGCGACGATCGCCGCGGAGACGATCGCGACCAGCGCCAGGCCGCGGACGAACCGGTTCTCCCAGAGGCTTCTCAAGCGGGGCCCGTCATGTACGCGCGGATGGCGAGCGCTCCCGCGACGCCGGTCGTCGCGGCGAACCAGAGCAGACGCCTCGGGCCCGACTCGGGGGCGTAGAACCACGGCACGAGGGCGGCACCGAGCGCCATCGTCCCGTACGCGTAGTGAAGCTCGTCGCCCGCACGGTGGTCGTCGGCGAGGAGCAGGAGGCCGATCGCGACCTGCGCGACGAGCAGCGTCTGCGCGAGGGACAGGAGGTGCGTCGTCATTCTCCCCGCGCCGCGGCCGCGCCAGTAGAGGTAGCCGCCGGTGAATGCCGCGCCCGCGCAGACCGCGATCACGGCCAGGCCCAGCCACGGATGGATCCCCGCCACGCGGCGAGGGTAGCGCAGCGCCCGCACGCGGGGCTCACGGCGTGTGGTCCTGGACGTACTTCTTGCACTCGGCCTCGCTGGTGAACTGGGCGTAGTTCTTCCAGCGACCCTGTTCGCAGTCCTCGAGCGTCGTCGGATAGGACAGCGATGGCGAGGGGGGAGGTGCGAACGGCGCCTGTGGCGAGGGCTCGTCCGTGGCGTCGAAGCGCCCGCGGATCCCGGCGACGAGGAACAGCGCGGCGATCACGCACGCGACGGCGATCGCCGCGATGATCACGGCGTACTCCGCGAGCGTCTGGCCGGACGCCCCGCCGCCTCCGCGTGCCTCAGATGACCGGCGGCGGAACAGGATCCGGCTCATCGGGCGGCTCCGGGTCGGGCGCGGGGAGCGGGTCGGGCGCCGGAATCGGAGGGCTCGGCGAGGGCGGCAACGGGGTCTCGGTCACCATCGGACGTGGATGCCCGGCACCGAGCGGACGCAAACGTCGCGCAGCGCGCCGAATGCAGCACCTGTCGCGGGCGCACGGCTACGCTCGCGTCGGACAGGGGGATATTGCCACTCGACGAACGGAGGCGATCTTGGCAGTCGAAGAGGGAAGCCCGGCACCCGACTTCACGCTCACGTCCGACGCAGGCGACGCCGTCACGCTGTCCTCCCTCAAAGGAACCCCCGTCGTTCTCTACTTCTATCCCAAGGACGATACTCCCGGCTGCACGGCGCAGGCATGCGGGATTCGGGACGCATGGACGGAGTTCGAAGCGGCCGGGGCAGTCGTGCTCGGCGTCAGCCCCGACGGCGAGGCGTCCCACGCGAAGTTCAAGGAGAAGTACGGGCTGCCGTTCGCGCTCCTCGCCGACACCGACCACGAGGTCGCCGAGGAATACGGCGTCTGGGGCGAGAAGTCCTACGCGGGCAAGACGTACATGGGCGTCAACCGCTCGACGTTCGTCATCGGCCCCGACGGCAAGGTCGCCAAGGCTTTCTACGACGTGAAGCCTGCCGAGCACGCCGACCAGGTGCTCGAGGCGCTCGGGAGCGGCTAGCCAGACCGGCGATCCGGGCCTCGTGGTACGCGATCCGCTCGGCGAGGACCTGCGGTTCCCGGGCAATTGTCGAGACGTCGAATCGAGCCGTGGCCGAGACGGCCCCGGCTACACTGGTCGTCCCCGCGGATGTGGCGGAATTGGTAGACGCGCACGGTTCAGGTCCGTGTGGCCGCAAGGTCGTGGAGGTTCAAGTCCTCTCATCCGCATGACAGGCGAGGCGCTACCTCTCCGCCCGCCAGCT
>Ga0157302_10000177_pt1 | contig 10410 bp, 10 predicted proteins | sample NitcycUS103311B2_FD_108381 | JGI IMG/M metagenome (GOLD analysis project Ga0157302, IMG submission 108381) | Soil microbial communities from Arlington Agricultural Research Station in Wisconsin, USA - Nitrogen cycling UWRJ-S103-311B-2 | ecosystem: Environmental > Terrestrial > Soil >... | reverse complement strand
TCGGAGGGCGTGATCCTGATGCCGGGCTACGTCAACATCGGCGCCTGGGTGGGGCCGCGGACGATGGTCGACACGTGGGCGACGGTCGGCTCCTGCGCCCAGATCGGCGCCGACGTCCACCTCGCGGGAGGTGTGGGGATCGGCGGCGTGCTCGAGCCGCCGCAGGCGGCCCCCGTGATCGTCGAGGACGGCGCGTTCCTCGGCTCGCGCTGCATCGTCACGGAAGGTGTGCGGGTCGGCGAGGGCGCGGTGCTGTCGGCGAACGTCTCGCTGACGGCCTCCGTGCCGGTCATCGACGTGACCGGGCCGGAGCCCGTCGAGTATCGCGGCGAGGTTCCGCCCAGGGCGGTGGTGGTGCCCGGGACGCGTCCGCGGAGCTTCCCCGCGGGGACGTACCAGCTCGCGTGCGCGCTGATCGTCGGCTGGCGCGAGGAGTCGCACGACCTGCGCCTGAGCCTCAACGACGTCCTGCGCGAGTTCGAGCTCGCGGTCTAGCCGCTCCGGTCAGAGCTCCGTCGTCCCGACGCAGATCAGCTCCACCGGTCCCTCGAGCACGGCCTGCCCGTTCTCGATCGCGACTCGGAGCTCACCGCCGGGCATCGTCACGCGCACGGGACTTTCACACCAGCCGCGTGACGTCGCCGCAGCCGCGACCGCGACGGCGGACGAGCCGGATGCCGCCGTCTCGCCCGCGCCGCGCTCCCAGACGAGGATGGAGACGGAACCTTGGGGCCCCGGCCGCGCGAGCTGCACGTTCGTCCGGCCGGGGAACCGCGGATGCGTCTCGATCGCGGGCCCGAGCCGGAGGAGCTCGTCGCGCGAGAGCTCGTCGCGGAGAACGACCGCGTGAGGGTTGCCGACGTCCACCGGGACGACCGATATCCGCTCGCCCGCGACGTCGAGCAGCTCGACGGCTCCGACTGCCACCGCTCCGAGGTCCTGGCGCACCACGCCTTCGAGAGGCGTTCGCACGGCGCGGACGACCCTTGCCTCCGTCTCGATCTCGACGGTGTCCGCAGCGGACTCGCGCAGGAGCCACGCCGCAGCGATGCGCGTCCCGTTCCCGGAGAGCTCGGCCGTCGACCCGTCCGGGTTCCAGATCCGAACCCTCGCCCTTGTGCCGACACGGTCGAGAACCTCGAGGAGGCCGTCGCTGCCGATCCCGGTGTCGACGTCGCAGAGCCGGCGGACGCGCTCCTGCGTCATGGCGCCAGCATCCTCCAGCTCGGCCAGGAGGTAGGCGTTGCCCAGCGCATGCCACTTCTCGAAGCGCATCCGTCGTGAGGCTACATCCGCGCTTCGGCTGCGATCTCCGCGGCGAGCTCCTCGGCCGGTCTCGTTCCGTCCATCGGCACGAGGCCCGGAATCCGTCGCATCCACTTGCGCTGGTATGCCGCGTAGCGGCGCGTGCGGACGATGATCCGCTCGCGTGCCTCGTCCGGATCGAGCCGGGCGATCTCGGACAGGCCGAGCGTCTTCTCCGCAGTGCGCGACACGGGCCGGGCAAGCGCCTCGCGGACCTCGTCCACGACCCCGCGGGCGAACATCTCCTCGGTTCGGCGCCGGATCCGCTCCTCGAGCAGGGGCTGTGGCACGTCGAGCCCGTAGACTCGCGTGGGCCGGCGCATCGTTCCGCTCCAGAGCCGGTTCTGACCCGCGACGAGCGACCGGCCCGACTCGGCGAGCTCGAGCGCGCGGACGAGCCGCTTGGTGTCGTGCGGGTGAACCGCCGCGCCCGCGACGGGATCGAGCTCCGAAAGGCGCCTGTGTGCCCGCGTCCGATCCAGCTCGACCTCGTGCCTGATTCGCTCCCGCTCCTCGTCTTCGGCGGGCGGCGGCACGCCGAGATCGGCCAGCGCGGCGCGGAGGTACAGCCCCGTGCCGCCTGCGACGACGACGGCGCCTCGGCGCTCGACCAGCCCGTCGATCTCGGCGTGCGCGAGCTCAGCGAACGCTCCGACGCTCATCGTCTCGTCGAGCGACCGGATGGCGACCAGGTGCGTCGGCGCCGCCGGCTGGTTCGTCAGGATCGGCAGGCCCCGGTAGACCTGCATCGCGTCCGCGGAGACCACCGCCGTTCCGAGCCGTCGTGCGACGGCCTCGGCAACGGCGCTCTTCCCGGAGGCGGTGGGCCCGAAGACCGCAACGACCTCGACACCTTCTTTCCCCGTCTCGAGCTCGACCGCGTCGTCCTGCGTGGTTCCGAGGTCGCGCGTGTCTTCGGACCTGCCCACGCCCTACAGGCCGGGTCTCGACACCGCTGTCGACAACTCCCTGCGCGATCTGCGCTCCGGAAACGTGTCCTCCGGAGCCATGTCCCGCGCGGACAACGTCTGGGCCACCGACCTCCTCCCCACGAGTCGAGCCTACTCGCGAAATCCCAGCGAATGGGACACGAGATTGCACCGAATCCGTGCCGATCGCTCCACAGCGTGACGCGAGATTGGCGCCCCGGACGAGGGTCAGGCTGGAACGAGCGTCCTCTCGCGGCCCCTGAGCGTGGTCGAGGTGGCGCCTTCGATCGTCACGGGCACCATGTCGCCCGGCGCGGCGGTTCCGGTGAAGTTGACCGTCGTGTTGCGCCGCGTGCGGCCCCGCAGCAGCGCCGGATCGGTCCGGCTCGGCCCCTCGACCAGCACCTCCTCGACGAGGCCGACGCGCCCCTCGTTCCGAACGGCCGCGCCGCGCTGGACGACCTCGACGAGGCGCTCCATCCGCTCGCGTTTCAGCTCCTCCGGCACCTGGTCCGGCATCTCCGCCGCCTCCGTTCCGACGCGGGGCGAGTACACGAAGGTGAACGCGCTGTCGAACCCGACCGCCTCGACCACCTCGAGCGTCTCGCAGAAGTCCACCTCTGTCTCGCCGGGAAAGCCGACGATCACGTCGGTGCCGAGAGCGAGGTCGGGAATGGCGGCACGCAGCCTCTCGACGAGCGAGAGATAGCGCTCGCGTGAGTACGTCCGCCGCATGGCCTTGAGGATCCGCGACGAGCCCGACTGAAGCGGCAGATGCACGTGCTCGCACACCGATTCGCACTCGGCGATCGCTGCGACGACGGGCTCGCGGAAGTCTTTCGGATGGGGGCTCGTGAAGCGGATGCGCTCGATCCCCTCGACGACATCACACGCTCGCAGCAGCTCGCCGAACTCCGTCACGAGGCCCGGCGCGAGATCGCGGCCCCACGAGTTGACGTTCTGGCCGAGAAGGGTGATCTCCTTGACGCCGTCGACGGCGAGACGCTCGACCTCCGCGACGATCTCCCCGGGCCGCCTGCTCTGCTCGCGCCCGCGAACCGCCGGGACGATGCAGTACGCGCACTTCGAGTTGCACCCCATCGAGACCTGCACCCAGGCGCTGAAACGGCGCTCACGATGCATCGGCAGCGTCGCGGCGAACGTCTCGTGGGAGCCGAAGCGCCCCCGCGGGACGGCGTACCCGCCGGCCCTGATCCAGTCGCCCAGATGCGGGATCGAGCCCGGACCGAACGCGACATCGACGAACGGGTAGCGCTCGAAGATGCGCTCCCGCTGGGCTTCCGCGTAGCAGCCGCCGACCGCGACGACCATGTCGGGCCGCCGGCGCTTCCTGGCGGCGGCGTCCCCGAGGTAGGCCGCGAGCTTCGTGTCCGGCTTCTCGCGGATCGTGCACGTGTTGAAGACGACGATGTCCGCGTCCTCTGGCGCCGCCGCCTCGCCGAGGCCGAGCGATTCGAGCATGCCCTTGATGCGCTCCGAGTCGTGAGCGTTCATCTGGCAGCCGAACGTGGTGACGTGGTAACGGCGCACGGCGAGTCGATGGTAGCGGCGTCTCCGCCGCTCACACGAGGGCGCGGATGACCGCGAGCGCGCACGCGTCGGTCTGGAGGTAGGCGCCCCGGATCACCGCCCATGCCCGCATGCGACCCTCGTCGAGGCCGGCTGCGGCGAATGCCGCGAGGCGCCGCTCGGTGACATCGAGACGCATGCGGGAGGACAGTGGGTTCCAGAGGAACGGCGCTACGTCGAACTCCGGCTCCCCGAGCATGGGCTTCGGGTCGATCGCGACGTAGCCGGAGCCGGCGGCGAGGAGGTTGTGGTGGTGGAAGTCGCCGTGTACGAGCACGGCACGTCCGACGTCGAGCTCCGCGGAGAGGCGGCGCGCGAGCGGCACGAGCGCGCGACCCGGTTCGCTCTCCGCGTTGTCGAGCCACCGTGGCACGTGGTCCCCGATCCAGCGAAAAGACGCGCCGGCCGGACGCCAGAGACGAGGGCCGATCTCGACGGCACGTGCCGTCGCCTCGTCCTCGGGAAGCGTCGAGAGGTCGGACCCCGGTCGCACGCGCTCGAGGAGGATGGCTCTGCGCGCGTCGTCGCGACGCAGAAGGCGGACGGCGCCGTCCCCGTCCCAGAGCGCGAGTGCGTCGGCCTCCTCCTCCGACTCGTCGTCCTCGGCCGGACGGAGCTTGAGCACCGTATCCGCGCCGGCGGGAACCACGTACGAGTAGCGGGTCGCGGAGAACGGCATGCCGAGCTCGAGCCCCCACTCGCCGGCGAGCGTCTTGGCGACGGCAGCCAGCGGCGCCAGATCGGGGAGCTGCTCCACGGCGGGATGCCGCTACTTGGCGATCTCGACCGCGCGTGACTCCCGGATCACGATCACCTTGACCTGGCCGGGGTACTCGAGCTGGTCTTCGATCTGCCGGGCGATCTCGTAGGAGAGGAGCGCCGTGCCGTCGTCGTCGACCTCCGCCGGCTCGACGATCACGCGGATTTCGCGGCCCGCCTGGAGCGCATATGCCTTCGCGACACCCGACTTCGACATCGCGATCTCCTCGAGCGCGGAGAGACGCTTGATGTAGTGCTCGAGGCTCTCGCCCCGGGCGCCCGGCCGCGACGCGGAGATGGCGTCAGCGGCGATGAGCAGCACCGCCTCGACCGTCTGCGGCTGCACCTCGTAGTGGTGCGCCTCGATCGCGTGCACGACGCCGTCGGACTCCCCGAAGCGGCGGGCGAGCTGCGCCGAGACGAGCGCGTGAGAGCCTTCGACCTCGTGCGTCATCGCCTTGCCGAGGTCGTGCAGCAACGCCGCGCGCTTGGCGGTCTTCACGCCGGCGCCCAGCTCCGCGGCCATGATCCCCGCGAGGTGGACGACCTCGAGCGTGTGCTTCAGGACGTTCTGTCCGTAGCTCGTGCGGAACCGAAGCCGACCGAGGATCGCCACGAGCTCCTCGTTCAGCTCGCCGCAGTTCGCCTCGAACACGGCCTGCGCGCCCGCCTGTTGGATCTGCTCCTCGAGCTCGGCCTTCGAGAGGTAGTACATCTCCTCGATCCGCGCCGGGTGGATGCGCCCGTCCTCGATCAGCTTCTCGAGCGTCAACTTCGCGATCTCGCGTCGGATGCCGTCGAACGACGAGAGCACGACGGCGTGCGGCGTGTCGTCGACGATCACGTCGACCCCGGTGAGATGCTCGAGCGCGCGGATGTTGCGCCCCTCGCGGCCGATGATCCGTCCCTTCATGTCGTCGCTCGCAAGCTCGACGACGGTCACGGTCGTCTCGGCGGTGTGGCTCGCGGCCACGCGCTGGAGCGCGTCGGCGACGAGCGCGCGCGCCCGGCGCCTCGCCTCGCCGCGCGCCTCCTCCTCCATCTGGCGTACGGAGCGAGCGAGCTCGTGCCGTACGAGATCCTGCGAGCGCTCGAACATCGCGCTCTTCGCCTCGCCGAGCGTCATCCCCGACACCCGTTCGAGCTCGTGCAGAGCGCGTTCCCGGACCTCCTTCTGCTCGTCCTGGAGCTGCTTCAGGTGCACTTCCCGGTCACCGATCCCCTGCTCGCGCCGCGTGACCTCGACGAGCTTCTGGTCGAGCTCCGCCTCGCGCTGGGCGATCCGCTCCTCGACCTTGGCGATCTCGACGCGCCGGTCCTGCACCTCGCTCTCGACCTCCGCACGGAGCCTGACAGCGCCCTCGCGCGCCTCGACGTGCGCCTCGCGGCGGATCGTCTCGGCCTCCCGCTCCGCATCGGCGACGAGCCGGCGGCGCTCTTCCTCGCTCCGACGCACGCCCGACGCGCTCGACGCGCGCAGCCAGACCGCGGTCGACACCGCCCCCACCCCGAGTCCGACCAGCACCGCGATCACCGTGAGCATCTCCACTCCTCCAGGAGCCTGGTTTGTCCGCGGCGAAGCCGCGGCTGCTCACATCCGAAGCCCCCTCCGCGCGCGGGGATCCGGTACCGCTGCGTGTCGCGCTAGGCCGGCGTGCCCTCCCGCAGGCACGCGTCGCGTGCCAGGTCGTATGCGAGGTGGGTGGCCGACACGAGTGTCACGGAATCGATCGAGTTCGGAACTACGCGTTTGCAGGGAAAGTCCGGATGAAGCACGGTCATCCTAGCGCCCCGCTCTCGATATCCGCAACGAAGGCCTCGAGCGCCTCCTCACCGAAGCCCCGCGATGCGAGGTACCTGAGCGTTTGCGGGGTCGCGCCCCTCCTTGCGATGATGCGCGCGGCGCGATCCGCCTCCGGGTCGAGCGCGACGACCGCGTCCCGCGCAACATGCTCGTCGACTCCCTGGCGCTCGAGGTCGGCAAGAACGAGCAGATCCCCGGCTCCGCGCTCGGCGAGCTGACGCGCCCTCGTCGCGGCGAACCGCCTGTCGTCGACGAGGCCGGAGCGCTCCGCGCGGCCCAGCACGTGCTGGCGCTCGGCAGCGGCCACCCCCGCGCCGGCGAGTCGGGCATCGAGCGACGCGCGCGACCGGTCGTGCCGAGCAAGAGCGCGGAGCGCCACACTCTCGGCCCGCTGGCGCCGCAACGCCCGTGCGAGCGCTCGCGCGCACGAGCGGTCCAGTTCGCGGCCGACCGCGAGGCGAGCCTCCAGCACGGCTTCAGGGGGCAGAGTGCGCCACGGCGCGCCGTCGAGCTCCACGGCGACCTTGCCGCGCACCTCCCGCAGCGCGGTCACAATCGGCATGCGGCTCCCGTGATGTCCTCGCTCAGACCTCCGCCGTCACCTCGTCGAGGACCGGCTCCACCTCGGCTGCAGCCGCGGCCGCCGCCGGCAGAAGGCGCGCCGACACGATCTGCTCGGGACCGGCATCCGCCTGGATCCGCGCGAGGATCGACTGGACCAGATCGGGGTTCTCGGTGAGGAACGCCGTCGCGTTCTGACGTCCCTGTCCGAGGCGCTCGTCCCCGAAGGAGAAGTACGAGCCGGACTTCGTGACGATCTTCCGTTCCAGCCCGACGTCGAGGACCGTCCCCTCCCACGAGATGCCCAGCCCGTAGATGACGTCGAACTCGGCCTGCTTGAACGGCGGCGCGACCTTGTTCTTCACGACCTTCACGCGTACGCGGTTGCCGATCGCCTCGGTGCCCTCCTTCAGCGTCTCGATGCGCCGGATGTCGAGGCGGACGGACGCGTAGAACTTGAGCGCGCGCCCGCCTGGCGTCGTCTCGGGCGAGCCGAACATCACGCCGATCTTCTCGCGGAGCTGGTTCGTGAAGAGGCAGATCGTGTCCGTGCGGTTCAGCGTCCCGGCGAGCTTCCGGAGCGCCTGGCTCATGAGCCGGGCCTGGAGGCCGACGTGGCTGTCCCCCATCTCGCCCTCGATCTCCGCTTTCGGCGTCAGCGCCGCGACAGAGTCGACGGCGACGACGTCGACGGCGCCAGAGCGAATCAGGAGCTCCGCGATCTCGAGCGCCTGCTCGCCCGTGTCGGGCTGCGAGACGAGGAGCTGGTCGATGTCGACGCCGATGCGCCGGGCGTAGGTCGGGTCCATCGAGTGCTCGGCGTCGATGAACGCGCAGATCCCGCCGCGCCGCTGTGCCTCGGCGATGACGTGATAGACGAGCGTCGTCTTCCCCGAGGACTCGGGACCGAAGATCTCGACGATGCGCCCACGCGGGAGCCCACCGATCCCGAGAGCGAGGTCGAGCGAGAGCGAGCCCGTGGAGACCGCGCCGATCGACACCTGTGCGGCGTCGCTCATGCGCATCACCGAGCCCTTGCCGAACTGTCGCTCGATCTGGCCGAGCGCGACGTCGAGCGCTTCCTCCCGGTTCATGCGATTCATCCTCCTGCGTTCAGCGAGACGCGTTCGAGCACCTCGTACCGGGCGCCGGACGGGTGCAGTCGAGATAGGTAAGCAGCCGCATCGGACGGAACGAATGTTCCCGTCTCGGGGAGCGGCGGAGAGAGCCGCGGCCGCTCGCGGAACCGCAGCACGGTGACGTGCGGCAGCCACGGCCGCGACTCGGGACGGTAGACGCCGAGCGCCTCGAGCCAGCCGTGCAGCCTGCCTGCGAGGTCCGTGGCGGCGCCGGCGTCGTCGTCGAGCACGAGCATCCCCACGCTCCGTGTCTCGCGCCAGCGGGACGGCTCGAGCACGATCGTCCCGTCGACCTCCCCGACGGCCGCGCGGAGCGCTCCGACGATCTCGGGAAGCTCGCTCGCGGGTCGGCTCCCGAGAAAGGCCAGCGTGACATGGAGCTGCGCGCGCGGCACGATGCGCCCGCCGCGCAGGTGCGCCTCGCCCCACGCCTCGAGCACGTCGACGGTCGCGGCGGGAAGGTCGAGCGCCAGGAAGAGCCGCAGGCGGTCATCGCCTCCGACGCTACCCGCCGGGGTCATACGTCTTCGTGCCGACTTCGTGTCAGGACGCGACGCGCGAGGTGGAGCGCCGCGACGGTCGCGCGCGAGCGGATCGTGTCGCGGTCGGCCGGGAGCGAGAAGTGGTGTCCGCGTTCGCCGTCGGGCGCCGAGACGTGGTGGTAGACGAGGCCGACGGGCTTTTCCTCGGTGCCGCCGTCCGGCCCCGCGACACCCGTGACTGCGATCCCGACGTCGACGCCGAGCTGCCGGCGGACGCCGGCGGCCATTGCCGCCGCGACTTCGGCCGAGACGGCGCCGTGCTCGGCGATCAGCTCCTCGGGCACGCCGAGCTCGCGAGACTTCACGTGGTTCGCGTACGCGACCACCCCGCCCGCGACGACGTCGCTGGCGCCGGGGACGTCGGTCAGGCGCGCCGCGACGAGGCCGCCGGTGCACGACTCGGCTGTCGCGAGCGTGTACCCCCGGGCGCGGCAGAGCTCGAGGACGAGCTCTGCGACGGAGCGCTCGTCCTCGGTGAAGAGGTACCGGCGCAGCGGCTCGCGTAGCGCGTTCGCGACCGCGTCGGCGCGCTCCTCGGCGCCCGGCTCGACGACGAGGTCGACGTGGATCTCGAAGTCGCGTGCGCAGATCGTCGCCTCGACGCCGCCGCCGTCGCCACCCGCCTGCGCAAGCGCCTGCGCCACCGCCGACTCGCTCGCGCCGTAGAAGCGGAGCACCTTTCGACCGGGTGGCGACGTGCGCGCGAGTACCGCCTGGAACGGCTCGCTCGCGACCGCTGCAGGCCACAGCCGGCGGAGCTCGCCCGGAGGGCCGGGCATCACGACGTACACGCACCGCTCTCCTTGCAGCACGAGCCCGGGGGCGGTGCCGGCGATGCCGACGACGACGGCTCCGTCCGGGACGGTCGCCTGCTTCGTGACGCCCGCCGCGAAGTCGGCGTACGGCCGTCGCAGGCGGTCGGCAATGGCACGCGAGACGCCCTCGATGTGCTCCTCGAGCCCGGGGTCGACGCGCAGCGCCGCTCCGGCGACGCGCGCGACGAGCTCCACAGTGCGGTCGTCGTGCGTCGGCCCGAGACCGCCCGAGACGAGACACACGTCGGCTTCGGAGGCCGAGCGCAACACTGCCTCGAGGTCGGCGGGATCGTCGCCGACGATCAGGATCCGCTCGGGCGTGAGGCCGAGTGACAACGCCTCTCGCGCGTAGAAGGGCCCGTTCCGGTCGGTTCGCTCGCCGCGCACGAGCTCGCTGCCCGTGACGACGATCGCCGCGCGCGGTCGCGCGCTCACCCGCTGACGGCAGTCGCCCCGGAGAACGTCACCGCCCCGTTCGGGTCGAGCCGGTAGCGCGTGCCGTCGACCTTCACGACGACGTTGGCCGGCTTCGCCACCGAGATGGTGAGCTTCTTCTTCGTGAAGCGCTGGAACTGGCCCTTCTCGATCGTCCCCGTGTAGAGGGGCTTGCCGGAGCCGCTCCGCACCTCCATGAACGACGGGCCCTTCACCGCGCGCACGGTCAGCACGATCTGCTGCTGCGTCGAGCGCGACGCGGTGACCCTCGGCGTCGAGGCGTTGATCCCCTCGACCTGTGGGTCCTCGTGGCCGCCGAAGCGCCATGCCGCGATGACGAGCGCCGTCACCAGCATGATCGCGGCGAGCGCGATCCCGACCGTGCCGGACTCGCGCCGGTCGCGGCGGCGTCGTTGTCGACCCACCGGAACGCGGGGCACGCGCGGCGAGCCGAGGTCATCCCCGCCGACGTAGCGCGAGTTGTATTCCTCGACGTAGAGCCGCCCGTCGAGCCCCAACGCGTCCGCGTAG
>Ga0157302_10000175_pt1 | contig 10459 bp, 10 predicted proteins | sample NitcycUS103311B2_FD_108381 | JGI IMG/M metagenome (GOLD analysis project Ga0157302, IMG submission 108381) | Soil microbial communities from Arlington Agricultural Research Station in Wisconsin, USA - Nitrogen cycling UWRJ-S103-311B-2 | ecosystem: Environmental > Terrestrial > Soil >... | reverse complement strand
GAACCTACTGACGGCATGTTGACGGTCATCGTCAACCGTGACATCGATCGCGACGGCAATTACAGCGCCAATGTTGATCAGCCACAGCCCGGGATCGAGATCACGGTGAGCGATGCCGGTGGATCCAACGTCACAGGGGTCACCGGTCGTGACGGCAAGTTTGTGCTTCATGCGACAAGCAAGCTCAAGGGCGGCCGGTATTTCGTTGTCGCGAAGATCCCTTCAGAACTTGCTGACCTGAGACCGGTCGCCGAGAGCAGCACGTTTCAACCCTTAAGCACGACGGTTGATGTGACTTCGGATAGCCAGACCATTCGCATGGGCGTTGCCGCGGGCCGCCTACTGGCCCAGCCAGCACCGCCCGAGGCTACCGGCGTGTCACGCGGCACGAATCGGCCTGAGCTCGCTCGCTTTGCGGTCGGTGATCTGGTCTGGCGTGACGACAACCGGTCAGGCGTACAGGATCCTGGCGAATCGCCTGCGGCGCAGGTTAGCGTGCAACTGCTCAATGTTGACGGTGAAGTAGTGGCCTCAAAGGTGAGTGGACCATCGGGGCGCTACGTGTTCGACAATCTCCCGGCCGGCACGTACTCGGTGCGCTTTGCCGGGATTCCGGAGGAGTTTCGACTGACTCCAACCGCCGTCGGTGACCAGCGGGTGGTCGACTCTGATCCGGACTATTCCGGCATGACGCCACCCTTCACCTTGGGCGTAGGAGAGCCCAATGTGCGGCCCACGACAACAGCGGACGGGGTGGAAGCGGCCTACATCAATCCCACGATCGACGCGGGCATCACTCCACTGCGATACGCCATAGGTAGCCGAGTGTGGCTAGACCAGAACAATGACGGCATCCAGCAGCTCGATGAACCAGCCGGGTCAGCGACGGTCTCATTGCTGACTGACACCGGCAATCTCGTGGCCAGGACGACCACCGATGCCACCGGCCGTTATCAGTTCTCCAATCTCCGAGCCGGCCGTTACCGCCTTCAGTTCACCGACTTGCCGGCGCATCGCACGTTGACCAGGCGAGGGGTTGGTGCCGACCCCGGGCTGGACTCTGACCCTGATCCAGCAACCGGACAGACTGCGGTTTTTCAGCTGGCGGAGGGAGCGCCAAATCTGGTACCGGTCACCGACGCCGATGCCAGCTCGACCGACTTCGAGAATCAAACGGTCAGCGCTGGACTTGCGGGCGCCTACTCGGTGGGCGACATGGTGTGGCGCGACCACGATGGTGACGGTGTGCGCGACGCGGGCGACTCTGGTGTCGCGGAGGTCGCTGTCCAGCTACTGGGTGATGACTCGAGCGTGATCGACACAACAGTGACCTCAAAGACTGGCCGCTACCGTTTCGACGACTTGCCGGCCGGGAACTACAAGATCAAGTTCAGTAAATTGCCCGACGGACTGGTGTTCACGTGCCGGGATGCTGGCGACAACGCCACTGTGGACTCCGACGCCGATCCCTCCGGTACCACTGCGGTGTTCGCGCTGGGCAATGAGAACCCAGCTGACACGAACATCGATGCGGGCCTTACCACGCGAACGAACTATCGTGCCGTGCCAGGCAGAAACAAGCTTCCCGTTGAGGCGGCGTTGTCGGCCCCCGGAGGTGTTGCTCCGCAGATTCTGCTTGTTGGAGCGGCGCTTGCGGTGGCTGGAGCTAGCTGTCTCTTGGTTGGTCGACCGTGGCGCAGGCGTTGATCACATCGGCCACATGATCAGTGCCGAGACGGCGTACCCGGCGGCGAATCCGGGACAGCGTCGTCTGTTCCCAGGCTGACACTTGGGTACGAATCTGATCATTGTCGTCCGACTGTATGAGCGTGGCGGCATCGTCGAGAGTTGCACCGTCGATGAGAGCATCGACCGCCGTGAGCAGCGGCAAGCAGCCAGCAGGGGACCAGCTCGTGATCTTGAATGGCAGATCGGCTTCGATCAAGATCGACAGCTGTTCCGCAGTCTGTTGCGGCTCGGCCGCACCGGCGGCAATCTTCCCGTACAGGCCGGCCGCCTCGATCAGCTCGACGGCAGCATCCCAACCCGGCGCGTACGGCAACTCCACGAAGATCGCGATCTCGCTGCCGAGTTCTGCAGCTGCAGACACTACTCGAGCGGCGCTGCTGGCAAGATCATCAAGGTCGCGGAGTACTGGTTCAGCCGACACGATGTCGATGCCTGGTAGGTCGCGTCGCGGCAAGCCCAGGAGACCTCCGGCGCCGCCGCTGGTGATCACACTTACTGGCACCCTGCGCCCAGTTGGCAACCTTCGAGCGACCTCGGCCAGTTGACGGTCCGGTACTACCAATGTCGCGAGCATGCTTCCGTACGCGTTGCGCAGCGCCATATGATCGGTCAGCGCTACGGCCATCGGGATCTGTGGCCGGCGTACCAAGGTCTCGTCATCGAAGATGCTGTCGAACAGCTCCATGGCCAGCAGGTTACGCAGGCTCCCCTTGCGTCAAATTTCCGACCGGTGTCGGCTTTTCGGTATGCAAGGGGCTCATTTTTGACCGAAGACTCAGCATTGGTCGGAATTTTGAACCTGGACGAGTGGCCCGCGTACGAAAGAGGGCAACTACTGCGTCAGTCACGGCACAATGTGGCTGGTGAGTCGCTTTGCGCAGCATGAGGTGGACGAGGCGCTCGGCAAGGTGCGTACGGCGTGCTTGGTATTGCCGGAGACATCGGAACGCCCGAGCCATGGCGGACCGGCGTTCTTCATCCGCGACAAGAAGTGCTTCGTGATGTTTCTCAACGATCACCACGAAGACGGACGGCTCGCAATCTGGTGCGCCGCACCCGAAGGGGTCCAGGCCGAGGTGGTTGAGACCGATCCCGAACGCTTCTTTCGGCCGCCCTACGTGGGTCATCGCGGCTGGCTTGGCGTTGAGTTGTCAGGGATCGACCAGGCCGAGCTCAACGCGATCTGTCGGGAGGCCTTCGTTTCCGTCGCTCCTAAGACGTTAGTGAAGATGCTGCCGCCGGAGGCCAATCAGTAATCATTTGCACTCCGGCAAGGCGTTTAAGCCGACTCCTTGATGGTCACTCCGGCGGCCGCCAACTCCGCCGAGATCTCGGGGACACGGGTGGGAGCCACCGCCGCAGTCAGATCCATCAAGACGGTCGTCTCAAAGCCCTCGCGCGCGGCATCCAGCGCAGTGGCCCGTACGCAGTAGTCAGTCGCGATGCCACAGACGTCGACCTGATCGACTCCTCGTTCCCGAAGCCAGCTGGACAGTTTCTCACCGTCGGCGGTGACGCCCTCGAAGGCGGAGTACGCGGGGGTGTATTGACCTTTGTAGAAGACGGCCGAGAAATCGCGGAACGTCAGATTGTCGTGGAACTCCGAGCCGGGGGTGCCAACCACACAGTGCGGCGGCCAGGAATCCACGAAGTCCGGCTCGGCGGCAAAGTGCGATCCGGGGTCGATGTGATGATCACGAGTGGCGATGAGATAGGCATAGCCATGATCGCTCTTGAGCAGACTGTCGATGCGCCTGACAGCGGCGGCTCCTCCGGTTACGCCCAGCGAGCCGCCCTCGCAAAAGTCTCGTTGCGGATCAGCGACGATCAAGACACGTGTCATGATCACGACTCCCTGGTTGGGCCAGCGATTGCGTCTCCCACGCTGCTCGCTGCGCCCAACTCGCCGCTGGGCTCGGAGTGGTAAGGATTTCTGACATCTACGCCACTGCCATCGAAGAGCGTCTCGATGACTGGCTCGCCTCGAGACATCTTCAGTGCCTCAAGCGGCAGCTCGGCGCGGGAGCGTATATGTCGCTCACGCATGACTTCAAGCGGTTCATTCCCAATGATCTTGCCGCCGTCGACCAGCTTCATAAGCAGCGGTCGGTCGTTGGAGTCGCCACTGGGCGCAATGCCGATTCCGATGATCTCCGCCTCGGCCGTACCGTCCTCAGAGAGCCGTCGTAGGGCGTACTTTCGGCCACCAACCGAGATCTTGTTGACGCTCTTCTTGGCCACAGCCAGCAACGGTGCGTCGAGCTCGTCAGATTCGGCCCGAGCTACCAACTTGTAAACGAATTCGCAGGTGGGGTGGCCACTGCCGGTGACCAAAGCCGTGCCAATCCCGTAGCCGTCCACCGGCGCACCCGATAGCGCCGCAAGGGTGAACTCATCGAGATCGCTCGTGACGATGATCTTGGTACGGGTCGCGCCCAGAGAGTCCAGCAGCTCACGGACCTGGGTGGCCAGCAGACGAAGATCGCCGGAGTCAAGTCGGATAGCACCCAGCCTGCCGTCGGTGAGCTCAACTCCGGTCTTAACGGCCTCGAAGACGTCGTAGGTGTCCACCAACAAGGTGGTTCCCTCGCCCAACTCGGCGATCTGGGCGGCGAAGGCTTCCCGCTCGCTGGTGTGCAGCAAGGTAAAGGAGTGGGCCGCCGTACCTCGGGTTGGCACCCCGTAACGGCGGCCGGCTTCCAGGTTCGAGGTTGACGAAAACCCCGCGACGTAAGCGGCTCGAGCGGCCGCCACCGCCGCGAGCTCATGCGTCCGGCGCGAGCCCATTTCGATAATCGGCCGATCGCCGGCCATTGCCGTCATCCGAGAGGCAGCGGAGGCAATGGCGGAATCGTGGTTGTAAATGCTCAGCAGCAAGGTCTCAAGGATCACGGCCTCGCCAAAGGTGCTCTCCACGATCACGATCGGGGAACCTGGGAAGTAGATCTCGCCCTCCGGATAGCCCCAAATGTCACCAGAGAAGCGGAAATTAGCCAGCCAGTCGGCCATAGCTTGATCAACTATCTCGCGGTCGCGGAGGAACGCAAGCGACTCTTCGTCGAAACGGAAGTGTCGCAGGGCGCGTAGCGCTCTCCCTACCCCGGCGACCACCCCGTAACGGCGACCCTCGGGCAGGCGGCGCGAGAACAGTTCGAAGACACAGCGCCGGTTAGCCGTACCGGCTCGAAGCGCAGCACGCACCATGGTCAGCTCGTAGTGATCGGTCAGCAGCGCGGTGGTCGGAACCTCGCTCGGTCCCCACGCCGCCGCCGCGACGTCTGGTGCCGGATCCGTCGCGGTCACGGCGTCAGCCTAGCCAGGGCTGGCAGGTCCGGATCCACTGGCCGGAGCGCTCTGCCGCGAAAACTCCGCGACGTTGCAAGAATGGTTCCTATGCCTGATTCGGACGGGGAGAGCCTGACCCCTGCAGGCGGGACGGCCATCGCCGAGCGCCCGGTCGACGAAGTGCTGGCGCAAACGCCATGGGTCACTATCGTGTGGGACGACCCGGTCAATCTGATGTCGTACGTCACGCATGTGTTCGTGACCTACTTCCACTACACCAAATCCAAGGCAGAAAAGTTGATGTTGCAAGTGCATACGACGGGCAAGGCGATTGTTTCCAGCGGTACCCGCGAGGCGATGGAGCGGGATGTCACCGCCATGCACGAATACGGCCTCTGGGCAACCCTCGACAAGGCTGATAAATGAGCGACACGAACGCATGATGCATCCGAGGCCGATGAAATTCGGATCGCGCGCCGCTGTCCTGGACCAGGTTGGGAGCTGGCAGCCTTGGTGGCGTGGCTGGGATCTGCAGGCTCGCTGCCTGCGAGCAGGCGAGGAAGGCAGCGGCTCCACAGCGCGATCCGCGCCGAGCGAGCTTGGCGAGCGAGGCAATCAAATATGAAAAAGTTTCATAGGAGACGGGGCATGATCGTCACCCAGCTCAGCGCGTACGAGGTGGAACTGCTGGCGTCGTTGATCATGCAGCTGATTGAGCTGCTCTCCGATGGTGAGCCTGACGGCTTTGCCGATCAATCCGATGCTTCAGATGCCTTCGAGGAGATCGTCAAAGGTCTCGAAGGCGAGCCCGATGAGCCCGGACCCTTGGAGGACCCGGTGCTCAAGCGGCTGTTCCCAGATGCATATCCCTATGACCCGGGTGCTGCGGCGGACTTCCGTCGGTTCACTGAGCGCAACTTGAAGGCAACCAAGGTCGCCGAAGCGCGCGTTGTGCTCAACAGACTGGCAACTACCGAGCTGGGGGCTCGGGATCTCAAGATCCCGAGCGAAGAAGTTGAGAGCTGGCTACGTACCTTGACCAGTGTGCGGCTCGCCGTCGCGACTCGTCTTGGCATCACGGATGCGGCTGCTGCCGATGAGTTGGCTGCTCTTCCCGATGAGGACCCGCGTAGCTTCATGGTGAGCGTGTACGACTGGCTCGGCTTTGCCCAAGAAACCCTCGTAGCGGCGCTGTAGAGACCGAAAGGCGGCAGCATTGGCGAAATACGCGGTGAACAAGGCCGCAGTACAAAACTGCCGCCGCCTGATCGACTCCAAGCAATACGTGCTCGACAGCGACTGGGGCGAGGTGCAGCCACGCGCGGATGACCAGAATGCGTTTCTCGAACGGCATTCCTGGGAGGAGTACGCCGCCTGGCATCTCGGCCTAACCCAGGGCGCGGCCGACGAGACCAAGGCCCGATACGCATTTGTCTTCGGTGATCTTCGGCGCGTGCACCGTACGGCGCTGATCGCCTGCGTCTACCGAGCATCGGAGTGGCGGCACAAGGAGATCGAGCTGGCCGCACATGACCTCTTGCAGCATCTCGATGCCATCTCGTGGATGAAGTCCTCAAAGTGACAGGGACCCGGCGGCAGGTGTCCCTTCGACAGGGTCAGAGCACATCACCAGGGCAGCAGACTGAGGCGGAACGCCCACAGATGCACATGAGGCTTCGGGCTGTGATCAAGTTCTGGAGCGCGAACGAAGCCGAACTCCCGATAGAGGGCATGGGCGGCGGTCATCTGCGGCAGCGAGGACAACAGCACCTCGCGCATTCCCTCAGCTCGTGCCCGATCTAGGCACGCCTTGACAAGGGCCCGACCGACGCCGCGACGCCGCCCAGCTGCCGCGACCGAGAGCATCCGGAACTCCGCTTGGTCCGGCGCGGTCGCCAGTTCACGCCATGGTGATGTTGGCGGACACCAGGTGACGCTTCCTAGGACGTGGCCGTCATCGACTGCCACCAGCAGCTCGGCTTCCCGGGCTCGCCGGGCGGCGTCAGTCAGCTGAGCCTCATAGTCCACGTCGATCAGCCCGTCTGCACGACGCAGCAGGTCGTCGGCGCGATACGCCTCAGCCGTCACGCGGCCGGCATCGACATATTCGGCTGGCTCGGCAACCTTGACGATCAAGCTCACTCCGTCACTGTGCAACCAAAGGTGAAGCTGGTGCCGCGATTGGGTATCTCGAACCGCCCATTTGTCCCGTTGATCATGTCGTCGTCGAGTTGTCCGCTATCAGGTGCCGCACCATGGAGCACGAGTACGAAGCGTTCTCGCCTAAATTCCGGATAGCCCTCACCGCTGACCTCCGCCTTGACCGTCAGCTGACCGGCGGCTCGTTCGACGGTAAAGGTCGTTCGATATCGAGCACCACGCAAGGCGGCAAGTGTCAGCCCATCGTCCTCCTGCACCATCGAGTCATACACACCGTCAGATGCCGGCACGAACAAATGCAATTCCATGACTGCAGGGTGATAGTCGTTGGTTGAGTTCGGCGCCTCCGGCCACATAGGAATGACCGCCCCTCCGCGGGCATAGATCGGAATCCGGTCCAGCGGAGTGGTAACCGCCAGGAATCGCTGGCCGCCGACCAAATAGCCGGTGTGCCAGTCGTACCAGTCGCCGGCCGGAAGATAGACCTGGCGCCCAGTGACACCAGGTCCGATCACAGGAGCGATCAGTAGGTCACCGCCCAGCAAATACTGATCATCGATGTCGCGAACCGTGGCGTCGTATTGATGATCAAAGACCAACGGTCGCTGTACCGGGGCGCCGGTCTCGGAGGCTTCCAAGAAACAGGCATACAGGTAGGGCAGCAAGCGGTAACGCAGCTTGATCGCGGTTCGCACATGATCTTGAATGACCTCACCAAACGCCCACGCGTATTGATCAACATTGCCGATCTCGGAGTGGTTGCGACAGAACGGAGTCAGAGTGCCATATTGCATCCAGCGTAGGAAGAGCTCGGCATTGGAGTTGCCCGCAAAACCGCCAATGTCGGCTCCCACAAAAGCTTGTCCAGAGACTCCGAATCCAGCTCCCATCGCGATGCTCAGCCACAGGTGATCCCAACGTGACTGGTTGTCGCCCATCCAGTTGGCGGCGTAGCGCTGAATGCCGGCAAAGCCGGCCCGGGACAGCACGAATGGACGCCGGCCGGGTGACGCATTGAGCAACCCTTTGGTGGTTCCCATCGCCATCAGCAGGCCGTACTGGTTGTGGTAGCGCTCATGTGGGTATTTGCCCCTGCCGAATCGCATCCGCATAGCCGGGATATTGCCGGTCGAGGGCTCGTTCATGTCGTTCCAGATGCCCGCCAAGCCGAAGAGCACGTGCGCCGCGTTTAGATCGCCCCACCAGGTGCGAGCTTCTTCGGTGACAAAGTCGGGAAACGCAGTATTGCCTGGCCACACCTGACCGATATAGATGTCTCCGCCTTCAGTGCGGCAAAGCACATCACGCTCGGTGGCCTGATCGAACACCCAATAGCCGGGATCGAACTTGACACCGGGGTCGATGATCGTGATCACCCGGAAGCCCTGAGCTGCCAATCGTTTCAACATTTCACGCGGGTTCGGAAACCGGTCCGAATCCCAGGTGAAGACCCGATACCCGTCCATGTACTCGATGTCGAGCCACATGCCATCGCAAGGAATGTCGTTCTCACGGTGCAGCTGTGCGACGGCCTCGACAGCATCTTGTGTGTACTCGTACCAGCGGCACTGGTGATAACCAAGTGACCAGATCGGTGGTAGTGCTATTCGCCCAGTCAACCAGGTATAGGCCTCCAAGATCGCAGGCATGTCCGGGCCGGCGAAAACGTATTCGGTGTACTGACCGCCGCGGAAGAGGATCCGGTATTCCTCCGGCTGGGAGAACTCGTAGCCGCCGCGATATCCGTTGTCTACAAAGGATGCCGCCATGGCGCCGTCGGGATAGGACTGGTGGTAGAAGAACGGGATGGTGACGTAGTAGGGATCGAACTCGACGCTGCGAAAATCGCCGCGCGGATCGTCCGCCGCCTTGCCGGCTGTGTATTCCAACGCGTCGTGCGGATTCAGCACATCGGTGTTCCACATAGTGAAGTCGCGGCCTTTTCGGTTATGGCGCCCGGATTTCTCGCCGAGCCCGAAGATCGCGTCCTCTTGCCGGCAACGACGCCGGATGGCGAACGAGTCGTTCAGGGTTGCGTACGCCCAGTACTGCCCGTCGGCATCCTGCGCAGTTTCGATCACCGCCGACCCATCGCTGCGGTGCACGTCGATGCGAAATGGATCCAGCCACAGCGACGCAACACAGAATTCCGTGCTGAGCCGCACGACAGCCTCGCCCGGCTCGACACGGAACCCGGGGGTCTCGGCGAGTGGGTCGACACAGACAGCGAACGTCGGGGGATCGTCGAACACTCCACCCCGGCTGATCTTGATTCGCAGCACGTCCGGGCGTACCACATCGATCCTCAGCTGTTCGCCATGCAGCTCGGCCAGGATGCCCGTCGGTGTCGGGATGACCGAGTCCACCCGTTGCCACCGGATGTAGTTGTCAGTGGAAATCACGCTGCCGTCTCTCCCTTGGTACCGACAAATCCACGATCAGGGCCCGGTGGTCCGACAGCGGCAGCTCTGGAGCGCTACTGGCGGTGACATGGCCCAGCCGGCCGCGTAGCAAGATGTGGTCCAGCTGGCGATCAGGTTGCTCGATTGGGAACGTGAGGTGCCGCGCCAAAGATCGATAACCCGTGATTTCCTCCGGGCGGCGATCCGGCATGTTCAAGTCACCCATCAAGATCACCGGCTCGGGCAGCGGAGCAAGATCCCGTCGGATCCGCCGCAACTGAAGCCGTCCCCAGCCCGGGACGTATGACAAGTGCGTATTAGCAACGACGATCGGTCCGGCGGGAGTATCCAGCCGCCCGATTACCGCCGCCCGCGGCTCTTCTTTGACGATGATCATTTTGCGTGGAGTGCGGAGGTAGAGCGGCACCCTGGTAGGGATTCGCGGGAGCCGGAGGATCTGCCAGGAGTCCGCGGGATAGCGGGACAACAAAGCGATGCCGTACGACGCGACCCCTGGAAGGTCGTTTTCCGAGGCCGCTATCCAGGTAGCGCCAGGTGTGCCGGCTAGCGCGGCGGCGAAGCGGTGGGTGACTGCACCCATGGCCTCGGCAGCAACTGCGGTCAGATCGGCGAGATGCGACCGCGGCTGATCGCGATCCACTTCCTGAAGCGCCAAGATGTCAGCGTTCAACGTGCGGATAGCATCAGCAAGCCGATCAAGATCGACCACTCCGTCGTGAATCGAGCGGCCGTGCAAGATGTTGAATGTCGCCAACCGCATGGGAAGAAGGTACTCACCATCGCTGAGCAATCACCGACGACATCGGATGAGTCGCCGCTGCGGACCGCACTTAAGGTCTCGG
>Ga0157302_10000174_pt1 | contig 10497 bp, 8 predicted proteins | sample NitcycUS103311B2_FD_108381 | JGI IMG/M metagenome (GOLD analysis project Ga0157302, IMG submission 108381) | Soil microbial communities from Arlington Agricultural Research Station in Wisconsin, USA - Nitrogen cycling UWRJ-S103-311B-2 | ecosystem: Environmental > Terrestrial > Soil >... | reverse complement strand
GGCGACATCGCCGACGGCGAGCTTGCGGCGAACGTCATGCGCGAGCACGAGATCGACGTCGTGGTCAACTTCGCGGCCGAGTCGCACAACAGCCTCGCCGTCGTCGACCCGGGCCGGTTCTTCCGCACCAACGTGCTCGGCACGCAGGCCCTGCTCGACGCTGCCCGCGCCACGGGAGTCGGCCGCTTCCACCACGTCTCGACCTGCGAGGTCTACGGCGACCTGCCGCTCGACTCCGACGACGTCTTCACCGAGGAGACGCCGTACGCGCCGCGCACGCCGTACAACGCCTCGAAGGCCGGCGCCGACCATGCCGTCCGCGCCTACTTCGAGACCTACGACCTGCCGGTCACGATCACGAACTGCTCGAACAACTACGGGCCGCACCAGTTTCCGGAGAAGGTGATCCCGCTCTTCGCCACCAACGCGCTCGACGACAAGGCGCTGCCGCTCTACGCCTCGACCGCGAACAAACGCGAGTGGCTGCACGTGCTGGATCACTGCCGCGCGATCGAGCTCGTGCTCGAGCGGGGCGAACCGGGCGAGACCTACAACGTCGGCTCAGGCGTGGAGAAGTCGATCACGGAAATCGCGGACGCCGTCCTCGAGCACACGGGCAAGCCCGAGTCGCTGAAGACGATCGTCCCCGACCGGCCGGGCCACGACCGGCGTTACCTGCTCGACTCGACGAAGATCCGCAGGCAGCTCGGCTGGCGCGACGAGATCGCCTGGGAGGACGGGATCGCCCAGACCGTCGCCTGGTACGCGGATAGCCGCGAGTGGTGGGAACCACTCCGCGACCGCGCGCCGGTCGACGAAGCAGCCTGGCGCTAGGAGCACGGGGACCTGGGCTCCCGGTGGGCCCGGCTTCGTAACGGCTACAGCCGTTCGAGGCAGGCGCGCAGGCCGTCGCGCCAGTGCGGCAGCCGCGGGGCGTTGTCTCTCTCGCTGCACAGGACCGAGTACGCGGGCCGCGGGGCCGGGCGGCCGAGCTCTTCGGTTGTGATCTCGGTGACGCGGCAGTCGACGCCGGCTTCCTCGAAGATCGCCCTCGCGAACCCCGCCCACGAGCACTCACCCTCGGCCGCGACGTGCCAGATCCCCTGCGGCAGCGTCAGCACCTCCCGCGTCGCCTCCGCGAGGTGGCCGACGTAGGTCGGGCAGCCGACCTGGTCGGCGACGACGCTCACCTCGTCCCGCTCTTCGCCGAGCCTCAGCATCGTCCGCACGAAATTCGTGCCGGTCCAGCCGAAAAGCCACGAGCTGCGGACAATCCAGCCATCACGTACCTCGCGCTCGCCCTCGAGCTTGGTGCGCGCGTACACCGAGAGCGGCCGCGGCTCGTCGGACTCGACGTACGGCTCGCCCTTCGTTCCGTCGAACACGTAGTCCGTCGAGAAGTAGACGATAGGCGCTCCGAGCGCGGCCACGTTGCGTGTGCCTTCGACGTTGACCCGCTCGGCGCCAGCCGGGTCCGACTCGGCCCCGTCGACGTCGGTCCAGGCCGCCGCGTGCAGCACCACGAACAGGTCTGGGACTTGCTCGATCGGGTGCGTGACGTCCAGGTCCCCACGCGTGCGCGCGTCTGCCTCCGGAAAGGCCTCCTGCAGCGCCGCGCCGAGCTGGCCGCCCGCGCCGGTTATGAGGACGTTGTGTCCCGCTCCGACAGGATCGGCGATTGCGTGCTCCAGAGGTGGGCAACCCGCTCGTCGTTCCACGGCACACCGTGCTCGTCCGGGTTCGCTGAGTCGTACTCCTCTGTGACGTGGTAGAGGAAGAGGCAGTCCGTCAGCGCCTCGTAGCCGTGCGCGTGGTGGCCGGGGACATAGACGGCGGCCGTGTTCTCGTCGCCGATGTCGACCGTGAAGGTCTCGCCGCTCTCGCGGTCGAGCACGACGACGCGCACCATCCCCTGCAGGCACGCGAACAGGTCGCTCTGGCCGCGCTCGTGGTAGTGCAGGCCGCGGATCACCCCCCGGCGCGAGAAGGAGAGGTTCGACTGCTTCACCGGCTGCGGCAGGCCCGACTCGCGCATCAGCTCCATGAACCAGCCCCGGTCGTCCTCGTGCCGGCGTATCGGGATCAGCCGGACGCCGTCGACCACTCTTTGTTCGCTCCGTTCTCGCGCACGTAGTCGTTCACCTCGTAGTAGGCGTCGATCGACTCGCCCGCGTCGCCCCAGAAACCCTCGAGCACGTCGTACTCCATCTCACCGCGGCCGACGTACCAGTTGTTCACGTCGGTGATCTCGAGCTCGCCGCGCCCGGAGGGCTCGAGCGTCGGGAGCACGTCCCAGACCTGCTCGTCGTAGAAGTAGATCCCGGTCACGGCGAACTCGCTCGGCGGGTCCTGCGGCTTCTCGATGATTCGCGTGACCCGCCCGTCCTCGAGTTCGGGCACGCCCAGGTGGCGAAGGTGCTCCGGCTCGGGAACCTTGGCGAGCAGGATCCGCGCACCGCGCTCCTGAGCGTCGAAGTTCTTCACCGCCGGAGCAAGCGATTGCTCGACCACGTTGTCGGCGAGCATCACGCAGATCGGGCCGCCGCGCCCGAAGCGCTCCGCGAGCCCGAGAGCCTCGGCGATCCCGCCCGGCTTCTCCTGGTAGGCGTAGAAGAGCCGCTCGACCCCATGCTCGTGACCGTTGCCGAGCAGCCGGAAGAACTCGCCAGCGTGCGTGCCGCCGGTAACGAGCATCAGGTCGGTCACGCCCGCCCGCACCAGGGCCTCGATCGCCCAGTTGATCATCGGCCGGTCGTAAATCGGGAGCAGGTGTTTGTTGGTGATCTGCGTCAGCGGATGCAGCCGCGAGCCGGTTCCCCCGGCCAGGATCACGCCCTTCAGCCCGTTCGCCATCGCGCGGATGCTACGAGGTCGGCGCTTTGAGAGGCGACGGAGGCACGCGAACCACCCGAGCGACGCGGCTCGGCAGCCACCAGTTCCAGCGCCCGAACAGGGCCATCAGCGAGGGCACGAGCAGGACGCGGACGATCGTCGCGTCGACCAGGATCGCGACCGCGAGGCCGAGGCCGAACTCCTGCAGGCCGACGATGCGCCCGGCGACGAAGCCCGAGAACGCGGCGACCATGATGATCGCCGCCGCGCTGACGATTCGGCCGGTCCGCTCGAGCCCGAGGCCGACCGCGCGCACGTTGTCGTGGGTCTCATCCCAGGCCTCGCGCATGCGCGTGACCAGGAAGACCTCGTAGTCCATCGACAAGCCGAACAGCATCGCGAAGAGAAAGATCGGGATCCAGGCCTCGATCTGCGGAAACTGGTACAGGCCGAGTACGTCGTTCCCGACCCCCCACTTGAAGACGATCACCAGCAGGCCGTAGGCGGCGCCGACGGAGAGCAAGTTCAGGATCACCGCCTTCAGCGGCAGGAGCAGCGAGCGGAAGGCGCGCATCAGCAGCAGGTACGTCAGCACCAGCACACCGAGCACGAGCCACGGGAAGACGGCGTAGGAGCGCTCGATGAAGTCAACGCCTTGCGGCGGACCGCCGCCGGCCAGCACCCGCGTCCCCGCCGGCCACGAGACCGAGGGGATGATCGTATCCCGCAGGTCGCGGACAAAGGTCTGCGCCGGGCCCTCGCCGTACTCGTGCTTCCCCGCCACGACGATCTGCGCGTAGCGGCCGCTCGGGTCGACGAGCGGCGGGCCGGTGCGGTAGCGGACGAACGCGACCTCCGGGTTGCGCCGCACGCGTTCGACCAGCGTGGCGATGCTGCGCTGGGCGTCCGGCGACGCGGTCCCGCCATCGCGGCCGGTGTCGACGATGATCTGCGTCGGCGAGAGCGCCCCCGCGCCGACGGCGTCGCGGAGGATGGTGAAGCCGCGCACCGCCTGCGGATGCTGCGGGATCCCCTGTGCGGAGCCCGGTGTCAGCGCGAGAGCAAACACCGGGAGCGCAAACGCGACGAGCAGCACCGTGCCTGTCGCCAGGAACGCGAGCGGCCGACGCATGATCGCCGCCGAGAGCCGCTCCCAGAATCCGCGATGCGAGCCTTCCTCACCGAAGCGCCACACCCGCACGCGCTTCGTCCCGCGGCGGCCGTAGAGCGAAAGCAGCGCCGGTTGCAACGTCACCGCCGCGGCGATCGAGACGAGCGGGATCAGGAAGCCGCCGATGCCCATCGAGCGCATGAACGGCGAGGGCATGAACAGCAGCAGCGCCAGCCCGATCGCCACCGTCGCCCCCGAGAAGACGACCGCGCGCCCCGCGGTCGCCATCGTCCGGACCACCGCGTCGTCCTTCGAGCCGCCGCGGGCCAGCTCCTCCCGGAACCGGTAGACGATCAGGAGCGAGTAGTCGATCGCGATTCCGAGCCCGATCAGCTGCACCAGGTTCGTGACGTAGGTCGCCATCGTCACGTGGTGCGCAAACAGGAAGACGAGCCCGAGCGTCCCTTCGATCGTGCAGGCGGCGAAGAGCAGCGGGATCGTCACCGACCACGAGAAGCCGAAGACGAGCAGCAGCACGAGCAACGCGATCGGGATCGCGATCTCGAACTCGCCCTTCCGCAGGTCCTCGTCGAAGATCGGGTCGAGGTCGTGCTGGATCGCCGCCTGACCGGTGACGAACGACCGCACACCGCCGTCCTGGGGAAGCTTCGCTAGGAGATCGTCCGTATAGCCCTTCGCCTTCGCGAGGTCGAGCGTCGAGGTGATGTCGCCGTAGAGCACGTGCGGGCCGCCGGCGACGAGCGGCTGCGCCCGCCCACTCGGGACGAGCGTCGCCGCGGCGGCCATCCGCTGCTGCAAGAGCGCACGCTTGCGGGCGTCGGCCGAGTCAGGAACGCGGAAGACGATCGTGAAGGCGCCGTCGTTGCGGTCGCCGTAGTGCTCCTTCAGGATCGTGCGCGCCCGCTCCGAGTCCGTGCCCGGCATCGTGAACGTGTTCGAGAGCAGCGCCGAGAGCCTCGACGACGACCAAACTCCGCCCACCAGGACGACCAGCCAGGCAGTCACGACAACCCAGCGATAGCGCAGCATCCAGCGCGTCCAGCGCTCCATGTGGCGGTGTTCTCCCCTCCTCCGGCGGCGGTTGTCGCGAAGCTAGTGTTCGCTAACTTACCTGCGCCCCACGGCGGTTTGCAAACGTCAGTTGCGCGGGGATCACTACCGTTCCACCGAGGACCCCATGAAGCGTCGCACCGACATCGATCGCCTGCACGAAGAGATCCAGGAGCTCATCGACGATCTCTGGCACCTGCCGCGTTTCGCGGGAGGCCGCCGCGGCTTCCGGCCGGCCGTCGACTGCATCCGCTCCGAGGATCCCGCCGAGCTGAAGGTTGTGGTCGAGCTACCAGGCGTGGAGCCGTCTTCGATCCAGGTCGTCGCAGCCGACCGCGTGCTCGTGGTCGCCGGCGAGCGCCGCCGGCCCGACGTGCACGGGCGCTACCAGCAGCTCGAGATCGAGTACGGCCCCTTCCAGCGCCGCATTCCCCTCGACGAGCCGGTGGACACGAACGCGGCCACCGCCCGCTTCGAGGGCGGGATGCTGACCGTGACCCTGCCGATCGCCGCCGAGGCGCCGAAGACCGAGCGCGTGGCGATCGTGATCCGAGGAATGGCATGAGGCGACGCTTGCGGCGCCGTCACCAGGCCGGGTGGGCTTTGCCCACGCGGCCGTCTGAAATGACCGATCGACACATCACGCGGGAGACAGACCAGGCATGAGCGAGCTCAATTTGGAAGAGCCGTTCGAGCCCGGCGACGTCGAGATCCCCTCGACGCTGGCGGTGCTGCCGCTGAAGGAGACGGTGATCTTCCCGCAGTCGGTCTCGCCGCTGGCGATCGGGCAGGAGCGCTCGATCCGCCTGGTGGACGACACGCTCGAGGGCGAGCGGATGCTGGCGCTCGTCACGGTCAAGGACAAGGACGTCGACGAGCCCGGCTGGGACGACCTCTACGAGATCGGGACGGCGGCCGTCGTACACAAGATGATCCGCGTCCCCGACGGAACGCTGCGCATCCTCGTCCAGGGCGTCGGCCGCATCCGGCTCCAGGGCCACGTCCAGGACGACCCGTACCTCGTCGGCGAGTTCGAGGTCGTGCCGGACGTGGTGGAGGAGACCCCCGAGCTCGAGGCCCTGACGCGAAGCGTGCAGGACGAGTTCGCCCGCCTGATCTCCCTGGTGCCGTACCTCCCCTCCGAGCTGGAGCTTGCCGCCGCGAACGTCGACGACCCGGGCGCGCTCTCGCACCTCGTCGTCTCGACGCTGCGCCTGAAGACCGAGGAGAAGCAGGCGCTGCTCGAGCAGCCCGACGTCTCCAGCCGGCTGCGCGACGTGCTGCGGATCCTCAAGCGCGAGCTGGAGGTCGTCGAGCTCGGCACGAAGATCCAGTCGCAGGTCCAGTCGGAGCTCGAGAAGGGCCAACGCGAGTACTTCCTGCGCCAGCAGCTGAAGGCGATCCAGGAGGAGCTCGGCGAGGGCGACGAGCAGCAGGCCGAGATCAACGAGCTGCGCCAGCAGATGGAGGAGAAGAACCTTCCCGAGGAGACCCGGAAGGCCGTAGAACGCGAGCTCTCGCGGCTCGAGAAGCTCCCGCCGGCTGCGGCCGAGTACGGCGTCATCCGCACCTACATCGACTGGATCCTCTCGCTGCCGTGGACCGAGACCACCGAGGACAATCTCGACCTCGAGCGCGCACGGGAGATTCTCGATGAGGATCACTACGACCTGGAAAAGGTCAAGGAGCGGATCCTCGAGTACCTCGCCGTCTCCAAGTTGAAGAACGACCTCTCCGGGCCGATCCTCTGCTTCGTCGGGCCGCCGGGCGTTGGGAAGACCTCGCTCGGGCAGTCGGTCGCGCGGACGCTCGATCGGAAGTTCGTCCGGCTCTCGGTTGGCGGCGTCCGTGACGAAGCCGAGATCCGCGGCCACCGACGGACGTACATCGGCGCGATGCCGGGAACGATCATCCGCTCGCTGCGCGATGCCGAGTCGAAGAACCCGGTCCTGGTGATCGACGAGATCGACAAGATGGGCGCCGACTTCCGCGGCGACCCGGCCAGCGCGATGCTCGAGGTGCTCGACCCCGAGCAGAACTCGCACTTCCGCGACCACTACCTCGACCTGCCGTTCGACCTCTCGAAGGTGCTGTTCATCTGCACCGCGAACCAGCTCGAGACGATTCCCGGGCCGCTGCTCGACCGCATGGACGTGATCCAGCTGTCCGGCTACACCGAGGACGAGAAGCTCGGGATCGCTCAGAAGTACCTCGTGCCGAAGCAGCTCGAAGCGCACGGCCTCACCCGCGAGCAGGTATCGGTCGGCGAGGACACGCTCAGGGTCGTGATTCGCGAGTACACACGCGAGGCCGGGGTGCGGAACCTCGAGCGGCGCATCGCCGATCTCCTGCGCAAGTCCGCGCGTGAGATCGCCGAAGGCAAGACCGAGACGATCGAGGTCGACACCGACAAGGCGCGCGCCTCGCTCGGGCCGCGGCGCTTCCCGGCCGACCCGCGCAAGCGCACCGCCGACCCCGGTGTCGCGACCGGCCTTGCCTACACACCCGTCGGCGGCGACGTCCTCTTCATCGAGGCCGCGGCCTACCCAGGCTCGGGCAAGCTCACGATCACCGGCCAGCTCGGCGACGTGATGCGGGAGTCAGCGCAGGCGGCGCTCTCGTGGGTGCGCTCGCACAGCGAGGAGCTCGGTGTGCCGGAAGACTGGTTCGCCGAGCACGACGTCCACATCCACGTGCCCGCCGGCGCGGTGCCGAAGGACGGCCCCTCGGCCGGGGTCACGATCGCGACCGCGATCGCCTCGCTCGTGCGCGGCGAGCCGGTCGCCGAGGACGTGGGCATGACCGGCGAGATCACGCTGACCGGTCAGGTGCTGCCGATCGGCGGACTGCGCGAGAAGGCGCTCGCCGCCCAGCGCTACGGCCTGAAGCGGATCGTGATTCCGCGCGACAACGAGCCGGATCTGGAGGAGCTCCCGCAGGAGGCGCGGGACGAGCTCGAGTTCATCCTCGCGGACACGATCGAGGATGTCTTCGCGGTCGCGTTCTCCGAGCCCGGCCGCTCGTTCCCGCAGGCCACGCCGGCCGCCTCGGAGCGCCAGGCCGCCGCTTCCGCCGCTTCCGTTTAGCACGAAGCGCGCGCAGGGTAGAGAATCCCGCCTACACCCGATTTGGAAAGGACGCTGCGCAATGCCCAACGCGAAAGACCGAATTCAGGACGCCAAGCCCTTCGTACAGCGGGCGCTCCAGGACGAGGAGCTGCGCGAGAACCTGCGCAACGCCTTCTCAACGGCCCGTGACGTCTACGACGAGCTGCTCGGCAACCGAGGTGTGACCGGCATCGCGACCAAGGTCGCGAGCGACGAGGACATCCAGGATCAGCTGCGCTCGGCCATCCAGGATCTCCGCAGCGCGGCCAACCGCATCCAGGGCCAGGAGGGCCACAAGAGCCGCAACGGCACGCTGCTGCTCGCCGGCAGCATCATCGGGATTCTCTTCAACCCGATGACCGGGCAGGAGACCCGGCGCTGGCTGAAGGACCGGATCTTCGGGGAGGACGAGGAGTTCGGCTACGGCGGGACTGGGAACTCGAACTAAGGCCTGGCGGCCTTAAGGCGCACGCCGAGCGCCCTCGCGACCTGGCCCTCGCCGCCGCTGCGACGGGCCATCGCACGCCTGAGCGAGCCTGGATCGAGGCCGCTCGCTTCGGAGATGTCCGAGACCTGGAGCAGGATCGCCGCGGGCTTCGGGGCGGGATCCGAGATCCCCGTCTGCGCGAGCCAGCCGGCGACGTTGGAGAACCGCACGTCCTGGAGGTGCCTCCAGGCGTCGAGGTAGGGCGTCGGGTTGACGGCGCCGTCGTAGCCCATGAACAGCAGCGAGAACGGGTGTACCTCGAAGTGCAGATGCGTCGGCGTGCCCTGCGCGTCACCGGTGTTGCCGACGAACCCGAGCACGTCGCCGGCCTTCACCACTCGGCCGTTCTTCGCAAGCGGGGTGAAGGCCGAGAGGTGGGCGTAGTAGAACTCGTTCCCCTCCTGGTCGCGGAGCCAGAGGCGGTTCCCGCCGACGTCGTTCCAGCCGACCGAGAAGACGATCCCGTCCGCGCAGGCGAGGATCGGCGCGCCGAGCGCGGCGAAGATGTCGTCGCCGTGGTGCCAGTTGCCGGCGACGTCCCCGCGGAACGCGCCGTACGTGTCGCCATAGTTCGCCGGGCCGTAGACCGGGAAGACGTAGCCACCCGCGGTCAGCTGCGGCTGGAGGCCGACCGGGGGCGCCAGCAAAGGCGCCGAACGGCGCGACCGCTTCTGCTCCGGCGCGGTCGGCGTCTTGCTGACCTTCTTGTGCCCCTTCTGCTTAGGCGCCGGCCCGGGCACGACCGGCTTGGGGGCCGGCGGGGCGCTCGCCTGCACGCTCGCCTCCGCGTACCCGACCTGGATCTCGGAGCCTGCCGGCAGGTTCCCGTGCGCCGCGGTGAGGTGGACCGCGAGCGCCGTCACGAAGCCGTGGTAGCCCTGGTAGCCGCCGGCGCCCGAGCTTCGGTCGGTGCCCTGCTCCAGCGTGACCGCGTAGCCCCAGTCGCCGAGCGCGACGCGGCCGTTCGGGGCCGCCGTGGCGGCGACGCCGAGGACCGTCAGGCCGGAGACTGACGCACCGGAGAAGTCGCCCCTCGCGGAGCGCCCGCGCGTCGAGCCGCGCGCCGTGCCTTCGACCGCGGTGGCGGTGACCTCGCCGCCGAAGAGCGACAGCAAGCCGACCTGGCTCGTCGCGGCTGCGGTCGCAGAGTTGGCCGAGGTCGTCGAGGCCGAAGCGCTGATTGCGCCGCTACTGACGATCGAACCATCGGCCGGGTAGGCGAAGGCCGAGCCGAAGGCGGCGTGGTCCGGCGGCGACGAGATGACGCCGGCGGACGAGCCGGCCTGCCCGGGCACGACGACGCGGATCGCTACGGCACGCGCCGACGCGGCCGTTTTCGACCCTGCGCCGCCCGCGCCGACCGTCCCGGCTACGAGAACGGCGAGGCCGACGAAGGCAAGGACACTGGACAGCCGCTTCGCCACCGTCCACGCATTATCAGCAAAGACCGCGCCGGAATGCGGGGAAATTACGCGTCGGCGGCCAAGCGGCGCTTCGCGAACTCCTCGAAACGGGCTCTCTCCTCGTCGCTCGGCCCGAGCGGGTCGGAGGCGTACGCGGGGTCGGTCGCGACCTCTTCGGCGACCGCGCGTACCTCGGCGAGGAGCTGCTGGCGATGCTGCGGGTCATGTGCCAGCTGCTCGGCCCAGGTCGCGTCGCCCGAGGGCTCGACGTCGTGCTCGACCAGCAGTCGGCCGAGCAGAATGCCCACTCGGATGTAGGCGAAGGTACGGAAAGCGAGCAGCTTCCGCGGCGAGTTGACGAGCTCTGCGATCCTCGGGTCCTGCTGCTGAAGCTCCTCGACGATCGAGCCGATCGGCTCGTCGACAAGCGGGATCCAGAGTTCGGCGTCCGCGGCCACGTCAGGAAGGATAAGGCGGCTTTCGCAG
>Ga0157302_10000172_pt1 | contig 10545 bp, 12 predicted proteins | sample NitcycUS103311B2_FD_108381 | JGI IMG/M metagenome (GOLD analysis project Ga0157302, IMG submission 108381) | Soil microbial communities from Arlington Agricultural Research Station in Wisconsin, USA - Nitrogen cycling UWRJ-S103-311B-2 | ecosystem: Environmental > Terrestrial > Soil >... | reverse complement strand
TCATACATTTCTATCCTTCCCATTCTATTAACTGTGTGATTTTAAATATATATCATACTAGAATAGAATAGAATCAGTAAGAGAAGTGGAAGCAGTAGCACAAGCAACACCAATACCAAGAGCTAAAGGAGGAGAAGAATCAAGCTCAAAAAAAGGATATGAATATGAGTATGATGAGGTCACATACATGCATAATCTCTACTATGGCCAACTAAAGTTTCTGAAGACAGCTAAGGACCTCCTCAATGATATTCTTGACAGCGCTACAAATCCCGACATTATTTTGAACACAGAAGTCAAGTTAGAAGGTATTACAGAATCCTTGAAGAGATGGGAGGCGATACAACCAGCAATCTCACTAGCAGAGGCATTTGATATTATTAAGAAAGTCAAATATACGTACGCACCGTTGTGTTACCGCCGTTATTGTGTTTCATTGGCAGTACTATCACTTCCTCGGTTTTTAATCTGTGCAACGGAAGCAAGTATATAGTGAAGTCAGTATACACTTTCAGTTCAGCCTTGCGGTTACAGAGCCAATAGCAGTAATAATAATAATAATAATAGGACGGAAGGATATCGTAATTGTGTCTATTTATCTAGTATTATCAAATCAGCTTTGCACTCCTGCCTCGTGAATAATTTGCACTACTGTAAACTTGTGCCATAGGTGATTGGCGTTTCTGTTATGACAGATATTGAATTCGTTCACCTATTTATTTTTGTTCTATACCTATAATCTCTATAACATTTGATTTGCCAGCTATCACTGTAGGTTCAGTGTATGTATGTTTGCCCCATCTAACCTTGATATTCGCAAACAACCTATTACTTCCTGGATTAAAACCATTGCCATTTAGTTCAATTACTTTCTTAACATCAAATAAGAGTGACTTTGCTTCTTCAACCGTTAAAGGATAGAAAGGCGTATCATCCTTAATAACTGAAATCCATATCCTATGAGGAATCTTTGGATTGCGTGTCCAGAAAAGCGCCGCCTTTCTGACAAACTTTACTAAAAAAATACTCTTACTTCCTGATTTTAGATCTACCTCGATACTCATTCTAAAACCATTATCATGTTTATTGTACGCTCTTTCCCAGTTTTTCTGCTCAAAAACTTCTCTAATATTTCCATTTATTTTAAAACTTAAACTTAATGTCAGCGGTTTGCCTTCTTTTACATTATTCTGAGATTTGCTTATTATAGCATCTGCAATAATGCTGCCATTATCTGTCAATAATATGCCATATGGTATCATTTATATCCTCAATAAGTAGTTGTCTGTATAATGCTTGCAGAGATTATCGATATTAAGGATAACGAGCTTGAATTAAAACTTCAGGAGGAAGATATTTCTGTAATGTATATTATACAACACGAACTTTTAAAAGAACGGCATATTGAATTTGCAGGCGTAATGCTCAAACATCCACTTATTAAAGACTATATCCTCAGGGTCATAACAAAAAAGAAGGATCCAATTGAAGCAGTTCACGAAGCATCTCTTTCTGCATCAGAGCATATTAAAGAAATGGCAAGCACATTAAAGGCTGCATTAAAAAATAATAAGAGGTAGTTCTTTTGTGAAATTCTGTCCAAAATGCGAAACACGTATGAAGCCAAAGATCGAAGAAGGTATTGCGTTATGTCCAAAATGTGGCACTATAGACAAGGAAGAAGAGCAATCATCATCTAAGAAAAAATTGACATCTATGCCGGAAAGCATCTCAGGAAGCTCACTTAAGGTCATGGACCCAGAGAAGACCCCATCTACATTACCTACGACAGCTACTGAATGCCCTAAGTGTGGAAATAATACTGCATTTTGGTGGATGTTACAGACAAGATCAGCTGATGAAGCTACTACTCAATTTTTTCGATGTACAAAATGCAGCCATACTTGGAGAAATTATGCGTGAGCATGATGAAATGTGTAATAAGGAGGAAATAATCATCAGATTTTGCTGGCAATTTCTTGGTTTTGAATATCATACGCCAGTATTAACTATATAAAAGTCAACATAACCTAATTCCTAGGATCCAATGATACATATCATGTATGTCTTGTTCATATAATATATTATTCAAATATCTTATAATGTATAGATTTTAAAGTAAGACTCTATTTAAGAGCTGATATCAAAATGAAAGTACAAGTCCTGACGGTTATATTATTATTATCATCGTTATCATATTTTCTCCACGATAATATATATCCCACGTCTACCCGGTTATGAGGAATTTACTGTAACCAATGTAATATCTTGCTCATGTATTGAATATAGCAATGTTTAAAATCTGTAAATGAGAGCCACATCATTGAATTAATTTGGTGTTCGTGGCTAAAACAAAATCTCCTGAAGAGTGGAGGGCTGTAATATCCGCGATTTCTACTCTGGTAGATGAGGCAACCTTTGAAGCGACTGTTGAGGGGATCTCCTTTCGAGGAATGGATCCATCACATGTTGCCCTCATAGATATTCACTGGCCAAACTCTGCATTTGAAGCATATGAATGCGATACAGCATTAAAATTTGGTGTGCGGGTTGACGAATTCTCAAAGATGATAAGACGAGCCGATAAAAAGGATGCAGTTGAAATTACTGTCGGGGACGATAGTATGCTACATATCAAAATTTCTAATAGTTATAGGAGAGAATACAAAATGAGACTAATTGAGAGTTCAGCAAGTTCCACACCGTTACCAAAATTGACCTTCAATTCTAAAGTGGTATTGACTGCTGGCGCATTTGATAAGATTCTTTCAGACGTTCAAATAATCTCTGAATACATTTCTATTGAATCTGAACCAAAGAAAGTAGAATTCTCAGGTAAAGGAGATTCAGGCGAAGCAGATATAATTCTAGATTCTGGCAGCGAAGGTTTGGAAGAACTAAGTATACAAGAAGATAGCAAGGCAACGTATAGTTTGGATTACCTTTCTAAAATTACTAAAGCAGTAAGTACTGTTGGCGGATCGATAGCAGCAGAATATTCAAGCAAAATGCCATTGAGGTTAGAATTCAGAGTTGCAAATGTAGGTAGAATCCACTTTTATCTTGCACCAAGAGTCCAAGATTAAAATCACTAATCTAAGCAAATAAAATATCTGATTTACTATGCGTCTTGTTATGAAGTTCGGTGGAACAGCCATAAATTCTGCTAGTAAGGTTATTCACGTTGCCAATCTAATAAAATCGCAAAAGCAGAAAGAATGTAATGACATTGTAGGTGTTGTTTCTGCTGTACGCGGAATGACTGATGGGATATTATCCATTTCTGATAGCATAAAGAGAGGGGATAAGACTTTTATCGAGGATTTCATAAATAATGCACGCGATATCCATACCACTATTATTGATCAGGCTATCACAGATAAAAAAATAAAAAGTGAAGCAGAGTTTGTAATTATGAAATTACTTGATGAATTACAAGACATTCTTGGAGGTATAGTGCTTCTGGCTGAAATTACACCACGGTCTATGGATTATTTAATGTCGTTTGGAGAACGATTATCTACCCCAATAGTTTCGTTTGTATTGCAAGACATTGGATTAAGATCAGAATATTTAACAGGTAAAGAAGTTGGAATTTTGACTGATTCTAATTTTGGAGGAGCTCGGCCTCTAATGGATACCACAAAACATCGTGTTCTACATAAAATCGAACCATTGTTGAAAGATAACATAATACCTATAATAACTGGATTTATTGGCACAGATCAGAATGGCAACATTACCACTATAGGCAGGGGTGGTTCAGATTATACTGCGTCGATAATTGCAGCAAGTATTAATGCTAACGAGGTATGGCTTTGGAGTGACGTGGATGGATTAATGACTGCAGATCCCAAAATTGTTAAGAAGGCAAAAGTGCTCAGAGAAGTGTCATTTGCTGAAGCAATGGAAATGGCTCTATTTGGTGCAAAGTATATGCATCCACGTGCTCTTGAGCCAGTAATAGATACTAAAATTCCCATTCGAATACGAAATACATTCAACGTAAAAAATGAAGGAACAGTTATTTCGCAGAATACAAGCAAGGCCTCACAAAAGATTGTAAAGTCTATCACTGCAATTCGCCATACTGCATTGATCGATGTAAGTGGAGGAGGAATGGCTGGGGCTCCTGGAACAGCTGCAAAAATCTTCGATGCTCTGGCAAAAAATAGTGTAAATATAATGATGATTTCACAAAGTCCATCCGAATCTAGCATCTCTATGGTTGTAAGAAAAAGTGATCTTGACAAGGCAACAACAACACTTGACTTGAATTTACTTGGAAAGGTGATAAAACAAGTAAATGTCAATGATGATGTTGCAGTAATCGCAGTTGTAGGATCTGGTATGCGTGGAATAAAAGGTGTAGCAGCCAAAGTATTTAGCGCAGTTGCAAAACGAAATATTAATGTCATAATGATTGCACAGGGATCTTCGGAACTGAATTTGGCTTTTGTAGTTAATGATAGGGATTGTGATCAAGCAGTAAGAACACTGCATAGGGAATTTAGACTTGCCAAAACCAGATTATAAAATAACTAAAGTCATTATATATATATATATATATTGATAAACATCTAGTTCCTAAATATCACATTCAATTAGATTCTGTGTATATTTGAAATCAGCTAAAATTGACAGTTCTTTATAATGATATATATTATTTTCTGGAATGATTTATGGAGTTAAATTTATAGTACGTAATCAATACATACACTTGCTTATGATACACAAATCGGTTACTACTGGTTTATTAGTATATTTTATGTATGCGATTTCTATAAAATACATTTGATGAATAATATCTCTATTCCAAAAATCGATCAGCTCGCTGGCATACAATGTTATTGCACTCACTTCAATGGGATCCATGGATTGATAAAGCAAAATAATGAGGGATTTAGAGTATCAGAAATAATAGATGAATCGTTTCTTAACAATTTATCATCTATATGGGATGCGCATCATAGATTTCCCCTTTATATCTTAAACACAAGGAGCATAGATTCAAACCATGCACTTTTTGAAATAAAAAAAGAACTCGGAATCAGACTTAAAGTTATCGGAATCAAAGATGCAAAGGCTGTTACAAGGCAATATGCTAGCTCAGAGCAAACAAAAAACATACCCAGAGAAGCAAAAACGCAGCATACACTTCTAACTCTGAAGGGGTTCACTAAAATTCCATTAAGAAAATCTTTTCTCAATGGAAACGAATTTACAATTGCCATTGATAATCCAAAATTTTCAGACATCTCTGCTTTTGTGCCAGAATTAAAAAATATAGCCAATTTTTACGGGCTGCAAAGATTTGGAAGCAAAAGAATGATAACTCATCTTGTAGGAAGAGAAATTGTTAAGCGAAATTTCAAAAATGCAGTAGAGCTACTGTTATCTTATAGCACAGAGTATGATTCTTCAATAAGTAGAGAAGTTAGAGGGAAATGTCGTGATCCAAAAAACTATTCCCAAGTACTTAAACAACTTCCGAAAGGAATGGATATCGAATATCAAGTAATGTCGGCGTTAGTAAAAGGTGAAGGACATATAGCAGCATTGCGATCTATTCCGATTACCATCCGCAGGTTATTTGTTCAGGCTTATCAGGCATATCTGTTCAATAAATGCCTAAGCATTGCAATTTTAAGTGGTGAGAATGTACTCAAAGGTAAGGAAGGTGACCTTTGTTTTGAAATGGAGGATCCAATAATTTTTGGTAGAATAAGAAGAATTAATTCTAATTTAGATTTAGCTCCAAAAAAAATAGTTCCAGCAATTATGCTAGTAGGATATGCTTTTCAACGCGGCAAGGGAAGATTTGAATTAATTACACAAAAGATAATGCAGGAAGAAGTTATATCAGCAAAAGACTTTTACATAAAGGAAATGCAAGAATTGAGCGCACAAGGAGGTTTCAGGCAGGCACCACTTTGTTGTAGAGATTTCTCATATACAGATTCACTTAGACTAGGTTTCAAACTACCAAAAGGATCATATGCAACAACGCTATTACGAGATCTGATGAAACCAGAAGATCCTATAAGATCGGGATTTTAAATTAATTTTCCTTTTTCTGTATTTATATCATAATAATATGACTCTTCTTCTCTATTCCTTGCAACGCAATTATTATTTAATAGATGATACTTCTACATCCTGGCACAACGCAGTTGCAAAGATAGATATTGCTACATTAAAATAATTTTATATCAATGAAATGCTAATAGAGAATATGATTAGTTAATCTTTATTTTTGTTAATTTAATCAATATCAGTTTTTGTATGTTAGAAAAGGATATTTTCAAAATATAAAGCCATAAAACTGACAGTATTAAAACTCACTATTGTTAACGAGAAAATACTCTAAGAAGCTAACATGCAACTGATGCAGTACATTGGATTTTTGTTTGTAATATTCATCTTTATTATACCTTTAAAAGATACCCTTATATATTCAAATGGAAAAACGCTACCACAAAAAATCACTACTATGTTTCCAACTATAAATACTTCAAAATGCTAATCTGTAAAAGATGCTTGGCAATAGGGACGTAAGGAGGGTACTTGAAAAGGCGCTTGATAAAATATATGAGGACACAAGTCAAAAGATACGCAAAGACGATCCAGACAGAATCAGTGCTATTGAAGCTTCCCGCTGTACCAGACTATCGTATTATGAACGCAAAGACTCCCTTCCTTCTGACAATTCTACAAGAATATCTTTTCTGCTCATGGAAGGTCTCAGGCGTTTATTTAATAATGTTCGTGGCGAATACAAAGCTAATAATTTAATACTTGAAGTCGCTGCAGATATGATAATCAATAACGAATTTATTGTGAGGTTTGAAGTTGTAGTAAACCTGCCAAAAATTCCTCATCCGCGAGATCTACTATATCTCAATGCCTGTTTATTTGCATTTAATAAGAGTGAGGGCATTCTTATATATATTAGTGGCGAAGGAAAAACCATCGAGTATTCTGTCACCAAAAATAATAGAATGTTCGAAGAGATTTTACGACGAGCACGAGTATTGAGTACGTTATTAAAGGAAAACAAAGTTCCAATAGTGGAGCCATCTGATTTTTGCCTCAACTGCAAGTATTATGAGAGATGTTATTCTCGAGAAATGAAAAATTCCAGCCTTTCGCTAGAAAACTTACTGGGTCTTGAAAAAAAGAGATCTGCTTAGATACTGTTATTGTTAGAAATCGCTGAACCATAGCATAGGATAAATCCTTTGCTCCCAAAACTATGGATACTACTAGTACAGGGCTTACTGAAATTCACGATATATAGATGAGATCTTCTTCTTTGCATCAATTATAGATTGGAATATTTTAAAGCTGTTGTCTTATAGGAGATCCAGAGGACATATAAAATTTTCATAAAATCCTAAGGATATGTCAATCTAAATGCTCTGTCTTCTCCAGTTGCTTGTATGCTCGAAGTTTGTTTGTAAGAATACGTTCCATTTACTACATAATTTGCTTTACCATCGACTATCTTGCTCCATCTATCAGCAATCAAGTTATTTCTGTGTAGTAGCTGTGTATCTTTTAAAATTACCGTACCATTGCCTATAACAGGAAAAACTCCCTCTTGGGACGCTACAAATCCTTCTAACTTTGCTCCAATATCACTAGAAATTAAACGAATATTATTGACAAAGACATTATATGATATTGCTTCTAGGATTACTGTTCCCCTGTTTGGATTGTATGCATCAAAAACAACTTGGATGTTGGCAGTTTTATTATCAATTTGCTTTCCGCTAATATTTTTGATTGAAAGCTTAATTGCTTGTGCGTCTTTTAAAGCATTCTGGTTAAACCCTACCTGTCCATGGAAATTACCATTCCCAAAAATTCCACTACTAATGACAAGAAATATCGCTATGGCCACCGCAGCAATAGCTCCACCAGCCGCATAAATGGCCTTTATATTCATTACATAATGAATTAGAATTTCACTTTATATAATTGCTATGTGTGTATGATAACAATTACGTTATGACAAAATCCTCATTCCTCTTCTTTTACCTCAGGCAAAAATTGACGTCTCTCACACAGAATTCTGTATATAGATATATATAACAACGAAATAACAACAGCAGCAACATAGAAGAATGTTGAAAAAAGTCTGTTTCCTTACTGCTTTATACAAGAAAGGTGCTCTATAGTTGGCGTTTGGATGAATTTACTATTGTATATAATTTGAAGTGTATCTACTTTTTCTCCATGTCATCTTCCTTTTTTTTCATTGCGCAGATAACAACCAGCATCTACCAATGTAGTAACTGTAGCCTTACCGTTCTGAAGCAAGGATTTTCCAGCAAAGTTCGTTTTTCCAATGCCAATAGGCTCTCCTTTCACATTCAAAAGAATTACAACTTCATTTTCATTGAGCATTTCTGTGGTTTCAATAATGGACTGACCTAGGACATTCCTGCCATATAAAATTAATTTCTCGGCAATTTCATTGACAATAATATATGGAAATTTTTTGCTGACTCTAGCAATAAGATCTGCGCCTTGCATAGAAGGCAAGAATTTTTTTTTTATTTCACCGACCATTAGTCCTCCGTAATATGGTTGACTATTAATGACCATTAGTTCTAGCCCGATAGGCAAAAGATAAACTTCTCTAATTTTACTATTTTTTTCTTCTCTTATCAATACAGCTTTGTCTTTAAAATAATCGAAAATACCCCATCTATCAAATGCCCTCTTTAGAGTCGTCAATTCTTGTCTTGTTGTTTTTCTATACATATTGTGATATAGATTGTATGTTCCTCTTTTTGTTTCTAATTATTAACTCTCAGCTTGGCAATGTAAAATCCCAGAGTATTGTGAATATGGGGATAGAAGCGTTTTGTTTTTTTTAAATCATGATGAAAACGAAAACTCCCAAAACTAGTCAGACCTTCGCTACCATGTTGTATTGGTTCAATTTCAATATTAAATTTACCTAAGAGTGAATTTATGATATTTTCATTTTCCTCTGGAGCAAATGAACAAGTTGAGTAGATCAACAGCCCTCCTGGCTTTACGAGTTTGACTGCAGATTCAATCAAGCTGGTTTGACCCATTGCACAAAATTCTATGTCTTCAGGTTTATGGTTTGTTTTTCTAGCGCTGTCCTTGCCAATTATGCCTTCACAACTGCAAGGTGCATCTAACAATACACGATCAAACTTAAGATTTAGCTTAATTGCTTGTTGACCGCTCATTTTATAAATGCAAGTATTCATTACACCACATCGCGCAAGATTAAATGATATTGACTTTATTCTCATAAGGTTTGGTTCCAATGCAATGATTAAACCTGTATTATTCATTTTTTGAGCAATAAAACTAGTCTTACCACCCGGGGCAGAAGCCATGTCTAAGACGGTTTGATTCTCTGCTATTTCCAATTCTTCTACTGCAATACAAGAGCTGAGATCCTGGATGTAGTAATATCCTAGTAAATATTCTGTAGTTGCACCGGTCGGCAGTAGTGATGCATTTTTTTTAATGGCAAAAACATCATGTGAAATAGTGTCTTCAAGTTCATAACCCTTTGACACAAGTTTCATTATGAGATCTTTACTATCGATTTTGAGTGTATTTATCCTAATGTATTGTTGAGGATGTCTATTCATTGCCTCAAGTAAACATTTTACATTCGGAACGTACTGTAGAAACCTTCCTACCAACCATTTATCATAACCATACGACTTTGCAAGGATATCCGACTCTAGCGAGCTTGGAAAAATCATCGTTTTCAAATAATTTCCAGTGCTTTTTTCCCCTTTTTATAGTATATATCTGAGGCTTGGGCGTAATTACCTGTTCATAGTTTTGCCAATTTCCATTGATGATTTGGTATAAAGCTAGCCTCAGGGTGTCAGATGTTTATGCCAAATAACGATCAAATCCACCTAAAGAAGGTTAGCTGCAACAAGTGCCTCAGAATCCATCTTAATAATAAGAATCTTATTCTGTAATAAAAAATTGGTTTGATAAATGAAACAAATTGGAAAGACTGAACTTTGATGCCAACATGAAGATACAAGAAGGCCTTAAAAGTGCAAGCAAGATATTTTCCAATAACTGAGAAGTTAAAGAAAACAAAGCATTGTATGATATAGTTGTAAACAGATTTAGTCAAAATGTGAATCAAAGCTTTTCAGAATCTTTTTGTGGCTTATTTCTTCTCTATTAGATGTTTCAATATTTCCTCACCTATCCCATGAGGCTGGTTGTAATTAGTATGCACTGATATTTCATATCCAGATTTTTGTTTAAAAATGGGTTTAAGAATTTGATGAAAGTTATTGTAATGTCTTTTCACATCAGCTTCAGAATAATTATCTTTTCTTATTACAAGAACTCTATGCACACATGTTTCTAAACTTGCTTCTAGAATTACTGAAAGTGTGTGAATAGATATAGCAAAAGCCGCCTCTGACTAGATGACTTCTTAGCAATTGTCTCTTTTGGGTGGAATAATTGAGTCAAATTTCTTCTGAATCCCACCGGATTCGGACCTACGGTTAC
>Ga0157302_10000171_pt1 | contig 10568 bp, 12 predicted proteins | sample NitcycUS103311B2_FD_108381 | JGI IMG/M metagenome (GOLD analysis project Ga0157302, IMG submission 108381) | Soil microbial communities from Arlington Agricultural Research Station in Wisconsin, USA - Nitrogen cycling UWRJ-S103-311B-2 | ecosystem: Environmental > Terrestrial > Soil >... | reverse complement strand
CGGGAATTCGAGCAGTCAATCCTTACAATTAAGTGCGTCAAAGAGTAGCTAATCGCTGTATGAAGGCAATAAAATAAGATTCTAATGTCTAAACAATGCACATTGACAGATTGAATAAATTATAGCCAACGCTGATTCACTTATTTATGCAAATGTTTTATATCACCCTATCTTCTAACATAAGAAGATTTTCAAAAATGGCGTGGCTCAAAGTGGCCCATAAATCTGAAATAGGCGACAAAAAAGGAAAAGAAATCAATGTTAGTGGTACAAGAATTGCTTTATTTCATGCCAATGGTAAATTCTATGCAATAGAAGCCCTTTGTCGACATCAAGATGGGTCATTGGCTCCAGGACGGATTGATGGCGAGGTGGTCGAATGTCCTTTGCATTCGTGGCATTATAATATTAGAACAGGTGAATTGCTAGACTATCTGGCTGGTGTAAAGCTAACCACATATAAAGTAGATGTAAAGGGAAATGATGTATATTTAGACATCTAGTGCAGCGATAATTATTGCGTCATCCTTATCCGTCTATATTATCCAAACCACACATTGATCAAATTTGAGGCTATATAATACCCTTACAAGATTAGTAGAAGAACTAGATCATCCAGGAAATATTATTCGAATTTATTTGTGTGGCCTCACAGTTTACGATAATTCCCACATAGGTCACGCAAGGACGATAATTTTGTTCGATGTTCTACGTAGATACCTTCTTTTTAAAGGTTATAATGTAAACATTATCCAAAATTTCACAGATGTTGATGACAAAATAATCATTCGAGCAAAAAAAGAAGGATTAACACCAGTAGATATAGCTGCAAAATATATCCATAGTTATTTCGAAGATTTCGACTGCCTTAACGTCCTGAGAGCCGATCAATATCCTCGTGCAACTGAGAATATACAAGAGATGCTCAATTTAATTGAGGGGCTAATTGAAAAGGGTCACGCATACGTTTCCAGTAACGGCGTTTACTTTCGTATAAGGTCTTTTCCCGGGTATGGTAAGCTATCCAAAAGATCAATCGAGGAGTTAAAATCAGGTTATAGGGTTGAGCTTGATCCATCTAAGGAGGATCCACTGGATTTCTCATTGTGGAAGTTCTATTCAGAGGCACCACTGTGGGACAGTCCTTGGGGCAAAGGACGGCCTGGCTGGCACATTGAATGTTCTGCAATGGCACTGAAATATTTTGGCAGTACCTTTGAAATTCATGGCGGCGGGTATGACTTGGTTTTTCCACACCATGAAAACGAAATAGCGCAATCTGAGGCTTTTTCTGAAAAACAATTTGCCAAACTATGGCTTCATATAGGAATGGTCACCACCAATTCTGAAAAAATGTCAAAATCACTTGGTAACATTGTGAGCATCCAAAAAGCTCTTCATCGTTGGGGAATGAATACCTTGAGAATTTATTCTATTTCTGTTCAATATTCAAAGCCCCTAGATTACACAGACAAGCTGCTTACAGAATGCATGCAAAGATGGCGCCAGATAGAGACGTGTGCATATGAATTACTGTTTGCCAGTGGAGAAAAACCAGGGGAACTTAAAGCTATACAGAAATTATCTGATGAATCTATGAAGGCATTTCTATCTGCAATGGATGATAATATGAATACAACATTAGCTCTAACAGCACTTATGAAATTTGTTGCAGAAATAAATCGCTATGCTGCAGCCGATAGACTTACAAAACCTATGTCGCAGGCTGCGCTTAAAGTCTTAAAGATTTTCATAAATGTACTTGGGCTTAAAGTGATGGAAGCGACAGATGTGGAGAAAAAAGAAATTGAGGAATTAATCGCTAAACGTAATAAGTTGAGGGCTGAAAAGAAATTTCAGAGCTCTGATGATATTAGAAAAAAATTAGTTGACCAATACTCTGTTGAGCTTATGGATCACAAAGACAGAACTATCTGGAAGAAAGTAGAAAGCATCTCTTAAATAAGAAAATAGACATTTATTATTATTGTAACATTTATTTCACGACTCTTGCCAACAGTTGGCATATCTGATGAGACAAAATCAAAAGGAGCGAATTTTCATTTTTGCCGGATTAGGTGTAATTGGATTGATAATATCTTTCCTCGTATCATTGCAATTAGAAAATGCGAAGGAACAGGCCTTCGCAGAAGCCTATGGGAGGCTTGTAACAGATTCAAGAACATTGACCCAAACTTACCAAACTGAGATAGGTAAATGGAAGTCAAAGCAGTACAATAATGGTACTATGATTTCTATTACTGATCAATACCTGCCGAAATTTCAGTCGTTAATTGATAGAGCAAAAGAATTACAATCCACAGGAAAATACTCCAATTCTCGTGACTTGAGTATACAATCATTTCAATCAGAGTTAGAAAGCTACCGGCATTTTCGCAGTTTCTTGGTTACGGGAGACAGAGCCGAAGATGCCAGGTCAACCCAGCTTTTATCTGACGCGCTAAGATATGAAACATATGCCTTTGCTGCTTTCAACTCCTCCCATTGATTTAGCTTTATTTTCTACCGTCTTTTTCATGCCAATCTAGATGTGGATTTATATGATTGTCAACCAAAACGTCTGAGACTTATGTCGCTTTCTAATATGCTTAAATATCAATTCTCTTAAGTTTGCTCGTGTTGCAAATCTTTTTATTTCTTAGTATTATGCTATTGTTGTCAATCGCTACTGTAGAGGGGAGAGATGGCGCTGTATTAGCACAACAAAAAGGGAAATTAAACCAACAACCACAGCTGCAATTTGCATTTCAGAAAGCATCTTCGTTCGTGGATGAAACTAATTTTATGCATGTTTGTGGAGAACTGAAAAATCTATCAAACAAAGCCATGAAAAACGTGGTAGTAACGGCATCCTTCTATGACTCAAAGGGCAAGCTGCTAAATCAATTCCGGCGATCATCAGAACTACGAACTCTCAACCCAGGGGATGTGTCTCCTTTTGAAATACTATATATTGATACCAAAACTGTTAATGATGTAAAAAATTATACGCTGTCTGCAACAGGCCAACAGACTGAAATGAAAGTAAGAGCATTGCGCATCACTTCTAATTCATCTAAGCTAGATTTAACAGGGGTGTATTATATCAAAGGTAGGGTTGTAAATGAAGGATCCGAAGATGCAACAAATTCAATGATTATTGCTACTTTATATAATAAGGATGGAAAAATAGTTGTTGTCGGGAGGGGTCAGACAGAGCCAGTAAACATTTCATCGCATTCAGAAGCAGCTTTTGAGTTTCCTGTGACTGAAGCATTACAAACATATAAAGTCAAAAGTTATTCAGTTTTAGCTGACTCAGACCAATACGTTGTTGTTCCTGAATTTTCCCAATCTACAACCATAGGATTATTATTTTTGATGGTCGCTATAGCAGTGATATTAAATAAGACAATGAAATTAGTAATTACCAAGTGAACAGATTACGGTTTAGATGGATAATCCAAATACTAATAGGATGCCTGCACCTATAGCAAATTTATTAGTCGCAAGCCATTAACATGCACTGTTCGAAATGTAATAAGTACTTCCAGCCAGCGGTTAGCATATATCTACAACAATTAATTTAAATACCCTGACTTATGCTTTATGATCGCCTTTTCAAGCATAACAGTTTTTTATGGTGATTATAGACATATTATTATTGTCTCCTCCTTTCAGGCTCTTCAAGAAGAAAAATGATATCTACGAAATGAAAAAAGATATTAGTGTTAGGCAACTGCATGATACTACAAATTCATTAACGGTTTCAGAGGCACTTGAACTTTTGCAACACATCGAGTCAGAAAGAATAAACTCCTTGGCTAGTAAACTTTCACCTATTAAAGAGTCAGTTGTAAAGTCTCTTGGGTCTATAGATAGAATCGTAAATAACCTAGAGAGAGATGATATAAAACTTGAAGAGGTAAGATTCAAATCAATTGTAGAAAATTCAAAAAGAACTGTGGTATCTTCGCTTAGAAGAGAAGCGTCATCGAATTTACCTATGCTGGAATCGATCCATGAAGTAAAAAAATTCAAAGAAAAATTGGAATCTATAATAGATCGCATTGGTGAGGTTAGCAGTTCACATAGTAGAGTTATGAATGTATTTATGAAAAAATATGCTGGGAAACTGAAGGGAGAATTTGAAACACTTTCATCTTTACTTGAGAAGATAAAATCAGCGACATCTGAGTTTGAAGAAGAAAATGCAGTTATCGCAGAATGTATAGGTCTTTTGAATATGTTGTCTCAGAAAATAGAATCTGCCAAAGCTAAAGAAGATAAAATTGAAAGTATATGTAGACAAGCAGAGACTCTGAAACACGATTACGACCAGCTGAAGAATCAACTAATCATCTTCGAAAGCTCTAATCAATTTAAAGAATCTTATCGCAACCTTGAAAAAATAGATGCTACAGAAAAAGAGGTGCAAGAATTCCATAGAGAAATTCTTGACCTATACAGCCATGTATCTAGGGCGTTTACAAAATATTCTTATGGCATGACGAAGGATACCTTGGCCCGACTTAGAGTTTTGACGGAAGAACCGTGGAAAATCTTTGATGCCGATGTCTCGGCTTATAGTTCGCTTCTTTTTGAAATTCAAAAAGCTGTGAACTCTGGCAAAATAAGGCTTAAGGACACAGAAAAAATTGTATATTATATGGATATCATAATAAACTCACTTCCAGAACATCAACGTAGGGCGAAAGGGATAAATCGCAAACTGCATGTATTGCATGAAAACAAAGATCTGGTAGTTGCAAAGAAATCCATAGAGTTAAAGTGCGAAATGGGAAACTGTGATAATCAGTTAGAAGAACTTGAGAAATTATTGGATCAATTAAAGCAAGAGGTAAGAGAAAATAATAGTGAACGTGAGCACATGATAGGGCAGATAGAGGGCTACCTGTCTCAAATTACTGGAAAAAAATACTCCCTAAAGGAAAGGATTATTAATCCACAGAGTAGCTAAATGTAAGCCAAGTAGTAATTTACGTGTTCCAAGTATACTGACAATAAAAAACTAACTGCATTAATCAAGGATACTATAGAATACATCATTATATGCTCGCCTTGATACTGCGGTTGAATTAGGTCATAAGGATAAAGGAAGAGCCTAGCTATGACACATCAATCACCAAAGACCATATACAAGAATATACCTTCGATATCTCGTGTTAATAGGATTTGTAATAGGTGCAATAATTGAATACAAAATAGCGATTTCAACTGGATATATAACTCTGAGAGTCATATGATTTCATATGATAGGATACTTTATGTCTCTTTAATAGAGGAATCAATAGCGGTGTTGAATGTACACCTATATTTTTTATCGGTTGGGTGCGTTATGAATACTCATGGCATCTGAAGACATTCTCTGAAACCTTCGAAAAGTCTGAATAGGTAGGCATGAAAAAATAAGCTACTATTTGTGTCGTTCTGTAACAGAAAGGTCTTGTTTCTCCATCCATAATAATAATATGTGCACGTGTAGAGCATTAGTGATACCAGTGGGTATTAATCTAGTTCCTAGCTTTTACTTCCTTCAAATTTAGGCAAATGACTGGTCCTAACAGGCCTCTTTGGATAAGGAAGACAGCTGGACTTGGTATCTGAATTTATGCTTATTTATTAGTTGTTGGCCTGGCCGTGTATGAAGGGTGACGCTATCTCTGGTCCCTATGTATATAGTAGCAACTAGGAAGGCTGTCTGAATAATTGCTTTATTTATTAGAAAACGCTCCGTTAACTTAAGCAAATATCCAATAGTATTGCCTAAAGCTGAGGACGCCTAATGGATTCATTGTAATGGATATTATGAAGCGCATTAGGACAAATCCATCCATAATAGCATATGGTCTTTACTTGTATTTTAACTCAAGAAGTTATAGATTTGCAGGCAAATCCTTAGAGCCACTTATAAAAAGAACACACGTATCAATTTGGAAATGGCTACAGAAATATTCAATATTAGCAGATAGATTTGTAGTAATAGGAAAGCGAAAAGTCCAGAAGATATTTGTTGATGAAACCCTGCTTAAGATAAATGGTCAACATTATTGGTTATGGTTAGCCTATGAACCAAATTTGCATGTGTGTTTGCTATTCTATTTATCAACAGAAAGAACGATCTTTGTATGTTATCAGTTCTTTAAACAACTGAGAACAAAATTTGGTAATAAACCAATCTATACTGATGGAGCTCATTGGTATAATAACGATGCTTGCAGATGATGGGTTAAGATTAAAGCATATTGTCTATGGAACTGAGCTATAGAATATCATGGAGAGGTTCATTCAAAATATCAAAGATAGAACTGAATGTTTTGATGATAACTTTCCATGCAAAAGCCATGCATGTGATAGAAAACATATCTGCAATTGGTTGAGGATGTATATCTTGTATCTACATATGAAAATGGATAGAATCAGATTCGTGTATTTTGTAACTACAAATAGCTTAAGTTAACGGAGCCTAGAAAACGAGGAGAATCTATATATGTATCTAATCAAAAGGATACTATCACCGTATTTAGTTGGACATTGCCTGAGAACGCTCGATAAGTAGCAAACCTTGTATTAAGAGGTCAACGCCAGAATACCGAAAATACTCCCAAACCTGCAATAGCTAATCCTCCATAGGCAAGGAACATGATTCCTAGAGAAAAACTGCCTATAGCTATGCCTATACCAGTTGCTATCGTAATTGCTTCTCCAATTCGCCTTTGATTCCGCATAAGCTAAGGCAACTTATAAACAACGGATAATAAAAGCATAATGACTATGCTATTACTAGAAGACGTTGTTAGCGAACAAGCAGAACAACAGAACGATTTTTTTGAAATATAGGCATAAACTCTTTAGATTTAGGATACTGAAGATCCCGACTACCCTGAAACTAGCTTAAATTAAGACGTTGTTATAATCCCCTCATTGGCTCATTTCAGAAGGATGACAACGGCAGATCTTTGTATTATTATTACTACGGCATATGAATTCCATGGTATGCTCACGAGAGATAATTTAAGGCGTAGACAGCAGAACAGCGGTCTCTTAGTTGCAATCTTGTAATTAGAAAATGCCACCAAAGGATCATTAAAGGCATCGACAGCAAAGCCATTGTACTCTAAACTTAACTTGTATAATGTTGCAATATCCTGCTCATCATCTACTATCAGAATCCTCGAATTTATAGAAACAGCGGAGCTAGTAGAAGTAAAAGAATCTGTTATTTGCTCATGATTTTTCAAGTCGGTGCAGATAGAACTAGATCTCGATCTAGGTATAGAGTCACCCATATAAAAATATCCTTAACTTATCTCTTCGGATCTCTTTTTGATGTCTATCTGACAATAATGGCATAGGATGTTAGTACCCTGTTATTCTAGTAATATTAATAATAAATATCCTTCCTCTCACTGTTATAATGTGTGATAATATTTAGGGATAATGGTTTTGTGCAGAACAATTAAAAATTGCCGATAGATACATTAAATCAAGCCAACTTTGTTCGTCGTACTCTTTTTTTATGACTTTAGAATAAAAAAGAATAAGAATTAGAATCACCTTTGGGAGGCCATGATGACATGAAGCATATCTTAGACCAACGGTTGAAGATCTACAATGGATGATATGTTTTAAACCAACATGGCATAGAGTATTGTGATAGAATGCCGCATTCATCCACTACCATTCCCCCGGATGATCTGACCAAAGCAAAAATAGTATATATGATTCTTAACAGGGAAACAGAAGATGCATTGCAAAAGCTGAGCAAATTCTATAATGTCACACCGCCAGAAATAGTTGTTGGAACGGTCAAAGGAAAGCGCAGAACAGCGTATGCTGTCTATGTTCAAAAGGAGAGAAGAATTTATGCAACGAACTCTGATATCTTTTACAATCCCTTCGTAGTATTGCATGAATTTTATCATCATGTAAGGACAAAAGGTGGTATGCACAGGGGATCTGAGAAACATGCCAATATGTATGCGAAAAGTTTCGTAGACTCCTATAATAAAATAGTTGAGCATAGATGATACGGATCTTAGGGATAACATTTCATGCCAAATCACACCAAAATCTGCTCTAATGACAGCTGTCTGGAGTAATATAAGAGATGTATCGGAAATAGCCTAGATGTAATGATAGGTTATTTTAAATCGAACTTGACCTTCTTGTACACCTAGTAAGATATCAACTGTTGAGAGTAAGTCTTGAGCAAGGTGCTATGAAAAAATTTAGTACGGTATTACAACAGATACTACAGATACATTTAATATTCTATATGAGTTAGAAGGATTTGTTATGCAATCCATAAGTACGAGTTTTGTTACCGAGGAGAGGAAAAGAGCATTAACCCTAAGAGAAATTGCTCCAAAATGGGCAAAAAGATTAGAAGAGAGAAATAAACTTCCATTTCCGCTATCATTAACATGGCTAAAGTGGTATTATGAGCTTGATCACCCTTCAAAATGTGTTGTTGGAGAAGCCAATAGTTATAGCCCTTTTTATCAAAAAGAATGTAAAGAATGTGATACACTGGGCTGGCGATTTGGAGGCTCATTTTTATTACGTTCTTCATTACAACTCCAAGAGAATATAGATGCATTTGTAAAACATTGGAATAAAAAACACAGGATATAGAAAAGCTGTATTATTAGCAAATGGTTTGGGAAGACGCAAGCATCAGCAGGCTTTACTTACAATAAACCCGTAATTGAATGGATGAAATACAATAATATCTGTCAACGCTAAAGCAAATAAATATTTGTGGCAAGATCCCTCAAATGCAACGTTCAATGAAGTTAGTCGACTGTCAAATACTATATGCACGTTACCAATAGAATCTTCTGGATCAACAGTGTATTGTAAAAATCCTGACATCTACTGTTATGGTTATATCATAGTTTGAAAAGTCTCCCATATATCATCAGCCACTCTATGGATGTCCAGCATTTTTGTCGCAGGATCTGAAGAGATGGACATATCGAAATCTCATATTATTAGTGTTATTAACATAACGTTATTTTTAAAAGATATCATCATTGAGTCGAATTAAATAAAAATAAAAACGAACCCTTGTCTGGCCGTCTTAACCTTTTTGATTTCCGAAGGTTGGTCGTCTAATGTATGTGAACAGGCAGTTCTTTAAGTTTGCCTACTGCTATTTCTGCTGCTTTCTTGCCAGACAATAGCATGGAACCAAACGTTGGACCCATCCTTGGCAAACCATGTGTTTCAGTTACAGACATTCCGGTTGCTATCAAGCCAGGAAACACTTCGCCTGTATAGTTGACTACTGCATCTTCACTTCCTTCGACCCACAATGGATCCATACCTTTCCATTTTACATAACCACGGTCCATTAACCTCTTCACGGCAACAGAATCATGGCCTGATGCATCGATGACAATCCTGCTTTCTAGTGCTACTGGATCAACGCAAGTGACATTTCTAGGTAAGGCAGAAACTGGCATCCAATTAACAACTACGCCGCCTACGCGGTCATTCTTTAGTACCAAGTCATCAAATTTTGTCAATTGCAAGAACCTAGCACCTGCGTCACATGTAGCGGCAATAAGTTTTGAACAAGCGTGCGGGCCCCATGTTGCATAAAGTCCTTCTCTGATTTTGCGATAAGGCACTCCTAACTCATCCCATATTTTCTGAGCCGGCGCTCTGACGGTTACAGGATTCATCATATATCCTCCCACCCAATAGCCACCGCCAATGTAATTATTCTGTTCTATGATAAGTGTCTTAACGCCCATTCTTCCCAGATCTCTGCCGGCTGTTAATCCTGCTGGACCTGCACCAATGATTATTACATCAGAATCCGTGTATTCTGCCATTGTTTCGCTAAACATATTCGCTATAGTTCTTGTAATCTCCTTCTCACTTACATCAGCGAAAATTTTTGCCATAGACATTATATTCTCTTTTTTGTGATATTAATATATCTAGCTTCTTACTTGTTAGTACCTGCTATTACAAAAAAGCAGAAATACACCAATAGCGCTTGCGATTTTGCGGAACCAAATAAATCTCCCGAATGCTGCCTTTTATGCATGAAGGCTATATGTGTTCTAACCTACTTGACGTCCTTCCTTGCTTTGTTCTATTCCTCTTTTGCGCAGCAAGAAGAAAAGTACTACGAGAATAATTGCAATAAGGATATAGTTTACTGGAGGGCTGATCGTCTTTGCAATTAATCCAACACCCGGGATAATATAAACCACTTTTCCCCTGTAATCATTCAATGTAATAGGATAATCAACCCCCGGAATGGATCCATCATTGGCGTCCCCTTTTGTTACAATAATTCTTTGTCCATGCAAACCGGTCAGAATTTCCGCAACCCTATGTACAATAACTTCACGATGCCCTGTATCCTCAACTACTCCAGGAGATTCAAAGACTATGATATCACCAATTTTCAAATTATCAAACGAGGAAGAAGAATTAGAACCCATGCCAGCATATTTAATGAGCAACATGTCTCCCACTTTAAGTTTGGATACCATGCTCTCGCTCGCTACGACGTAAAACGGATT
>Ga0157302_10000169_pt1 | contig 10579 bp, 13 predicted proteins | sample NitcycUS103311B2_FD_108381 | JGI IMG/M metagenome (GOLD analysis project Ga0157302, IMG submission 108381) | Soil microbial communities from Arlington Agricultural Research Station in Wisconsin, USA - Nitrogen cycling UWRJ-S103-311B-2 | ecosystem: Environmental > Terrestrial > Soil >... | reverse complement strand
TGCCAATAATGCAATTGCTATTGGTATGACAACCAAGAACGTAGCATGCCATCCGAAATTCTTAATTATTGTTCCCCCTACTGCAACTCCTATTGCTGCTCCTGCTGAAAACATTGAACTGAATATTCCTTGGGCCACCGCAAGTTTTCCTTGAGTAAATGTGTCTCTTATGATACTGAAAGCAACTGGAAACATTGATACGCCAACACCTTGTATTACTCTAGAGCAATAAGCAAAGATGTGAAGTTAACCGTTGATACTTCTAGACATTCAAGATAATAGCGTGAAGTACTAAGCATAATCTGGTACAAATGCAAAATACTAACAACAAGAAAGAACAAGGTACGGACATGATTAAAAGAGAAGAGTATGAATACACACCCAAAGAAGGATTTGTTCTTACACACTTCCTGACCGTAGAAAATGTGAAACGATCAGCAGAGTTTTATCTTCGAATTCTCAGAGGGAAAATTATCCGCAGCGGTGAACCCACCATCATCCAAATTGCCAACAGCTGGTTAGTTTTAAACGTAGGTGGCGGGCCAACTGACGATAAGCCAAGTATAACTCTGCATACACCTCGGAGCCCAAATGACGCCAGCAACTTCATGATTATTCGTGTCGCAGACATCTGGGCCTCTTACAATGAATGGCAAAGTAGAGGAGCTGAATTCATTACAGAGCCAAAGGACCATGGTCTTGAGATTCGCTGCTATATACGTGACCCGGACGGATATATCATCGAGGTCGGACAAACAACCGGTGGCCTGAAAGATATCAAGATTGGATAAGGCAGAGGGACTGATTAATCTACTATTTTCTTTGATAATAGAAACAACAACAATGACATATGGGGTTCATTCAGCATCTACTATTAACATTCTTTTCATTTTTTTACTGATCCATTTGCTCCGTTCCAAAGAGCTTTCTTTTTCTACTGAGAGTTGTTTAATTGCGAAGTGTAAGCCTCTTCCCTTAGTATCAATATTATTTTCAGCCATATTTTATGATCACACGCATCTATGATACTTTTAGACACATATTGTGCTGTCAGCTAGTTAAATTATCTACTACAACCTTCAATGTTTTCTCTGGCTGATTGTTCGTTTGTAGTCCATCAAATAATTCCTCCCAGTTGCTTAGAACTACAGTAATGGATGTAATTGGGTAAATCTGATATATCCTCATCCTTCTGGGTAATCCTAGGTTATAGTATCTGCTCATATCTTTTTATTTCACCTTATTTTTATACTACCCATTTTTGCATAACCATCACTCAATCATAATCTTATCCACATAACACCATTCCCACTTCTCACCTTGCTCAAAAGACCTTATGATAGGGTGTTCAGTCGCACTGAAATGTTTTGTTACATGCTTGTTAGGAGAAGAATCACAACAACCTACGTGACCACACGTCAAACATAAACGCAAATGTACCCAATCAGAACCCATCTGCAGACATTCTTCACAGCCATTTGGCGTTTTTGGCTCTATATTTTTGATTTACTTGTTGAAGATGAATGTCTGTCTGTTTCATACTAATGATCATAGTAGAAGTTATACTTTATAGAACATTTGGTTTATTTCAAATAAATAATTCAAAAGGAGAAGAATTAAAAACAAAATGGACAAGAAAACCCAACAACTTGTATTCATCCATCGTTTTATTCCTTCAAATAAAAAAGAAGCGAGAACGGAAGGAGGAAGAGCAAAGGGAAAAATACTACCTGTCGCCCTCCTTTTACTTCATGGTACTGGAGGAAATGAAGAAGATTTGTGATAACGGATAATGTGCAAGGTTCACAGGAATCTATTGTTCTTCCCTCTTGGGAAACAAAAGAAGATATGGATGCATTTTATCAGTTGGTAGTTGTTGTTATAGCGGATCATAGTAGGTAAATATTACCAAGATCATTGAGTGGCGTCTGTAGACTAGCCAACCATACAGTAAAAAAGGAAAAACAAACAAACAAGCAAACTAGCCTTCCTATTTTTTATCTACTCAGTCGCAAAACAGTAAACAACAACAACAGATTCCATACCCACCAACAGCTGCAGTTTACGACTCATCTAAGGACCCAAATAAAGTATTCAGAGCAAAACTTGCTTTAGTATTACATATGTTACTAAGTTATAGTAATTATATACTGTCAATACATAAATGAGTAATTTCAATTGATTTGATATTATCAATAGTTACCTTAGATAAGTCAGCAATAACAAACAGCATTAACTTCGTGAAGTCAAATATATACATGATATCGTACTGGTTGGTGACGAAACCTATATGAACAACACAAAAACTCTAGCAATAGTTGCTGTCTTGACAGCAGCAACATTAGTAGTAGGACTAACATTCGCGGCAACAGCAGCACACTCTGTATCTGCTTATATCCAGAAGAAACCAGGACACGACGATGGAAAAGACAAGGCAAGAGATGGCGGCGGAAATGGAAACGGCAACACAGTTACCATAGAGAAAGCCCAGAATAAGGGTTTTGCAAGTGGATGGGATACCTCAGTAGACCAAGAAGCCGAAAATCTCATCTGCACACACCCAAGCTCCGCTTGTACAGTAGAGGGACCTGAGGCTGTCAACGCTACTTCTGACAGTGGTTAATAGAATAGAATCGGTATCTGTTACTGCATGATAAGGTAGCTCTTTTTTTACTACCACCACCACCTTCTTTTTTTTGCTTTATTTGTACCATCAAAAGGTTCGGTAAAAATTGTAATAACTGAATGTTACTATTGATATAGATAAACGAGTAATTTTTCACATCATTTGATAACGTTGATAGTTATACGAAATAAATTAGTACCAAATTATACCGAATGAGGCTGCGGTTGGCTAAAGATTGTCATAAGTCTTTATTCAAACTTTTGTATGAAGGACCTACTGTGATATATGTAAATAAACTACAGGATAAGTTGACTCGTTGCAAAATAGTAGACAACAACAAACTATGACGACTACTACTACGCAGCAGACAAAGAAGTTGTACCTGAGATTGAGAACTTAATAGGAGCATTGAAGAAACAGGAATTTTCCCTTGCATCATCATCTTCTCCACCTTCAGCATCTTTCCTTCACGATCCTTTTTAATCTCGCTTAGAATAAAATCAAGGTCATCTAAGTCTATGAAGTGTTTTGCAACTGGGTCCCTTTTTACCACCTGCTTTTCAATTAGGTTAATCTTCTCGTCTTCGTTTTTGTGCTTTTGTTCTTCAAGTCTTCTTGGTAGCCAGAAAATGACAAAGAACAATGCCGCACTTTGAACACCACTTGGCATTTTTGATATTAGCTTCTTCATTGCAGTTGCTCCAGTAGTAGTATACTGGCTTTAGTTTTTTCAACCTCAGAATCTTCATCTGATACAAAGCCCTCCCTCCGCTTTTAACGCTGCATTATTACCTGAAAAACAAAACTTGGCTTGGGTATTTCTGAACTTGCCCTTGTTTGTGTTTCCACTTTTCTTACATCAACATCGCTTTGATTTGTTCAAACCTTTAACTTGTCAACCCTATCAACTGTGATTTTTTGAGATCATTTTATAGGAGCTCTCAACTTTGGTGGTCTAGACCAACCATAGTTCTTATGAATAATAAATCCCAAAAGAAGAATGGTTATCATCAGTAATTGGCTACATATAAGATACCCGACAGCATGAGGGTTGGACCTCCAGTATTAAGAGTCAGAAATATTGACACAGCTATGGCATTCTATGAGAACAGTCTTGGATTGCAAGTGAATAGAAGAAATCCTGGTGTCAATGATGGTAATCCAATCTATGAACTTGGTTTCAAACACAACATCTCTTCTTCTTCCTCCTCCTCCTTCTCCTCTTACGATCCGCTTCTCATTCTAAAACACGATCCCAATGCAAAAAGGAGGAAGTCTTCACTACATTCAGGAGGAGCAGGTGCAGGTCTTTATCACTTTGCCATACTCGTTCCTGACAGAAAGAGTCTTGCCTCCACTTATTTAGCACTTAAAAACTCAGGAATACAATATGATGGATTTGCCGACCACCTCGTTAGTGAATCCCTATACCTTAGAGATCCTGAAGATAATGGTATTGAAATCTACCGTGACAGACCGGCTAATGAATGGCCTCGAGACACTGAAGGACACATCATGATGGACACACTTCCATTGGATTGGAACTCTCTATTGGCTGAAATCAACAACAATAATAACAAAGAAGAGCAAAGAAATAATGCAAAGGCATTCCCTACTGGAGCCAGGATAGGACATATACACCTCAGAGTTACAAACCTGGAAAGATCGATCAAGTTTTACCATGAGAAGATTGGGCTGGATATAACAGTGGACTGGAGATCGATGGGTGCTGCATTCCTTTCTGCAGGAGGGTACCATCATCACATTGGCATGAATACCTGGCATAGTTTGAACGGAGGAGCTCACATGAGTGGAGAGGCAGGATTAGAATACTTTACCATAATAATCCCAGACAGGTCATTTGTTAATACACTCGCTTTGCGTATACAACATAGTTCTACTACTACTAATTCTAAACAGATAGACGGGAATCAGTTGTTGTTGTTGTTGTCCGATCCAGACGGCATACAGCTTCTGATTAGGTCACAATAGCAGTATAAAGTTTTAGTAGCCATATTCACAGGTACCTTCAATGACTGACTAGCTTGGTTGTTAGTCATCTAGTTAGTTGGTGGAGGCAGTTGATCAACTGGCTAGTAATACTTTCCATAGCCTATTATAACATTTAACTTATACTATCTGGAAAAGAAATGGCGAAAAATAAAATATATGTGGTTCTTTTTATCTTGGCACTAATAATGCCTCGTCATAATATTCTATAAAGATAGTGATAATGGATGTATGATAAACCAATTAATTGCATGACTGACAATATTTATATAAATAAATTCTAAACAATAATAATCTATTGTAAAGATATTTGGGTCGGTTCGTCGCGAGATCTTCATCGCTTTTGACTCAGTCTGGAGCAGCGAATACTTACCTCATCCCCCTTATAAAAAGTACGTTATGGACGGTATTAATCTTTGCAAATTGTTTTTAATAAGCGTCTTTGTAGTCTATTTAGAGTGCCAGAAATATCTAGCGTTACAATGGGGGGGTCAGTCAAAGCTATAGTTGACAATATATTATCTAGACCTTCTAATTTACAACGAATTACGATAATATTCATTTCTTTAGATTGAATTAACCTAATAAGCGATTTTTCAGTCGTTATGTAACCAAAAAGCTCAGAATTTCGGATTTTAATTAAATTAACGATTTCAATAGCGTCATACTGTCCGCTGTGTAATAGCGCCAAATAGCGGCGTTTATCCCTTCGTTTAAGCATTTATAAACACCTTATCCGGCGCTTGGACTCAATCCACAGTTCAAGCTCTCGCCAGTAACGTTCTGGATTTATGTCGCAAATTTTTAATATGGAATCAAAAGAGCGGCCAGAAACCATTTCCAAAGCTGAATTTGCACCGCTAGAAAGAATGAGTTGACAATTACTGGATTTACAAAATTTGTAGAGGCCTCTTATTTGATTGAACCATTTTCCAACCTGCAATCCGTCTGCCTTACGAAGATCAGCTATAGTAACTTCCAAACCGATTCCTTTTTTCAGCTTATTTTTTTTTAGATTAGCATTGATTTTTTTAATATCTTTAACTACAAAAATGTCAGCAATAGAAGGAGAAAGCATCTGATCAATTTTTTCACAAACAACAAGATAGGGGTAGTTTGTTATTATTGATGGTTTTCTATTTAGCCGATAAATAATGTTTTTCTCTACCTTGCCATGGTAATCAGCACCTACTATATCAATCGCTAAAATCTCTGCCATCTTGGTAATCCCTAAAATATCCGTAGCATGTATGCAAAGATCTATCCGCTTGAAGAAAAGAACCCCCTGTAATTCTGTAGATTGTCGCTAGGTTTGTATCTTCTGACTGGTTTGAATCGAATTCTAATAGAATCACTTTCAGAAAGGGAAATCTTACCCTTACAGATTTTTTGTTTATCCAAACGAATGTATAGATTTCCTTTTTGGTCAACATATTTATCAAAAAAATTTGAAAGAAGGTTTCTATCAACACTATTCAATGAATATATAATTTTTAAAACAAGATCTTTAGCTGCACGACTGTCAACAGTGACGGTTAGTAACATAATTTTATTTCCCCATTGTCCCTCGGAAGTTGTAGTTAAAAATTTATCAGTGGATATTGAAAGGACATCATTTATAGAATGCATAATTTTATTTTCATTTTCAGTGGCATGAATTACGACGTTAATTTCGGCAGAAGAAAACCTGATATCTTCTTCCAAGGCCATGATCTAATAATATAAAACTTAGGAATATTAACTAAAAAGTTATTGGAGTGACTCAGATTGTTCTACTGGCTGTGCTGTTTCAATTGCCTTTGCTTCTTGAATAGCCCTGGACTCTGGAGTTGAAATCAACTTTGTCTTCTTGACGCCTACATGTCTTAATGATGCAACATTCTTTGCCTCTGCTAGAAGATCTGCCCCTATCTTGCCCATTGTCACTTCCTGTACAAATTGGTCTATATTCAATTTTGGAATCTTATCTGCCAGTATTTTGTGAGCAATCATTCTAATCTCATGCTTTTTAGAAGAATTGAGCTTTCTCTGGCTGAATGCAATTACTGCAACCCTGAAAGTATAACCATCCATTGTTGTATAATCATTAACATTGTTAATCATTGAGCTACCTCTTCTGATTAAACTTCTCAAAAATTCTTTGGCATACTCGTGTCCTTTAAAAATAGTAGTAGCAGCACCATCGTTGATCGTCTCGATTTGAACGAAGACCTTTGTCTGATGCTGTGTAGGGTCTTGCTTTAAAATATCAAACATAGTATTTTCAATTACACGCCCCTTAGCATGATCGGCATCTGTAATTGGTATATAGTTCAAAGCACTTCCTCCAAATGCAGATGGTGAATTAATTACTATCCATTGTTTGTCTCGCCATTTATCACGCACCCTGCCACCTTTCTTAGCTCCCTTAGCCATGGAAACTCAAACTCTGCAGCCAAAATATAAGTTGTACGCTAATAAATATTTAATAATAATAGATTGTGTTTGCTCATGATGGCTTATAATAATTATATCATCATATTCCAGGCTATGTTTTTTCTTCACATTTATATCATTCCATAGTAATCTCTAAGTATCAGTTCCTGAACCTAATAATGATATATAAATTCAAACCAAAGCATCAATAGAAGTCTGGTTTTTTAGTATATAATGCACAAATAATAACTATCTATTACTCCTTTCATAAAATAATGTCAAAAAAATAATGATTGGCCAAAATCACATTTGATTGTTAGTCTCCTTGGTCAATAATTCATGTTTATCTACATACAATAAGTAAATTGTAATAAACTCCTCTAAATAAGCTTCTGTGAGCAGAATTTTGACAATACTAAATATGACAAAATCAACCGAAGACTTACAGGACCCCAAAAAGATTAGATTATAGTAGTAAGTACCTATAAAAAGATACATGGATATCAAATCAAGTAATAATGGTGACGCGAGTCTAAAGGAGAATCCCCCTTTTTTGTATGGTCATCATTCTTTCGAAAATACTGAACAGACCTTTATTGAACTTGCGAGCGAGCAGAGATTATTAATACTATTTAAATTAAGTCAGCAGGATACTAAACTTTCAAAGCTTGCAAAGGATCTTAATGTTACTATGCAAGAAGTTCATAGAAATGTTAACAGGTTAATGGATGTAGGGTTGATTAAAAAGGATTCTGAAGGAATGTTTTCTCTAACAACTTTTGGAAATACAATCATAAAGCAGATTCCTACATTTGATTTCCTTTCTAGAAATAAAGAATATTTTTCAGATCATTTTTTGGGGGAAATTCCAATGAAATTTAATCAGAGAATTGGTGCTTTGGATAATTCCGAATATATCCATGGGATGGTGGCTGTTATAGAGAGATGGAAAGAGCTTTACAACGAATCTACTGAATACATATACGGAATGTTACCCCAAATTCCACTAGATTTAATTAAAACAGTAATACCAAAAATAAAAGAAGATGGCATAAAATTTAATTATATATTGCCTCAACAAGCTCTGGTTCCCAAAAAGCGGACTGAACTTCTAAAAAATGCTGGTTTTTATGAATTATTGAGAAAAGAAGAGAGATTAGTAGAAAGAAGAATGGTTGATAGAGTACATGTAGCAGTAGTTTTAAATGAAAAACAGGCAACTGTGATGTTCCCCACATCAAAGGGAAAAACTGTAGCAGATATGAATTCGATGTTTTACAGTAAAGAAAACCCTTTATTTCATGAATGGTGTTTAGATTATTTCAGATATTGTTGGTATGGCTCAAAATCATTTGATGAAAGCAAATTATTAGAAGTGTAGCGCTAGAATTCCATCTTTGTAAAGATTATGGGAATAAATGCATATAATAATACTTTCGTCATTAAACAACTAGTAAGTAATAATTTTAAGAATGAAAGTGTGTTATAATAGAATTGACTCCACAGAAGTCCTGTTTATACATATTAAATGTATGTTATATGGTAGCTATACTCTATTTGATTTTGTTTCTTTATTATGATAGGTAAGCACTATAATCATTTTTTTAATCAAGTGTAATGAATACAAATTTAGTGGTAAGCAATCTTTTTAATCGTATAATAACTTTAGTGTTTTTCTCCTTCATCAAGGCATTTTTCAATTATCTTTATTAATTCCTTTGGCGAAACAGGCTTTTGAACATAACCATTAATTTTAGTATTACGTGGCAGAGCCTTTGAAAATCCAGAGTCATTAATTTCAAATGCAGACATAAGTAAGACTTTAATGTTCGGCTGCATTTCTCTTACTTTTACTATGAATTCAAAACCTGTCATACCTGGCATTCTTACATCAGATAGAACCAAATCATAATCATTTAAATTTAGTTTGAAATGTTCTAATGCTAAAAATGGGTCTGTAAAGGCAAAGACATTGAAGCCATATCTTCTCAGAGATAGTTTAATAATTGAAACAATATCCAAATCATCATCAACTGCTAAAATGGCTTTATGGATATGCAATTTGTCGATATCATCCTGTGGTATTAACGGAAATAGTTTTTTTGAATAAAAATATTATGATTCTCTATTTATACTTCGACTATATCTTCTTTTTTGTTCTAAAACTTAAGTGAACCAGCTTATTTTATTATCTGCATCTTTCATAGCTGAAGTATCTTACTACTATGCCCCGAGTGGCAGTATACTCCACGATTATCGTGTTACTCTTTTTCAGATTAAATAAAAATTTCACAATAAATATTTAAACATCATCAAAAGAGTGTCCTGGTTATGATTAATTTAAAAATATGGATTCAGTGATAAATTCTATGAATATTTTATATTGTAGAAAATGATTTAGAGATTTTTAATTATTAGGATGTCTATTAGAGAATGGAAAATTGAGTACAATGCATAGGGGAAAATATTAGAGAAAAATAATGAAAAAAATATTGTTGTTTGACACCTGGCCTGTGGAATTGATAATACAATACATGTCTTCTTTCCTGATTGTATATTTTACACTTTAGCAACGTTCGGAAAGGAAGCTAATCAAATTACAAACAACGAACACTAAACTTAATGTTATTGTCTATTATTGGGCTGTATAAATATTCTTACATCGCACATAGACAGGATACTATTTAACTTTTACCAAACATCTGCTGTGCATTGTTCGTTGACCATTCTTCATAAAAATATGTCAGATATAGCCAATGAGTAGACTTATTATTGCTATATGTGAAGACTATATCGTTATAAATACGCATTATGATTTTGCCATCTCTATAAGTTCTGTGTTTTTAATAGTGTGTCAATAAGATATAATGAAATAGACGAAGCTAAAGAAATAGTAATAAGATTTGTTAGATTACGTAGAAATCATAAAGGCAATTTGGTTAGTTAGCGCTAATCAATCACATATCAATAGATAATATTCAAATTAGTGCTACGAAGCCACTTTAGTAAGGAGCGGGAGTCGCCCAGCTTGGTCAAAGGCGTAAGACTGAGGCTCTTATCCCTTAGGGGTTCATGGGTTCAAATCCCATCTCCCGCATTTTTCATAATCAGTTTCGTCAAAAAAGAGTTATTTGTAATACGTATACAATTTAAGCTAGCATTACATCTGGAAGGACTGAATCCAGATCAATTGCAACAGTTTTGCTTGCTCCAATACCAGATATAAACTATATATATATAGTTATTAAAAACGATAAACTTATTTTTTAAGGAATATGGAGAGTTTAGACTAAATGTTCGTTTGTATTGTATGCATGATTATTAACCCAGAATAGATGACAGATTATTAGTTATTTATCTAGAAAAAAGAAAAAATATATTAAAAAATGGAGTATGTCAATCGTCGAATTTATCACATACGATTGTTCTTACTGAGTTATTTTCCTGCGCTGCTCATGTTGCCACCGCCGCCTGCGCTGCTCATGTTGCCGCCGCCGCCTGCGCTGCTCATGTTGCCGCCGCCGCCTG
>Ga0157302_10000166_pt1 | contig 10676 bp, 10 predicted proteins | sample NitcycUS103311B2_FD_108381 | JGI IMG/M metagenome (GOLD analysis project Ga0157302, IMG submission 108381) | Soil microbial communities from Arlington Agricultural Research Station in Wisconsin, USA - Nitrogen cycling UWRJ-S103-311B-2 | ecosystem: Environmental > Terrestrial > Soil >... | reverse complement strand
GATCACGTACTCGAAGCCAAGCCGGTCGAAGATCTTGATGTATGCATCGCGATGCGCGGCGTACGACTTTGCCAAACCCTCATCGTCGATGTCGAAGGAGTAGGAGTCCTTCATCACAAATTCGCGACCCCGCAACAGTCCTGCCCGTGGGCGTGCTTCGTCGCGGTATTTTGTCTGGATCTGGTAGAGCGAGAGCGGCAGGTCCTTGTAGGAGGAGTACATGTCCTTCACCAGCAAGGTGAACATTTCCTCGTGTGTGGGACCCAAAAGGTATTCCGCGCCCTTCCGGTCACGCAGCCGGAAAATGCTTTCGCCATATTCGGTCCAGCGCCCAGACGCCTCGTACGGCTCCTTGGGCAGCAATGCCGGGAAATGCACCTCTTGAGCGCCTATCGCGTCCATCTCCTCGCGCACAATTCGCTCGACATTGCGCAGCACGCGGTAGCCCAACGGCAGCCAGCTATAGATACCTGGCGCGGCGCGGCGGATATAGCCGGCGCGCACCAGCCAGCGGTGGCTAGGCACCTCAGCATCGGCCGGATCCTCGCGCAAAGTGCGGACGAAGAGCTCCGACAATCGGGTGATCACTCGAGCACTGTATTAGCTCCAGGGGAATGATGATGTTTTTGGAGCAGACCCGGTTACCGAGTGCGGGCGAAGTCTGCGATCACATCCAAGTCGGGTCGGTAACCGCTGGTGGTGTCGACGTCGAGAGTCGGTGCGTCGAGCCGGATGGGCTCGAAGGAACGTTCCACGCTGAAGTGGCCAATGTCGTCGTGTGCTGCTCGAGTGGTTTGCTCACGTGTCCGCCGTGCCGCTCGGGCTCGCGCGGTCGCGGGCTCGACCTGACAGCGCACAATCCGGAGCAGTGCGAGCGGCCGCAGCGGCTCTAGTCCGCGCGCCCAGTTCGCATGCTGAAACGCGGCCTCAGCAACGTGGGTCACGCCATGCTCAAGGAACAACCGGATTACGGCGAAGAACAGATTGTAGGTCCGCACTGTCAACGGGTCGGAGGGTCCAGGAACGAAATTCTGGGTTGCGGCCACCATGCCCTCTTTGATCTCGTCCCGACAGAGGGCGGGGCACCCAATCGTCGCGGCCAGGCGGTGCGCCAGTGTTGTCTTGCCTGAACCGGCAGGCCCGCTGACGATTACCAAGGTGGGGCGTGACATCAAGAGCCCTATCCCTGCGTCAATCCCTTTGGCTGCTTGCGCATCACCACGCCGGTGGTGCGTCGCTGCGCATCCAGCAGCCTGTTTCGGAAGGATCCTTTGGCGGTCTTTAGTGCCGCGGAGACCCGATACAGCCGCACAGGCCGGCCGGGCCGATAGAAAGTGACGAGGGTCGGAATGTACTCAGCCTTGCTGACTGTGAAGCGCCCGTTACCGATGCGAGTGAAAGTGAACCGCCCGGTCGCTCCTTCGTAGGTGTTGTTGGCCTCTTGCTGGGCCACCGTGTTCCCTACCCCGTAAAGGACCCACTTCTTGTTCAGAGTGGTCCACGGCTGTACGACATGTGGGTGATGCATGTACACAAGATCAACATCAGGTGAGGCAGTCAGCGCGCGGGCGAGCTTGACCTGTTGCGAATTCTCGCTCGTGGAGTACTCAGTTCCTACGTGCACGGCAGCGAGCACAATGTCCGCTCCGGCGGCGCGCGCCCGATGCGCCTGGCTCAGCAAGTCGCTGGCGCTCATCCGGTGGACCGCCCAGGGTTTGCCCTTCGGCATGGGCAATCCGTTCAGACTGAACGTCGCCGCAATGATCCCGATCTTGACGCGTTGCCGAGTCGTAAAGATTGTCGGACGCTCGGATTCGGCTTTGGTACGAGCCGTTCCAGCGTGTGCGATCTTACCCCGATCAAGATCATCGAGGGTGCGTCTTACGCCGCCGAAGCCTTGATCGACGGCATGGTTGGACGCTGTCGTACATACGTCGTACCCGGTCGCAGAGATGGCCTTCACAACCTGGGGAGGGGCAGCGAACTGCGGATAGTTTCTGTATGGACCGCCTGGCGGGGCGAGCGGCACCTCTTCGTGGCAGATCGCCAAGTCCGCCGACGCGATCACTGGCTTTATGCCGGCTAGCAGTGGTGCGAAGTCATAGCCGCCCTTCCCGCGTCGCCGAGCGTCCTCCTTCGCGCTGTACCACAAGGTGTTGTGCCAGAGCAGATCGCCGTTCATCACGACAGTGACGGTGGTCCGTTGTGGCTTGGTAGCCGGACGCTGTGTCGGTTGACCAGATGAGGTTGGGCTTGCGATTGGCTTACTGGGCGATACGGCTGGCCCCGGGGTTGAGCCCTGTACGGGGATAGGAACGGCCGGCTCCTTGGCAGCGCAGCCGGACATGATCAATACTCCGATCCCGAAGGCTGCCAGCGCGGCCTGATGTTTGCGGCCGCTCGCGCAGACGCCGACGCTCGCAGGCCGGGCGCTCCTCAAAAGTGAACCGTCGCGAACTCGCCGACCTCAATAAAACCAACCTTGGCGTACGTCGCGCGCGCCGGCAAGTTGTAGTCGTTGACATACAGCGACACGGTCGGCACGACGGTCCGCGCCAGCTGGACGACGGCTGCCATCGCGGGAGCTGCCAACCCTTGACCACGCAGCTCAGGCTCCAGCCAAACTCCTTGCACCTGGCAGACCGACCCAGACACCGAGCCGAGATCGGCCTTAAAGAGCACCCGATTGCCGTCAAAAATTCCGAAGGCGCGACCTGAGGCGATCAACTGCCGGACGTAGAAGCGGTAGCCGGCCGGGTTGCCCCGCACTGGCGAGACGCCGATCTCTTCGGTGTACATCTTCACCGCGGCGTCAGTGTAGGCATCCCACTGATCGAGGGTGACCCGGCGCACTCGCCGGTCGGCTGTGATAGCCGGCGGTGAACTTATAGCCATGACAGGCTGGTGCGCTCGCACATCGCGAACTTCGCACCACGCGCCACCCCAGCGCTCGGAGAGTTTGTTCCAAAGTCCTAGCGCCACATCGGATGGACCAATGATCGAGGCACACATCCGATCGGGACCGGCGAACTCGGTCCATGCGTTGAGCGCTTGTTCGTCGGCGTTGACCGGCACCAGATTGGACCCGGCATGGCACAGCGCCCGAAGCAAACCGCCTCGCTCATATCCCCAAACCGGACAGCCGAGGCTCGCCTGCTCGAGTCCCGCCGCGCGTACCCGGGAGGCGACGAAGACGTTCTCGATCGGGTTGGCAGAGAGCAGTCGAATAGCTGCTGGCAGGTCGCTACGGTTCAGCACCCGCACCGAGCCCTCGCGGGCACGTCGCGTCGTAATCGTGCTGGCGACCTTGCGCATACTCAGTGCACGCTGACCTCGGGCGCGCCGTGTTCGGCGGGCATGGCTTCACCCATCTCTGCTGCGAGCCGCATCGCCTCCTCAAGCAGGGTCTCGACGATGTCGGCCTCCTGTACCGTCTTGATCACCTCGCCGCGTACGAAGATCTGGCCTTTGCCATTCCCGGAGGCGACGCCAAGGTCGGCCTCGCGTGCCTCGCCTGGCCCGTTGACGACGCAACCCATCACAGCAACCCGCAGTGGAACCTCGAGTCCTTCCAAGCCGGCCGTTACCTCGTCGGCAAGCTTGTAAACATCCACTTGGGCCCGGCCGCAGGACGGGCAAGAAACGATCTCCAGATGGCGCGGTCGCAAGTTCAGCGATTCCAAGATCTTGATGCCGACCTTGACCTCTTCCACCGGAGGAGCTGACAGCGATACCCGAATGGTGTCGCCAATGCCCTTGGAGAGCAGCGCGCCGAAGGCGACCGCCGACTTGATCGTCCCCTGGAAGGCCGGGCCAGCTTCGGTGACACCAAGATGCAGCGGGTAGTCACAGGCCTCCGCCAGCAGCTCGTACGCGCGCACCATGACCACCGGGTCGTGATGCTTGACAGAAATCTTGAAGTCACGGAAGCCGTGCTCCTCAAAGAGACTTGCTTCCCAAAGGGCCGATTCCACTAGAGCCTCGGGAGTGGCTTTGCCGTACTTAGCAAGCAGTCGTTTGTCTAACGATCCCGCATTCACGCCGATCCGGATCGAGCAACCTGCGTCGGCAGCAGCCTTTGCGATCTCCTTGACTTGATCATCGAATGCCCGAATGTTGCCGGGATTGACGCGTACGGCGGCGCAGCCCGCATCGATTGCCGCGAAGACGTACCTGGGCTGGAAGTGGATGTCAGCGATCACCGGGATCTGGGACTTCCTAGCAATGATTGGCAACGCGTCGGCGTCGTCTTGGCTGGGTACGGCGACTCGGACGATGTCACAACCGGTCGCTGTCAGCTCGGCGATCTGCTGCAGCGTGGCGTTGATGTCCGCCGTCAGAGTCGTAGTCATCGACTGCACACTGATCGGCGCGTCGCCCCCGACGGCAACCTTGCCAACTTTGATTTGGCGGCTCTTGCGACGCGGCGCGAGGGTCGGTGGAGGAAGGGTGGGCAGACCCAGGTCGATGCTCATAAGGCCTTTCATTGCGAGACTCCACGGCCGGTCCTCGAGGGCTCGGCAACGATCCAGCCTAACGTGAGTTCGGTGAGGTAGCAGAGTGCAAGACGTGGTTAACGGTGGTCGATGCCCCGCTGAGTGATCGCGGAAGTTGTCATCGAAGGATCTCGACGAGCAGCACCCAGGCATCCAACACCGCCACCACCAGGCAGAGCACGATGCCGGGGACCAGCCAGTAGAGGCCGCCTCCGGTCAGGAGCAGTAGCGATACCCCAGCGATCAGCAGCGGCAGGACCGCGCCCTGAGCCAGCACGATGCGGCGAACCAAGAAACCCCCCGATGGCCCGGCGTGGCTGCGCACCGCATCAACATGGATTCCGATCAGGATTAGCCAGGGGAGCAGCCCGAATCCCAGGACCTCAGCGCCGAGCACCCTCGGCGACTGACCGGGCACCAACCCGAACGTGGAGACGACCAACACTGTCAGCAAAAGGACGATTGCCTCCCCGGCCCGGCCGGGCAGTCCGATACCTTTCAGGATCCGTTCCAAATTGATGGAGAGGGCTACGAACAGCAGTCCGGCGAGCGCGGCAGAGGCACCGGCCTCCGCGACAAACAGGCTCTCCCATTCGGCGGCAGAGTAGGCGGGCATCAGCTCCTGCCCCTAAAGGGCGTGGAACATGGGGCTGGAGCCGGCATGCGGCGGACTCTACCCGGGGGCGGCAGAGAGCGTCAGAAGAGCTTAATCGGATCGATGATGTCGGCCAAGATCAACACCACGCCGGAGATCAAGATCACGCTCCCCACAACGTAGGCGACAGGCAATAGCTTCGCGGTATCCACAGGTCCGGGATCAGGGCGTCCTAAGAGCCGAGCGATAGTACGTCTGACGGCCTCATAGAACGCTGCAGCGACGTGCCCTCCATCCAAGGGCAGCAGCGGCACAAAATTGAAGAGTGCGACGAAAAGATTGACTGCACCGAGCACGGTGAACATGCTGGCGACTTTGGCCGCAGCGCTGATCTGGTTGGTCGAGGCGATCTCCCCAGCAGCTCGACTCGCACCGACGATGGACATTGGTCCATAAACATCGCGGGGCTTGCCGGCCACCAAGTTGTAGGCGGTGTAGTAAACCTTCACCGGGAAGTAACCAAGCGCAACGACGGTCTGCTTCGTCATCTGCCACATGTCGCCGATAACCGCGACCGGGCCGCCGCGCTCTCGGACCACGTCGGGCTCGACGCCAAAGAACCCGGCAGCTACGCGCCGTGACGGGTCATATCTGTCGGGTACGCCGGTGATGACGGTATTGACCGGCTTCAGGTCAATGCGTTGGCCAGCCCGCTCGACACTCACCAGCGCTGGATGGTCCAGATTTGCTCGGATCAGACGCGAGACGTCGTCCCAGGACGAGACCGGGATTCCGTTGAATGCCACGATCTTGTCGCCCGGCTGGATGCCGGACTGTGCCGCGGGTGTCAGCGGCTTGCCCTCGCAGCTCTTGTCTGCCGCATTCGCAGCGACAATGCATTCCTGCACGTTGCTGATCGTCAGCTGTGAGCGGTAGACACCGTAGCTAATCGAGACGCCGAGCAAAATCAGAAACGCGAGCAGAATGTTCATCGCCGGCCCACTGGCCATGATGATCAATTTCTGCCAGAACGGTTTCTGGTAGAACAGCCGACCCTCATCCTCCGGGTGTATCGCCGACCACTCCGCAGCCCTTGCATTATCGGCCAGCGCTCGAAACGGCCCTGTGCTGTATGCCCGCACTTCACCAGGACGGTCCTTGGCCGGCGGAAACATGCCGACGAGCCGGACATAACCACCCACCGGAACGGCCTTCACGCCGTACTCGGTCTCCCCACGCCGTCGCGACCACAGGGTGCGACCAAATCCGATGAAGTACTCGGTGGTCTTGACGTCGAACAGCTTGCCCGGCACGAGATGCCCTATCTCATGCAAGGCAATCGAGGCCATCACCAAACCGAAGAAGACAACAGCACCGGCGATGTAGATCACAAGTTCCATCTAGTGCGTGTGCTCCGTTGCGTGGGTGAGCTCCGTCGCCCGAGCTCGCGCCCAAGCGTCAGCCGCCAGCACCATCTCGAGCGTGAGCTGATCACTTGCGACCAGCTTCGAGCCTACGTCGGGATCCGAACCGGCATGCTCGCGCAACACTACGGCCACGATGTCAAGAATCTGGGTGAAACGGATCCGACCATTGTGAAAGGCGTCCACGCACACCTCGTTTGCGGCGTTGTAGACCGCCGGCGCAGTACCGCCCAGTCGCCCCGCGTGCCGAGCCAATTCGACCGCGGGAAAGGCCGCGTGATCCAAGGGCTCGAAGGTCCAGCTGGATGCCGTACGCCAGTCGCACGGCTGAGCTACCTCAGGCAATCGATCCGGCCAGCTCAAGCCAAGCGCGATTGGAAGCTTCATATCAGGCGGCGAACACTGGGCGATGGTCGAGCCATCGATGAACTGCACCATCGAGTGCACGATCGATTGCGGGTGCACGACCACATCAATCCGATCGAGCTCTACGCCATATAGCAGGCTAGCCTCCAAAAGCTCCAGGCCCTTGTTCACCAAAGTCGCAGAGTTCGTCGTGACCACCCGCCCCATGTGCCACGTCGGATGGGCGAGGGCCTGGTCCGGTGTGACATCCCTCATCTGCTCATGAGTGAGTCCTCTAAACGGACCTCCGCTTGCTGTCAGGATGAGCCGGTCGACCTCGCTCGCGGCCCCTCCGCGGAGACACTGCGCCAACGCCGAATGTTCGGAGTCGACAGCGACGATCTGGTTAGGCCGCGCAGCACGGGTGACCAACGGACCGCCGACTACTAACGACTCCTTGTTGGCCAGCGCGAGGATCCGGCCAGCCCGCAGTGCGGCCAGCGTCGCCGCTAATCCGGTTGAGCCTGTGATTCCGTTGAGGACGACGTCACAGGGCATTGCCGCTTGTTCTGCGGCTGCTTGCGGGCCAGCAAGGATGCGGGGCAATTGCACCTTTCCTTCGGCCCAGCCCCGTCGGCTAGCTTCCGCGTAAAGAGCGAGCTGCAGGTCCTGAACTCTTGTCGCCCGGCTGACCGCGATCGTCTGTGCGCCACAATCCAGTGCTTGCCGAGCGAGTAGCCCGATCTGCGACCCGCCAGCTGCGACGCCAACCACCCGAAACTCCTCGGGATGCTCCGCGACCACCTCCAGGGCTTGAGTTCCGATCGAGCCGGTGCTGCCCAAGATCACTACGTCACGCACGGGCCAAGTGTGGCAGGTTGGGTGACAGAATTCTGCGTCGTGACTCGACGCCTGATCGAGATCGAGAGCCTTGCCGATTTCGATGCCCACATCAGCAGAACCCAGCGGCTGAACGGATGGTTTGTTCAGTCCGTTGATCTCACCGAACGAAGTAGCGCGCTACTCAAGGTCGATCCCCGCGGCGCCGTCTTCCTCGGCTGTCTGTTCGAGCCGGCCGCCGAAAGTCACCTCCGCGAATCCGGGGCGCTGCTCTTCCCCAGGCTTCCTGAGCTCCCCTTTGACCCTTACCGAACACGTCCGTACGACGCGGCGGAGCTGTATGGCCCCGGGGACTACGCCCTAAGTCTGGACGCCGCTGTGTACGCCTGGGCTCATGGCCGAGCTGTCCGATCACTGACCGCTGAGTTAGGCGCCACTCTTCATGATCACGCTCTTACCGAGGCTCTCGATGACGCGACCTCAGATCTAGATCCGCGCACGATCGTTGGGCTCATGGGCGGTCATGCCGTGCCGCGTGGCGATGAGACCTACCGTGCGGCAGCCGAGCTCGGAGCCAGCCTGACCGTTGCTGGCCGCACGGTGCTTACCGGCGGTGGCCCTGGAGCAATGGAAGCAGCCAATCTCGGAGCCTATTTGAGCCCATGGCCAGGCTCGCTCGACGACGCATTGATGATCATGGCGCCGCCGCTCCACTATTGGCCGAGCGTCGATGCTTGGGCCCAAAGCGCCTTCCGGGTACGCAGCCGCTGGCCGATCGCCTCGGCCGGCCGCAGCCTTAGCATTCCGACGTGGTTCTACGGCCACGAACCAACCAACGTCTTTGCCACCATGATCGCGAAATACTTCTCTAACGCGTTGCGCGAGGACACCCTGATCCATCGCTGCGGAGGCGGGGTCGTCTATCTTCCGGGCTTGGCCGGTACCGTGCAGGAGATCTTCCAAGCCGTCACAGAGAATTTCTATGCCGCCGACGCGAGCCTGGTTACTCCACTGATCTTGATCGGTCGCGGGTACTGGACTGATGTCTACCCCGCCTGGCCCTTGCTACAACGGCTAGGCGCCGGCCGCCCGATGGGTGAGTTGATCTTCTGCGTCGACGATGTGAAAGAGGCGTTTGATCTGCTGACCATGGAGGCGTAGCCGGCCGCCGATTTCACGGCAAGAGCGACACCTCATCTGGTGTCGCTAGCGTGAGTACGGCCTCCTCAATGGCGTCGTATTGCTCAAGCTCACGTTCCACCTGCCGCAGCCGCATAGCCACGCTGTGCTCGACATCGTTCCCAGTCATGTCGACCGATGCGACCAGATACAACCGAGCAGGACCGACGTATTCCAGGTGCAGATAAGTGATCCGGTCGATGTCGGGATGCGCCAGCAACTCGCGCAGCACTTGTTGTCTCATCTCCGGACGCACGGCCTCCCCTACCAAGAACCGGCGGTTACGGTCGATCAAGACAACCGCCACAATTGCCAGCAATACACCCACCAAGATCGATCCGATCGCGTCGGGCGTCACCGAGCCGGTGACCTGGTGAAGCGCAATCCCGGCTGTCGCGATGGCGATCCCGATCAGCGCTGCTGCGTCTTCAAAAAACACGGCCCGCAGCGTGGGATTGGAGGTAGTCAGCACGAACTCCGTCACGCTGCTGTCTCGCACCGCGGCCAGCCGCCGGGCTTGCGTCATCGCCTGGGTGAACGAAAGCCCTTCCAGTACGAATGCAATCGCCAGCACCACGTACGCGACGAGATAGTTCGAGGCTTCCTCCGGTTCGATCAGCTGTTGTATGCCGTGCCAGATCGAGACAACCGCGCCGGCAGTGAAGAGCCCAAAAGCGGCGAACATCGACCAGACGTACGCCTCGCGTCCGAAGCCCATTGGGTGTCCACTGTCCGGACCACGGTCGGACCGCCGATCAGCAATCAACAAGAAGATCTCATTGCCAGCATCCGCCCAGGAATGAGCGGCCTCGGCCAGCATTGACGCCGATGCGGTGATAACGGCGGCAATGGACTTCGCAATAGCAATCAGCAGATTGGCCAGGAATGCGATCAGTACCGTCAGCAGGCTTTGGTTGACGTGCTTCGGCTGCTTCTCATCCTCTTCTGCCGTCACATTGGCACCGGCCACACACCGACCCTATCCAGGTCCCGCGCAAGCCGACATTGCTAGCTGCCTGACAGGTTCTACCCAGCTCAGTGCCAGGTAAAGGCTTCACCCTATTTCGCACCACACTGCAAAACGACGCCAAGGAGTAACAAGAAACGTGACAATTACGATAAAAACTGCGGTCGCAATAGGCTCAGGGCTGCTCGTGCTTGGCGCGGGCGTTGGAGTGCCAGGCGTTGCGTCCGCAGACACACCAGGTATGCCTAACCCGACGACTGCGCCCACCATTGCCCCTGCACCCGACAATCCGCAGCCGCGGACTGACGTGCCAGACTGGCCTATAAGCCCTGAGCAGGAGGAAGTCCTTGTCGAGACCTTGTCGAGCATGCTCGGCGTCGACGAGGCCGAGGTCAAGGCGGCACTCGACCAGGTGCGTGCCGATTATGCGGCGAAAGGGCCGGCTGCACTGGATCCATGGCTGGAGAAGGCGGTTCAGGCGGGCATTTTGACCCAGGATGAAGCAGACGCGTTACGCACGGCGGTTGAGCAGGGCGGGATAAATCTTGGTCCCAGGTGACTGCCGCGGCTAACGGCCGCTGCTCATGATCTTGGCAAGATCGGCAGTCCGCTGGTTGCTGAAGATGTCCTCCAACGTCACCAGTTCGCCGTCAGGTCCGGTGAGCGGCACTCGCCAGTTGGGGTATTGATCGATGGTGCCGGGCTGATTCTGCAGCTGGCGCTCCCCGACGGCATCGGCAAGTGAGAGGCACAGCAGCCGGGCGGGTGTCCACGTTAGGTAGCGGTGCAGGGCTTCGACAGTTTCGTCGACGTTTGCGTCTAGCTGCAGG
>Ga0157302_10000165_pt1 | contig 10677 bp, 7 predicted proteins | sample NitcycUS103311B2_FD_108381 | JGI IMG/M metagenome (GOLD analysis project Ga0157302, IMG submission 108381) | Soil microbial communities from Arlington Agricultural Research Station in Wisconsin, USA - Nitrogen cycling UWRJ-S103-311B-2 | ecosystem: Environmental > Terrestrial > Soil >... | reverse complement strand
CGGCAATCGATCAACTTGAACTGGCAGGGATAGTTTCAAAAATCAAATCACACATCAAAATCCCTGTGATATTGTTTCCTGGAAACGTTACAGGGGTAGCGCCTAAAGCCGACGCTATTCTGTTTAGCTCATTACTTAACTCAGAGAATCCTTACTTTATTACTCAAGCTCAGGCTTTGGGAGCTCTTGCTGTCAAAAAGTATGGGATCGAACCACTGCCAACTGGCTACTTGATTATCGGTGAAGATACTACTGTATGGTTTGTAGGTAGAGCGCGAGGAGTTCCTTTTAATAAATCGGGAATTGCCGTCATGTATTCTCTAGCAGCACAATATCTGGGCATGAGATTTTTATACCTTGAGGCTGGCTCAGGTGCTGTACAAAATATCTCACCACACATGGTGGCAGCGGTAAGAAAAGATTACAAAGGGGTACTCATTACAGGGGGTGGAATTCGTACTCCAGAAACAGCAAAGGAAATAGCCAAAGCAGGCGCCGATATTATTGTAATTGGCACAATGATTGAGAAGGAGGGGAGCTGGGAGGATAAGCTCTCTTCGATTATCAAGACGATAAGGAGATGATGATAACAGCATCATGACAATGATAGATGACGCTGAAATCTGTCTAAAAAATGTGCGTATGCCAGAGTATTATCTAAATTATCAGCACAATATTTTGAAAAATGTACAAAAGAATTTTGAGCTGGGTAAAAAAGCACGCAAAATAGGATTAGATACCTGTGACAGAGTAGAACCAAAAATTGCCTACGACCTAGCAGACAGAGTTGCAAAAATGCACAATATTGATATCGCAGATAGATTACGTGCTCTACTTTCGCAGACCACCAAGGAAAAGGCAGCACTTAAAATTGCTGAAGAAATTGCCATGGGTGAATATGGCACCGGCGACGTACGAACCAAATTGGATAATGCTGTTCGTGTTAGTCTGGCTGTAGTTACAGAAGGTGTAACGGTTGCTCCTCTACAAGGAATTGCTGATGTCCAATTAAAAAATAACTCAGAAGGTAGCCAATATCTTTCAATATCATTTGCTGGTCCTATCCGGTCTGCTGGAGGAACTGAGGCTGCACTTACGATGCTAATAGCAGACCATGTAAGAAAAGTTGTTGGAGTAGGTAAATACATTGCAAATTCCTACGACAATGAGACAGGAAGATTTGTTGAAGAGCTCAGAATTTACGAACGTGAAGTTGGCAATTTTCAGTTTAAAGTGTTAGATGAGGATGTAGTTAAATGTATAATGAATTTGCCAGTAGAGCTTGATGGTATGGATACTGATCCGGTAGAAGTTGTGGGACATAGAGGAATGAAGAGAATTTCTACCAATAGGGTTCGTGGTGGTGCTCTAAGAGTAATGAATGACGGTCTGATAGGTAGAAGTAGAAAGTTGCTCAAACTTGTTGAAGCATTAAAACTGGAGGGATGGAATTGGCTCAATGATCTCAAGGGAGCAATCCAGACAGGAAATGAGGATGATGCTGCACATCACAGAATGTCTGAAGTGATTACTGGCAGACCTGTGCTTTCGATGTCGAAGAAAATCGGAGGCTTCCGGTTAAGGTATGGCCGATGTTATAATACTGGTTTTGCAACTATTGGAATTCATCCTGCTGTGTCTGTATTGTTAAATGATGCCTTTGTTGTGGGCACACAAATTAAAATGGATGTACCTGGAAAAGCATCAACTATTGCACTTGTAGATACTATTGAGCCTCCGCTTATCAGGCTTGATGATGGCAGTATAATGTATGTTTTAACAATAGAGCAGGCTACAAAGATCCGACCAAGACTTGAAAAAATAATTTACCTTGGCGATATTTTAATAAGTTATGGTGATTTTCTTGAAAATAATGCTCAACTGCCACCTGCTAGTTATGTGGAAGAAATTTGGGCTTTACAATTGCAGTCAAAATTGTTGACATCGTCTCCCAATTGTTTATTTTCTATAAGTGAGAAAATAATCAGCGAAAGACTAATTCAATTATCAAAAGAACCCTTCACAATGTTTCCAACAGTTAAAGAAGCATTTGAAATTAGCAAAAAGTTTAACATTCCTCTTCATCCAAAATACTCATTCTATTGGGATTCTGTCAGCATACATGAAGTTTTATTATTGAAGGAAAAATTTGCTGCACAACAACAGCAACAGAATGTTGATATCGATAATGATAATAACCCCATTCATTCTTTTTTCAGTTTGCCTAACGATGATCCAAAGTTAAAAGATATCCTGGAACGACTAGGTGTTATCCATTCAATAAAAAATACACATGTTATTGAAATTAACAACATGGATCAGGTGTATTCTCTGACCAAGTTATTGCTTTCTGAATCAGCAACAATAACGACTACCACCGCGGGATTATCAAGAGCATCTGTCAAAAATGGTATTAAAGCAAAAGATACAATCGAATATATATCAAAAATATCAGGTGTTGAAGTCAAGCCAAAATTTGCTTCATCAATCGCAGTCAGAGTTGGGCGTCCTGAAAAGGCTGCCGAACGTAAAATGAAACCACCTGTTCATGTATTATTTCCTATCGGCTTTAGAGGCGGTGTAACACGTGATATATTGAAGGCAGCGAAGGACGAATCTTTCTATACTGAACTAGCAAATAGATTTTGTAATAATTGTAAACTCCATTCAATTGGATCCCATTGCCGTAATTGTGGTGCCACTACCTCTTTACGCAATTTATGTATGATTTGCAGAGAGGAGATTGCAGATGATACCGTCAACAGCAAGTGCTATAGGTGTGGTAAGGAGGGCAAGACATACTCTCCTGTCAGCTATCCTCTAAAAGTAGTACTTGAAGAAGCCCAGCGAAAACTTGGAATCAAAGCGACTGAACCACTCAAGGGTGTTAAGGCTCTTATGAGCAAGGACAGGGCAGCTGAGCCACTAGAAAAAGGAATATTAAGACAAAAATATGGACTGTATACTTTCAAGGATGGGACTATTAGATTTGACTCAACCAACGAGCCGCTGAGCCACTTCAAACCAAAGTGGACAATGGCAAGTATCAAAAAGTTAAAAGAATTAGGCTATAGTAGGGATTATCTTGGCAGGGAACTGACATCTCCTGATCAGCTAGTCGAATTGTTAATGCAAGATGTAATGATACCTCTAGATTCTGCTAAACATTTACTCAATGTAGCCAAATTTATCGATGAAGAACTTGTAAAATTATATGGACTTGAACCTTTCTATAACACATCCTCTGTAGAAGATCTTATAGGACATCTGATAGTCGGGCTCGCACCACATACTTCGGTGGGTATTATAGGAAGAATTATAGGCTTTACAGACTCGCAGGTCTGTCTGGCGTCTCCTATCTGGCACTCTGCAAAACGTAGGGATTGTGATGGCGATGCAGACTCGATAATGCTATTAATGGATGCATTGCTAAACTTTTCATATGACTTTTTACCAGATAAAATCGGCGGACTTATGGATGCACCACTATTGATTCAGCCAGTGGTATTGCCAGATGAAGTGCAAAGACAGGCCCATAATATTGATGTCACTTCAGTTTATCCACTTGAATTTTACGAAGCAACATGGAAACAGTCTAAAGCTGGAGACTTTGCCACCAAGATAGAAATTGTTAAAAATAGGATAGGAAATGAAAACCAATTTTTCAACTATGCCTTTACACATTTTACAGGTTTGCTAACAACCAATAGTCAACGAAGTGCATATTCTAGACTTAATACTATGGATGAAAAATTGCAAATGCAGATAACTACCGCAAAACTAATCAATGCCGTCAATACTGATGAAGTGGTATCAATGGTACTTATGACACACATTTTACCAGACATAATGGGTAACATGCGTTCGTATTCTTCTCAGGCATTCCGATGCACTAGGTGTGGAGAAAAGTATCGCCGAATGCCAATTATGGGCAAGTGTATTGAATGTGGAAATGAACTTTTGCAAACAGTTACTAAAGGTTCTGTTGAAAAATATGTTAGTATTGCAACAAATCTATGCAATCAATTCAAAATCAATGATTATCTACGCAGCAGAGTTGAATCTTTGACAATGGAATTGAAATTAATCTTTAAGGAACAAAAGAAAGAACAATCAACTCTGATGGAATTTATGGGTTAACTGGCGATAGATTGCTAAAAAGTAGATTAACCATCAAGACTGATGTATAAAAAATTGGCCTATTGAAAATTTGTAATAAAGATATGTGTATTTGCACATCACCTCTGAACTATACTTAATCGTAGACAACTTTGATTTTCTTTACACTGTACAAAGAATACTAATAGTAAAAAGTGAAAGAATGATAATAATAATAATAATAACTAAATGATGCATTGAGGAATATATCATTTTCAAGTTTAAGGGAATATCTAAAACTGATTATGTTCCGATAGTGCTATAAATACGCATATGACTTACCTTACCTTATTACGGTGTGCCGACAACGAGATTTATGTACTCATACGCGCCTAACGTGTTATCGAACGCATACTGCACTTTTTGGAATTGCTTCCTAAAGTCAGAAACATTTTTTGCCACTATCTTGGGGTCATGCATATCAACAACTACATGTTTTATAAAACTGGCAATCTCTTTCATCTCACTTTCTTTCATTCCAAGTCTGGTTGTTTCAGGAACACCAATTCTTATCCCACTTGGATGCATGTAGTGTCGTCCTGCCTTAATGTCTCCTGGCAGTAATTGTCTGTTCAAAATTATGTTAGCTTTTTCTAGATTCTTTTCAATACTACCACCATCACCAAACTTTGAAACATCGACTGCAATTTGATGTGATGCAGTGTATCCTCGTTTTTCACCTAACACTATAAAACCATAACCAACAAGAGCTTCTGCAAGTGCCTTAGCATTTTTGATTACTTGCCTTGCATAGTCTTTTCCAAACTCCAATGATTCTGCTAATGCGATAGCTTTTCCCGCAACATGGTGCAGATGATGGCTGCTGGTGTTACCAGGAAAGATTGCCTTCTTGATTGGGTCTGCATATTTTTCTAGTGATACAATAATCCCCCCTTGTGGTCCCCAGAGAGTTTTGTGTGAGCTCATGGTCATGGAATCTGCTCCTTCATTTAATGGGTCTTGAAATTCTCCACCAGCAATCAGCCCCGCAACGTGAGCTCCGTCATAATTAATATACATGCCGTGGTCATGCATAAAATTTGACAGTTCTTTTACAGGATGTGGAAAAAGAAACAGACTTCCCCCAAACATTCCTATCTTTGGTGCTTTGCCATCATAAGTCATTTTTTCAATCTTCTTTTTTGTAGCATCAACATCAATTGTCATCTCTTCCTTTGAAAATGGATAATGTTCAATATTTAGTCCATGCACAAGACCTGCGGTGCCAAAGTGTTCCTTCTTCCCATGTGAAATATGTCCTCCGCTAGGAATAGAAGCAGCCATCATATATTCTCCTGGATTTGAAAACGCAGCATAAATTGCAAGATTTGCAACTACACCAGATGTCGCTCTACAATCAGCAAATTCTGCTCTAAAAACCCTCTTTGCTAAATCGTTGCAAATTATCTCTACCTGATCTATGTAAATACAGCCAGCGTAAACTCTCTCGCCAGGCCATCCTTCGGCATATCTATTGCCAAAGTCTGACATTATTGCTTCTCTCACTGCTGGGCTTGGTATGTTTTCACTAGCAATAAGCGGAATTGATTTATTGAACCATTCGTGATGTTCTTTCATCAATCTTAAGACTTCATCATAGAATGCTTTTGGACTCATTTGTATGAATAAACTTGCCTTGCCCTTCCTAATTTAAAATATTGCATAAATAAACATTCTAAATTTATTTTTGGGATATCTATTCTTATTTTTCGATCTAAACAAGGGGATTGTTAACTTATCGACTCATCTTAATTAATTATCCCTATCCCTTCATTTCTATCTATACTATATACAAGAGAGTTTGGCATCAGCCAATACTATACTTTACAGAACCTATATTTTTAGTATATCCAAGCTACTTAAGATGCTATTAAAAATTTTATTTTTTGAATGACAATAGCTTGGGTGATTTTTTATACTCCATGATCAAAATCTATTAAGATCTTGCAAAAAATCGATGTTTTGAGATCTCGGCAGACCTCAATGAGTGATCTCAAAAGTTATAGGTATTTGTCAGCTTTATTGTTTTATCCGACGATATGATACAATTTAGAAAATAACTTTATCCGACGTTAAGTATACAGAACTGCAAAAAATAACCCGTATATATGATATCGTCAAAAGATATGCAAATGGGAATTGTTGGAGTAAAATGGAGATGCCCATCTTGCAACATAGATGTTGGTGGAAGTATGGGTGAATTAAAAAATCATATGAAAAACGTTCATAGCAGTGCTACTGTTATTGCTACTCCACAAAATCAAGAACAATAAACAAAAGCTGATATTACATGAGTCGTTGAGATCTGCAGCATTTACCAAAGACTATGGTGTTATTAATCAGTAATTAGATGCATTTTTTATACAGTATTAACATCCCTTGCACCACAAAGTTCCTTTACTATCTTAGAAACGAGGACAATCTTTTGAGTTGACATATGAAATATTGCTCTTCCACTAAAAGGATTAATAGGGGTTGACCGTCGAAGTAAGATATAAAAATATGGGTTCAGTTGGAAAAGTTGCATTTGCAGTAATTCTTGCGCTAGGTGCAGTTACTGGTATTGTGGCGTATTACTTATTTGCTTTGGTTATGCCACATCCAGGAGTAGTTGAATCATTGTATCGAACTGATCTTGCACCCGCAACCGGAACGAAAGAAAATAAACCTGTAGTCGCAATAGATGAGTCTAAGTTCCATAATAAAGTTGCAATTACCATTTTAAAGGGAGCATCAACACAAGGTAATCCTAACTATGATCCTAATACAGCAAAGGTAAGTACTGATGCACTGGTTACATGGTCTAATAGTGATATCGTGCCTCATACTGCGACCAGTGGTAGTGGTATGCAAGATCCTAACACCGGTAAACTATTCGATTCAGATATTTTGAATCCCGGTCAAAAATATAGTATTCCAGCAATCAAAATCGGACAAGGAGAACATCCGTTTTACTGTAAACTTCATCCTTATATGACAGGAAAAGTCATAGTAGGATGAAATTTCATTAACTGCATGTATTTTTAATTATAGTTTTTGGTCTGTTGACTTACCGTTGTTTATTCTGTTTGTGGTATGATTCGTACGTACGATACGCCTTTTCTTATTGCTTCCTAAACTCGCTATTATGACTATCTTTTAAGAATTATAACTATCATAAAAATTACTTGCTCATGACGTATCTCTGTGAAGGTAGCAAAGCTAGCTCAGTAAGATGTTAGACATAATATATTTTAATATTTGCTCCTTCATCCACGATGGACATATTAACAAATTTTTCAATTAGCATAGAGATGATTCAATATGCTCCTCTGGAGCATTTTTATTGGTGTTGATATGAAGTTTATCGTAACATTTTAAAACAATATCTATACTCTTCCTACAGTTACATAATTGTTCCTTTAGCATTCAATTATGATCTTTTCACTAAATTTTCTCATTTGTAAGGAGTAATAGGTTGAACGTAAAAGTTGTTGTTATAGAGATCAGTTATCTGTAACATTTCTTTTTCGCTTAGATAGGTACCGTCTGACATTTCTGCAAACATTTCAATTTCTTCAACATCAATAACAGTTGGTAAAACTACTGATACTTCTTTTTGAGATAATATGAATTTGATTGCCAGCTGGGATATATTCCAACCTTTTGCATTTGTAATTTGTTTCATTTTTTCTATTTTTTGCATTGCTTCATGAATCCATTCTTTTTTTCTATTTCCTCTGTGATCATTCTTATCAAATATTGTTTTTTCATCAACCTTGCCGGTTAATACTCCCGAAGCATCGGGAACTCTAACCATAATCCCCACATCATTCTTGTTTGCCGCTTCTAAAAAGGCTCTACCAGGATCTTGTTCTAAGATATTGTAAACCGTTTGAAGACAAGTTATGTTGCGTTTTTCTATGGCTAAAATTCCTTCCTCCTTCCAGCCGATAGCAGGACCCAATGCAACACCATGACTCTTGATCGTTCCATTTTTTGCTAAAGTCTCAAGTGAGATAAACAAACTATCATTTTTTATAGCATCCATTTTTGGATTATGAAGACTGTAAACATCAATATAATCAGTTTGTAAACGCTTCATACTCTGCTGTAACGCATATTCCAAAAATTCAGAATTATGTTTTTGGGGTATCTCATTATGTCCGATCTGTTCAGCATTATACATATCATAACCCCATTTTGTGGAATATACTACTTCATTGCGCATATCTTTGAATGCCTGTGCGATCACCTTTTCGCTTTTACCTTTCCCATACATGTCTGCAGTTTCGTAAAAATTGATACCTAGATCGTAGGCACGTTTCAACATTTTGATCGCATCATCATCATCGATCTTCTTCCCCCACCAATCTAGACCAATAATCCACGCTCCAAATCCTATTTCGCTTACTTTAATCCCACTTTTTCCTAATTTTCGATACTTCATTTTTTAGTTTAATACCCCTTTAATCTCTGCTGCAACTTCATTGAACTTTGAATCCTCTAAAGCAGGTTGATAATAATTATCACTTCTATGCTGGAATTCAATCGGAATCCATGATTTGCACCCTGCCCATTCTGGTTTAGTATCGACTTCTATAGGATTATTCATTTTGTAAACTCGTAATAATACTATACTCATGGGTCTTTTAGGATTATAGTCCATTCTGATATTTACATAACGATCGTTCCATATATGATATTTATTCAATTTTTGTAAAATTGATCTATCATTAACTTCCTTAACCGCTGTGACTTCTGCAAAAGAAGTTATTTTATTCTTGTCATTTATTGGAGCATTTTTAAGCACGACATCTAAATTATTAACATAATCTGGTTGTATGGATTCCTTTGATTGGTGTTCAAAGGTTGGAAATAACAAAAATTTTTCATGCTTTGCCTCAAAACCCTGTCTGTATTCCATAATTCCACCCTTCCGTAGAAGCAATAGCTGCCTTCCTTCTTCAAGTGCTTTACAAACTATTGCCCATTCCTTAAGTGCAGCCATTATGCAAGACTCCTGATGATGTCTTCAACACCCTTATAAATACAAACCATCATTGGAGTATCTCTCACAACATACTTACTAACTTGAGTTTCACGCAATTGAACTATCAAATCCTGAAAATCAATTAAATCATTTGTTTCAAATGCAAGCATGAAGTCCTGATCATCAAGACCGAATGAATACGAGGTATTTAGTCTAATTTGTGGAAATTTTCTCCCAACAGTTATATGTTCTTCCATCATTTTCTTTCGTTCTTCAAACGGAAGCAAATACCACTCTCTTGATTTTACGAAAGGATAAACAATAGCATATTTCATAGGTTGTTCGTCTGTCGCAAATCCTGGGACAACTTTATTTGAGTACAGAGATGGGCGGGAAGTAGATAGGTATATGTGTGAAGGTTCGACATATTTTCCTAAAATCGTAGAATAAATTTTTGATATCAATACCTGCATCTTTTCAACAGAATCAGAAATTATCCATAACATAAATTCGGTATCGTCCCTGAGTCCTACAGTAGAATAAGTTCGAACTTTCATCTTTGTATTTGCAACTTCTATTAAACTTGAAAATTCTTTTATAGCCTCATCCTTGCCAAGTTCGTTTAGCCATCGCCACTTTGGATCAACTTTAAAGAATGAAAAATTTAGATATGATGATGTTCTTGCCTTTCCTGCTCCTTCGCTAGAGGTCATTTAATGAACGAAGAATATGAAACCATATTTAAAAATAGATGTAGGAATTTGCCATAAATTAAACAGTGTAAAGTCAAGGCAGGTTTTTGATATAAATCTATTTTTACTTAAACAAGTAAAACAAAGAATAGCTAAATGTTATAAACAGATAAAATAAAAAAACTATTCATTATTATCATGTTATTTGTCTTCTACGCCGAGCCATTCATAACCTTTCGATTCAAGCTCTTCGGATAGTTCTTTTCCACCTGATTTGATAATCTTTCCCTTAGTCATAACGTGAACTTGATCGAGCTTTGTAAGATATCTCAGAATTCGAGCATAATGAGTAATTACAACTAGACCTGCTCCTGTTCTAATCAATGTGTTAATTGCCTCTGCAACAGCCTTTACTGAATCGATATCTAAGCCAGAATCCGGCTCATCAAGAACTGCAATATTTGGTTTTAGAACCAACATCTGCATTACCTCTGATCTCTTTTTCTCTCCACCAGAAAATCCTTCGTTAAGATATCTTCCAAGAAATGATGGATCAAGCCCGACATAGTCTAGGTTCCTCTTTACGTATTCGTGAAATTCTCTGACAGTCAAGAAAACTTCTCTGTTCTGCTGCTCTTCACCCAATGATTTACTCAAAGTATTGTATGCGTTTCTTAAAAAGTGGCTGTAACCTACGCCTGAAATTTCGGTTGGATATTGGAAACCAAGAAATAATCCTTTCTTTGATCTTTCATCAGTCGATAATTTTAGAATACTTTGCCTGTTGACAAGTATGTCGCCGGCAGTAATTGTATATTTTGGATGACCTAATAGTACATTTGCAAAAGTGCTCTT
>Ga0157302_10000163_pt1 | contig 10721 bp, 5 predicted proteins | sample NitcycUS103311B2_FD_108381 | JGI IMG/M metagenome (GOLD analysis project Ga0157302, IMG submission 108381) | Soil microbial communities from Arlington Agricultural Research Station in Wisconsin, USA - Nitrogen cycling UWRJ-S103-311B-2 | ecosystem: Environmental > Terrestrial > Soil >... | reverse complement strand
CGCAGGATGTGTTCAGTTTCGACTCTGAGGATGGGTTGAAGCCGGTGGTGGCGCGGGCGGCGGCCGGTGATGCGGTCTGGTTTGTGGCGACGGTGAACCGGCTTGCTGAGATTTTGGCTGCCCGGGGCGACACCGATCCGGTCGGGATCAGGCGGGCCCGCGCGCTGGGGATTTTGGCGCAGCCTGCGGAGGCGTTGCGGCTGCTGATCGCACATCAACACGACCGCAGCGACCGCAGCGTGCAGCCCAACGAACCGGTCGCGCCGGAGCCAGCCGAGCCCGACGCCACCTTCCAGGACGATCCCGACGCCTCGTCCGAAGACGAACCCGAGGCCGAACTGGAGCCGGATGCCGAACCTGATGATCATCGGTCGTTGTCGATGGCGCTGCCGCCGGCGTTTGATGCTGCGGCGGCGCGGCCCCGGGTGGTGCTGCATTTCCACCTCTCCGATGCGGCGTTGGGTGCCGGTCAGGCGTTGGTCCGGCCCGAGGATGGCGGCCCGCTGACCCTTGACCAGCTGGTGGAGTTGCTGGGCCGTGCCGGCTGTCAGGTCCGCATCCAGCCGGTGCTGGATCCGACCGAGATAGCCCCGGTCGATGGTTATGAGATACCGCAGCGACTCCGGGCGGCGGTCCGGGTCCGCCAGATCGCCGACGTGTTTCCGTTCGGAACCTGTCTGAGTCCCAGCATGGATCTCGATCACACCGAGCGGTATGTGCCGACCGATTATGGTGGGCCGCCGGGTCAGACCCGGCTGGGCAACCTGGGCCCCATGGCCCGTCCCGGTCATCGGGCCGAAACCCATGGCGGGTGGACTAAGCGGCAGCCCGAGCCGGGCTATTTCGTGCACCGCTCACCCAACGGCTATGTGTACCTGGTCACCAACCAAGGCACCCTCGCGCTCGGCCGCACCGCATTCAGCGCCGCGGTCTGGCAGGCCGCCGCACCGAAACCAGCCGCAATCCCCGCATAAGTGAGGGCAATTCCCAGGTCAATGCGGCCCTCAGAGCCCAGATGCCATCTCTCCCCAGATGTCCTCCAGGTAGCGGTCGGCGTCGCGCAGTCCTTTGAACCACTCGTCCGCAGAGGGATCCGAACCATTGGTCTTGGCGCGGTAGATGTCCATCAACGCCGCGCGTACCCCGGGTGCCATGGTGTTGGCATTGCCGCAGACATAGATCACCGCACCGGCCTCGATCAGATCCCACACCTGGTCAGCTTCGCGCTCGATTAAGTGCTGGACGAACGTTCGAGGCTGTCCGGGTTCGCGGGAGAATGCGACTTCCAATTCGGTGATACCCGACTCCTCGAAGGCCTTCAGCTCATCGGCGTAGAGCATGTCATGTTTGGCGTTTCGGCAGCCATAGAAGAGGATGGATTTCCCAACGGGGACTCCCTTCTCTGCCAGCGCTGCGCGCTCTTGCAGGAAACCACGGAAGGGTGCCATTCCGGTGCCGGCTCCGGCCATGATCATCGGAAGATGCGGGTTCTCGGGCGGTCGGAACGGGATCGTCGGCTTGCGAACAAAAGTGAACTGCGTGCTGTTCTCCATGCTCGTCGCCAGATGGTTGGAGGCGACGCCGTTGAAGTACCCGTCCCCGCTTTTAGCCGGACCATGCAGCACACCGACCGTGATATGGCAGTTGCTGGCAACCGTTGGGGAAGAGGAGATGGAGTAGTAGCGAGGCCGCATCGGTGGCAGCAGCTCCAAGTAGACGTTGAATGGCAGCTCAACGCTGGGGAATTCGTCCATTAGCTCGAGCACCGACCGCCGCGCCGTTGCGACTTTCTCGCGATAGGCCGCATGGCCGGCATCGTCGAGGCCGGACATAGCCTTCAGCTCGGCCGCTTGATCAGGATCAGTCGCGTATCGGGCGAGTACGGCAAGATCATTGCGGCTTGCGACGTCCTGCAACTCGACGCAGGCTCCGAGGATGCCGAGCAACGGCGCGGGTTCTCCCAGCGGAAGATGGGTGTACGTGCCGCCGCCGGTCGGGTCGATGGTGACATAGGTGCCGGCATCGAGACCGAAACGAGCCATCACGCGCCGGATGAGATCGACGTTGTTCCGTGGAAGTATGCCGAGATGATCACCGGTTTGATACTCCATTCCGGCCGGTAACGCCAGCTCGATATGACGGGCCGACCGCGAGTCGCCATCGGACTGGCCGTTTCTCAGTAGCTCTCGATTGAGTACCACAATGGAGGGATGGGCCCGGTAGGACATCACCACCGGGTTCGTTGTCTGCTTGTTCTCCATGGTGAGGCGTAGCCGCGGCTCCGTGGTAGACGCCGTTGTCGACTCCGTGCCGAGCCCCAGTCCGCTGGCGAGCGATGGCCACAGGCCCTGGTACCACTCCGAGAACTGACCGTCGAAGTCTGAGCGAGCGTCACCCTCGCCGCGGGCATGGATCCGGCGGGCACCGTGACTCTCAAGCTGTGCATCGATCAGTGTCGGTACAGCCTGGTACGTCGAGGCCCAGTCCATGTTGCCGCAGCCGAAGACCGAGAAGACCAAACCGGATCCGGCGTCTGCGGGTGTGGCCGAATCGGTGATCCAGCGGCAGAAGCGCTCGGCGTTATCCGGCGGCTTGCCGTTGTAGGAGGCGCACACCACGATCAGCGCTCCCTCGTGCGGCAGCTCGCCCGTGTGATCATCCAGGGAACCAAGCGTGACGGCGTAACCCCGGTCTGACCCATCTTGGGCAATGCGACTAGCAATCCCTTCCGCAGTCCCAAGGTTTGAACCGAACAGCACCATAAGCGGCGTGTTGTGTCCTTCCGCCGTCCGCTGTGGGCGTGCCTTCGGCTTAGCGGCTTGCCCGTTGCTTGGCGGGGTGGTGATCGCGATCGGTGCGATCCCGCTGGTTCGACCAGGGCGCTGCTTGATCTTGATGAACAAACCCTCGGGCTTGATCGTCAGACCCTCTTTGACCTTCAGCTCGTAGTTCAGGTAATCCACGAACTCGAAGCGTTGCAGCAGCATGCCGAGGACGAGCATCGCTTCCTGCATGGCGAACTGGCGCCCGATGCAAGCCCGCTGACCCGAACCGAACGGCTTGAATGCGTTAGGCGGAAGCTGCGACCGGGTCTCGGGGCGGAAGTGGTCCGGGTTGTACTCCTCGGCGTCGGCGCCCCAGACGCTCGGGTCGCGGTGGAGCATGATCGTCAGTCCGGTAATCGAGGATCCCTTCGGCATCAAGTACGGCCCGACCATGGCGTCCTGGTACGGGTAGCGCGTGAACCCCGACACAGTGGGCCACAGCCGTAGGGTTTCGCTGAGGATCTGATTGACGTAGGTCAAGCCCTGAACTTGTTGATAGGTGGGCAGCAGCGAGGTGTCGGTGCCGAGGACCCGATCGACCTCCTCCTGCGCGCGGGCGACTACCTCGGGATGTTTGATCAAAAAGCTGATAGTGAAAGAGAGCAGTCCGCTGGTGGTTTCGTGACCAGCAATCAAGAAGGTCTGACACTGGGCCACAATGTTGTCGTCGCTCAGCTTCTCGCCGGTCCGCTTATCCACCCCGGTCAGCATGGCGCTGAGCAAATCCTTGTGATCTTCGACGTTCCCGGCGCGCCGACGCTCGTCGATGATTTGTTGAACTTCGCCTTCCATGTAGCGGTAGTTCTCGGTCAGCTTCCGCGAAGCACGGCGCCGCAGCTTGGTTTGGATGGGCAGTGCCCGGGCGCGTCTTTGGCTCTCTCCCAACACGCCGTACATGGCCTCGACAAACGGATGCATGGTGTCGCGGTAGAAGGAGTTGAAGCGGTAGCCGAAGCCGCACAGCGCGATGGTGTCGAGAGTGAGCCGGGTCATGTCAGCAGTGACATCGACCGGTTCGCCCGGATTCAAACGTTCCCACTTTTGCATCAACTGCGTCGCGATGTCGTTCATCATCGGCACGTAGTCCCGCATTGCCTGCTGGCTGAAATTAGGCAGCAAGATGTTGTGGGCCTTCGACCAGTTCGGATCATCGGTGTCGGAGGTGAACAATCCGGCGCTCCGGCCGAAGCTTCGGACCGCCTTCTGACCGTCACCGACGAGCTTGTCGAAGCGCTCGTCGTCGCACAAGTCGTCGATCATCGCGAGGCCTGAGGTCGCGAACCGATCACCGGCCGGGGTGCGCAATCGGATCATGGGACCGTACTCGCGGGTCAGCTCCATCAACGTGACGATCGTACGTTCGGGGGGTACGTCGAACATGTTGCCGACGACGGGAAGGCCCTTCGGTCCTGGGATGTCATCAACCGTCAACGGTGTGGCCTGACGGTCCTCAAGCGGTTGCGGTGCAGTCATGCGGATTGCCTTTCAGATACGGGAGGTTCGGTCACGCGACCGGCACGGATAAAGACCACTAGGCCGGCGACCACGACCCAGGTGGGAAAGAGCAGCATGGCCGCCGGGTGCATCAGCGTGCTCAACAGCAGGAAGGCGGCCACCAGGTAACTCACCAAGGCCAACCACTTGGGCATGATTCCTGCTTCGCGGAGCAGGGACGTCGTGGTCAGCGCGTACATGCCAGCACCGCGAAGCGCGTAGATAAAGACCATTCCATAGCCGACAGCGAGCATGCCTCTAGCGAAGTCTGGAGACGGCAGCGGGGCAGTCGTCAGATCCTTCAATAGCGCAACAGAGCCGGCCGATGCCGTTCCCGCGAAGAGCAGAACGACGAAGAGAATCCCGGATACCAGCTGCAACCCATCGGGAATGGCCGACGGCGACGGCGTGCGGGACTTGATCAGCAGCCGGGTGGTGTGCGCATGCCAGAGGAACGCGATTCCGGCTAGTGGGATGAGATAGATGCCGACGGTGACAAGCGCGGTGCTACTGCTGTTGTAAAACGCGGTGATATCCGCATCCGAGGCAGACAGCGTTGGCGTCGTATGGACGAGAACCAACGCGACCACAAAGAGTCCGGCAAAGAGGATGCCCGTCAAGCTCGACATCCGGGCGAGCTTCACGGTGGGGGACGCTGGGACCCGCTTGGCATGACGGCTGGGCTCCACTGGAGTTTCTGTGACCGGTGGCTCGGCCATGATCAGCCTCCCCAGATGTCCTCGAGGAACCGCCCGTCGGCTCGCAACCCGGCGAGCCAGCTGTTGCCGTCCGTCGAAGCACCCGATTTCATCCGGAACACTTGGATGAGGGCGGTACGGACACCAGGCGCCATGGTGTTGGCATTGCCGCAGACGTAAATGTTCGCGCGCTGATCTTCAATGAGAGTCCAGACTTCGTCAGCTCGCCCGATGATCGCATCCTGTACGTAACGTCGCTCGGCATTCCCCTCGCGGGAGAACACCGCGTCCACCTCGACGACGCCGTCGGCCTCGTAGCGCCGCAGCTCATCTTCATAGAGGTAGTCGTCTGAGGAGGTGCGGCAACCAAAGAAGAGCAATGAGGTGGCGACGGAGGCGCCGTTGGCACGCTGCGCGGCCCGCTCCTGCAAGAAGCCGCGGAATGGTGCCAGGCCCGTACCGGCTCCGATCATGATCATCGGTAGTTGCGGATCATCCGGCGGCCGGAAGGCGATCGTCGGCTCGCGTACGAAGGCGAACACCGTGCTGTTCGGGGCGTTGGATTCCAAGTAGCTGGAGCACACCCCGCGAAACTCGCCAACCCCCGATCGCGCCGGCCCACGCAATACCCCGGTGGTAATGCTGACCATGTCCGGGCTGATCAGAGGTGAGGAGGAGATCGAGTAGTAGCGGGGTCGCAGCGGTGGCAGGCGGTCGAGGAAGACCTCGAACGGCATGTCACAAGCCGGGTAGTCCTCGAGCAAGTCGAGCAATGAGCGGCCACGCGACAGCACCTCGTTACGGAACCTCGTCTGAGAAGTGTCGTCAGTGCCGACCAGGCCCTCCAGCGATGACCGTTGCTCCGGATCACTGGTGTAGCGAGCCATTACCTCGATGTCGCTGCGGGTTGCCGGATCCTGAAGCTCGACGCAACTGCCGAGAATCCCGAGTAGCGGGGCTGGCTCGTCAGTCGGCAGATGCGTGTGGTTGCCGCGGTTCGGGATGATCGTGACGTAGGAGCCGGCGTCGAGACCGAAGTGCAGCATGACGCGCCGGATGATGTTGATGTTGTTACGCGGTAGCACTCCAAGGTGATCACCTGCCTTGTAGCGCACACCGGACGGTAGGGCGACCTCAACGTGCCGAGTCGAGCGGCCCGCACCGGCGCCCAGCAACTCGCGATTGTCACGTACGACCGCCGCCTGCGCGTGATAGGACACGATGACCGGATTGCTGACCTGACGATTCGTGACCGTGATCGACAGTCGGGGCTCGCTCTCATCGGTTTCGGAGGCCGCATCGACGCCGAGCGCAGTGGCGATGTCTTGCCACAGCGTGTCGTGCCAGTTCCGGTACGCGGCATCGAAGTCGCCGCGTGCGTCGCCGGCACCACGTGGGTGAATGCGGGTGGCACCGTGTTGCTCAAGTCCCGCGTCGATTTGCGTGGGCACTGCCTGGTACGTCGAAGCCCACTCGGTATTGCCACATCCGAAGACGGTGTAGGACAGATCGTCGAACGTGTCATCGCCTGCCTCGTTGAGCCAACGATGGAACTTGACGGCATTGTCAGGAGGCAGCCCGTTATAAGAGGAGCAAACGACGATCGCTGCTTTGCCGGGCAGCTGCTCAACGTAGTCGTCAAGGGAACCCAGGGTTACCTCGTAGCCGTGCTCAGTCCCCTCTTGCGCCAGGCGAGCGGCAAGGCCCTCGGCCGTCCCGAGGTTCGACCCGAAGAGCACGGCCAACGGCGTATGGTGCGTATTGCCAACGGCTAATCCGGGCTTGGTCTGAGCTTGTGCGGATACAGCGACCGGTTCCGCTTTGTCGATCGGCCGATCTGCACGACGCCTCAGCTGAATGAACAGGTCGGCCGGCTTGACAGTCAAAGTCACCTTAGTGTGCAGCCGATAGTTCGGGTCCTTGATCAACTCGAACCGCTGGAGCAGCATGCCCAGTACGAGGGCCGCCTCCTGCAGGGCGAACTGCCGCCCGATGCACGCTCGTTGCCCTGTTCCGAATGGCTTGTACGCGTTCGGAGGGATGGTGCTCATCCGCTCCGGCGTGGTGTGGTCCGGATTGAACTCCTCGGCATCATCGCCCCAGATGGACGTGTCGCGGTGCAACATCGGGGAGAAGACCATCATCGCCAGGTCTTCCGGGATCGCGTAGCGCCCGCCACCGATCACGGTGTCCTCCTTTGCGTGACGCCGAAATCCTGCCGCGGTCGGCCACAGTCGCAGCGCCTCATCGAGGACCTGGCGTACGTAAGTCAGCTCATGCACCTGATCGAAGGTCGGCTGCAAAGTGCCGCCAAATACCCGATCAACTTCCTTCCGCGCTCGGTCGAGGTATTCCGGATGCTCGAGCAGGAAGTAGATGGCGAACGACAGCAGTCCGCTCGTCGTCTCGTGGCCGGCGACCAAGAACGTGATGCACTGGGCCCGGATATTCTCGTCAGGAAGAGTTAGTCCGGTCTGTTTGTCGACTCCAGTGATCATCCGGCCCAGCAGGTCAGTGTTGTCCGCGGCATCACCCATAGCTCGACGTTTGCGGATCAGATCATCCACCAAGCTGGCCATGAAAGCCTGGTCCTCTTCGAACTGGCGCTGTGCGCTGATCTTGAGCCGAGTTTGGATCGGCAGCTGCCGCTGCCGCGTCTGCGTCTCGTCGAGCACGCGGATCATCGCCTGCACGAACGGGTGCGGCGTCTCGCGATAGAACGAATTGAACCGGTAGCCGAATCCGCACAGTGCGATCGTGTCGAGCGTCAGCCGAGTCATGTCAGCCGGCACATCGATCTCCTCGCCGGGATTGAGCCGATCCCACTTGCCCATCAGCTGATCGGCGATATCGATCATTGCCGGCGTGTAGTCCCGCATCGCCTGCATGCTGAAAGGCGCCATCAGGAGGCCGTGCGCGCGGGCCCACATCGGGTCATCGGTCTGGGCGGTGAACAGGCCAGCATCAATCGGGCCCTCGGCCAAGATCGACAGACCTGCGGTGATGACCTTGTCGAAGCGAGCGTCGTCGCAGATTTCCGAAACCAGGTCGACGCCGGACACCACAGCCGAGATGCCACCGGGCGGGGTCAATTTAAAGATCGGCCCATATTCGCGAGCAAGAGACATCAGGCTCTCGATCGGCTGCGCCAAATCAATAGCCCGAACGTTGCCGAGGAACGGTAGTCCGGGAGGACCAGGGAAATCTTCAGGTGCAAGCGGTTCGGTCATGAGGCACCCCTCCTGGATCTTGCTGATCTTGGTAAGACGACGCAGCGGATCACGGTGGGGGCGGCCGTGATCGAAGGGTCGCATGTGTCGCGCGGGGTGAGCATCACCCCAATAGGGTGAATCAGGTCAGCGTGAGTTAACGAGGAATCAGGTCCTGGACGGCACGCATTTGATCAGTGAGTGAGTCCATGACGCGCTGGGCCGTAAGCGGCTGATAGGCACCTGGAACCGGCTCGTAGCGGAATTGCCAGCTGATCGTGTTATTGAAGGTGAGTACGTGAACGGCAAGCTTCGTGCCGTCATTCGTGGTGAGCACATACGCGATCTGCGGGGGCGCGTGGCTGTCGAGAATCAATGGCGTGATCGTGAGCATGCCTCTGCTGGCCGGCCGTGCATGGACCTGCACCGGGACGTCCCGGCAGTTGTCGAGCACGGCGGTCAGGCGCTGGTACTCCCGGTCGGCGCTGGCCACGTCGTGGAACCGATAAGTGAAAAGCGAGACCGCCGAGCGATCGAGCTCCCAGAAGGTGCCGACGCCGTCGAGTGCTTCCTTGGGCGGCCGATTCAACACGGTTGCCTCGAACAATGGTTCACAGGCGGCAGGGAGGATGTAGCCGTCCTGTTCGCTAATCCGACGAGGGTTGATCACCGAGGCCTCACTCGTTCCATCGTGGCGCACCATGCCGGCGTACACTCCCTGAAGATCGGAAAGGGAGAACAGCGGGGGCCGGACCGGCCAGAACCGCCAGGCCAGCAGTCCGGCAACAAGCGCTAGAACGACCGCGACCAGTATCAATTTGCCCCGCCGCGACAGTCGGCCGGACTGGTCTAATCCGACAGTGAGGACCTCAGGCTCGGACCTTGGTGACGTAGTCGTCACAGCTCGATCGTAGTCACCGGAAGTCTCAGCGGTCTCGGCGTTTAATGAGTGAGGTTATTGGCCGCGGATCCCATGTGCGCATGGACCTCGGCAGCAGCCGCCTCTGGGTCACCGGATGCAATGGCGTCGACGATCATCTTGTGCCGAGTGACGTTCATGTTTCGGATGGCCCGTTCTGTGCCCGCGAACATGATCGACATCCGGATGGAACCTTCAAGGGACTCCCAGGTGTGCAACAACGTGTCGTTGCCGGTGAGTCGGCAGAGGGCGCGATGGAAGTTGAGGTCGGCCTCGATCCTTCCTTTGAGATCCACATCAGCGCGAGCCTCGCTCATCGTGTTGAGAAGACTGCGCAACTCGGCTACTGCTTCGGCTCGGTCCGTCCGCTGGGTCAGCGCTCGTGCGGCCATGGCCTCGAGGGCCGCACGTACGGCGAAGATGTCACAAATCTCTTTCGGCCCAAGGTGGCGCACGTACAAGCGACCCCTTGGGCCAGCGGTGACTAGCCCTTCCTGCTGCAGTTGTCGCATAGCTTCGCGGAGAGTGCCGCGGCTGATCTGGAGCTGTTCTGACAGCTCGGTTTCCACAATTCGGGTTTGGGGTGGCAACTCTCCGCTGGTAATCGCCGTGCGCAGCGAAGCCAACGCCTGCTCGCGAAGGTTGATCTTGGTGAGCCCGACTAGACCCGATGCTGAGGTCATGTGTGGTCCTTGGGGGTCAGGGGCTGCCGAGGTGGGTCGACATCTGTTAGGTCACCACCTCGCATGGCCTGGTGTCAACAGTCAACCGAAGTTGTTGACAGTCGACCGCTGACGTGCATACGCTCCGCGTGAGCAGACAGGCAGCCGCGGCGACGAGCGCCCGGCGCCTTACAAAGGGGTGCTGCATGGCGCCGCAACGCACCGTTGTTGATCTCCGAGCCGCTGACTCGGAGCTGAGAAAACCCTTGTTGGCAGCGAGTTGCGCTCCTTGTCGAAAGATCTGCCAGAGCCGCAGGGCGCTCTTTACGGAGAGCGCTCGGAGTGCGACGATCAACCACAACAATCTGGACACGTGCGAGCTGCCCGCGTTGATTCTGGGTACGCAACGTGGTGGGTTTAGGTCTGAGTTCTTGCTGAGAGCGAGGCGGGGCAGTGAGGCAGGTCGCCGCAAAGGCACAGACCGTCTCAGCCGCGCTCCTCGAGGCACCCGTCATCCAATTCCCATGCAGCACGCGGCTCTTTCGTGCTGGACCAAGCCATCGCCGACATAAGTCGTCACTACACCGGCTGCTGGCAACACACATCCGAGGAAGGAAAGAATGAACGACAATCACGATCAGATCGACAATTACGATCAGATTGACCCGTCAATGCAGACGGCCGGCAGCGGAGCCGACTGGCGGACCACATGGACTCCCAGCCGCCGACACTTCCTCACCTTGACCGGTCTCGCAATGGGCGGTGCAGCTCTCGGTCTCGGCGTATCGGCCTGCGGCACGGCGCAAACCGGTAGTAGCACGGGCGGCCAAGCGAAAGGTCGCGCCGGCGCGGCGGGGGAGACGATGTTCGTCGCCGGCTTCCAATGGGGCCCGCCCAAGAGCTTCAACCCGCTT
>Ga0157302_10000162_pt1 | contig 10737 bp, 12 predicted proteins | sample NitcycUS103311B2_FD_108381 | JGI IMG/M metagenome (GOLD analysis project Ga0157302, IMG submission 108381) | Soil microbial communities from Arlington Agricultural Research Station in Wisconsin, USA - Nitrogen cycling UWRJ-S103-311B-2 | ecosystem: Environmental > Terrestrial > Soil >... | reverse complement strand
CTAAGGTTTATACGCTATTTAAAATGTTAATGCTTGATTGACGCGATACACTATTGCATTAATTACCGGTGATGGGATTGGTTCTGAACTAACAAGTTCAGCAAAAACAATTCTGGAAACAATAAGTGATCATTCTACAACTAAATTTACAATAAATGAGTCGGATGCAGGTGATAATGCACTTGTTAAATTTGGTAAAGCACTTCCAGACTTTACTACTGATTTAATTAAAAAGTCTGAGGCATGTTTGAAAGGTCCTGTTGGTGAAAGCGCAGCGGACGTAATCATTGTTCTGAGACGAATATTTGATCTTTATGTAAATATCAGACCAGCGAAATCCTATCCAAACGTTAAAAACCTCTCCGATAATGTAGACCTTATAACAATAAGGGAAAATACCGAAGATATATACTTAGGTTGGGAATTCAATATTGATGAAAATACAGTCATAGCATTAAGGCTGACGTCGGAAAGAGCATCAAGAAGGGTTGCAGAATATGCATTTAAAACAGCGGTCATACGGAATAAAAAAAAGAAGGTTGTAGCAGTTCATAAAGCCAATGTTTTACGGAAAGGCGACGGATTATTCTCAAAGACCTGTAGATTGGTCTCCCACAAATATCCCAATATACAATATAGCGAATTGTACGTTGATGCATGTGCTATGAACCTAATCCGTAATCCTGAAGATTTCGATATTATTCTGACAACGAACCTTTTTGGTGATATTCTATCTGACGAGGCAGCACAAGTGGTTGGGGGGTTAGGCATGGGTCCATCAGCCAATGTTGGAAATGATTTTGGATTATTCGAACCGGTTCATGGAGCCGCCTTTGATATCGCTGGAAAGAATATCGCAAATCCCTCATCGATTTTATTATCTACAAAAATGATGCTCGAATGGTTGGCAGATAAGTATAATGATAAGGATGCTTTCAACGAAGGTCAGCGTATTGAGAATGTCATAACCAGTTTATTAAAACAAAACAAAAAAACAAAAGACATAGGCGGCAAACTTTCAACTACCGAATTCACAAATTTGTTTGCCATTTCAATGTACTAAAAATTATTATTTTTATTTATCTTAAAAAGTATTAGTTTGATCATATATATACCAACTCTATGATTTTCGACTTTTTAACAGTGATGCAATAATAAACGTCAAAATAATATTATTAATTTGTATTGTTTATGAATGTAACGTGAATTTTTGACTCGGCTGTATGTTACTACTTATAGCCTAAATAGAAGCTAGAAGATAATGTAAATATGGTTAAGTTTGATGGAATAAAAGGTCAGGAACTGTTAGATGTAGAAGAAGGCAAGGACGAAATTACATTAATCTTCAAAGACAATAGATTCCTTTTCGTTAAGGTCGATAATGGGAAATTAGTCTGTGATTCTGTTCCGGAATAATGATCACTCTCACTATATGAAATACCTTTGTAATAACCTATAATAACCAACCATAATACCTCAAGTAAGTTGATAATTATCTTAAATTGCCAAAGTATAACCTAGTCAAAACAAAGAGAGAGTTTCTTTTCGAAAACTAAAGAATGATGTAGGTAATGTAATGTGATGCTAATGATTGGCCAGTTTTTATTTAATTTGGGATCTCTACATAGATGCTTTTATCATTCTCTATTATACGGTATAAAGTCAAATTATCTGACTTTCTCCATTCTAAAGTTTGTTCCATCCATGTTTCATCTTTTTTCCATGACTTGATATGCTCTAACTTTCCAGTAAAAACATTGAATTCATAACCATGCATATAACAAATGATATTATCTCCATTGAATTCACCTTTTGAAAGTGATGCACCTCTATGTGGACAGGAATTATTGCATGCGAATAATCTTCCATTTCTTCTTCCTACAAGAACATCAGTAAAGTTAATTGTAAAAACCAGAATAGAGTTATCGCATAGCTCACTACTGTTGCAAACTCTATAAAGCATAGGTGAAAAAGGGGCGGAAACGTTTTATTAATATTTAACGTTTCCAAAATAAGGATTAGATCTTTAGGTCTTCGGTAAGAGGCAAAACTTTATACTTTCTAAACAATTAAATCAGACCATTCATGAATTGTATCTTTTTTCTTAGTCTAGAATAATGATAATTACAAGAGAAGGAAAAGAGTAACCAAACTAAAATGTATATGACATCCTTACATTCTATAGATAATTAATGTCTGTTAGATGTAACGATATTAAATCGATTGATTATATTGGAAAACAGGTTACACTAAGAGGTTGGATACACAGAATAAGAAGACAAAAGGAAAACACATTCATCATACTCCGCGATGACCGTGGCGGAGTGATTCAGACCATATTTCCTACCGAAAAAGCAGCTCATCTTACAATACAGTCATCTATTGAAATTACTGGCATACTAAGGCGAGATCCGAGAGCTCCAGAAGGCGGTTATGAAATCAAGGGAAATGATTTAAAAACCTTTAGTATTGCTGAAAGTGATTTTCCTATAGGCAAATATCAGAGCGCTGAACTATTGTTGGACAAAAGACATCTTACTTTGAGAAGTAGGCGAATGATTGCAATAGCAAAGATCCGAGCTTCAATTATAAAATTTGCACGTGAATGGTTTATGGTAAATGATTGGATTGAAGTAACTGCTCCCATTATAGTTAAAGGCGCAGTTGAAGGCGGTTCTACACTTTTCAAACTGAAATATTTTGATGAGGAGGTATATCTTTCACAAAGCGCACAACTATACCTAGAAGCAATGATATTCTGTTTAGGACCTGTTTGGAGTCTTACACCGTCATTTAGAGCAGAAAAAACCAGAACTGTTCGCCATCTTACAGAATTTTCACACCTTGAAGCCGAAGCTCCATGGGTTAATCTGGAGGATATATTGGTAGTGCAAGAGCAATTAATTTCATATATCGTTCAAAATACCATCAATGAAAGAGCAGAAGAACTCGATTTGCTAAAAAGGGATATTACTGACTTAAAATTGGTAGAACCACCATTCGGTAGGATATCATACAAAAATGCTATTGAAATTCTGCAATCTAAAGGATTTATGATAATAGAAGAAGATGGAAGCAAGCGTGATATCAAATCGGGCGACGACCTCAATATTGATTCGGAACGTGAACTTACAAAAAATGATACCAAGCCAATTTTTGTAGTTGGTTATCCAATTCAAGTCAAGCCGTTCTACGTCAAGGAAGACCGTAGTAGTAAGGAATTAGGACTTGCTGCTGATATGCTTGCTCCTAAAGGATTTGGAGAAATTACCAGCGGAGGATTGAGAGAAGACGATATTACATTAATTACAAAAAGAATAGAAAAAGAAGGACTGAATCCAGCTGCATATGATTGGTATTTAGATCTCAGGAAATATGGTTCTGTTCCACACGGCGGGTTTGGATTGGGAATTGAGCGTTTGATAAGATGGATTACAAATGTAGTAGATATCAAAGACACAGTGCTGTTTCCAAGAACCATTTCACGAGTTACACCATAATTTAAGAATAAACAGAATTTAATAAAAATAATGTGATAATTATGCCAATGTCTATATTTTTTACTGAAATTGTGATATTTTCAGCATCCTGGATGGGAATCGCATCATAAGATTGTCTACTATTGATTTTCATATCAACGCAATATACTCAAATATTTGTGAAACACAATGATTAAGAATTTAAGGTACCAAAAATAAATAATTTGCTGAATGGTTCAAATTCTATATCAAAACTTGAACAACTCTGATTCGAACTTTTACTATATAGGCATACCAAAGGACTGGAATGGTGCCAATGACAATGAAGTCACTGTGATCGTAGACGATATTTGTGTTGTCGTTCCACAAACAATTGCGGGCGCAACTGGGGAACTAATAGTTTTAAGGCTGCTCGAGGCAATGATGGCAGGAAACATAATCGATGCTGGAGATATACAAAAGGCAATAGAGCACATTCTATAGATGAGATCATGTTTTGTAAAGTGACACATATAAGAAGCAATAATCTACAAAAAAAGCAATACATGTGGCTGGCGTAATAGATTAGCTATTTCAGGATAATCAATTAGATCTCCGGATACATATATTTACGTGTCCTGTAATCAATTGCAATGTTTAGCATTGTTCAAATTTAAACACAACAGTAGTAGCTAATTCGAAAACTTCTTTCATCGCTATTGGACTTGTCTTTTTGATGTATATAATACAACATTTCTAAACATGAGTCAAAATTTCGATCCCACATGGAGTGAACTTTTCTGTTTAATAACATATATCTCTAATTATTTCAGCTCAACATATCACATCTATCACATCATGTTTTTATATTTCACACTTCAATAAGGTCTTGTTATGCCAAAAGCCTTTGTATTGATGAATGCTGAGCTAGGAAGTGAAGATTCAATTGTTAGTGAACTGAAAAAACTTGAGGGTGTAAATGTGGTCTATCAAGTTTATGGAGTTTATGACATAGTAGCTCAAGTTGAAGCAGACACGATGGAAAAGGTCAAAGAAACAATTACTTGGAAGCTAAGAAAATTAAACGGCGTCAAATCGACCCTTACCATGATCGTTATGGAATAAGTAGTTCTGCTAATGACGAAGGTTTCTTCGTTTTGTTTATATTTAAACCGCTTCTATATGTTTTTTGACTATGCTCATCACACTTGTCTATTCCAGAATATTTGGTAAAGATAAAATATGCAGTGGTGACTACCAGCAAAGCCAGAGTCAAGTTATCATCATAAGATTCAGCAAATAAATTGAAACATGTTTTTCATATAATATTGACTTATTGTGAGTGGGAGAGGTTTATTTAAGAGAAACTACACTAAAAGCAAGACCTTGTGTTTTGAAACTAGAATAGTATGCCAATCCTGTCGTTGATTAGTCAAACGCAAAGTTCATTATAACGATTTTTTGGAAGAACAGTAATAGGTCATTAGTTGACGGATTTTTGGCGATATATTCACCACCGTCCGATTGCCTCTATTCAAATATTCCGGGTTATTATGCCATCGTTCAATATATTGATCAAAAAAACGCAACTTTAATGAATGTGACTTTGATAGTGGATAATGTATCACATTGGGTCTATTCAAGAAAAGAGAAAAAACAGAGCAAGGAACTTACAAATGCAAGTACTGTGCCATGAAGTTTGAACATAAAGAGACATTGAAAAGACATGCAAAAAAGGCGCACGGTGATAAAGGAGACGATATTCCCAATTTAAATCCTTTTGGCGGATTTTAGAATATATAAGACTTATTTAAGATGTTTCTTAACAGATAGAATTAATTAAATAATATGTTTCCTATTCATGATGACACAGAGCGTATCCATGGCAGACCATATGTAAACTATAGTCTCATCGCAATTAACGCTATAGTGTTCGTGTGGGAGATAATAGTGACAGGCTTTTTCACTGATCCACAAGCGAAAGAGGTAGTTTTTTATACATATGGCGTGATTCCAAAATCTCTTCTAGCCGGCAATCTGCCATCCGTTTTAACTTCGATGTTTATACACGGAAGTTTAGCTCACATAGTAGGAAACATGGTCTTTTTGTTTGTATTTGGGGACAATATAGAAGATAGGTTTGGCCGCATCAAATATCTCCTAATTTATATTGCATGGGGAATGGCAGCTGCTTTTATACACAGTGTGTATGCAGTTAACGTTGGAGCTGGTGAAATTCCTGCAGTAGGAGCATCTGGAGCTATTTCCGGAGTTTTAGGAGCGTATTTGGTAATATTTCCTAGAGCAAAGATTTTCACGGTGATAATAGCTTTTTTTGTAACAACTGTCCGTATACCTGCATTAGCCTACATCCCGTTTTGGTTTATTTTACAAATTATCTTTGCACTAATAGGCCCATCTGGTGGTGGAGTTGCTTACCTTGCACACATAGGTGGATTTGTTGTGGGTATGGGAAGTGGCTATGCGTGGAAGTTTTTATCAGGACGAAATATATCAAGGCTACCAACTACAATGAAAAATAAAATAGTCCGAAAAGAAAGACCAAGAATAGAAGATGCAGTTCCTCAAGTGGCCCCAGAAGTTATTGAGGGTCCAGATTTCTACGAGATCATCGCTGAAATTCGTGGGATATCTAATGTATCAAATATTCATGCTAATTATGAGTCTGATACTAGAACCGTACGAATAACTACAACTGGAGCAAGGAAATATGAGATGTCGGCAAAACTGCCCAATACTGCTATGAATCCAACAATTGAATATATTTATTACCTAAACGGGATTGCAAGAATCCGTTTAGTGAAATAATTCATAGTTTATATTAATTTTCAGTCACAAATTCATTTTTTCTTTCTATATCCCATAGATGTCTCTAACTGGTTAATATATCTGTATTTTATGCATGCAGGAACAAGCACAAATATTTCAGAACAAGACAGGTCATGAAAGAACCAAGACAAAAGTTTATAGATATCTTCAAACTCTTTCTCTTACTATGGCGCAGCAAACCCCTCCAAATAAAGGGGGCAAGGTATCGCGGCGTGATTTTCTAAAGCTAATGGCAGCTGCTGGTACTGTTATGACGTTTGTACCATTTGTAGATTGGGGCAAATTTTTACCCAATCCGTCAGGCAAAGTAGCAGAAAAAGCCAAGGTTGAGCTCCCAAATGGTACTCAGGCTAATGTTAAAACTTTTCAAGTTAATCATTCGGAATCGGTTATTTATCCAAAAACTGACGATCCTGTATTAAATAAAGAATCTTTTAGAATATGGCAATTTATAAGACTGCCGGAGGAGCTAGGCGGAACCAAACAAGATGTATCAGCTTTCAGGATGTATAGCATGGTATGCCTGCACCTTTGGTGTCTATGGAAGTACTGGCCTGATCCGGGAAGAAAAAGAGGGGAATGCCCATGTCATGGCAGTATGTATGATCCTCTAACAGGTAAAGCGTTTGCTGGACCTGCATCATTACAAGCTCCTCCGTCTAATGTTCTTCCGAGCCTAGATCTTGAAAGTGACGCTGATGGAAATATGTGGGTAAAACCTCCTAACTGGAGTCCAAATGGGAATGGGATAGTAGGATTTGGTCGCTTCCTTAGAGCGTGAAAATAGTCTAGTAATATTCCTTAAATGGATTTACGCTGGCGTAGAGCGAACTATATTCATGGGATTGAAATTTACACTCCCTGGAAGATTCGTTAGCCCTCTCGGTTTTCTTGGTATGCTTACTTTTGTCACATTCATTATTCTAGGTATTACCGGCGCATTGTTGATGCTTTTTTACGAACCAGAGCTGGATAGGGCATGGAAAAGTGTTCAGACTATTAACGACGTAATTCCATATGGATTCCATATCCGTAATATACACTACCATGCATCCAACGCAATGGTAATGTTGGCGATCCTTCATATGTACTATCAGTATTTTAGCGGAAGATACAAGATTAGGAATGAAATTCTCTGGGTAACAGGAATTCTTCTAGGTGTGCTTACAATTCTGGAAGCATTTACTGGATATGACATCATCTTTAGTGAACGTGCAGAACTTGCCATTTCTATTGCCGCTTCATTGACCAACTCTATACCCATCCTCGGTCCACAGATGAGGGAGGCATTCTTTGGTGGAGGATTCCATGATTTCGTGTTACGGTTCTATGCATTCCATGTGTTCTTCCTTCCAATTTTCTTACTGGGATTAATGGTTGTCCACTTCCCAAGATTCCTTGTATTTGATGTACCAATGGTTATGGCAATTTCGGGTGCAATTATGTTAACTGGTGGTGTGTTCCCGGTAGATCTTGGGACAAGGTTCGATCCTGCCACGCCACCTGGTATCACTGTGCCCGAATGGTATCTAACAGGACTTTATGCTTTTCTACGCACTATGTACGACAAGTTTGTAACAGGTGTAGCATGGCCTGGTCTTTTCATATTTGCGTTATTAGTAGTACCTTTTGTAGACAGGTACAAAAAATTTTCGTGGAAAGATAGGCCAATAATCACTGCTGTAGGCATAACAAGCATTGCCCAAATTATGGTTACAACTTATTGGGGATTTTATATCGATCCAGATATTAAAAAGGCCTTGTTGGAAAGATTAGTAATTGATCCCATATTCTTCTACCTCATAATGCTGCTGCTAGTGCCGCTTTCTTTTGGGTTTACATACATGATGATAAAACTTGCCAAGAACGCAGAGGCAAATGCGAAACTCCAGCCAAAGAAACCAAGTGGTAAGAAATCAATCAATCTTACCCAAAGATGGACTTACATAATATTTGTGGCATTGCTTGCATTTCAAATATATCTAAATATTTCGGCATACTATGCTGTCCTTAACGGGATGAAAAACTTCTCACTGTTTATAATTGGCATCATAATGCTAGTATTTGCTGGAATGTTTCATATTTACAGACATGCTAAAACGATGGAAAGAGCGCCGCCACCACAACCCCCATCGAGACCTCCAACTCCGCCAATGGCCGCCAAACCTGCGCCTCTTGCAGTTGAAAAGCCATTGGCTCCTCCTCAGGCTGTACAAAAGCAAAAGGCTACTGAAACTCAATACGCTGGCCAGGCATCTAAATCAAAACCATCAAGCAGTATGAGTCAAGATACGACTTCTCCAAGTGGAACAAAAGATATGAGCACATGGAATATCCCTTCTTCAACAGATGGTACAGAAAAAATACATGACAAGGATACAAACATTCGCGATCAGACAAAAAAGGTCTGATAATATATAGTATAACTAAAATGGTATATCGATAACAAATAAACTTTATATGTGAAAAATAAACGACATATGACAAAGGACGATTACATTTATGGAAAATCATGCTGCAGGTATTAGTATCATCACATTTGTGATTGCTGTAGCTACAAGTATGGGATACTATCAGTTTGTGTATGTTCCCCAAGCAAATGCCAAACCTCAACTTCCTTCAGAAGTATTGAATCCACCGCAAACTACAAACGTTATAATTATAGCTGGCGCCTCATCTCCTTCACAGACTAAAAACTTTGTCCCCAAGGAAGTCGATGGCGCCTTAGGCCTCTCGAACAAGGTCATATGGAAAAACACTGACGCAGTTGCTCATTCTGTCACCTCAGATACACAGTACAAGGATAAAGTTAGCGGTCCGTTTGACTCAATTGCCAAAATAGGTTTGATTCCACCACAACAGACATATGAGTTCACGTTCACAGCTGAGGGTGAATATCATTACCATTGTGAACCACATCCCTGGATGCAAGCAGTGGTTAAAATTGAAAAGGCAAAGTTTTAACCAGTGTATTAAAGGATCAGGAGCTACAAATGGATGGGTGTAGAACGCTATTTTATTATTTTTATATAAGCGACGTCGCTTGCAACTTCTTTGTGTTCCTGTATGATTGTTACACGGAATTTTGCATTAGAGGATCTGCTTTCAGGAACATGTTTTGTAGTAGCAATGAATTCCAAGGCCTTCCTAGTCCCTATATCATCTTTGAATATAGGAAGTCTTGCATAAGGATAAGTAATCTTTTTTCCATTCAGGTCAGTGTAATTGAAAATATCGTTTGAATTTTCTATCTGTGAGTTAATTACTATGCTATCAAACCTCCCAGTATACTTAATATCTATGATGCCATGGATATCCTGACCAGGAGAAATTTGCTTTTCTACTATAGTGATTAAAATATCATTGCTCATTTAGAATACCAACTCTTCCGTATGGCATATGATATCTATATATCTATAGTTAGATATATAAGAACACACAAATAACAATTAAAAATAGCGGTTTTTATAAATATTGTACAATTTTTCTATAGTATACATAAGGTAAATTGTATTGAATAAAATTAAATAAAATTAAATAGCATCGATTAAATTAACATATAAGATATTTTATAGTCATTGCATAATTTCTTTGAGCAAACTGTTCCCCAACGGATGACTTATGTCAACGGTTATGGTATAAGATATCTCGACTATGATTATCGTTCTCATAAATCAGAGAATTATAAATTTCTGATTCTTTTACATGGGCTTGGAGCTTCTGCTGAAAGATGGTTGCCTATAGCTCCAACTTTATCTAAATACTTCAGAGTAATTGTACCTGACATTATTGGTTTTGGCTATAGTGATAAACCTACTGTAGAATATACAATGGATTTTTTTATCGAGTTCTTTGAAGAATTTATAGAGAATATGCACATTCACAGACCGATTGTAATTGGCTCATCGTTTGGAGGCTACTTAGCAACAGAATTCGCAATCAGATTCAGTAGTAGAGTGGAAAAATTAGTTTTAGCTGCTCCAGCAGGAATGATGCGATCTTCAACTAATGTCCTTGATCAATACATCATGGCTGCATTATACCCAACCTACGAAAATGCTCTTAGAGCATTTATGGATATGGCATATGACCCTAGTATCGTTACAGACGATACCGTTAGAGATTTTATAAACAGAATGAGACTTCCAAATGCAAAGTATGCATTTATGTCTACGTTGTTAGGAATCAGAGACTCACCAAGACTTCTTGGCAGGCTATCAAAAATCCAAGTGCCAACTTTGCTAATATGGGGAGATAGTGATAACATGATACCATTGCAATACTCGAAAGAGTACAATGAAATCCCCGGTAGTAATCTTGTAATATTAAAGGATTGTGGACATACTCCATTTATTGAAAGGCCAACCACATTCAGTCAAACTATTTTAAAATTTCTTGATGAACAGCAGGACATAGATTGATGTAAACT
>Ga0157302_10000158_pt1 | contig 10842 bp, 9 predicted proteins | sample NitcycUS103311B2_FD_108381 | JGI IMG/M metagenome (GOLD analysis project Ga0157302, IMG submission 108381) | Soil microbial communities from Arlington Agricultural Research Station in Wisconsin, USA - Nitrogen cycling UWRJ-S103-311B-2 | ecosystem: Environmental > Terrestrial > Soil >... | reverse complement strand
GCTCCTCGACTGGCGACCGCCATGGTGACCTCCTTTGCCAGGTCCGCAGGATGAGGAGAACTATTCTCGCCCGATGAGGATCGTGGTGATTGGAGGCCAAGGTCTGCTCGGCACGGCGCTGGTACAAAGACTCGAGGCTCGCGGCGTGACGGTGAGCTCCGCGAGCCGGCGTACCGGCGTTGATCTTGCCACTAGCGCCGGGCTGGAAGCAGCGCTTGACGGGGTCGAGTGTGTGGTCCATGCCGCCGTTCATCCGCTGCGTCATCGACGAGTGAATTTCGACGGTACCCGCCGGTTGATCAAGATCCTGGTCGGTCGGCCCACGCCGCCACACGTCATCTATCCCTCGATCGTCGGCTGTGACCGTATCCCGTTTCGCTACTATCGCGCGAAGTACGCTTCCGAGCTGGTGCTCGAGCGGAGCCAACTGCCGGTGACGGTGGTAAGGGCGACGCAGTTCCACGCGGTCGTCGCTGCAGTTGCCCGGACTGTGACGCCGGGTCCAGTCACATTCATGCCCAACGGGATGTCGTTTCAGCCTTGCGACCATCGTTGGATCGCCAGTGAGCTGGCCGACATCGCACTCGGGCCGGCACCACCGGGGTACGACCGGGCGGCCGATCGAGCAGGGCCCGAGCGTCTTAGCCTCGCCGATGCCGTGGTACTGATTCGGGGCATGAAAGGAAAAAGGCCGCCGCGGTTGATCACCCTTCCACCTATTGGTGGCACGCTGCAAGCATTTCAGGCCGGAGCCAATCTCCCCGATCCGGGCACCAAGATCGGCGGCTCATCGTTCCAGGAATTCCTCGAAGGGGTTAGACGGTAAGGGCCTTGAGCTCGGCCAGCAGCTTGCTCATGGTGTCCTTGGCGTCACCGAAGAGCAGCGTTGTGGTCGGTTCGTAAAGCAGCTCGTTCTCGATACCGGCGAAGCCGGGCCGCATCGATCGCTTCATGAAAACCACCTGACGGGCCTGATTGGCGTGCAGGATCGGCATGCCGTATATCGGCGCACCAGGGGTCGTCTCTGCGGCCGGGTTGACGACATCGTTAGCGCCAACCACTAGCGCCACGTCCGCTTGCTTGAACTCCGGATCGATCTCATCCATCTCCTTGAGCTGCTCGTACGGCACCTGAGCCTCAGCGAGCAACACATTCATGTGGCCCGGCATCCGGCCGGCAACGGGGTGGATGGCGTAATCGACCTGAACGCCGCGTTCGGAAAGCAGGTCGACAAGCTGGCGCAAAGTGTGCTGGGCCTGCGCCACCGCGAGACCGTAACCAGGCACGATAATCACGCGTTGGGCATACGCGAGCAAGATCGCCACATCAGCGGGGCTCGCCGACTTCACAGGGCGATCACTGACCGTGATGGCGCCGAGCGTCGAGCCACCCTTAAGGGCGCCGAACAAGACATTGATCACTGAGCGGCCCATCGCGTTGGCCATCAAGCGGGTAAGCAAGGTACCTGCGGACCCGACCAGCGTGCCGGCGACAAGCAACAAGATGTTCTCCAGCAGGTAGCCGCTGGCGGCGACCGTCAGACCGGTGAACGCGTTCAGCAAAGAGATCACGATGGGGACGTCGGCACCACCCACGGGGAGCACAAGTAGTACACCCAGTCCGGCACCGACGGCGGCCAGCAGCACGGCGAATATCAGGCTGGGGATGAGGACCAAGCCGACACTGGAACCAAATGCTGCCAGCAATCCCAGTCCATAGAGGATGGGATAACCCGGGAATACCACAGGGCGCGTCGTCATCAGTTCTTGCAGCTTGAGGAAGGTGACCACCGAGCCGGCGAAGCTGACCGACCCGACCAAGATCGTGAACGCCGTCACGATCAGGTCGAACACCGGTGTCGTGCCGGGGCCCAGCTCGGTCAGTTCGATGATCGCCACAATGGCCGCCGCGCCGCCTCCGACCCCGTTGAACAAAGCCACTAGTTGGGGCATTTGCGTCATCTGGACGCGATAGGCGCCGAGAACGCCGATGGCTGTGCCTGCTGCGATCGCCGCCAAGATCGGCAGCAGGTGGTGGATGTCGGAGACCAGAAAGACGATCACGCAGGCCAACAGCGCACCGGCCGCGCCGATCAGGTTGCCGCGTCGGGCGGTCCTAGGTGAGGACAAGCCCTTTAAGGCGATAATGAAGCAGACCGCCGCTGCCAGATACCCAAGTTGAGCCCAAGCTAGGGTCACTTCTCGAGCTCCCGGCGTGCAGATTTCTCTACGGCTCGTTTGGGGCGCGAGAACATGATCAACATGCGGTCGGTGACGACGAACCCACCGACCATATTGATCGAGGCCAAGACCACAGCAACCAGGCCTAAGACGAGAATCGGTACCGATTGCGCAGTACCAGCAACCAGGATGGCCCCGATCAAGATCACGCCATGGATGGCATTCGCACCTGACATCAGCGGGGTGTGCAAGGTGGAGGAGACCTTGGAAATCACCTCCACGCCGACGAAGATCGACAACACAAAGATCGTCAGCCAAATGATGGGGTCAGTGTTCATGAGTGAAGTACCTGTCCCGCGTGGGTTATGCACATTGCAGAAGTGATTTCATCCTCAAAATCCGGAGCAAAACGGCCGTCCCGCGTCATCAGCATGATCACGTTCAAGACATTCTGGGCGTACAACCGGCTGGCAGGCGCCGGCATCTGGCTTGGTATGTTAGCGCCACCCCACACCTGCACCGAGCCCGCTCGCACGACCTCGCCAGCCACCACGCCTTCGACGTTACCGCCCGCCTCGGCTGCCAGGTCGACGACGACCGAACCAGGTGCCATCTGGAGGATCATCTCGCTGGTCACCAGTAGCGGCGCTCGTCGCCCCGGCACTGCCGCTGTTGTGATCAATGCGTCTGCGGTGGCGACATAGCTAGCAAGCAGTTCGCGTTGCCGTTGGGCGCGCTCCTCTGTCATCTCCCGGGCATAGCCGCCTGCTCCCTCGAGGGTCGGCAGTGGCAGCTCAATGGCTTGCGCCCCCATCGACCGGATCTCCTCGGCCGCGGCGGCGCGTACGTCGTAGCCCTTGACTACCGCACCCAAACGCCGACAGGTCGCGATCGCCTGAAGACCCGCGACGCCGGCGCCCAGCACCACGACCTGCGCCGGTGGGACCGTACCAGCGGCCGTCATGCTCAAGGGAAAGAACTGACCCAGCATGCTGGCAGCAACAATGGCTCCCCGATAGCCGGCGACCAAGGCCTGGGAACTCAAGGCATCCATCGATTGCGCACGGGAGATGCGCGGCACGTATTCCATCCCAAAGGTGGTGAGCTTCCGATCGCTGCGAAGCGCGATATCACCTGGGCGTTCAGCGGATGGGAAGAACGAAATCGTCGCCGCTCCAGATGGCAGCGGAGCTAGGCAGGCAACGTCGAGCGGCTGCACACTGAGCACCACATTTGCCGCGTCAAACGGATGCTCGGTGACCAGGGCACCGGCCGCCTCGTACGCCCCATCGGAGAAGAGGGCACCGGCGCCGGCTCCCGTTTGCACCGCGACCTCGTAACCGACAGCGCGCAGTCTGCGCACGAGTTCGGGAACCATCGCAACACGGGCCTCGCCGGGCGCCTGTTCCCGGGCTACCGCGATGCGCACATTCCGAACCTAATGCACGCCGACTTGTCAGAATCCAGTCGCGCTATAACGCGGCTGGATTCTGACAAGTCGGCTTGTCGGGGTCACCGAACTTTGACATTGATTGAGTGGTATCCAGTTGCGCCGTTAGGCATCGGCGGCGCCTCCGCGGCCGTCTGAAGCATTCCGTTCGCGTCCGTGGCGCGAACGGTCAGCGTGTGGCTGCCTGGGGTGGCAGCCCATTCGTATTTCCACTGCCGCCAGGTGTCCGGGCCAATCGTCTCCGCAAGCTGTGCAGGCTGCCATCCGTTCTTGTCGACTTGGACCTCGACAGCCGAGATGCCGGTGTGTTGGGCCCAGGCGACGCCGGCGACGACGACCGTTCCCGCGTTGACGGTCGACTTACGCGGTACGTCGATCCGCGAGGCCAGCTTGATGGGAGCCTTGGCCGACCAACCGAGAGGGGTCCAATAGGCCTGTTCCTTGGCGTACATGGTGACCTTCAATGACGTCACCCACTTAGTCGCCGAGACATAGCCGTAAAGGCCCGGAACGACCATGCGTACCGGGAAGCCGTGCTCGATGGGCAAGGGCTCGCCATTCATGCCGATCGCCAGGATGGCCTCCCGCTTCGGATCGGTGAGGGCCGACAGGGGCGTACTGGCAGTCCAGCCGTCATGGCTCTTTGAGAGCACCATGTCGGCGCCCGCAAGAGGCTTCGCTTCGGCCAGCAGCTCGCGTATGGGATATCCGAGCCACAGCGCGTTGCCGATCAGATCGCCGCCAATCTCATTGGAGACGCAGGTAAGTGTGGTCATGTGTTCGACGAGCGGCTTGCCGCTGAGGTCGGCGTAGTTGATCTGGATCGGGTTCTCGACCATCCCGGTGATCCTGAGGCTCCAGGTTTCAGGATCGACTATGGGCGCCTGGAGTGAGGTATCGATCCGATAGAAGTCATCGTTCGGGGTCACATACGAGGCGAGGCCGTCGAGGTGGAAATCAGCGCCCGCAGGCGGCCCGGGCGGGGGTTTCACGGGAGTCGGCAGCTTCAGCTTCTGACGTGCGGTGTCGACGGCTGAGGACGCACTGGCGAGCAGTTGGCCGGTGATCGCTGCGACCGTGGCCGCCGCGCCGACCGCGATTGTCCATCCCAGGAAGTTCCGTCGCGCGGCCGATTGCGCTGCATCATCGTTCACCGCTGCAGGTGCCGGGCGCCACCGTTGCAACTTGCTGATCAGCGAGCTCAAGATCATGTAACCCAACAGCAGGCCGACGATAGTTGGGACGTAGGCGGTGATCGTCGCCTCTGGCTGCGCGGCGATGCCGAGAATTCCGAGTACCGCCACGAGGGCGAACACGGCGGCACCGGCGAAGCGACGGCGCCACTCGAGCTGGCCGGCGATGGCACAGAGAACGAGAACCCCGACAACAATGATGGCGAGCAGCACGGGTTTGTCCGCAATGCCGAGAGTTTCCTTGCCGAAGTTGACCAGTGATGCTGGCAGCAGATTGATAATCAGTTCGCCGACTGCAGGTACCGGCGAGCCGGCTGGCGCGACGACCCATGCGACGAGGATGGCGATGGCGAGACCGGCCAGGCCGGCGACAGCTCCCGCGAGCCGTGCCCACCATCGGGTGACACGTGCCACCTCCCGCTCGTCCCGGCTGTGCACCTCACCATCCTGCGCTCGCGCCGGCCGTCGGACAACGAATTAGTGCTTACGCATTAGTCACGGCAGGCTATTGATCATGGCTGCAGCGCTCGACTGCGTCGATTACTATCCCGGCTGGGTTGAGAATGCCGACCAGCTCTTTGACCAGCTTCGGGGCGACATTGGCTGGGAACAGCACACCATCAGGCTCTACGGCCGCACTGTCCCTACCCCGCGGCTGACGGCATGGATGGGAGATGCCGCCTACCGCCACTCCGGAATCGTGAACATGCCGGCTCCCTGGCCGGAAGCCCTCGCAGAGCTGCGAGAGCGGCTCCGCACGGAGCTGGGTGTTGACTTCAATTCCTGCCTGGCCAATCTCTATCGGGACGGCACTGACTCAATGGGCTATCACAGCGATGATGAGCCTGAGCTAGGCCCGCGACCCACTATCGCCTCGATCAGCCTCGGGGATCGGCGACGTTTCGTGCTGCGGCATCGAACGACTCGGGAGCGATGGGATTGGGATCTCGGCCACGGTGACCTCTTGGTCATGCGGGATGAATCGCAGAGTGACTACGCCCATGCGGTTCCGAAGACCTCTCGGCCGGTTGGGCCTCGGATGAACCTCACCTTCAGGCGGTTCCAACCGAGTCAGGACTGACGCCCGCCAGACTGTTTCTCAGAATCTGCCCCGAGCCGCGACCGCCTCACTCGTTCCACGCTCAAATCTTTCGCTGCAGCGCCAGCTCGGGGGAGATTCTGAGAATTTTGGCGTCACCGTTAACATCGGGGCCCCTTTTGAGGCCTTCCATATATGTGGGGACTACATTCCATGAGATCCAGTGGCTGTTGGCCGCCGAGGGCGTTATCGCACGTCAGAACCACCCTGAGCTCGACACCACTTTGCGCTATCTGGTGCGCCGTGGCGATCTCGCTCGTGTGCTTCCCGGCATCTATGCGGCTGCAGATCAGGCAGCATCGCTACAGGCTCGTGTCAGAGCACTCAGCTGTCTCGATCCTGACGCGATACTGGTTGGCGCTGTCGCCGCACGGCTCTCATTCTGGCCCGAGCTTCGGGTAAATCTCGTCGAATGTGCGGTTCGCCACCGGAAAGCACCCCAGGTTGGTTACTGCTTCACCCGACGGCAAATCCCGGCCGAGCTTGTCGTCAACCGGCGCGGCCTGCACTACACGGCGCCAGCGCTCACGGCGTTAGATCTGTGCGGGGCGATGGGTGGCGACGCGATTGATCAGGCGCTGCGCAGTCGGGCTACGACGCTTGCCCAGCTCCATCGAGCAATGGAACTCACGGCCGCGCGAGTCGGCAATCCAACCAGGCGACAGCTCTTACTTGATTCCCGTGAGGAGCCGTGGTCGAAGGCGGAGCGCATGTTCCACCGCCTACTTCGGGACGCTGGCATCACCGGATGGAAAGCCAACCGACCAGTGGTGCTAGATGGCTCCACGTTCTATGTCGACGTCATCTTTCGCAAGCTCAAGCTCGCGATTGAGATCGACGGCCGGCTGTACCACACCGGGACGGAGGTCTTCGAGAGCGACCGATGGCGGCAGAACCTCCTCGTCCTGAACGGCTGGTGCGTGTTGCGATTCACCTGGACCATGATCGAAGAGCATCCAGAAGACGTCATCGCGATGGTGCGCGACGCGATGAAAATGCTGACAGCTACAGGGCTCTGAAATGACTAACTCAGAACGGCCTCCGACCGCGAGCTGGTCCGGCCCCAACCGCAACCGGGGGTTGTAGATCTTCTAGCTCTTCTCTGCCTGCAGCGAATTGGGAGTTGTAGAGATCGAAGTAGTGGCCACGTGCCTCCAGCAGCTCGTGGTGGGTACCTTGCTCCACGATCTTCCCGTCCTCCATCACCAGGATCACATCGGCGTCGCGGATAGTGGAGAGCCGGTGAGCGATCACAAAGCTGGTCCGATCCGAGCGCAGCGCAGCCATTGCACGTTGCACAAGGACCTCGGTGCGGGTGTCAACAGAGCTGGTCGCCTCATCCAAGATCAGCAGCGCCGGGTCGGCGAGGAAGGCACGAGCGATGGTGATCAGCTGCTTCTCGCCAGCACTCATGTTGCTGGCTTCCTCGTCCAGAACCGTGTCGTAACCGTTCGGCAGTGCGTGCACGAAACGATCAACATAGGTTGCCTCTGCAGCTGCGTGGATCTCCTCCTCAGTCGCGGTAGGCCGACCATAGGCAATGTTCTCCCGAATGGTGCCGTGAAAGAGCCAGGTGTCCTGCAGCACCATCCCGATGTTGGACCGCAACGCTGCCCGCGGCACTGTGGCAATGTCTACCCCGTCGAGGGTGATACGGCCGCGATCCAGCTCATAGAACCTCATGATCAGGTTGACCAGCGTGGTCTTGCCGGCCCCGGTCGGGCCGACTATCGCCACCGTGCTGCCGGGCTCAGCCACCAGGGACAGATCGCTGATCAACGGCTGCTCGGGATCGTAGGAGAACCAGATGTGCTCGAACGCCACCCGCCCGCAGGTCGGGTTGAGCGAGCTGGCCTCCTCCGGCACCTGCTCTTCTTCATCAAGCACCTCGAAGACTCGTTCCGCCGAGGCGACACCAGACTGCAGCAGATTGGCCATCGAAGCCAGCTGCGTCAGCGGCTGAGTGAACATTCGGGTGTACTGAATGAACGCCTGTACGTCACCGAGGTTCATGGTGCCGCTGGCCACCCGAAGCCCTCCTACGACGGCGATCGCCACATAGTTCAGGTTCCCGATGAAGAACATCGTCGGCATAATCAAACCCGAGACGAACTGGGCGCCGAAGCTGGCGCCATAGACAGCGCCGTTGCGCTCGGCGAACACCGCCTCGACCTCATGTTGCCGGCCAAATACCTTGACCAGCGACTGTCCAGTGAACGCCTCCTCAATGTGACCGTTCAGCTCTCCGGTGGATTTCCACTGCTGGACGAACAGCTTCTGAGACCGTTTTCCGATAAAGCCCGTCACCAAGATCGACACTGGGATCGTGACGAGCGCGATCACGGCCAGCACAGGTGATATGACGAACATCATTACGGTGACGCCGATAACGGTGAGCAGCGAGGTGAGCGCTTGGCTCAGCGTTTGCTGCAGCGATTGGGAGATGTTGTCGATGTCATTGGTCACTCGGCTCAGCAGCTCACCGCGACTCTGCTTGTCAAAGTAGCTCAGTGGTAGCCGGTGAATCTTCTGTTCGACCTGGCTACGCAAGGTGTACATGGAACGCTGCACTGCACCGTTCAGCAGGTAACCCTGCAACCACAAGAACAATGAGGCGACGAGATAAAGGCCGAGCGCCAGCAGTAAGTACTCTCCCAGTAGCCCGAAGTCGATCCCCTGCCCAGGAATGACGTTCAGCCGCTGCAGCATGTCGGCGAACCTGTTATTGCCCTGAGCCCGCAAGGCGGCGATGACCTGCTCCTTGGTGGCCCCACTTGGCAGGTTCTTCCCAAGGACACCAGTGAAGATCACGTCTGTGGCCATGCCCAAGATCTTCGGTCCCATTACGTTCATCACGATGCCGACCACGGCAAGCAGCACAACCAAGATCAAGATCATCCGCTCCGGCGCCAGATGTCCGAGCAGGCGCTTGAGCGAAGGGAAGAAGTGCAGCGACTTCTCTACTGGGCGGGCCTGTCCCCACATGCGCCCGCCACCTGTAGACGGCGGACCATATTTGGGACGCTCTGGCGCCTTGGGACCCCGCTGCCCGTTGCCCCGGGAGCTGGTCGAAGCGCCGGGCGCGTGCCCTTCGACAGGCTCAGGGCGCCGACGATCTTGACCGTTCCCACTCACGCGGCGGCCTCCTCCGCGCTCAGCTGGGAGTCGACGATCTCCGCATACGTCGGACAGTCCGCCAGCAGCTCCTCGTGAGTACCGGTGCCGACAATCTCCCCGTGCTCCAAGACAACGATCTTGTCCGCGTCGGCGATAGTCGCGACCCGCTGCCCCACGATGATTACCGCGGCCTCGGCCGTCTCGCGCTGCAACGCGGCTCGTAGCCGGGCGTCTGTGGCAACGTCCAGCGCCGAAAACGAGTCATCGAAGACGTAGATTTCCGGTCGCTTCACCAACGCCCTCGCGATCGACAAGCGCTGTCGCTGACCGCCAGACACATTAGTGCCGCCTTGGGCGATGAGGGCTTCCAGTTGTCCCGGCATCTCGCGTACAAAGTCCTCCGCCTGAGCCACCCGTAGGGCCTGCCATAGCTCTTCATCTGTCGCGTCTGGTTTGCCATATCGCAGATTGCTCGCGACAGTGCCTGAGAAGAGAAATGCCTTCTGGGGGATGAGACCGATCCGACTCCACAGCAGCTCGGGATCGCATTCACGTACCTCTACCCCGTCCACCGCGATCGATCCGCCGGTAGCGTCGAACAGTCGTGGGATCAGCGAGACCAGCGTGGATTTGCCGCCGGTTGAGCCGATGATCGCTGTGGTTCGGCCCGGCTCAGCGGTAAAGGTGATGTTCCGCAGCACCGGCGTCTCGGCTCCCGGATAGGTGAATTCGGTGTTCCCGAACGACACCACGCCAGTGGCCGGGAGCTCCGTCACTGGATGCTGAGGCGGCAACATCGAGGACTCGGTGTTGAGTACCTCCTGGATCCGCTCGGCGCAGACTGCGGCGCGCGGCGCGATTATCAGCAGGAAGGTCGCCATCATGACCGACATCAAGATCTGGACGAGGTAAGTCAGGAAGGCGGTCAACGCACCAATCTGCATATCGCCGGCATCAATGCGCTGTCCTCCGAACCACAGGACCGCGACGCTGGAGGCGTTGAGGATGAACATCACCATGGGGAAGATCGAGGCCACGTATCGGCCGACTGACGTGGTGGTGTCGGTGAGCTCGGTATTGGCCCGTGCGAACCGCGCCGTCTCGTACGGTTCGCGAACGAACGCCCGAACTACCCGGATGCCTGTGATCTGCTCGCGCAGCACCCGGTTGACGGTGTCAATTCGGGTCTGCATTAGCCGGAACAACGGACCCATCTTGCGGATCACCAAGAAGACCGAGAGCGCGAGTACCGGCATCGCCACGGCGACCAGCCAGGACAGGCCGATATCGGTACGCAGCGCCATGATGATGCCGCCGATCATGGTGATCGGCGCAGCGACGAACATAGTGCAGCTCATCAGCACGAGCATCTGCACCTGCTGCACATCGTTGGTGTTGCGGGTGATCAACGATGGTGCCCCGAAGTGGTTGAGCTCCCTGGAGGAAAAAGAAAGCACCCGCTCGAACAGCGCCGAGCGTACGTCTCGACCGAAGCTCATAGCCGTCTTCGCTCCCAGATAAGTTGCCCAGATTGAGCAGCCGACCTGAACCAGCGTGACGGCCAGCATCATGCCACCGGTACGCCAGATGTAGCCGGTGTCTCCCTTGGCAACGCCCTCGTCGATGATCGCCGCGTTAAGGCTCGGCAGCAGCAGCGCGGCCATCGTGCCGGCAAGCGACAAGATCAGCAGACCGGTGATCGGTCGCCGGTAGCGAGCAAGGTAGGTCCGGAGTAGACGGGTCAGCATGATGCCCGTTCTCTATGTGGTAAGCGCTGCCGGCAGATGCCGTACAGAACAAGAT
>Ga0157302_10000155_pt1 | contig 11085 bp, 10 predicted proteins | sample NitcycUS103311B2_FD_108381 | JGI IMG/M metagenome (GOLD analysis project Ga0157302, IMG submission 108381) | Soil microbial communities from Arlington Agricultural Research Station in Wisconsin, USA - Nitrogen cycling UWRJ-S103-311B-2 | ecosystem: Environmental > Terrestrial > Soil >... | reverse complement strand
CTTGTTGCCGTCTTGGATGTTCTTATGTAGTCTTAGGAAGAATGCCATCAATAGGTGGATAATCCCTATTGCCACTGATACTTTGAGTATTTTTATTACCTGGATAAAACTAAGCTCAGATACATTCAAAACTCCTACAAAGGGCAAATAGGCAAAATAATTACCTAGTACAGCGAAGGCCTTTATATTGTATCCAAAAAACTCCCCTGTTCCTAGTCCTGCAAGAGCAGCTGCCGCACCGCTAGTTGCAAGAAGAGTTCCCCATGTTCTTATCGTGCCATTTCCTCTCTGTCTTATAAGCATACCAAGTCCAAACAGCAATAGCCCGTGGCCGAGGTCTGCAAACATCAGACCGTAGAAAAGAGGCCAGACAAATGCAATGATAGGGGTGGGATCAATTTCACCATATCGAGGTATTCCTTGGGTCTCGGTAATAACTTCAAATGTTCGTGTATAGGACTTGTTAGTAAGAAGAGTAGGTAGCACCTGACCATTTTCATCATATTCGTTGACGTATGCATCTTCCACAATCGAGACATAATCATCTGTGAGATCCTTGAATTTCTTCTCCATTTTCACAGGCAGGTAGCCCTGTATCATTGCAAAGTTCTTTGTGCCTCCGGGCTTTCGGGTAGTTTCCAGAAGGTCTTTGGCAGTTTTAGAGGCTTCGTGTAGAGATAGAATTTTAGTCATCAACGATAACTTCATCTTTTCTATGTTTTTGATATTCTCTTTGGATATAGATTCAAGTTCTTTAACTTTGGACTGAGACTGAGAGTAAGCGATGCTTGGGTTCTGAGGCATATCGGCTGGAATTTGAAGAGGATGGACGCCGAAACTTCTTAGCACCTTAGTTATTCTTTCTGAATCCTCTATCGAGCTAAATACAACGATCGAAGACTTTTGTTCATTAAGTTTACTTGTATACAGAGGAAGATCGCCAAGACTTTTCCGAATCTCCTCTTCGTCTTTAGAATCAATAATAAAAATATCTGCAAAGAACCTTTTGAGTTGTCTAAGAGACGTCACATCCAAGTTGAGGTTTGCTGCCATCTTAAGAGCAGCTTCAATAGTGCTATACTCTTCAATCTGCTTTGAAATCTTGTTCTGTTCCATCAAAAGTTTTTTTGGCTCATACAATAATGCCTTACTCTTGTCTTCAAGATCCGCAACAAAGCCTTGGATGTCATCAATAATATAATCTGTCTTCCCTCGAGGAGCACCTTTGAACATGGTGGCCATGATCCCTGTCTCCAATGGAATCCCCAAAGCTCTGACTACCTCGTCGATATCTTGAAATAGTCTTTGAGTCTTTAGCAAAAGGTCATCAAGATATGGATTAGTATGCTCAGAAGCAGTGCTCTGAAGAGGATGGAACCATTCCAATTCTGCTAGCTTGCTTACTGCCTTTTGTGTTTCCATTCGAGGCAAGATTATGGTAGCTTTCTTTAGTTTGGCCTGTCCCATGTTACCGCATCCTAAGAGTAAATTTTAATCTCTTTAAAATCTTTCCATTTCAATTCACTTTACCATTATTACACAAGCCCAAGATCTTTATTATTAAAAAATTAAAGACAAAATCTTTGCAGTCATAACATTATAGAAGAAAAGAGTTTAAAAACTCCTTTCGATTCCATTACTATTTCTGGCCCAAAATAATAAACATCATGACGATACCATAAATTGCAATTGACTCTACCATACCTACGAAGATAAACACTCTCGACTGCATCTTTGGATTGTCACTTATAGCAGCTAAACCAGCAGCTCCTACGAAACCAAGTCCTATACCTGCACCGGCTCCGGCTAAACCGAATGCCAAACCTGCACCAATAAGTTTGGACGAGCCTGCATCTGAACTAGATGTGGAAGGGGCCTGGGCATAAGCTGCTGTGTTCATGGAGATTAAACCTGTAAAAGTAACGGTGATAAGAATAGTCAAAATTGGAATTGTAGTGCATTCTCTCTTTTCCATATTAAAGTTTCGAATATAAATGCCATATTTAATTATAACTAAATAGGCCAGATTTTTAAAATCTGGTCCGTGCAGGAGATAGGCTTTAGAAAAAAAACTCCGATATCAGATGATTGAAAATTATTAGAAGATTTAAATTTTAGATAACGTCTTTTTCTTGCTCTGCTGAATTTCTTCTTTGATCTTTTGAACCATCGAATCGTGTTCTGTCTTTAATCGTGCTCGAGCCTTCTCAAAATGGCTGGCAATTATATCGTCAGTCATATCTTTTCAATCGCGCTGCCTTGCTGTTCTGCAACCTTTCTCTTCTCAAGCACTACTTTAACCTTCTTAAGGCGAACAAATTCTTCTCTTTCACGCTCTTCAAGGGTTGCACGTATAAAAGCTACCGCACCCTCGTACTGAGGTATGATCACAAATTCAAGTGCGTTGATAAGTTTCTGGGTGCGCTCAAGCTCCTTTGCTAAACTAAATATGGCGTTTTCATACTCTGCAGCTTTGCAAACTTTTGGAAGCATATTCTTGATAAGTTTAGCTGCTTTGTCTACCGACGCGTTCGTCTCGACAAATCCATAAGATAGATCTTGGCCGCCCTCCTTAGTCCTTACTTGAAGGGTGGGGATCTTTACGTCCACGATTCTTCTAACATTAACATCAACTTCCATAATGCTTGGAGTTGAATCTGAGACCGATTCTAAGGTTGCAGTGCCAAGTGACATATAAGCATCATAAACAGCCGTGTATATTTCGCCAAGTGGAGACCATATATCCCCTCTAGCCTTGTTAGCTTCTTCGATCATTTCGTCAATTTTTTTTAATAACACCTCACGTTTGTCGTCGAGGATCTTGTGGACCATTTTTGCTACTTGCATAGATCGCCTAATTTTAATAAGCTCAATTTTTGTAGCGCTGACTCTAGTTCCAAACGACATACCAGTTTACTTATTCCCTTTGTAGTATTGCCTCACATTCTTCTCTTTTATCTTTGTCAACTCGCCTTCAGGCAGCGTGGATAATACATCCCAAGCTCTGCTCATTGTTTCTTCCAAGCTTCTATTTTCGTCATTGCTCTGCTTTAAAAAGTGGCTTTCGAATATATCGCCTGAGTCAAGATATTTTAAATCAATGCCAGTCAAACCTGCCCTCCCGACGATCTCTGAAAGTGCCCTTACTTCTTGGGTTCTTGAATAGGCATCGTACAGTTGGTTTCCAACTTCCATGTGATCAGCTCGTGTCTTTCCCTCGCCTACTCCATCTTTCATCAACCTCGAGAGAGACATAAGGACATTTACAGGTGGGTAGACGCCTTTTCTAAAGAGATCACGGCCGAGGACAATTTGCCCTTCAGTAATATATCCTGTCAGGTCTGGGATTGGATGGGTTATATCGTCTGCAGGCATTGATAAAATCGGAACTTGAGTTACACTTCCATTCTTGCCTTTGATTCTGCCTGCACGTTCATAGTTATTTGCAAGATCCGTATACAAGTAACCTGGATATCCCTTCCTACCCGGAACCTCTTCTCTTGCAGCGCTAATTTCTCTGAGTGCTTCAGCATAATTTGTCATATCTGTTAGAATTGCTAACACATGCATTCCCAAATCAAATGCCAAATATTCAGCTACCGTTAAAGCGACTCTCGGAGTTATAATTCTCTCTATAGCTGGATCATCCGCAAGGTTTAGGAACAGGACGCTTCTCCTAAGCGCACCTGATTCCTCCAAACTGCGTTTGAAATACTGTGCCTCAGAATATTGAACACCAATAGCTGCAAACACCACTGCAAAGTCTTCTTTTGTTCCTACTACAGATGCTTGGCGTGCAATCTGCGCTGCGAGAATGTTATGAGGCATTCCAGAACCTGAAAAAATTGGAAGTTTCTGACCTCTGACCAGTGTAAGCATCCCATCTATTACCGAAACGCCCGTCTGGATGAATGATGTTGGGTATTCCCGGCGCTCTGGATTCATTGGCTCTCCGTTCACGTCAATAAATCTATCTGCGACTGGGTCAGGAAGTCCGTCATTAGGTCTTCCAAGCCCATCAAATACTCTGCCAAGTAATTCTTGCGAAACAGGCATGGTCATGGTTTTACCAAGAAACTTTGCTCTTGTACCGCTTATTGCAAGGCCAGTCGTACCTTCAAAGATCTGAACTACAGCTTTTCCGTAGCCTACTTCCACTACCCGGCCTAGTCTCCTTTCACCATCAGATGTTTCAACTTCCACAAGCTCGTCAAATGATACCTTTGTGACGCCTTCTATAATCATAAGAGGACCCTTGATTTCAGCTACTCTGGTGTATTCAACACCTGCTGTAGTAGTCTCAGACAACGACCTTCACCTCCTCACGTCCAGATACCTTCTGAAACTGATCAATCATTTGTTTATTAATCGAATCCAACTTCGCCACCTGGTCATCAGGAACTTCAAATTTGGCTTTTAGAAGAGTTGTTATAATAGGCATGGCTCTAATATCGGCTAGAGAAGCACCCTCCTTAAGAGATTTTTGAGCTTCCTTATAGAAGTTTACCATTAATTTTACCATTTTTAGCTGTTTTTCTGGGCCACAATAGGTATCCACCTTATCAAAAGAGTTTTGTTGCAGAATACCAATTTTCACCATTCTTGCTACTTCCAGAACCAATTTTTCTTCATCTGGCAATGCCTCAGGACCCAATAGTCTCACTATTTCCTTTAAAGTATCTTCTCTCTGAAGTATGTTATAAGATTCTGCTCGCAGATCGTACCACTCCGCGCTTACATTTTGCTTCCACCATTTTGACACATCTTCAAGATATCCTGAATACGACTGCATCCAATTAATGGAAGGGTAATGTCTGGAGTAGGCTAATCTGGTATCAAGAGCCCAAAAGGTTTTAATAAACCTAATAGTGTGAGTCGTAACCGGCTCAGTAAAGTCTGCTCCAGAAGGAGATACCGCGCCGACAAGTGTTACTGAGCCTGCTCTTTCCGGTGAGCCTAGTGCTCTTACTCGGCCTGCTCTTTCATAGAATTCAGCCAATCTTGATGCTAGATAGGATGGATATCCTTCCTCTGCAGGCATTTCTTCAAGACGACCAGACATTTCCCTTAGAGCCTCTGCCCATCTGCTTGTTGAATCCGCGACCAGCACGACGTCAAACCCCATGTCTCTATAGTATTCTGCTATTGTAACTCCCGTGTAAATTGACGCCTCCCTCGCTGCTACTGGCATATTACTTGTGTTTGCAACAAGTACGGTCCTCTCCATAAGCGGACGTCCAGACCGGGGGTCTATTAGGTGGGGAAATTCTACAAGTACTTCTGTCATCTCATTGCCTCGTTCGCCACATCCTATGTATACTACTACTTTAGAGTCTGCCCATTTTGCAATCTGATGCAATGTAACAGTCTTCCCGGTCCCAAACCCTCCAGGAATTGCACCGGTTCCACCCTTTGCGATAGGAAAGTAAGTATCAATGACACGTTGTCCCGTAACTAGTGGAACGGTTGGATCGTATCTTTCAGCATATGGCCGCGGCTTCCTGACCGGCCACTTATGATACATCTTCAACTCACTTTTGTGGCCATCTTTTTCAACGGTGGCAACTACATGCTCTATGTCATAATCACCTTCCCTTGCAACATCTACGATTTTACCGCCGCGGTGGTCAGGTGGAACCAGGATACTGTGAGTTAGCAGAGGAGTTTCTTCCACGATACCAAGTATAGATCCTGCGTTAACCTCATCTCCTTTTTTCACGCTGGTTACAAACCTATATTTTTTCTTCATATCTACAGGAGTTGTGGCTACTCCTCTTCCGATGAACGATCCTGATTTCTGAGCAATATCTTCGAGTGGCCGTTGAATTCCGTCATAAATTTTGCCAATTATACCAGGACCTAGCAAAACTGAAAGTGGCTGACCAGAACCAATTACTGGTTCACCTGGCTTTAGGCCAGATGTAGATTCATAAACTTGGATAAAAGCAGTATCTCCTGTTAACCTGAGAACTTCGCCAATTAATTTGGATTCTCCTACTTCGACGGTCTCGTACATTTTTGTAGAAGACATACCATCGGCTCTCACAGCTGGACCGCTGACCCATACGATTCTTCCTTTAGATACCATAGATTATTTCTCGCCTCTCATCATTTGCACAATATTCTTCCTTATTAAAGGTTTGAACCGTTCAATACGCGAATCCAAAGTATTATCATATGTTGTTGATCCATCAGAAGATCTTACACGAATTCCTCCGATGACGTTTATAGGCGTATCTGAAAGTGTCACTCTGGCCTTGTTGTTGGTAAATACATTAGAAATTATCCTCTTTACCAAATCAAAATCAGTACTGTTGCATTGAACGATGACCTGATCTGATCCTATCACTGAAATGCTATCTTCAAGCATTTTTGTAATAAGATCTTTGTAAATTTCTTCTTTATTTGAAGATGCCAATTTTGCCTTGGCCTTTTCAAAAGCATCATTTACAGCCGTTTCAATAAGAATAAGTTGATTGTTTCTCGCAGCCAGTCGACTTGATCCGATGATTTGCCTGCGAAGGTTTTCTGCCTGTTTCTTGGCTCCTTCCACAATTCTTGCATATTCGGATTCCAATCTTGTCCTAGATGATTCTAGATTAGATATCGACTCTTGGTAAGCAGAATCAAGTTGTCCTATCAAATCTGCTTCTTTCTGGGAGAGAACTTTGTTTATAGTTTGCTCTAGCGCAGGAGTTGAACTCATTATAGAGTCTGGTCACCGAGTTACGTGATTTTAACCTTTTGTTAGGAGACATAAAGAACAATATTGTAGACTGAGATGAAAGATAGGTTTGCTCAAAGTCGATGCTATCTAGATTATTGAATACAGCCGCCCTGCTACATGATTCTTGTAAATACGTTCCTCCAAAGTGAGTGATATCGGTGATGTCATTTTTCAAGATAAATTATTTTTTGATGGCTGGAATTTATCTTATTTTAAATGACTAAAAAAATCCAAGATCAATTATCATAGCTACTAGTTTTGGTTATATCTTTTTCCACAAATTTTTCCTTGATTTTGATATCTAAATTCCTCGCTAAAGATCGAATGCCTGAAATGTGACTGCCTTCCCAGTAAATTTTGTAACAATTTTCACATCGAAAAAAGTCTTTATGCCATTTTATGACATTTGGATGTACATATTTTCTTATCTGCTCATAGTTTTCTTTTGATAGTACTCCGTTACATGTAGAACATCTTGAATTCATCGTATCAAAACTTATGGAATAAACCCCCTGTTTAGATAATGCGTGAACTATATCTTCTAAATCATTCGATCCTTCAAGTAAAACACCAGGAGCCCCTGCCTTTACGATCCTTTTGAATAGTTCCTTATCGCAAGTTAGAATAATTCTTTTTTGTGAGATCCCAATTTTTAGCACATCATCATCATGGGTGTCTTTAATGTATAAAGTGTCAAAACCAAAAATGCGTAGCTTGCGAGCCACAGTCCCAAGCATTGCATCTGCTAAAAAAATTGGCTTTAATCTAACTAACTGCCTCGCCCCTACACTCTTCGCACATAAAAGTTCCTTCATTGAACTGCAAAAGATCTGACCATTCACCACATTCGTCGCAATACCCTGAAACGTTGCCAGCGGATCGTCCTATCTCTCCTCTCCTAAGTGCTGCCTTTTCAGAAATCACATCAACTAGATCTGGGGTGACTGCGATAACATCAGACGCAGAAATGATGCCAACCAATCTGTTTTTATAAACTACGCCAAGACGTTTAATGCCGTGCTGTCGCAGGACTCGAGCAGCCTCAGTGACTCCTTCTTCGCCTTCTATAGTATGCAATTCTTGCATGATTTCTAGAGCTTTAACCATACTTGGCTTGACATCCTTCACAACTGCATTCGAAACTATATCCCAATCAGTGACAATTCCCGCCGCCTTTTCATTTTCCATAATTACAATACTGCCTATCCTATACTCCTTCATCTTCGTAGCAATATCTTTGATATTGTCCTGAGGTGAAGCAGAGATAACAGGGCTATTCATGATATCTCTAACGAGTACCCTAGTCGTCATGTTAGCATCTCGGTGTTGTCCGACTGACTTTTTGACCACGATCTTAGATCGAAAATATGCCTTTAATTACTTTGCTCATTTTACCTAGCTAAAGTGTTTGTCATCGTCGGCTGTGCGGATGATGATGATGTTGTTGTTGCTGACGTTACGGATGCTCCTCCCTCCGAGGATGGCGATGCTCCTTTTCCCTCTCCTCTTTCAGTCAAAGAAATTTTCGACCGACCATAAGGAATGGTTCTGATAAATTCATCAACACTGATTGATTTGATAAAGCCTGCTAACTCGATATCATCTGCAGACGCTTTGACAAATTCACTTTTGATTTTTTTGGCAATATTCATTGGATCAATACCGCTAGGTATCAAAATCGAATATATCAAAGATCTTTTCTTGATTGCATCAGCAGGTCCACAGACAAGAACATACCTTTTGTTGTAGCTTATCTCCATAAGTCCAATTGCTAGCCTTATTTCAATACCTTTTATGTAATTGCGCTTGCCTTCAATAACAAATGAGCCTTTTGGGAGAAATTGTCCTGTTGGCGCACCTTTCTTTATTTGATCTGCCTTGACCCAATATGCATCTGCACTGTATAATCCATCTTTCCAAGCTCTGCTAAAACACACAGTTGCCTGCGCTGTCTGGTACAAGCTTTTCTCTATTTGGCTAACTGCAGATGAATTTTTGATAATAAAGAAGGGCGAACCATAAATCTCTGCATGAAATACAATATCCTGTTCAGTTAAATGTTTACGAATCAAAGCAGAGTTAGATGAAGAATCCCTCCCTCCTACCGCTAACAATCCATCAGTTGTTATGAACCATCGATAACGTTCATACCATTCTTTACTGACATATTGTTTGATAACGATCTTATTATGGATTATATCCTTCCGACTCCGCAGTTTATCAATACGAGCAAGTAGCATTGCTTTGGCTTCGTCTATCGAGTCACTACCTCTTTCCATTTCTTTAGCCCTTGAAAATAACAAAGATGCTACCTTGGGCAAATTATTGTAGCCGATCTGAATGCGTTCGTCTACTACTTCCAAGAATTTCATCCCTTTTTCATTGATGATAGATGCGGAGCTTGTGGTAAGCAATTCTTTAATTAAATCATCGTTAAAATTATCTACACCTCTATACGATAGCGTCATTAGCTCAGTAGCAAGTTTTCTTATCACAAAGGATTTCGAAATAACTTCTTCCTTAGCCTTATTTTGCTCATCTACGTCATGCTCTAGAATTGCTATCTGATTTGCCATTTCAATAGTTCTTACATTACGCCCAAGGTCCAAAATATCCCGGCTAAGAACTTCATCTACTGCCTCCATGTATGAGGTGGCGCTTTTAAATGTTGATTTGGTGGCATAATCTGTGATGATTGGAAGTGCGTCTTCCGCCTTTCCATCTACATCCATGATGATTATAGGATTATGATCTTTTCCCCCTTAAGTTATATCTGTAACTAACCACCTTATTGCTGTATATATTTTATTTAGGTCCTCGTCGGAAAGTTGCGCTACTTTCATTTTTGCTACCTCAGCTCTTTTCGCTATTTCTTCTACAAACTTTTTGGGCAAAGAAATATTTCTTCCAATCCACCTTAAAACGTCGAGATCTTTTTCTGCTGCGCTTCTCATAGACCCCAGTTGTTCAACCGATAAGTCAAACACATCAATTCCACGGACAGGCGGAGGAGTATAGCGAAAGCCTGATTTTAATGTCCTATGCCTGACTTCAATTGGATTAAGAATAGCAAGAATCTGCATACTCTCGTCGCATAATATTATATTTCCCTGGCCAAAGAATTCTCCGACAATTGTTCTTAATTTACCATCCATGAGCTTAAACTTCACGGTGATGATACGTTCACTGCCAATCTGCTCGATAGACTCGATCTTGGCTCTCTCAAGCTCATTTTTGATAGTACTTAGAAGCATATTTTCTTCAATTTGTTTGAACTTAAGCCTTGTTATCCAGATCCCTCTGGTCGAAAGCATTAGTATTATATCAGGCTCAGTTGAATGATGTAGCTTGAAGAGGAGAGACTCTTTTGTAATTGCGGTGATATTACTCACATAATACCCTTTAATTACCGAGTTTTTTATCTCATTAACTAAATAACGTAATTCAACACCAGATAACTCCATAATCAAAGCTGGATATATCACAAATATTAACCAAGAGCCAGTAGGATAAAGATCGCTATGACTTACAATTCCAGTTTTGTTATTATATAGAACCATAAAACCGCAAGGAATTAAACCAAGTGTTATTTAATGAGAGAAGTAATCGTTGGAGCCCTTAGATCGAGTTTTTTATATGAGAGCAATTCTGGGATTAATTGCTGGCATAATTACTGGTCTTGCAATTTCACCAGGCACTGATCAGAATACTGCAGGCGGAATAATAATTCTCATAGGTATAGTGTTTTATATCATATCGTACGGAGTTGCTAAGAGTATTGTAAAGAAAATACCGCAGGCCATGAGAAGAAAGTTAGTTACAAATGGCATATTTCCTTTTATTTTCATGTTGCTAATGTTTATGATAATTGTCTATACTGGATTGCATCAAAAACTTGTAGGCTAAAGGCTATATATTCTTCCATATGTAATCAGATAGGCGTTGCTTTGGGATTACAGAACTCCGGGCATTCCTGACGAGTTATTTGAACGAACAGAGCAGGTTCCAATTACAAAAGAGGATGTGAGAGCGCTTGTAATAAGTAAACTACGATTGAAGGAGAATTCTTCTGCTATAGATGTTGGTTGCGGCAGCGGCAGCATAACAGTCGAGCTTTGTTTGCAGACAAAAGCCAATAAGGTATATGCGATAGATTTTGATCAGAGGGCAATTGACCTGACTAGAAAGAATCTTCTAAAGTTTGGCCTAAACGCTCAGACAATACTATCTAACGCTCAGGATATTTTGCCGCTCCTTCCACAGGTTGACGCCATAATTATTGGCGGAAGCTGGGGAAATATCGAACAGATTATACAGCTAAGTATCGACAGATTGAGAAAAGGTGGTAGAATAGTAAT
>Ga0157302_10000153_pt1 | contig 11123 bp, 9 predicted proteins | sample NitcycUS103311B2_FD_108381 | JGI IMG/M metagenome (GOLD analysis project Ga0157302, IMG submission 108381) | Soil microbial communities from Arlington Agricultural Research Station in Wisconsin, USA - Nitrogen cycling UWRJ-S103-311B-2 | ecosystem: Environmental > Terrestrial > Soil >... | reverse complement strand
TTGTATATTTTCATAAATAGGTATGTAGAGAAATTACCTGATCCAATACCAAGTAAGACTAGAAATTGATAGAAATGCGGAAATAGAGGAATTATTGCAAAGGGGCCAGCCCAGCATATTCCATTTATCGCCTTTGCATTAGTAGGCCACTTCATGCTGTTTTTCATTCTTCCTTGAATAGACCGGATTGACTTTCGAATTTTAGGAAAAACTACGCCAAACGTGATGCTAAAACTTCCAAGCCAGATAATAGCATAGTAGTATAATGGTGTATTATTTAGAAATGCAATTTCCGTCAGAATCGTAGCCATAGCAACTGCCACGGCCACTGTTACGAATAGGATCCCGAATGCTCGCCTTGCCTCAAGTGTCTGTGAATCATTTCGCAAGATGACCAAATTCTTTCCAACGATAATTTAAAGTATAGTAGTATATATAATAGAGAACTGTAGCAAATGAAAAGTCTACTTAAAAACCCCAGTTTGACAACAGTAACGTCAATGAAAGTGCGAGACCAATATTGTTGCGGTTGTTTTAAGTTTCAGGACAGCAATTAAATGAGCAATAGCTAGGTTTATGGGCTAGTCTGTAGGAATGGGCGTATGCGAAAATGCGAATCCTGTGGAAGATTTAGATTTTATCTATTGAACTTTATCTTTTCAAAATCGATCTGCAATGAGTGCTATATGTTGTTGAAGGAAACAGAAGAAGCCAACAAGGATTAGATTCAAATGATACCTTCTACATGTGTTCTTGCTTGGTTCCACAATTTCTGCAGAACTTAGAGTTTGTCTTGAGGTTAGAACCGCACTCGAAGCAGAATTTGGTATCCGAATCTGAGATTTTCTTGTCAATTGAGCCTTTTTTTGGTAGAGTAATATCATTGGTAGGATAAGAAGAAGATGGAGATGGAGATGGAGATGATGATATCCCACCGTACATTTCAGTAACGGCACCAGAAGGTCTAAAAGTATCATCAGTATCTGGCATTAAATTGGAGTTTTCTTTACCTATGGTATTGGTTGTTTTCTCCTCTATATAGAGCATCAGTCGTGGAACTCGTTCTTTGCTGCTAGGATTAGTGACTTGCTCGCCTAGCCATAGAACAAATTTCTTTAATGTCATCTCTGGAGTGGAAAAGGTTAGTGAGTGAGTAGACATGTATTCTTCACTTGCAGCTCTACCGTTGAACGCCTTCATCGTTAGAAGCAATATACCGCGATGTATATTTTAATTATTGCGACTTGCCACACCTGCTGCAAAACTTTGCTTTCTTTGGAATTACAACTCCACAACTAATGCAATTTTTTGTAATATTAGTTTCTTCGCGTTTGATTTTAGAGGTTTGGATTGTGTCTGGATTTGATGTTGTGTATAGATCCTGTCGCTGCAAATGCTGTGGTTTGGGTAGCGTATATTCCTCTATTCCCGTGGGTTTATTCACAACACGACCGATTTCGAAATCATTCTTACTAGGAACCCTATCCTGTCCACTTTTGTTTGTTGATTTCTTTTCAATAGCAGATTTTATTTCAAAGATTACTTGAATAGCAAGGAAATTCATTGTAGACATCGCAATTAAATAATTGCCTATTGAAACAAAGAATTCCCTTTCGTTAACTTTTCCTTGTTTATATAATTGGTTTGAATCAATAAATGACTCGTACTCCTCTTGAATATTATTAATCATTTGCTTCAATTTCTCCATCGATCCTCCGAGATTGTCTAGGCCAGAAGACATTGTTAGAGAATATGTATGCATCAATTTAATAAAAATGTGACATTGTTAGAGAATATGTGTCATTCAACCAAGCTGCAAATACATGGCATATCTATATTTTTATTATCTTGAATCGAATTACTATTATACAAGTAGAATATCAAAGTTATAGATGTTTATTTGATGTATCATGTAATTATGAAGGCTCAAATAACATATTAATAGCGTCACGCTCAAGTTGACCTCGACATGATTACGGAGGGATGGTCTAGACTGGTTAGGATACCTGCCTTACACGCAGGTGGTCATGGGTTCAAATCCCATTCCCTCCATGCTAGTCGTGGATATATGCACACACTTTATAAAGAGAAAAACAAGGATTACAAAGCAGGATCTCTGGCAAGCATGGGGAAGATAAGAACAATGACGATAACAACAAGAGCGGCACCCTCTACTGAGCTATTACAGTGGAATAAGAGATACAGTGTTGCTTCAAACAAGATTACCCTTGATAAACCTAAGATAACTAGTGGTGGTTGGCAATGAGATATAAATGCTGATTGGTAATATAGGGCTCTTGACTTCATTAAACCTATAGCTGTATGTGTTCTATTTCTCTTATGATACCACTCAAATGGAATAGAATGCCTGCAAAATACATTTATTATGCACTACCGTTATACATTTCAGGTCTGTCATTAAGAAAGACATCTCAGCGGTTGTCTTTTTTTGATTATCTTGGCTATGAATCTGCTAGCTCCATCTTTACTCTTTTACTAAATCATCTATTGGAATACGCTTTCGAATAATAACTGGTTTTTCACCGTTTAATGTTGCTGCCATAACAAAGTCTTCATCCTCTTTTTTATATCGAATGCTGCTACAGCATTGATGTATCTGTTTTATTAAATATAAAAGCAATAGGTCAAATATTCTAACTTTAGAAGAGCCGACATTTTTGTATATAGTTCTATCGGCTTGTTAAAGGTTAGCAGCGCTAGCCGCACACGCCATTAAAGAAGTTTGCTCATGTAATTCAAGCTATGATAGCTTCAGGATTTCACGAACTTTCTTTTCGAAAGGAAATACGAAAAGACTTATCATCGAAAAACGTTCTCCCTTGTATTTGAGATCTAATTGCAATAAGGAAACTTAGTATAGATCAGCGTCGTGATGGAGTTGACTAAAGTTTTAATACTCCTTTCTATAATAACTTCAAAACTTCCCAAAAATTTAGATTACTTGTGATACAACATTGGCGAGAAATCTAATTCCAATCAAGATCTGTAGCCATCTTACTTCATAGACTGTCAGCAAGGATACCTCTGATTTTAATCAGTAGAGGAATTGCCGATCCATAACGCTTCTATTTACAATATATTCTCTACCTCGCCACTTTGTAACTCCTCCGCATCTGGCTTTAATAATGGATGAGATAAAACTAATTGAAACGAGCGCACAAGCGATCGGACATAACAAGGCATAAATTGGATTCAGAAGAAGACCAATCACTAATTGTGTCGCATTAATTGAAATAATTAAAATAATAGTCATTATATTAATAGCGAAAAGTACCTCGCTTAGGTTATCGTAATGGGTTAAGAGAAAATGGCAAGAAAACGGGAATAAAATAAAAGGTTCAAGCAACAGAACAAACATCACCCAAATATTTGTTAAATCATTATGGTAAAATGGAATTAGATTAATACTCCTTTTCAGCCCTTCCTGCAGACTCATAAAATTTCCCGTCATTAATGTAGTTATTTGATCTTCCGCTCTAACCATTTTCAACTTGAATTTGTGCTGTTTTATTTTTTTACCTAATGCGACATCTTCTACAATCTCATTTTTAACCGCTTTGTGAGTACCAATAGATTCATAGGTTTTTCTATTTATTAAATAGAAGCAACCAAAGAGGTAACTAGATCTACTTCTTGTCTTATTTACACATAAGGCTGAATATTTAACATGTGAAAAAGTCCATAGAATTGGCAATGTGATCTTAGTCCAAATACTATGTGCGATAATGCTTGGTCTTCCAGTAAGAGCATCTAATTTTTCTTCAACCAAATAACTTACTGCCAGAGATATAGTAGAAGGCGAAGACATAATGGTATCTGCGTCAGTAAATACAAATATTTCTCCGGTCGCATTTATATAGCCTTGATAGCATGCCCAATTTTTTCCTATCCAATCCACTGGTTTAGGACTTGCAGAAATGACTGATATTTTCTTTGGGTTTCTTTTCCTATATACCTGCATTATCTCGCCAGTCATATCAGAAGATGAATCATCGACAGCAACAATTTCAAAATTATTATAATCTTGATCTAGTAAGTTGTCAAGGCATTTTGAAATATTATTCTCTTCATCAAGTGCAGGAACAATTATGCTGACTTTTGGATAGTTGTTTATATTATATTTTTTAGACTTCAATCTTGGAGATTGCTTAAAAGATTTAATCATATATAGAAAGAAATAAAGCCAGGCACAAAAAGCAAAAAAAACGGTCGCAGTGAATATATTTAACCCAATAAAATAAGGAAAATTCATAAAGTAACTATATATGTTACATATATAAAGTCTTAAGAAAAAAGATCCGTCAAACAAAAATCGATAATGGCAAAGTTGGTCGACTTGGAAATGCATAGGATCTAGGAAAGGCCGATAGCAACTATATTTAGTATCATGGACTATCAACAGTATTCGACTCTTGCTATTAAGTTGGTCCCATTCACAAACTCAACTCCTTTACAAGTACAATATTATAGCAAGATAACGGGTAGATGAGTGAACAGTAAAGATCACTTAATTGATAATTCAAATGTATTATTTATCAATAACCCGTTAAATTCTGATAACCTGCCAAAGTCTTATTATAATATCAAAGTTTTATGCTCTCTTCAAAGACTTTTTTGTATGTTGTTACTATCTTTGCAGGTCCAATCTTCGTGCTTTCGGGTATCACCAAATTCCAGCTGTTGATAGTACATGTTCTTCTTTTGGAATTTATAATTAACAACAAATATCATAAAAGGAACGAAGGAAACAATAACATACTCCTTAACAAAGTTATTACCGGCTTATATAAATCATGTGATAAACATTTCAAAAGGAATTCTTAGATAAACGATATGTAAATCGAAAAATTAACTCTTCCAAATAAATTACTCTGTATATCCGAACTTTTAGGCTAAAAACTTTTAATGCTCCCTGCTTATAATACTGTAAAAAAGAATGCTCAAAACTGTATTAAGATTTGATAATGGTACTATAATAATAACAGGAGGCATTCCTCATATACCTTTTGCTACAATCGATCCAAGGACAAATCATCTAAGAGCACAGGCTCTGCATTATCAAAATATTATAGAATATCTAAAGCAAAGCGAAATCGAATATGACGATAACAACGTTTTAGATCTAATACCTTCTCCTAACATTAATAATAATAATCATAGCCGTCTTCTAACTCTAAGAGATTATCAACAAAAAGCTCTTGATAGATGGGTTAAAGCCGGCAAGAGAGGATGTGTAGTATTGCCAACAGGTTCCGGTAAGACGGTTATTGGTGTGAAGGCAATAGAAACGGTAAATGCTGCTTCTCTTATCGTAGTACCGACAATTGATCTGATGGACCAGTGGACTTCTGTTCTATCAAAATATTTTACAAATGTTAAGGTAGGAAATCTAGGTGGGGGATCAGATGATATTCAGGCAATTACTGTATCTACATATGATTCTGCATATATACGAGCAGCAAGCCTTGGTAACAAATTTGCTTTAATTATATTTGATGAATTACACCATTTGGCTGCACCAGGATATAGATCGATAGCAGAACAGTTCGCCTCCCCATTTAGGTTAGGGTTAACAGCAACAATTGAAAGAGAAGATGAGATGCATAAGGAATTTCCAAGACTTGTTGGTGGAATAGTATTTGAAGCGCACAGTATTGACCTTGCCAAAGCCAAGCATCTTGCTTCCTATGAAATTGAAAGAAGATTAGTGGATATGACACCAGAAGAATATGAAGAATACAAAAACAATTTTGATATTTATCAAACGTGCTTGCTAAGAATCGGATTAAAGATGAATCGACCGGGTGCCTTTCGCAGGCTAATAATGATGTCTGGAAGAAGTGGGACCGCAAGACAGGCAATACTAGCTAGAAACAAGGCAATGGATATAGCATTAAATAGCAGGTCAAAAATTGAGGAATTAAAGAACATCCTTTCACAAAACAGGGGTATAAAGACAATAATATTTACCCAGCATAACAAGCTAGTATATCATATATCAGATAGATTTCTTATACCTTTTATAACTTACAAATCTAGCAAGGAAGAAAGACAGGATGCGTTAAATGGCTTTAGAGATGGAAGATACAACGCCATAGTTACGTCTAAGGTGTTAGATGAAGGTGTGGATGTTCCAGATGCACAATAGGCATAATTGTTAGTGGAACTGGAAGTAGTAGAGAGTTTATTCAAAGACTTGGTAGGCTGCTAAGACCGAAATTAGATTCAAATATAAAAGCCAAATTTATTGAAATAGTGTCTTCTGGTACAAGAGAAATGGGAACAAGCGCTAAAAGAAAAAGATCCTTTAAAAAGGTAGACAAAGAAGCAGGCTGATGATCTATTTTTACTATAGAGGATGGATGTTGGTATAAATTTGTTGATCTAGCGATGGACTTGAAGAAGATTACAGTTAATGTCAAGGCTCAGATTACTTCTAATTTATGTCCAAAAAATAATCTGACTGGCATGGGAGCAATAAGAAAAACCGTTTAGAAGACTACTATATACGCAAACCAAGCAGGCTGCATAAAACTAATGCTACTCATGAACATAGACCGGAGCATTACACAAAGAATTCTATTAGAGGATGTCTGATCTTACTCTTTATAGCTTCGATGAGGCTAACCTAATATCTCTTAAACCAGATTTTAGCGCTGATTTAAGTAAAGGAAAAATCATGCTAATAATATGATAATGGAATTTAGCTATATTGGGAGTATTGCTAAATGAGTTAGAGTCCATCAATTATAGTATTATTTACATCTTTTTTCGACTAAACATCTGCATACATAGAAAATTCATGAGGATGAGGTCTTATTGCAACTTCGTTATGGTCTTTGGCCTCATGCTCAATTATCCTTTCAATAGTGTCGTCGCTAAATATTTCCTTCAAAAAGATCTTGTCGCTCTTTAATTCCTCATAAGCTTCTCTTAAACTTGCTGGCAGCTGCCTTATGCCCAGATCTCTCCTGCGGCTTGAAGTCATCTTAAAGATATCTTCATTAACAGGATCACCTATTGCCTTTTTATTTTTAATTCCATCTAGCCCAGCTGCAACTATTGCAGAGAACGCAAGATATGGGTTGCAGGAGGGATCAGGAGCTCGGAACTCGATTCTCTTCATATTGGCAAATTCTAGACCTTTGAAATGAGCAGGAATTCTTATTATTGCTGACCTGTTGCCTGTGCTCCATGCAACATACACGGGAGCCTCGTAGCCAGGTACCAGCCTTCTGTATGAGTTAGTAGTTGGAGCGACTATGGCTGCCAGAGCATATGCATGATCTATTATACCTCCACCAAAATACCGAGCAATCTCTGATATCTCGGCATATTTGTCGCTAGCATCAAAAAACAAGTTTTTGCCATGGTTCCATAAACTAATGTTTACATGCATGCCTGAACCGTTGTCAAGAGCAATTGGTTTGGGCATCATTGTGGCAATCATGTTGTGTTTTTTTGCAATGTTCTTTACGATGTACTTGTAACTCTGTACCGAGTCGGCTGCATTAACCAGTGTGTCGTACTTGATATCAATTTCACATTGACCGGCTGTCGCCACCTCGTGGTGATGGGTGTCACAGACAATGCCAAAGTTATTGCTTAAAACGTCTACACATTCATTGCGATAATCCATAAGAGTGTCACCGGGGGCGCTTGGAAGATATCCTTCCTTTAATCTCAAAGCATAGCCCACGCTATCAGTAGACCATGGTGCTTCCCTAGATGTTATCTTATAGGTTTGACTTTGATATGGCGTCATAGTGTTAACTTCGAGCTTGTCGAAAACAAAAAATTCCACCTCAGGTCCCCAATATGACGCTTCATAACCTTGTTCACCAATATATTTTGAGGCTCTTGTCGCAATTCCCCGAGGATCACGAGGAAATGGATCTCTATTAGAACCTCCGCTTAAAACATCACAAATCAATCGTGCAGTATGATCTTTCTCAATCCACGGGACGATAGCATATGTAGAGGGGTCTGGTTTGATAATCAGATCTGATTCGTGGATTTCTGTAAAACCGCGAATTGAAGATCCATCGAGTTTGGGTAGCCCATTGTCAAAATCTTCCTTGCGAAACATATTAGCTGCCATAGTAGTGTGATGGAACCTTCCAGTGAGACCAGTAAATTGCAGATCAAGAAACTTGATTTGATCATTCTTTAACTTTTGTATAATTTCATCTGCATTAAATACTAGTGGTTCGATTTTACCATCAATGACTTTATAAGGCAACTAAACTATCTGTTACATAGGGCCCTACGTCTATAATTTAAGCTTTCAGCGAGGAGTGTCTGAAGAAAAGAAATAATGTTAGAAGAGTGTGAAATAATAAAGTGGTTACAACAATAAGAAAAGGGGGTGAAGAAGCAGAAGTCAGCAAAGCAGAGTCGTTAGCACTCAAAGAGATATACAACCTATTATTAAAAGAGGTCCAAATACCGACACTTCAATCTATACCTCTTGATACTTACCAAAATATTGCCCTAATTCTAGGAAATCTCAAAGGACAACGACATGAAGGAATAAAAGAAAAGATTCGAGAAAGAACAGTGGTCATGATGTCTACTTCTGTAGAGATTCTCCTTGAAATTCGTCATCATAAGATCTTAGATCAGCAACATGCTAGTTCAACAATTGTAACCGGATTTGAATATTCAAAATTTACTGATGAGGAAAAATATATTTTAGATGGGCAAAAAGAATCTGATAAACGGAGAATGGCAGTACTTGCTGCGACTCTGGGAGGCAGGCCAAAAGTACTTGAGTCAATTTCAGCAAAAATTCGCTCAAAACAGATCGTCGTGAGATTTATCAGACCAATGGAGCGATTTATAGCTGTAGATATGACAAAGTACGGGCCCTTTATGAAGGAAGATGTCGCTGTGCTTCCATATGAAAATGCGCGATCATTTATAGAAAAAGGCGAAGCAGTAGAGGTTGAAGTTGCATAATAATAATAATAGTACGAGGAAAAATAACCGTTTATTAATATCTGAAGTATAAAGAACTGAGACCTTTCCTCAAATATACTTGCAACTCTCAAGTTGGCTTTTTCAAATTATCAGCTGAAGTGTGTAACATGACAGTTTGAAGATAGCTGAGGTGTTTTGCTATGATCTACTTTAATTTAAGAGAATACTATAGCTTCTGCTAAAGCAATTGATGTATATTGGATTCTCTGATCTAATTCTTGTGCTTCTATCATTACAAGAGTTAACACCTTGACAATCGTGTGGAAGTTAAAGGAACCAAAATGATAATACCAATGATAGTATCTGTTTTTTTTGGAATGTCTTGATTTAGAGTATCACAGCAAAAATGCTGGCTGTTCAAAGATGATGTAACCTGCAAGGAGATACTGAAGACGATGAAGTAGTACGGTTGCAAGTTCTTCACCCTCCCTGTCTATCATTACCTGGAAACGTATTAGTAATACTTTCTATAATCCCATAATATTGACTCATAATGGAATAGATATTGATCAATATTTATTGTTCACTATCTATCCGAGCGTTTTGATCTTTGGCATTGGATTTCTTGCTAAGAAAGGCAAAATGCGTGAATCTATTAAATATACTTTACAGGGATTAACGTGCATCGTATTTTCGCTGGCTTATTTTGTAGCTGTTCCAAATGGCGGAGCAGAGGGGCTTGCCATAGTGCTGGCGATTTTTGGCATTCTGCTATTCTTCATGGCAAAAAGACATATAGTACACCCAGAAGGGTTTGAAGGCCAGACTACTAGTCCTACCAAGGAAATGTAGTACGAGTATGTGTTTTGTAACATGATGCTTATAGATAGACTTGCAGAGGCAGGGATGAGAAAGGTGGTTTCTTTATTATTTGGTTTCCTTAACCTTCCAATGCGCCCTAGTATTCTTTTGTCCATCTTCTTTTTTCCCATCTAACCTGTAAACTAAGTTTTCGATTGATATTTCGATAGATAGAAATGGAAAGATTGTTGAACATTAGGATGCTCTACAAAGGATACCGGAGAGAAATGCCAACACTAAAACTACTATTTTCTAATTCAGATTCTGTGACAAGTGCCTCGGTGATCATTCATCTTTTAGATGCAAGGTAACAAGAAGGTTATAGACTATAATGACTATGACGACTAAATTACTTTTTTAATTGCAAAACTGATTGAATCATAAAGATATAGCGACCTGCTTCTGGATCATTTCTATTTATTCTTCACCTATTTCTGCTGCTGTTGCTGCAGTTGGCGGGATCATAATACCAAACGCTTGCATTTCTTTTTCAATCCTCTTTAGTTTCACATTGTTCAGGTCGTTCTTTATTCTGTTGCGTATATGTGAATCGATGTCGCCCTGGTTTAACATGATTTCAAGTTCTTTTTCAATCCTCTTTATTTCTTCGATATCTGTCTTGATACTGTAGCTATTATCATCTTTGTTATTCATCTTCTATTGTCTTCTTGTTGTAAATCTTCTTATATACATAAGTAATGATATCAATAATGGGATTAGGACCTGCTTTCTTGATGGCCGCTCTCATATGTATCCTTGCTGTCACGAACAAATAGAAATGAATAGAAAGATCTTCTTGGATATTATATTTGTAGACACGCTACCTTAATTTACTTGCAGTAAGGTTACAGTAGATTCATTTTAAGAAGTTAGTGGGCCGATATAAATAGCGAAAATTCCACTGAGATAATAAGTATAAGATAATTATGGAAAACTTCAAATCAGACTCAAAGTTAAAGTCAATCTGTATTTGCAGCAAATGTAAAAATGCAGAAGTAGAGATATGGAATGACTGCGGCAACTACTGCGTAAATTGCTGGCAAGAGATAACAGATACATCTCCAAGGCAATCAGTCTGGAAATGGAATAGTAATAACTCTACAGACGAGGAGGACAAGTTGAAAGCTCCAAAACTAGCAAACTGAGCTGAGGGGAATAGATATCTCGGTTCGTATAGATGCGTGAATAACCAAGTAGTGTTACCTATGATGCTTGGTAAAAAAGCACCTACATATGAAACTACGATGACAAGAGAGTACGTGTAGAAAACATGGTTTAAGATGGCCATAAAGGAAGTCCTGTCCTGCTTTTTTACGTTG
>Ga0157302_10000151_pt1 | contig 11137 bp, 12 predicted proteins | sample NitcycUS103311B2_FD_108381 | JGI IMG/M metagenome (GOLD analysis project Ga0157302, IMG submission 108381) | Soil microbial communities from Arlington Agricultural Research Station in Wisconsin, USA - Nitrogen cycling UWRJ-S103-311B-2 | ecosystem: Environmental > Terrestrial > Soil >... | reverse complement strand
ATTACCTTATGTGCAGATACAAAAAGAAATTCTGCATCCTTATCAATGAAATTTTTTATAAGCCAAGGACAGGCAATTCGATCTACTTTTGCATGTTCTCTTGTTATCCATTTCATGAGTTTACAATAGGTTTTTGAAACTATAAATATTTGAATCATCATAATGCTAGACTTCTACATTCTTGAATTCGAATTTGTTATTATGCAGATCTTCATTCAGGTTATGCATTACCTCACTTAACAGGGTAACGAATAATCATTCTATTATAACTTCACATACCAATATATCGCTTCAGCAACTGGATAATTTAAAACGGTTTTGGATTAATATAGTGCCTAACTCATGCTATATAATGCTAACTCTTATAAACAATAACAGTTAAACGATATTCAAATGTCACAAATCAAATACGATGTAGAAATCAATGCACCTGTAGAAAGAGTATACGAGTATTATACAAACCCAGACAATATTCAAGAAGCGTGGCCTCAAGACATAGTAAAAGAATCAGAGAGCCTCTCGTCTACAAAGAATGAAGAAGGATCCGAAATGAAAGTAAAAGGCGAATACATGGGAAAAGAAGAGGAAATGCGGCTGCAGGTAGTAGACAAAGAACAAAATAGAAGACTAGTTACGAAACAGGTACAAGGACCATTCAAGAAATGGGAAAGTATACAGGATTTTCAAGATAACGGTGACAGAAGAACACATATCCGACATACAATTGACTATGAACTTCCAACTACAGGAAAGATTGCAAATATGCTTTCTGGCAGTCAAGCAGATAACAAGATGCGAGAAGGATTGCAGCAAGCAGCTCAAACAGTAAAGCAAAAGTTAGAATCAAGTAATGCTTAGAATAAGTTAAGCATGCAGAAGAACAAGAAAAAGCAAGGTTGTGGATAATAATAATAATATGTCGAGGATAAATGGGCATAATGTAGGACATTTTGAGATACCAGCTGAAAATGTAGAAAGTCTAAAGGACTTTTACTCTTCGTTATTCGACTGGCAGTTTGAAAAAGGCCAAACACAAGGATATTGGATGATAAAAAATGCTGGCATTAGTGGCGGTTTAATGCAAAAAGAAAATCCTGAACAAATCTCAACAATGTTCATTGAAGTTGAATCTATAGTGGACTATACAGACAAGGCAAAGGAATTAGGATCTAAGGTAGTAAAGGATAAGCAAGAGATAGCAGAAGGCTATTATGCAGTTTTAGAAGATCCTCAAGGAAACACGTTTGGTGTTTGGCAGAATAAATAGCTGCCTTCACCTCTTTATATCTTATATTCTATGACAATAATGAAGTGGCTATAAAAAGATGCAACAAGAACAAGAACAGCGAACCTCGCTAAATCACACATTGACCAATGGATCTAAAGAACACAGCTTGAAAATTCTAGTAACAGGTGCCAGTGGCTTTATTGGAAGTCGTGTCGTTTCTAGACTATTTTCTGATTCCTCGTTTAAGTCAAACAAACACGAGATCATATGCATGACAAGAAACGTAGAATCTCTTGCAGGTCACTTCAACGAAGAAGTTAAAATCATCAAGGCAGATGCAAGCAATTATCCCGAATTGCTAAAAGCCATGACAGGCATTGATGTGGCTTTTTATCTGATACATTCAATGGAAGGCTCGTCTAAGGATTGGAAGAAGTTTGCTGAAAAAGATAGGATAGCTGCAGAAAATTTTGCTCAAGCAGCTACGGAATGTGGAGCTAAAAGGATTATCTATCTTGGTGGCCTGAATAACGAAAAAGATACGGATAGCTTATCTGGTCATATGCGTAGTAGAAAGCAAGTCGGTGACATATTAAAGACATCTACAGCAAAGGTTACAATTTTTCGCGCTGCTGTTATTTTAGGACAAGGAGGAGGATCGTTTCAGATGTTGCAGTATTTGGTTGAAAGGCTTCCTATTATGGTATGTCCCAAATGGGTTTTGACCAAGTCACAGCCTATAGCAGTAGACGACGTAGTTAGCTATTTAATTAAAGCTATATATGTTCCAGACACACAAGGCAGGTCTTTTGATATAGGAGGGCCAGACGTGCTAAGTTACCTAGATATGATGAAAAGATATGGAAAGATGATAGACAAATCAATCAAAATAATAATAATCCCATTTTTAACTCCAAGGCTTTCTTCTTATTGGGTTGATCTTATCACTCCTCTAAAGGCCTCCCTTGCCAGACCATTAATTGATAGTCTCAAACATGAAGCAACTGTAAAGGATGATACGATCAAAGATATCATCCCTCTTAAATTAAAAAGCTTTGAAGAGTCAATTAAAGCAGCAAAACAAGAGCAAATAAGAAAATCAAGGTTTGGTAAAAAAGAGCGTACTTCTCATTCTCTAAATAACAAAATCCTCCTGATATCATTGTTTGCTATGTCTGCTATAGGATCGACTTACTATATGTTAGATTCGAGGCCAGAGATATTTTATGCTAACTGGCTTGTTCTAAGTGCTTTATGGTATTTTGGTATTGCATTTTCTGTATACTTTATTATAAAGGGAGCGAGGCTTGGGGCCATGACTGCAGGTATAATCGGATGGATAACATTAACTTTCTGGTTAACTGACAACATCTATACTGTATCGGGCCATTCACTAATTGCGAGTTCTCCAGGTATTGTGATGACTTTAAGGAATTTCATTGGTGTAGTCATAGCAACATTTGTTGTGGCAGCATCTCATAACATCTTCCATAAGATAAGGATTCATGATTTATAAGGTTAGGCACTATATTCATATATGACCAAATATGGAATGAGGAATGGCGACGACAACACCTAAATTATTCATAGTTTATTGTTCTATAGCTGGTTTTATATCAGCATCGGCAATTTCTGGACTCCTCGTAGTAATCGACATGATATCAGGGACACCAGCAGGTACATTTTTTGGCGTAATTGGTACTTCTTTGGGTCTTACAGACCCAACCACTGCCCAATACATTGGATTTGCCCTGCATGTACTAACTGGAATGGTTGCTGGAAATATCTTTGGACAATTTGCAATATTCCGGCATAAGGTTACACTCTTTAAATCAAGACGTGGAATAGCAACTGGGATGACAGTTGGCATAGCATTATGGATTATTCTATTCGTGCCCCTTGCAACATTTGGCATACAGCCCAGATTAGATTCATTTTCAAAATCAGCACTAAATCAATATATCTATAACGAGTCAAATCATTTCCAAGGCTATATCCTGTCATTATCTGGGGTTCATTTGTATTTCATATTGTGTATGGTGCACTGATGGGATTTATCTCAGGAAGAATGGCGGAACTAAGGGTATTTGCAAAGTTGAAAGCTACTGCTGCCAATAATAGTTTACAACTGTCGTTAGTGAAAAGTAACCTTCATCATTACCTTGACTAACAGCGATTTTCCTGCTGATATCTGACCCCTTGTTCTGTGGAATCTAGCTGATATCGGTATCTTTTTGTTTTGGGATAATTTGTTTTTTGATAGAGTGTAATGTCATGTGAAAGTCGGATTATTATTCTGTTCGTCAATGAATGCATATTTGCTCTAATTTGATGAATTCGGTTGCATTATACGTTAAGACCTACACATCTTCATAAATTTATTGCATTTTTACAAATTAAACCTTAACACTAATAACACCACATCATAGCTGCCTTGGCCTTTCTGTAGTCTTCCAATAATCAGTGTCTTATGCATATATAATTTCCGTCCCTTTCCAAGAGGTACCTTTGGTAATGTAAGGGCTAGCAGAAGCTCATGGTGGAAGGATATAGGCTGAAAAGAATTCAGATGGCAAAAGGCCATCTTTTCTTTTACATTACCAATAAAATGATAATAATAACAGACGGGCTGGAATAAACCTTCTATGCTACTTCTTTGGCTCAGGCTTTGTTTTATCTTCTACTAATTTGAATTTGGAGAGCTGCTTGTATGCTAAAAACACTATGAAAGCAATTATCAGAAAGTCGATTATATTTGAGATCAAATCACCCCACATAAATTTTGATTTTCCTACAGTAAATGACATTGCCTTCAAATCCCCTGCTGGTAAGAATAGTCCTATAAGGGGAGTTATGATATCATCGACAAAAGCAGTAACCAGTTTAGATGCAGCTTGCCCTATGACAAATGCAATAGCCAAACCAATTATGCCGAATGTCTTAAGAAAATCAAAAAACTCTTGAGCCAGTGTTCTCTTTACTTCTGGCGAGATTTCGTCTGGCACATAATTAATGACATCATGCTTCTTTTTAAATCAATTCCCGCTTAACCTAATACTAGGCACTATTGATTATCATAATGCATGTTGCAACTTTTTACAGCATTACATCCTTTATTGGAGGTTAATGGGTTAACATTATTTAGGGACAAACAAACGAAAATCCAAATTGCAGATGATTTCGTTTATCGCTTACAAGATAACAGATAACAGCACATAGCACCTATCTAATCCAGATGTAATGATAAAATTTTATAATTAAGAAAATAAAGCTAAACTACAATATAGGTTATCCACCAAGTATATCGCCTAACAATCCACCTTTACCTTGTTGTTGATTACTTCCGCCACCGCTGCTACTGCCCATAAAGTTACCTAACAATGATTGTAACCCCTGTGGATTGTTACTTGCTTGTTCATTTAACAAACTTACTCCATGTTGTGTGTATTGTGTGGCTTGATCTGGATCCTGTATACCAGCATTTTGTTGTACATGTTGTACTAATGCATGGTCGCGATTTAAGCCACCAAGACTTGACAAAGCTGATTTTAATCCGCCTGCATCGCTTCCGCCTCCGCCGCCTCCTAAAAATGAGCTTAATCCCTTTTGCATCATATTTTGCATAAGATACCCAATAATCGCATTCATTATAGAACCTGATATGGATTGTTGCGCTCCAGTACGCTGCGAAAACATGCCTGCTAAATTATCTAGACTCATATATACCTTAAATAGAAAAAATATTATTTAGAGATTACAGAAAAATATGTGATTTTTAGTCAACTGAGGATTATATCACCACCGTGTGCACAGCTAGTTTCTACAACTCAATGATATATGACTGACTGTGCTGATCCCTATGAAGTAATGCAATAAGTTATGAGCACAATACAAATGATGGATGGAGGAATGTAGATGATGATGTTATTTGATGGCTAAGCAAATATTCTTTATTTATAGATGGTAAGAGAAAGAATAATCTTTCTTTTGAATCTAGAGCTCACCTTCACCTTCATCCGTATAGGCACGCTCAGCATGTTCTTCAATGTCAAGACCTCTTTCTTCTGTCTCAGGCGAGACTCTAACTCCTATTAAGACATCTATGACTTTCATTATTATGAAAGTTCCTGCAAAACCCAATGTTCCTGCAACACCAACCCCAATGGCTTGAACCAGAAGCTGATGCGCATTGCCAAATAATAACCCGTTTGGGCCTGCAGGATTTATTAAGGAGCTTGCAAAGATTCCAATTGCAAGAGATCCTATAATTCCTGCAATGCCATGTACTGAGCTTACATCTAATGCATCATCTATCCTTAGCCTTTCTTTCAAAAAGATTACTCCCATATATGATGCAATACCAATGGCCAATCCAATTGCAAATGCATGTTCTACGCTTACATATCCTGAAGCAGGAGTTATCCCAGCAAGGCCTGCTATAGCACCATTTATTGCAGCAATCACACTTGGTTTGTGGGTTCTCATCCAAGAAAGTGCAACCCATATAAGAGCAGAGACTGCCGAAGCCATATGTGTAACAATTACAGTATTTCCAGCTATTCCACCAGAAGCCAATGCACTTCCAGCGTTAAATCCAAACCAACCCAACCATAAAAGCGAAGATCCTAGAACAGCAATTGGTATGCTATGCGGAACCATGATTGATGGACCATAATTTGACCTCCTACCCAAAACCAAGGCTGCAGCCAGAGCTCCCATTCCTGCGCTTGTGTGAATTACTATTCCACCTGCAAAGTCAAAAACTCCTAGTTTACCAAGCCAGCCGCCACCCCATATCCAGTGTACTAGCGGATAGTATACTAGAAAACTCCAAGCGGCAATGAAAAGAACATATGCACTAAACTTCATGCGTTCCGCTATTGCTCCAGTTAATAATAATGGAGTAATTACTGCAAACATCATTTCAAATTTTACAAACAGAACTCCTGGAATAGTTGGTGCATATTTAAGTGAATTATCAAAAGGCACACCTTTAAGAAATGTCCAATCTAAATTGCCAACAAGGCCAGCAGTATCAGGTCCAAATGTGAGGCTGAACCCAAATATAAACCACATAACACTCAAAAGTGCCATCCCAAAAAAGATCTGCATAAAGATGGAAACTGTATTCTTTCTCCGCAGCAACCCTGCTTCAAATAATCCAAGAGCAGGAATCATCAGTAACACAAGGCTAGAAGCTATAAGCATCCAAGCAGTATCGCCAGAGTTTATCGGCACAATTTTTTTAGATATTTACATTATAAATATAATTGTTATTCCGTTAAATGCTAAATATGGCAAAATATTCTGGAAATGTTTTTTTACTAAAGATAAGATTATAGTAAATCTGTTCAATGATTAAAATAGATGTAGTAATTCCGCAAAATGACATAGAAGCAATAAGTGAAGGACTAAAAAAGATTAAGGTTGGTGGCATTACTATTTTAAGAGTCAAAGGTAGAGGTAAGAGTGCTGCTCCTAAAATTCATGCTTCAAAGGGGACAGAAATGTTTACACCAGAGTTTAGCGACAAATACACTCTCCAGGTTATTGTAGACGACAATAAAGAAAAAGATGCAATTGAAATCATCAGAGCAAATTCTAAAATGGGAAAGATCTTTATATCTCCGATTATACGTGCAATTGACATCGAATCAGGTGCAGAAAATGAAAAGGCAATATAACTAAACCATATATGTAATTACATCTGGAAAATATTACAGAATCATTACATTGATCTTACAAGCATGCCATAAAGCAAGCCAGATACTTCTTATATACAAGGTGTTATAATAAAAAAGTTATATTTTGAATTCAGTCAATTATCACAATAACTAACCATCCACTTAATTGGCTTACCACAATCTTCCTCTCCTCCATCGCCACCACTCAGCTACTTTATAGCTGAGGATAACAACAACATTATACCATAATTCAGGATGTCTTAAGGTGTATCTACTGCCTATATAACCTAACTACATTTATTTATAACCTCACAGTTGTGGGTATGAGACAAAGATAATGTCTGACTCCGATATTCACTATAGGAATTACAATAACAACAACAACCACTATTATCCATCTTCTTCTTCATCATCATTTTCAAGCTGCGAAAAGGAAGGGCTATACAAAGCTATACTTTCTAGACGTGACGTTCGCTCCCATTTTATCAGTGATAAGAACATTCCTAATGATGCGCTAGTAAGAATTCTAAATGCCGCTCATCACGCGCCATCGGTAGGCTTCTCACAGCCTTGGAATTTTATTTTAATTAAGGATAAATCAATAAGACAACAAGTTAAAGAATCTTTTTTGACTGAATATAAAAAGTCAATTTCAATGCTTGACAACGATAAAACCAGACAGGAAAAATATCTATCATTGAAACTTGAAGGCATAATGGAATCTGCTATCAATATTTGTGTTACATATGATCATACTAAGTTTGGCCCATTTATTTTGGGGAGAACATCCATAGCCGAAACTGGTGTATATAGTGTTTGTTGTGCAATCCAAAATCTATGGCTTGCTGCAAGAGCCGAAGGTATAGGCGTAGGCTGGGTAAGCATTCTCTCAAATGAAGACCTACAAAAAATTCTATTGATACCTGAACATGTTAGACCTGTAGCATATTTATGTCTGGGTTATGTGGAAGAATTCGCAGCAAAACCAGACTTGGAAAATGCAGGATGGCTTCATAGGATAGAGTTAAGTGAAGTCATCTGTTACGAGCAATGGGGATACAGTAGAAGTGCGATTTCCTCATCGGATTCATGGTCAGAGTTTTGTAGTAATATTCAGTAGAGAATGAAAATTCGAAATATGCGAGTAAAGAAGTAGTTGAAGAATCATTACAATCTACCCTAAAGATGTTGCTCTAAGCAGCAAAAAATGGAAAAGCTTTTTACTTTTTGTGGCGTTCTCTTCTTAACTGATAGGAGTTCTCGAATATTTAATTTTAAGAAATAGAAGCACTACGTTGAATGACACACTTACAGTATTGCCAATCGCAATGATAATGTCATTTTTTCCTATTCCATATATAATCCAGAGTGTCAGCCCTACTATCAACGCTAAGATAAGCCAGATAGATAAATCATCTGTTTTCTTTGTTTTGATCCCTTTAATTATTTGGGGCACTGTACTTGAAAGTGTAAATAGAGTGGCACAGATTCCAATACCGTATAACAAGAAATCAAACATTATAGTAGCATTCAACTCCTATCGTTTATATTAGATTGTCAGTTTTAACGAAAAATTAGTTGAATTAACTGGAATTTCTTTTCAGGAGCAGCAGCATAATGGAAACCATCAAACCAATCATAGGGGATTAATACACTTCTTGTCTAGAAGAGGCATGGGATTGCAATATGGTTTTGCTATTCTGATGTTCCTTGCAGATTCTAATGGATTTACTTAAAACCATATGCCGCCATAGCAAGGAACACCGCTTGCATCATTGATTAAACAATTAACTAGGGTGAGAGTCCCCTACAATATGGTCTTGTCGTACAGGATCGGGAAAAGCATCCTGACGGTCGTATGAGGATGATCGCCATTATTAGTCTTGTAGAGCCTAATACACAATATAGAGCAGAAATTAAATATCTTAACTAAACATCTTAATGCTTCATTCTCTGCTTGATTAGATATGCCTAAAAATGAAACTGATATTTTTTAACCTTGCGTTGTCCTAAACTCGTGACTACTTTTTAAAACATTTATAAATTCATTCAATTTCTTTAATGTTTCCGGATGAAGATGGTGTTCAATGCCATCTGTATCCGTGTTTGCAACGTTTTCATTGACGCCGATCATTTTCAGAAATTCTGCTAATAAACTGTGCTTCTCATGAATATTTTTTGCCATGGAAATACCCTCCTGTGTAAGACTGATTCCCCGATACTTTTCGTAATGTAGATATTTGTTTTCATCTAGTCGCTGCAGCATGTTTGTTACACTAGGAGGACTTACATTGAGAGATTCAGAAATATCTACAGATGTAGCATAACCTTTCTGCTGGATCAACTCATAAATAACTTCCAAGTAATCTTCCATCCTATCCGTATGCAGTTGTTCTTCTTTTGCTTCCTTTTTATTATGAGCATCACGGATGAATTTCAGACGGTTTTCTCCACTGAAATTTGACCTGGATTTTAATGTCTTTAACATCTATCCACTGCTTACATAGTTAGCCCTCAGCTCCATTATTTAGATGTTGCTAATCTTGTTAGTAGAGGCTAACTTTTATAAGTCACGCTAGCCTTATTTATTTACATAAATTAATGTTCTTCCCAAAGCATCTCTTAGCAAGAAGGGAGTCTGTGCTCAGGCTTATTGTATACACTGGACCTGCCCTTCTTGTGAGTATGGCCTATATGGATCCTGGAAACTATGGCACAGATATTCAAGGAGGCGCATCTCTTAACTACAGCTTGTTATGGGTTGTCTGGCTTTCAAGCGGCATGGCCATGCTACTTCAGTATTTATCCGGAAAGATTGGGATTGCAACAGGGATGTCACTGCCAGAAATAATCAGGGAAAAACTCAAAAAGAAAAGGTATGTGATACCTTACTGGCTAGCTGCAGAGGCAGCTGCGGCCGCAACGGACCTAGCCGAGTATCTGGGTACGGTCATTGCTCTTAATTTACTGTTTGGGATACCCATGATCTATGCTGCTATATTCGGAGCTCTAGATGTAATTATAATTTTGACCTTAGCCACGCAACGCCGATTTTACATTATCGAGAGGCTGTTCGCAATATTTGTATCGATAATAGGTTTTGGGTACCTATATGAAATATTCATTGTAAAGCCAGACACAACCACCATTTTATACCATTCTTTTGTTCCCTCACTTGCTGGCAGTCATGCCATACTTCTCGCTGTAGGAGTTATTGGAGCCACTGTGATGCCTCATGCCCTATTTGTCCATTCCTGGCTTACCAAAAACAAAGCTCAGGATAAGCCTTTGGAAGAGAGAAGGAGAATGCGTAAACTGCATCTTGTAGAAAATGTTGTTTTGTTGACAATTGCAGGTATGGTTAATGCAGCTATAATGATCATGGCTGCTGCTGCATTTCATTCGGACAATCCTAATGTAGCCTCCATATCAGAGGCTTACAAGACTCTTGTACCTTTGTTTGGCGCAACAGCTGGGGTAGTCTTTCTAGTTACACTTCTCTCTTCAGGTGTCGCATCATCGGTCGTCGGAACACTTGCCGGTCAGGCTATAATGGAAGGCCTACTGGGAAAGAAAATAAATCTTTGGCTCAGGCGATTTGTAACTCGCTTTATCAATGTTATCCCAACTACAATAGCGATACTTTTAGGTCTTGATCCGCTTAATATTCTGGTATATAGTCAAGTTATACTAAGCCTTATGATACCTCTACCTATGATTCCACTTGTAATACTCTCAAGAAATAAAACATTGATGGGAGAATTTGTCAATAGAAAAATTACTACAATTATTGCAGTGGTTTTCGTGGGAATCATACTCATGTTCAACTCTTATTTGTTAGTTAATATAAGGTAAAATAAAATACGGTTAAAGGTATTTTAATAATTTACGAGGGAGGGATTTTAACCCAACTTATGTTACCCCTTGTCTGCTGCTGTAGTTGGTGGTATAGTTAATAATCCGTAGTAATGGTAGTAAGTTAACAGACTTTTTGTCTGTAAATAAGAATTAGTAACTGGGAGTATTTAGTCAAACAAATTATATATATCATCAACCTCGCTGGCAACAAGCCACTCAGCCTTATTATTAATATTGGGACCAGGAAGTGCTTTAAGATTACTTTTGTTATATGTCCGAATAAAATAGATAGTATGTACTATTACTACGATTAGAGATTTACTTGTATCTGTGTTTCTATCTCCATCTCTATCTGTCTGAGCTTTTT
>Ga0157302_10000150_pt1 | contig 11139 bp, 13 predicted proteins | sample NitcycUS103311B2_FD_108381 | JGI IMG/M metagenome (GOLD analysis project Ga0157302, IMG submission 108381) | Soil microbial communities from Arlington Agricultural Research Station in Wisconsin, USA - Nitrogen cycling UWRJ-S103-311B-2 | ecosystem: Environmental > Terrestrial > Soil >... | reverse complement strand
CGCGCACCTTGGCCGCCGTCGCGTCGGCATCGGAGACCGAGACGTAGGTGCTCCAGGCGGGCGGGGCCGCGTGACCTTCGGGCTGGGAGCCGACCGCCGCGACGTCTCGGTCGTGCAGCTGGGCGACGAAGTAGCGCCCGGGCGCGTCGGCGGGCATCCGGTCCTCGAACTCCCAGCCGAACAGGCCGCCGTAGAAGGCCACCGCGGCCTCGGCGTCGGGCTGCGCGGTGTCGATCCAGCACGGGACCCCGGGTGGATATCCGTCTCGGTCGAGCATGCGCGGAGCCTAGGGCCGTTCGCGGCCGGCGCGCCGCTCACGCCGCGGAGCGGAGAGCGGCGACCTTGGAGCGGATGCAGTCCTGCAGCTCGCGGTAGGAGTCGCAGAACGCGTCGACGCCCTCGCGCTCGAGCTCGGCGGTCACCCGGTCGAGGTCGACGCCGGCGGAGGCCGCGCGGTCCAGCAGCGCGCGTGCGGCGGCGTCGTCGTCGGAGAGCGGCGGCCCGACGCGTCCGTGGTCGGCGAAGGCCCGGAGCGTCGCCTCGGGCAGCGTGGCGATGACGCCCGGTGCGATCAGGCGCTCGACGTAGAGGACGTCGGAGAGGCTCGGGTCCTTGGTGGCGGTGCTCGCCCACAGCGGTCGCTGCGGCTTGGCTCCGCGCTCCGCCAACGCCCGCCAGCGAGCGCCGGTGAACGCGCGTCGGAACCGGGCGTAGGCGACGTGGGCGTTGGCGATCGCGATCTCGCTGCGCAGGGGCGAGTCATCCGGCAGCGCGGCGGCCGCCTTCGCGTCGACGCGCGAGACGAAGAACGACGCGACCGAGGCGAGGGCGTCCAGCGGCAGACCCTCGGCGGCGCGCCGCTCGAGACCGGTCAGGTAGGCGTCGATCACCTGCCCGTAGCGCTCGACGGAGAAGAGCAGCGTCACGTTGACGTTGACCCCGCGCGCGGTGAGCTCCTCGATCGCCACGACGCCCGCCGCCGTCGCCGGGACCTTGATCATCACGTTGGGCTGCGACAGATCTCGCCACAGCGCCTCGGCCTGCTCGACCGTCGCCCGCGCGTCGTCGGCGACGTCGGGCGTGCACTCGAAGGAGACGAACCCGTCGCGGCCCGAGCTCGCCTCGTGCGCGGGCCGCAGGATCGCGGCGGCGGCCCGGATGTCGTCGAGCGCGAGCTCGAGGAAGAGCTCGGCCGGGTCCTCGATCCCCGCGTCGACCGCCCGCCGCAGCGCCTCGTCGTAGCGGTCAGAGCCCGTGATCGCCTTCGCGAAGATCGTCGGGTTCGACGTCGCTCCGCTCACCCCGGCCTCGCGGACGAGGCGCGCGAACGCGCCCGTCTCGAGCAGCTCGCGCGAGAGCGTGTCGAGCCAGATCGACACGCCGGCGGCCCGCAGGTCGGCGAGGCGGTTGGTCATGAGGCGGGGGCTCGGGCGAGCCGATCGAGCGGGACGTCGGGGTCGGCGAGCGCGGCGTCGTCGACCGCGACCCGCGCCGCGAGGACCTCCCGGAGCGCGTCGGAGACGTCCCAGACGTTGACGTTCATCGCCGCCAGGAGCCGGTCTCCCTGCAGCCAGAACGCGATGAACTCGCGTCCGGCGGGATCGCCCCGGAAGACGACGCGATCCCACCGCGGCGCGTACCCCGAGTACTCCATCCCGACGTCGTACTGGTCGGAGAAGAAGTAGGGCACGTGGTCGTAGGGCTCGTCGCGCCCGAGCATCGCGCGCGCGGCCGCGGGACCCTGATGCAGCGCGTTGTCCCAGTGCTCGACGCGCAGCGGCCCGTAGGTCGGGTGGTCGTGGCGCGCGAGGTCGCCGGCCGCGAAGACGTCCGGCGCGCTCGTGCGCAGGCGGCCGTCGACGACGACGCCGTTCTCGACGGCGAGCCCGGCGCCCTCGGCGAGCTGCGTGCGCGGGGCGACGCCGACGCCGACGATCACGAAGTCGCAGTCGACGGCGCGTCCGCTGGAGGTGCGCACGCGCTCGACGGCTCCGTCGCCCTCGAAAGCCTCGACGCCCGTGCCGAGCAGCAGCTCGACGCCGTGGTCGGCGTGGACGTCGCGGTAGATCGCGCCGACCTCGGCGCCGAGGACGCGCTCGAGCGGCACGGAGGCGGGCTCGATCACCGTGACCTCGAGGCCGCGCTGGCGGGCCGACGCGGCCGCCTCCGAGCCGATCCAACCGGCGCCGACCACGACGACCTTGCCGCCTCGGTCAAGCCGCGCGCGGATCGCGTCCGAGCTCGCGACGCTGCGCAGCTCGTGCACCCCGTCGAGGTCGCCGCCGGGAACGTTCAGCCGCCGCGGCTCGGCCCCCGTGGCCAGCAGCAGGCGATCGAACGCGAGTCGCTCGTCGCCGCTCAGCGTGAGGGCGTGCTCGCGGGCGTCGAGCGCGACCGCGGTCTCCCCGAGGCGCAGCTCGATCTCGTGCTCGGCGTAGAAGACCTGCTCGTGGACGTAGAGCTCGTCGCGACCGCTCTCGCCGCGCAGGTAGTCCTTGGAGAGAGGCGGGCGCTCGTAGGGTCGCTCGGTCTCGGCGCCGACGAGCACGATGCGCCCGTCGAAGCCCTCCTCGCGCAGCGTCGCGGCGGCGGTAGCGCCGGTGAGGCTCGCGCCGACGATGACGAACGTGCGTCGCGGTCCGGTCATGTCTTGCTCCCTGTCGTGAGGGCCAGGAACTCCTGGCGGGTGCGAGGATCGTCGCGCACGACGCCGTGCAGGGCGGAGGTCACGGTCGTCGCGCCGAACGCCTGCACGCCGCGCAGCGACATGCACAGGTGCTCGGCCTCGAGCACGACGCCGATCCCCCGTGGCTCGAGCTGCTCCTGGATCCAGTCGGCGATTTGGGTGGTGAGGCGCTCCTGGACCTGCAGGTCGCGGGCGAAGAGCTCGACGACGCGCGCGAGCTTCGAGAGGCCGATGATCCGCACCCCCGGCAGGTAGCCGACGTGGGCGACCCCGTGGAACGGGAGCATGTGGTGCATGCACAGCGAGTGGAACGGAATCGACCGCACGAGGACGAGCTCGTCGTAGCCGGCGTCGTTGGGGAACGTCGTCGGGTGAAACGGCTGCGGCGTGAGCAGCTCGACGTACGCCTGGACCATACGCCGCGGCGTGTCGCGCAGCCCCTCCGACCCGAGGTCGGCGCCCAACGCGCTCAAGAGCTCCGCCGCCGCGCGCTCGGCCGCCGCCGGATCGACCCGCCGGCCGGCGTCGGCGTGTTCTACGAGCTCGAGGCGAGCGGCGGCTGCGGCGTTGCCCATGTCCACGTTCGCGTCCCCGGGGCCCGCCGTCTTACCTCGTGCGGTAAGACCCGGTCCGCGCGCGTCGCCAACGGAGTAGATGCCACGGACCGACCACAGCCGCGTCGCGCCCACGTCGGTCCTGAGCTGGCGCGTCCGGCGCCTGCGCGAGGCCGGGCTGCGCGGCGACCTCGCCGCGCGGATCGCCGCCGACCCCGCCTACGACCTCCACGAGCTGCTCGGCCTGATCGACCGCGGGTGCCCCCCGGCGACCGCGGTGCGCATCCTCGCCCCGCTCGAGACGCCGCCGGTGCCATGATCGCGGGCGCCCACAGCTCGCTCATGTCGCTCTCCCGGCCGACCCACTCGACGTTGCTCGACGACGACTCGCGCGTGTGGCTCGAGCGGCTGCGCGGCGACGGCGCCGAACGCGACCGGGCCCACGCGCAGCTGCACGAGCTGCTGGTCGGCGCGGCGCGCTTCGAGGTCCGCCGACGCGGGCGCGGCCTGCGCCCCAGCGACCTGGACGACCTCGCGCGCCAGAGCGCCGACGACGCGCTGATGGCGATCCTCGCCAAGCTCGACGAGTTCCGCGGCGACAGCCGCTTCACGACGTGGGCCTACAAGTTCGCGCTGCTCGAGGCGGCGGTCGCCGTCCGCCGCCGCGCGTGGCAGGACCGCGAGGTGCCCCTCGACTCCGACCACTGGGCGCTCCTCGCCGATCGCGCGGCCACGCCCGACCAGGACGCGGAGACCGGCGAGCTGATCGGCGCGATCGGCGCGGCGATCGAGGCGTCGCTGACGCCCCACCAGCGGCGGATCCTCGTCGCCGTCACGCTCGAGGACGTCCCCATCGACGTCCTCGCCGAGCGCCTCAACAGCACCCGCGGCGCGCTCTACAAGACGCTGCACGACGCCCGCCGCAAGCTGCGCGCGCGGCTGGCCGAGAAGGGCTTCGACCTATGACCTCGCACGAGCATCTCGACCGCGACGAGCTAAGCGCCCGCATGCTCGGACCACGCGAGGCGGAAGTGACGTGCGAGCAGTGCTTCGAGGTCCTCGACCGCTACGTCGAGGCCGAGCTCGCCGGCGCCGACGCGGAGCGCCTGTTCCCGGGCCTCGGTCCGCACCTCGCGGGTTGCCCGGCGTGCCGCGAGGACCACGAGAGCTTGCGCGACTACGCGTCGGCGACCTCGTAGTGCTTGACCCTCGGCTCGCGCTCGACGAGGTAGCGGTCGTCCTCGGGGTAGTAGACCGCGGCCTCGACGTCGTCGCCGGCGAACGCGCGGATCGCGTCGAGCGACTCCCAGAGCGTGAACATGACGAACTCGGTGCGCTCGCCCTCGTCGCGGCGCAGCATCCACGCCCCGCGGTTTCCCGGCGTCTCGCGGTACCCGGCGAGACCGGTCTCGCCGATGTAGGCCGCGTAGGCCTCGCCGTCCTCGCGGCGCACGGCGCCCCTCCAGATCCGGGCGATCATCCCGCCACGCTACGCGATCACGCGGTGGTACTGGCTCGCGTAGCGACCGTCGCCGTAGCTCGCCTTCGCCCGCCGTCGCGGCTGGACGCGGAAGAAGAACGGATCGACACGGTCCGGGGAGAAGTGGCCGACGATGCTCTTGCGGGTCGCCGCCGGATCGGCGACGGCCGACCCGCCGTGCGCCAGGTCCGCGTTCCAGATCAGGACGTCGCCCTTGCGGGCGACGAACCGCCTCTCCTCTAGCCCCATGCGCGCGGCGTGCTCCTCGATGTGGCGCAGCGACCGCTCCTGCTGCTCGCGGCCGTCGCGCTTCGCGTCCCAATGCTTATAGCGCTCGCCGAAGAGGAACTCGGGGATCCGGTGGCTCTTGTCGAGGAAGACGAGCTCGCCGGAGCCGGGCCGGACGTCCTCGAGCGCGATCCAGGTGGCCGCGAACTCGAGCGGCGAGGTGGTGACGACGAACTCGGTGTCCTGGTGCAGCGCCTGCTGGGAGCCGCGCTCGAAGATCAGGCTCTGGAAGAGCAGCGGCGGGTCATCGAAGACGACGCGCAGGAAGCGGACGATCGGCGCGCTGAAGAGCGCGGCGCGCGCCGACTCGTAGAAGACGTAGGCGTCGACCACGCGCGCGAACTCGGTGTCGAGGCCGCCCTCGAGCCTGTGCGGGCCCCCGGGCGCGGCCGAGTACATGAGCAGGCGATCGTCGCCCTCGGCGAAGAAGCGCTCGAGATCCGTGCGCAGCCGGTCGCAGACCGCGGGCTCGACGCCGCGCTCGAGGACGACGTGGCCGTGGACGACCCAGTGGCGCAGCCGCTCGGCCTCGGCCTCGTCGATGCGGCCGGCCTGCAGCCGGGCCGCGATCTGCTCCTCGGCATCCGCGCGATCGGTCCAGAGCCCGCCGAAGCGGCTGAAGTAGGCGGGGTCCGGCCGGCGCGGCGCGACGAGCTCGCGCAAGGCCAGCCGATGACGGAGCTTCGCGAGCACGCGCGGGCAGGATCGCATCGCCGGCGCGGCCGTGACCTGGCCGAACGCATGGGTGGGCGACGACGGGCCGCGGCGCTCGCTACCGTGCCGCCATGCGACTCTCAGGGATGAAGACCGCGATCATGGCGGCCGCCGCGGCGGCCGTCCTCGGCACGGCTGCCGCGCCCGCCCCCGCCGCGGCGGCGACGAAGGCCTGCAAGCCCGTGTACAACGTCTTCGACGGCACGCGCTACGAGGGCAGCGACCTCTACCGGATCCGCGCGAAGGGCGTCTCGTGCCGGTCGGCGCGCAAGCTCGCCTGGAAGGCGACCCACAAGGCGCAGTCCTTCACCCCGATCCACCCGATCCTGCACTTCCGCGTCGGCTCCTGGCACGTCTCCGACGACCTGCGGCGCGCCGTCGACCGGCTGTTCGCCCGCGCCGGCGCGCGGACCGTGAGCTGGCGCTGGGGTGAGCTCTAGCGCTCGCGCGCGGGCCCGGGCCGGACTCGCGACCGGTCCGGAGCGCGCCGGTGCCCGGGCCCATTTCCGGGCCCTGGGCATCGACCCGGCCCGGCTCGAGGGTCCGATCGTCGGCGTGGCCGCGACCTGGGCCGGGACGATGCCGTGCAACCTCACCCACCTCGAGCTCGCCGGTCACGTCGGGGACGCCGTCGACGCGGCCGGCGGCGTCGCCCTGCCGTTCAACACGATCGCGGTCTCCGACAACCAGTCGCAGGGGACGCCGGGGATGCGCGCGTCGCTCATCTCGCGCGAGGTCATCGCCGACTCGATCGAGCTCATGGTCCACGCCCACGACTTCGACGCGCTGGTCTGCCTCGTGGGCTGCGACAAGACCGTGCCCGCCGCGATCATGGCCCTCGCGCGCGTCGACAAGCCGGCGGTCGTCCTCTCGAGCGGACCGATGCGGGCCGGCCGCTGGCGCGACCGGCCCGTGACGATCCAGGACGTCTGGGAGGGCGTCGGCGCGTTCGAGCGGGGTGGGCTCACGCGCGCCGAGCTCGACGAGCTCGAGCTCGGCGCGTGCCCCGGCCCCGGCACGTGCGCCGGCCAGTTCACGGCCAACACGATGGCCGTCGCCCTCGACTGCCTCGGCCTCTCCGTGGTCGGCGACGGGCTGATCCCCGCCGACGCGGCACAGGAGAAGGCGGCCGCCGCGGCCCGCGCGGGGGAGCTCGCCGTGCGCCTCGCGCGCGACGGCCCGACGGCGCGCGCCTACCTGACGCGCCGCTCGCTGGAGAACGCGATGGCCGGGGTCGCGGCGACCGGCGGGTCGACGAACGGGCTCCTGCACCTCCTGGCCGTCGCGCGCGAGGCCGGTGTCGCGCTCGAGCTCGACGATCTCACCGCGGTCGCCGCCCGCACGCCGGTCCTTGCGAGCCTCGCGCCCGCCGGCCGCTACGTCGCCGAGGACCTGCACCGCGCCGGGGGCACGCGCGCCCTCATCGCCGAGCTGGTCCGCGCCGGGCACCTCGACGGCGACGTGCCGGCCGTCGAGGGCGCCACGCTGCGCGAGGCGGTCGCGGGCGCGCCGGCGCCCGACGGCGACGTCGTCGCGCCGGTCGAGCGGCCGTTCAAGGCCAGCGGCTCGCTGTACTCGCTGCGCGGCAGCCTCGCGCCCGAGGGCAGCGTCGTGAAGCTCGCCGGGACCGAGCGCCGCCGCCAGAGCGGGCCCGCGCGCGTGTTCGACTCCGAGGAGGCCTGCGCGGCGGCCGTTCGCGAAGGCAAGGTCGCCGCCGGCGACGTGCTCGTCATCCGCTACGAGGGCCCGGCCGGCGGACCGGGGATGCGCGAGATGCTCAGCGTGACCTCGTCGGTCGTCGGCGCGGGCCTCGGCGAGTCCGTCGCGCTCGTCACCGACGGGCGCTTCTCGGGCGCCACGCGCGGGCTCATGGTCGGCCATGTCGCGCCCGAGGCCGCGCGCGGCGGCCCGCTCGCCGTGGTCCGCGACGGCGACGGGATCACGATCGACCTCGACGCGCGCTCGCTCGATCTCGACATCGCCGAGGACGAGCTCGCGGCGCGCCTTCGGGCGTGGTCGCCGCCGTCCTCCGACTACGACACCGGCGTCTTCGCGCGCTACCGCGCCTGCGTCGCCTCGGCCTCCGAGGGCGCGGTCCTGAGAGCGCCGTGACCGGCGCGCGCTTCACGGGCCGGCGCGCGCTCGTCACCGGCGCCGGCTCGGGCATCGGCGAGGCCGTCGCCCGCCGGCTGCACGCCGAGGGCGCCGACGTGCTCCTCGCCGACCGCGCCGGCGAGCGCGTCCGGGCGCTCGCGGGCGAGCTCGGGGGATCCGCGCGCGGGCTCGAGCTCGACGTCCGCGACGAGGCCGCCGTCGCCGACGCGACGCGCGAGCTCGACGTCCTCGCCAACGTCGCGGGCATCGGCTCGACCACGAACGCGCCCGACACGCCGCTCGCGGTCTGGGAGGACGTCCTCGCCGTGAACGCGACCGGCACGTTCCTGTGCTGCAAGCACGCGATCCCGGGCATGGTCGCCCACGGCGGCGGCGCTATCGTGAACATGGCGTCGGTCGCCGGGATGATCGGGCTGCGCGACCGCGCGGCCTACTCGGCCTCGAAGGGCGCGGTCATCGCGCTCACGCGCGCCCTGGCCATCGATCACGTGGGCGATCGCGTGCGCGTCAACGCCGTCTGCCCCGGCACCGTCGACTCGCCGTGGGTCCGCCGCCTCGTCGACGAGGTCGGCGAGTCGCTGGACGCCCTGCGGGCGCGCCAGCCGATGGGCCGCCTGGGGACGCCCGAGGAGATCGCCGAGGCGGTCCTCTACCTCGCCTCTGACCAGGCGGCCTTCGTGACGGGCACGGCGTTCGTGATCGACGGCGGGCTCACGGCGGCCTGATGCTTGCGCTGCTGACGACCCCGGGCGAGGCCGGCAGCGCCGGTGCCGGCGAGGCGCCCGAGCCGCGGGCCGGCGGCGACGAGGTGCTCCTACGGCCGCTCGAGGTCGGCGTCTGCGGCACCGACCGCGAGATCGCCGACGGGCACTTCGGCGCCGCGCCGGAGGGCGAGGAGCGGCTCGTGCTCGGGCACGAGCTCGTGGCCGAGGTCGCGGCCGACGGCCACGGGTTCGCGCGCGGCGAGCTCGTGGCGGCGACCGTCCGGCGCTCGTGCGAGCGCTGCGCCGCGTGCGCGGCCGGCGCGCCCGACGCGTGCCTGACCGGCGCCTACCGCGAGCGCGGGATCACGCGCCTGCACGGCTTCGCGAGCGAGCTCGTCGCCGAGCGCCCCGAGCACCTCGTGCGCGTGCCGCCCGCGCTCGGGCGCCTCGGCGTCCTCGCCGAGCCCGGCTCGGTCTGTGCCCGCGCGATCCGCCATGCGCGGGCGATCGGCGGGCGCCAGCCGTGGTCCGAGGAGCGCGCGCTCGTGCTCGGGACCGGCGCGATCGGCGTGCTCGCCGCGCTGTTCCTGCGCCTCGACGGGTTCGAGGTCTGGGCGGCGGCGCGCTCGGCCGGCGGCGAGAAGGCGGCTCTCCTGGAGGCGACGGGCGCGCGGTACGTCTCGACGGACGCGTCGCCGCTGCCCGCGCTGGCGCACGAGTCCGGAGGCTTCGACGTCGTGGTCGAGGCGACGGGCGACGCACAGGTCATGCTCGACACGCTCGCGCTGCTGCGCCGCAACGGCGTGGCCTGCCTGCTCGGCCTCGACGGCGAGGCGCGCGACGTGAGCATCGACGGTCGCGTTCTCGGCGTCGACACCGTCGTCGGCAACCGCGCGCTCGCCGGGAGCGTCAACGCCCACCGCGTCGACTGGGACGCCGCCGTCGCGCACCTCGACCGCGCCCGGCGGCGCTGGCCCGAGGTCGTCGAGGCGCTCGTCGGCTTGCGCGTGCCCGTCGACCGCTTCGCCGAGGCCTTCGCCTTTCGCGGCGTGAAGGCCACGCTCACGTTCGGCTGAGGGCGGCGACCGCCCGCGGACGCAGGGCGGAGGAGAAGCTCTGCACGATCCCGAGCAGGCACAGCGCGGCGAGCAGCAGGAAGCCCGGGACGAAGCTCCCGCTCACGTCGCGCAGCAGCCCCACGAGCGGCGGCGACGCGGCCGCGAGCACGTAGCCGCCGAGCAGCATCGGCCCGGTCAGGCCGACGACGCCGGCGGGGTCGCCGACGAGGTCGAGCGGCAAGGTCATGACCGAGCCGAAGCCGGCGCCGTTGCCCGCCCCGAAGCACGCCGCCCAGAGCAGGCCGGCCGCCGGAAGCGCGAGCACGCCCACGATCCCGACCAGCATCCCGGCGAAGGCCGCGGCCAGCCAGCCGTTGCGTGAGCCGACGCTGTCGCCGACCGCGCCGTAGAGGATCGTCGAGCCGATCGAGACCGCGCTGAGCACGCCGAGCGCGACGCCGGCGTAGCTCGAGCTCCAGCCCGCGTCGTCGAGGTCCGCCGCGATCCAGGCGATCGTCCCGTAGTAGGCGATGCTCATGCAGGCGAAGAGCGCCGCGAGCCGCAGCCGCAGCCGCGGAGCGGTGCCCGCCGGCGCGCCGCGCGGGGACCGCAGCGCGTCGCGCGCGCCGGCGACGTGGTGCACGAGCAGCGGCCACGAGACCGCCGCGATCGCCGGCAGCAGGGCGAGCACGAGCAGCGAGCCGCGCCAGCCGCCGAAGACCGTCGCCAGCGGGACGGCGAGCGTGGCCGCGATCGCCGCGCCCACCTGCAGCCCCGTGGCGTAGGTCGCGGTGCCGCGGGTAGTGTCGCCCGGCAGGCGCTCCTTGACGACCGTCGGCGGCAGCGCGTTGGCGAGCCCCTGGCCGACCGCGAACACCAGCGTCGCTGCGACGACCGCGGCGTAGCCGGGCGCGACCGAGCGCGCGACGGAGGCGAGGAGGACGACCCAGAGCGCGAGCCCGAACGCGCGCCGCGTGCCGAGCCGCGCGGCGACGGGCGCGGCCGTCAGCGCGAAGACGCCCATGCCGATGAGCGGGAGGGACGTGAGGACGCCGACGGCCGCGCGCGAGACGCCGAGGTCGTCGCGCAGGTCGCCCTGCAGCGGGCCGACCCCGACGAGCTCGGGACGCAGCGCGAGCGCCGCGAGCGCGAGCGCGACGAAGGTCTGGGTGCGCGTCGACAGGGCCGCGCGCTCAGGCCGGCGCGGCGGCCGCCACGAGCCCGTCCCGGATGTGCGCGAAGCCCTCGCGGTAGACGACCTCGGGCGACTCGAAGAGGTCGCGCCAGATGCACGTCGCGGCCGCGAGGTCGGGCAGCCCGCGCCCGAAGGCCTCGATCGTCAGCCAGTTGTCGTAGCCGGAGGCGGCGATGGCCGCGAAGGTCTCCTGCCACGGCACGTGGCCGCGGCCCGGGACGCCGCGGTCGTTCTCGGAGATGTGGATGTGGCTGACGTGGCGGACGTTGTCGGTGAAGGCGGCGACCGGGTCGCGCTCCTCGAGGTTCGCATGGAACGTGTCGTACATGCCGGTGACCGCCGGAT
>Ga0157302_10000149_pt1 | contig 11154 bp, 9 predicted proteins | sample NitcycUS103311B2_FD_108381 | JGI IMG/M metagenome (GOLD analysis project Ga0157302, IMG submission 108381) | Soil microbial communities from Arlington Agricultural Research Station in Wisconsin, USA - Nitrogen cycling UWRJ-S103-311B-2 | ecosystem: Environmental > Terrestrial > Soil >... | reverse complement strand
GCAGAACATCAGGAATAGCGTATTTGAGCAACAACTACAAAATCAGCTAAAAGACACAGAGGCTTTGTCAAGACATATTGGCACAGACCTGAACCTAGTTGTAGATAACCTTCACGGTTTAGCAAATTCTGTATACTTCCAGCAAGGAGATTTATCTAGCGATAAAATAAAAAAGTTAGCAGAAGAAACATATGTTCGCCTTAGCAATAATAATAATAATAATATAATTGATAGGCTTGTAATTGCAGATAAAAAAGGCTTCGAGACAATTGGTCTAGCTGCAAAAGGACAACAAAGCTTTGCAGGAACAAATATTGCTTCAAGACCATGGGTGAAAGAAACAATAGCCTCAAAAACATTCACGTTTTCAAATGGTTTTGTTGGATTGGATGGCAACTATAGAGTAGCTGTAGGCTATCCTGTAACAAATCTAGAAAATGGATACTATAGTGGTTTGATTGGTACGCTTTTACCTGTTGAAAGTTTCTTATCACAATATGGAAACGTTCATGACGTTAATTCTAAGTATTTGGTGGCTTACGATAAGAATGCCACTATATTGGCTACTGCGGCAAGCAACAGCTTAATAGGAAAGAACTTTTTTGGAGATTATGTACAGCAATTTATCAAGCATAATAAAGTCTTAACCGATTTTGTTCGCAATTTATTGTCTGGGAAGCCAGGATATGCAATCTATGATTATGGTAATGGTGAAAGATTGACTACAGGATACCCAATATTTGTAAATGATAAGCCGACATACTTTATTCGGATAGTCGCACCTACTGCACAGATTTATTCACAGATTAATGATGTTCTTTTTACAGAAAGAGTAAAGATGTTCTCATTAATTGCTGGTACTACTGCTGCTATTGCAATCTTAATTGTATTTCTTATCAAATGGAGCAGCCTAAACGAAGAGGTAAAGAGAAGAGCAAAAGAGCTTGAAACTGCAAATGAACAATTGTCTTCAGCAAACGATCAGTTAAAGATCCATGATAAAGCACAACAAGAATTTATTAACGTGGCAGCACATGAGCTACGCACTCCCATACAACCCATTATTGGACTTTCTGATATTCTTCTTAGCAAAATAAAAGATAACCAAAGCCACCAGCTACTAGACGCCATTATTAGGAATGCAAAAAGGCTGCAGAGGCTTTCTCAAGACATACTGGATGTTACAAAAATAGAAGGTGGCTCATTAAGACTCAACAAAGAACATTTCAATCTAAATGAAGTGATATCGAATGTTGCTGATGATTGCAGCAATCAGATTAAAAACTCTAACAGAAACATAAATCTAGTTTATGGATTTAATAAAAAACCGGTAAAGGAGGCAGAAAAACAACAACAACAATATCAGCAGCAAAAGAAGAATAAGGAGCAACTGCTAACTCAAGATAATGCTATCGTTATAGAAGCAGATAAAGAGAAAATAATTCAAGTGATATCTAATCTGCTGGGTAACGCTATCAAGTTTACAAAGGTAGGAACTATATCGATCTTTACTGAGAAAGAAGAAAATGGCCATAGTAAAGAGGTCATTGTTAGTGTAAAAGATAGCGGGGAAGGGATAGACCCAGAGATATTACCTAAGCTCTTTTCAAAGTTTGTAGCAAAATCTTATCAGGGTACTGGACTTGGATTATTTATTTCTAAAAGCATTATAGAAGCTCATGGCGGCAGAATATGGGCTAAGAACAATGCAGATGGTAAAGGAGCAACATTCTCATTCACACTACCGCTAAACGAACATGGCAATTAATCATAACTATATTGGATAGATCTTTCTTTACCTACTCTTTTGCATTCTGTAAATTCGCAATAACTTTTCTCATTGTCATAAGTTTCTCCTCTTCTTCCTAGATCTTTGAGTCTATCTCTATATACTTTCCAGTATATTATTTTCAATTTCGTTATAATTTGATTTTTAAGCACTTTGGAATATTGCATTACGTATATCTGCTGTTCGTCTAAAAATAACACTGTTTATTTCTAAAATTTCTTGCTCATTAGGTATCTCTTGTATGCAGAAATGAAGTAGTTCGAAAATGCTTGATGTAAAAGTCCTAGGGATATTCCTAAGAGGAAATCACTTTCGTTTTGTATATGCAGGTTTGCTTTCTCTGAATGATTATAAATTATTTTGATAAAATTGGGAATATCTCATAATGCCATCGATAATCTGCTCTAAAACTACCCTGATTGTTTGATCTAACGACATTTCTTTGAACTGTTAAGTTAGTAAAGAAATAGTAAAACTGTTTCGATATCATCCAAGACTTGTCAAAGTATCTCTAGGGTACCTGTATAACAAATACAGATAATGAACCCGCTGTGTTTTCTAAAATAGAGAAAGAAAGAAGGAGATGATGAGGAAGAAAAAACTTTTTGATAGCGGAAAAAAAGAAAGTCCATACTGACAAACACCAAAATACTAAATAGTAAATAGCCTTTAATCTGTGTAAAGGATCGTATAGCTCGTAACGTTGCTGCTTATATATACATGATACTTCCAAAAGTCCGCATACACTTTCAGGTACATCGACAATACTGTACGACCTACTATTATCGAGGTACAACCCTATAGATGCTTCCATTTCCATATGACAATATATACAAGAGTCCGTCAGGACCAGTATCAATATCTGTTATACCACCAAACCCCGTTCCAAAGGTTATTGCAGAAATTTCACTTTTATCATCAGCCACAGAGTCGGATAGGAGGCCTGATTCACTAGCTAGACTATTATCAAATTTTAGGCCATTTCTAGTCTTGTTGAGTTTAAAGTAATATAGATTGCCATTGTTAATATCGCCGACAAAAATGTTATTTTCATATTCTTTCCCGAGCTTTGAGGATTTTAAAAATTCTATGGCGGTAACTCCGATAGGAGGAAACCAACTAAATACCGGATCGGCGTATTTCGAGCCTGGCAAATTAATCATATCTTTTTCACTTACATGGCTTCTGGAAATTGGACCCATAAGCTCTTGCCAGCCGCTGTTAAAACCGGGTTTGACTAAATTGATTTCATCGTACATAGTCGGACCATTTTCAGTATCCCACAAAGTGCCGGTAATAGGATCAAAGGCCATACCAAAACTATTTCTGATACCGTATGCATAATATCTGGCCAATGCATTATTATCTGCATTATTGCCATTTCTTGAAAATGGATTATTCTTAGCCGGTGAGCCATTATTTGGGTTTATCCGCAGTATTACAGAGGAGTCGTGTGGGGGTTTTCCATTTTTGTAATTTTGGAGCACACTATCTCCTTCATTGAGATCTCCTATTACGGCATACAGATAGTGATCTGGACCTATCTTTAATTTTCCTCCATCATGATTTGGTCCTGGTTCTGCAGGAAGATCCAATATCAGAGTCGAGTTAAAAAGGCTCTTTCCGTCCCATGCATACTTATAAATCCGGTTTCTCAATGGCTCGTTTAGTTTGGATTCAGTAAAGTAAAGAAATACGTTCGCAGTTTTTGTCGCTTTGTTTGCAGTTGCTGCCGCTCCTGTCTTGGTAATATTTGTATATTTTGTATGGCTAGTATCACCGCCGCCATCGCCTCCGCTATTACTACTGTTACTACCATTTAAGATAGCAATCCCCAATAATCCACGCTCGCTGGTTGTATTAACCGGAACTTTTAATGCTGGGTGTTTCTGTAACACACCATTAGAAATAAGACGAACTAGTCCATCCTTTTCCAAAACCAATATATTGTTATTATCAACAAAATCCATGCTAGTGGGAGAAGACAAACCTTCAGTTACCAGTTCCACTCTCAGACCGCTATTTTGAACCTGCAGCATTGGACTTTTCTTCTTCTGCTGCTGCTTAACAGTCATGCTATTATCGAAAGTAAAATAAATCATGATAACAGCACTCACGACACATAAAGAAATCAATAAAATAATTAATTTCCGTTTATCTATAGTAGCCATTATATGTTTTGCCCTGGACAATCTTTTTTACTAGCACCTATGTTGAACTCATTATTTTATTTAGTCGTTTTAATAACTCCTCATTTTCTATTGGCTTCCGAATAAAGCATTGTGCATCTAATGTCTGAAATATATCTGTATATGCACCATAGTACATTTCTCCAGCTGTCAGAAAACATACTTTAACTTTATCATCTACCCTTTTTATTTGTCTATATAATTCAAAGCCATGCATTTTTGGCATTTTAATATCTAATATTAACAAATCATACAATCCTTTTCTAAAATTCTCTAGTGCCAAAAGAGGATCTTTGAATGCATCAACCTTGTAATCCTTTTGTTCTAAGGCTATTTTTACGGCTAGATTAACATCTGGTTCGTCATCTACTATTAGGACTCTCTTTTTCATCGCTGCTGGCTTTGCTCCTTTAAAAGGTATTTCTAAACTCATAAATATTACTATTGTCCTGCAAAAGGATTTGAGAGTCTATTAAGCGCGTTTGTCTCTCATATATTTAGCCAAGTCGCATTATATTGTATATATATGGCAATATTGCTCGAATAGTAGCAAGATGCCTTGTTGTGTTTTATATATATAACTGTACAGCTATCTACTAGTAAATAGCACGTATAATCATAAAAAATAAATCTAATTTTTTAACTCGTTTTTCTTCAGATGATTTTTTCTAGTTATATCTATATATATTTGTTAGAGTTCAACTACAACCCGATTAAAAGTAAACAAGTTAGGATCACTATAAGCGCCAGCGCTTACTAAAGGCTGAACTAATAAATATTATAATAATATTGTTTATCTACTATTATTATCATTTTATAATCATTTATTGACAGAAGGGCAAAATATTCTGATAATCGGTTCCGGTGGTAGAGAACATGCTCTCGGATGGAAACTTTCACAAAGCAACCTTGTAAGAAAAACCTATTTTGCTACAGGTAATGGTGGAACTTCTGAAAATATCGGTATCCAGCCGACTCAAATTAGCAAGCTAGTGACATTTGCAAAAGAAAACAAATGTTTTACCATTGTCGGGCCGGAACTTCCACTGGCGAATGGTATAGTAAATTCGTTTGTTAAGGAAGGACTCAGGATTTTCGGACCAACAAAAGAAGCCGCCCTGCTAGAATCAAGTAAGGAATTTGCAAAACAATTTATGAATAAGAATGGTATCCCGACTGCTAGTTTCAGTATATTTTCTGATGCAGAGAAAGCCAAAGATTATGTTGTCAAACAAGCGGAAACTAAACTCGTCGTCAAGGCCGATGGTTTAGCTGCTGGCAAAGGTGTGGTTGTTTGTAATAATTTAGATGAAGCTATAAATGCAGTAGATAGAATAATGGTCAAAAATGAATTTGGTATAGCTGGTCAAAAGGTAATAATTGAAGAGCATCTAGATGGAGAAGAATTGTCATTTATTGCACTTTGTGACGGCAGAACGATTACTCCTCTTGCGTCATGTCAAGACCATAAACGCATATTTGATAATAATATGGGACCAAACACGGGAGGCATGGGTAGCTATTCACCAACACCTGTCATCGATATCAAACTTCATGAAAAAATAATGAAACAGGTAATGGTTCCAACTATAAGAGGAATGAATTTCCAGGGCAATCCGTTCAAAGGTTTCCTATATGCTGGCCTAATTATTGATGAACAACGGAAGGAACCCTTTGTTTTAGAGTTTAATGTTAGGATGGGTGATCCCGAATGTCAGCCTATAATGATGAGAATGGAATCTGATCTTTTTGAATATGTGAACTCGGCCGTAGATGAAAAATTATATTCTCTACCGCCAGTGCAATGGAAAAATCAATTTGCTGTCTGTGTAGTTATTGCCTCAAAGGGTTATCCTGGAACATACGCAAAAAAGAAGTTAATTAAAGGACTTAAATATGACTTTGGTCATGACACAATGGTCTTTCATGGAGACACAGCGCTCGATACACAAAAAAGGATTATAACAAATGGAGGCAGGGTTTTAGGAGTTACTGCAAGAGGTGATAGCCTTAAAAAAGCAATCGATAATGCATATTTTACAGTACAAAAAATATCTTGGAATGAAAATGGTGGTGGTTGTCATTATAGAACGGATATTGCTAGAAAGTACTCACACGTCAGAAAACCAGCGTCCTTTTTTCTGTAGTAACGGCGTCAATTTTCTGATCAAAATCACGATATGGAAGATCATTATTTAGTAATTGAAATTCAAATGCTAGACCTATTGAGAAAAAGGATTTCTTTTTCGCAATGAATCTGTCATAATATCCTTTTCCATAACCAAGTCTATATCCATTTCTATCAAAAGCGAGTCCCGGTACAATTAATAGATCAATCTTTTCCAGAACCTCCGATGACTGTGCAGGCTCTTTAATTCCAAATTTTCCTGTGATCAACTTATCTTCCTTAATATCTATTGTAGATACTTGACAAAAAACAATTTCATCTCGTTCTATTCTAGGTAACGCTAACACCTTATGATTCTTCAATGCAACGCACATAAGATGCTGTGTCCTAACTTCAGAACCAGTTGGAAAATAGGCTGCTATAACATTGGATAATTTAAATTTAGACGAATTGACAATTTGTTTCTGAATTACACTGCTTTTTTTATAAATTTCGAGATTTGATAATGAGTTTCGTCTTTCAAGTATTCGTGTGCGAATAGTGCCTTTAGTCATCATTATTTTGCTTTCATAGCTTTTGATTTATCCTTTTTCACTTATAGAAAAAGCTGCAGAAATAGTATTCTTTAGTAGCATAGATATAGTCATAGGGCCCACACCCCCTGGCACGGGAGTAATCCAAGATACTTTTTCTTTGACTGCTTGAAAATCAACATCGCCCATCAATTTTCCTTTCTCCCTTGTAATCCCTACATCGAGCACCACGGCATCGTTCCTTACCATATCTTCGGTGAGTATAAAATGTTGCCTATCACCGACTGCGGTAACTATCAAATCAGCACGTTTTAACTTTTCATCAAGTCCTTTCGTTTTTGAATGACATATAGTCACTGTAGCATTTCTTTCCAATAAAAGTAAGGCAAGGGGTTTTCCAACTAAATTACTGCGGTTAACTATGACAGCATCCATTCTACTGATATCAATTTTATAAAAATCCAATAGTTCCATTATTCCTGACGGAGTGCATGGCTTTAAATTTCCCTTTCCATTTAATAACATGCCAGCATTAAATGGAGTCAATCCATCAACATCCTTGGCTGGATTTATGAGATTGACTATCGCTAGTTCATCGATATGTGCAGGAAGTGGGAGTTGGACAAGGATACCATGTACATAAATGTCTTGGTTTAATAGCTTGATAAGTTCTATCAATTCATTTTGCTTGTAAGAAGACGATAGTTTATGGTCACGTGTAATAATTCCAACTGCCGCAGCCGCTTTTTGTTTATTTTTTATGTATGTATATGAAGCAGGATTGTCTCCAACGAGCACCGTTGCAAGACATGGTGTTACGTCATGCCTTTTTTTTAACTCACCGACATCTTGTTTCATTCTAGATCTTGCGTCTAATGCTACGGCCAGACCATCAATTATCTGTCCTGTCATATGTATTATCAGAAAAGTACTCCTGCTACCATTTATTTAGCGTTAACCTTGTAATATTTAAGAAAACATTTTATCGTATTGTAAAGATATTAACTTTGTATAGATACTTTACGTCCATTCACCAGTATTTTTCCTTCAGCAAATAATCTGACACTTTCAGGGTAGAGTTTATGTTCTTCTTTCAAAATTCTTGATGAAAGTGTCTCTTCTGTATCTCCATCTAAAATAGAAACTGCTTTCTGGAGTATAATGGGACCAGAATCAACTCCTTCATCTACAAAATGAACTGTACATCCAGATACCTTGACACCATATTCTATTGCCTGTTTTTGTGCATGAAGGCCAGGAAAAGACGGAAGAAGAGCAGGATGAATATTTAACATACGCATTTTGTATTGTCTTACAAACTCAGCACTAATGATGCGCATAAACCCTGCTAAACAAATCAAACCAGATTTAGGGGTCACTCCATATTGATGCATAACCGAAACGATCCTTTTGTCATAATTCCAGCCTTTTGTGCCATTGTTTGAGACTATGATACTAGGAACTTTGAACTTTTCAAGAGCGATTACGAGTCCTGCTGCATTTGGATTATTAGAGATAACAACTGATGGTTTAACGTTTCTAATCTTTCTCGATTCTATTGCGGATAAAATTGATTCCATGTTACTTCCTCTACCAGAAATCAATATTCCAAGATTTAACAAAGTTATTTAGATAAGCCAATGCCAATCTTATATACACATAGCACACGACGTTAGCCATGTCTATTTTGAGAACTGATTGTCTTAATGTTCAAATATAACTTATAATTAGAAAACAACTGCCAAAGTGCCAGCCCATGTTATGTTTTCTGAATGTGGTATTATTGTCTCTAGCGGTGGTAAAAAAATATCGCTTGATCCTAGTAGACAAATAAGTTGTGACTTGACTTTCGTTTCTCATGCACATACAGATCATTTATATAAAACAAAAGCTGGAAAAGATAACTCCAACGGCCCCACCCTTGTATCAAAGGCGACTTCGCTAATTGCTCAAGCAAGAGGATATATAATAAATGATGTGGCCGATGAATGCGATGGATTTCATCTAATCGACACTGGACACATAGTAGGGTCTAAAGGGTTGTTAATTGGCGATGAGGTATATTATACAGGAGACATTTCGATTCGAGAAAGGGCTTTTATGAAGCCAGCTATTATTCCTGCGGCAACGAATACGCTAATAATAGAATCAACATTTGGGCGGCCCGGATATATATTCCCCAAACTAACAGAAATTATTCATGAAACTAACAAAATTATTTCTGAAATGTATGATCTGGGTATTCCTGTACTTTTGATGGGTTATCCTCTAGGAAAGGCTCAACTGTTAACTGACCTCTTTAGTCATTGGGATCCTATATATGTGCATGATTCAGTTCATAATATGAACTCCATTTACACAGAATTAGGCATACCCCTAAGGAATTTGGTAAAATATTCTATAGCAGAAAAGAAAGGATTGCTCTCTAAGACAAAACCTTGGGTTATGATAACTCCTTTAATTCATGCTAGAAGCAACTTTGTAAAATACATCAAAGAAAGGTACGGAGCAATAACCATAGGTTTTAGCGGATGGGCAATTAAAACTGGCTACAAGTTTATGATGGGGCTAGATTACACATTGCCTCTGAGCGATCATTGTGATTTTCGTGAACTTGTCGAGGTGGTAAAGAGGTGTAATCCCGAGAAGATCTATACATTTCACGGATTCTCTGCGGATTTTGCGTTATCACTCCGTAAAACGGGCTTTGACGCAGAGCCTATTGCAAATACTGGCGTGAAAAGGCAAACCAAAAGGAAGATTTCGGCTCCTCCTTCTCTTGATTTATATCTTTAAACCTGATTATTACTTCTCTTGATCTCTGAAATAAGGTATCACTTTATTACCGAACATTTCGATGTTCTTGAAATAGCCTTCGCCCCAGAACCTGATGATAAAATGATTTGTGCTGGCTTTAATGAATCTCTCCAGCATCTGAATTACGTCGTCTGGTTTTCCCACTCCAATTGCCGTTCTAGCTACACTGTCGGGTATCTTCAATGCTGCTTTCTTCATTTGATCCATTAGATCTGGTTTGTTCATTGCATATTCTGTAAAGTATCTACGAAAATCAAACTCAGAGTCTTGAGGTATATTATGAACTTTCAACAGCTCTGGTTTAAATAGGCTAACTTTTACTGCATTTTTCATCTTATTCCATGCCTCCTCTCCATCGTCAGTGAAGTAAACGTCAACATCATTAGCGAACTGAAATCCAGAAAGATCTCTTTCAGCTTTCTTGGCATGTTGTCTAATTATATTTGCATGATGTTTGAATAATTCTGGAGTATAACCAATAGGAATCCAGCCATCACCGAATTTTGCGCATAATTCAAGGGTTTTTGGAGCACCTGCTGCTATGTAAATAGGGGGCCTAGGTTTACGGATACTTTTAGCCTGTAGACTTGCGTTGTTTAATTTGTAATATTGGCCCTCGTAGTTAACATGGTTATCAGGTGTAGATTCAAAAAGCCTATGTATTACTTCTAATTGTTCTTTGAATTTTGTAACAGGCTTATCGAAATCTATACCAAAGTCAACAACATTCTGTGCCTCTCCGGCTCCGATTCCTAATATAGCCCTACCCTTTGTGATTCTATCTAGAGTAATAGTAGAAAGCGCGATGGCAGATGGGTGTCTTCTAATAGCGTCCGTAACACAAGTACCTACTTCAACATTATGTGTAACTGCTCCAATGGCCGCAAGCATAATCCATGCATCATTAACGATAGCATTCTTCCATTGTGGGACATTGGAATGATCCATTGCCCAGATAGAGTCATAATCCATCCTGTCGGCAATTTGACAGGCCGTAGTCACCTGAGTTTCGTCTAATCCTAATCTCGCAACGTTAAGACCCTGTGTGAAACCAAACTTTGTGTGCATGTTAAATTTTACATTCTCCATATGACTTCTGGAAGAGAAAGTATAGATAACAAGTAGGCATATCGACAATAAAATCAAAGCCAGGGTTTATATTTAAATTTGTCTTGAGATATTGAGATAATAGTCGGATTTGCAACGTGCGACAAACCCAAGTTATAGAAAAATATCACTGTCTTTACGCTTTATAATTGGGATATTAAATCAAAGTTGATAAAGTCCGCTAAATCTGTGTAACAATGAGGTTTTAGTAGTTTTAAGGCACAGGTTGCAACGCCACTGCCAAAATAAGATATGTTGACTATACTCATATCATTGTACTCACTCACTCTTCAAAAGCTTTTGCTGCCCAGGTAAATTAACAAAATATAGAGAAAGTAGCAATGATAGTGTATATGTCAACGATACTCTTTCTTATTACATCTGATGCTTTCTTTACCTAGTAGTTTACAGACACCAGTATATAGTGTTAATCTTTTTAGTGATCTCAAAGGAAGTAAACAGCACCTTTTAAAGAATCCTTTTATATAATAATCCATACAATTTATACTGGCAATTACAATGCTATTACCTTCCGAAATTGAGGCTAAATCGTTAATTCCGGCCATTAGAGCGATTCTAGCGAGAAAACTT
>Ga0157302_10000148_pt1 | contig 11276 bp, 10 predicted proteins | sample NitcycUS103311B2_FD_108381 | JGI IMG/M metagenome (GOLD analysis project Ga0157302, IMG submission 108381) | Soil microbial communities from Arlington Agricultural Research Station in Wisconsin, USA - Nitrogen cycling UWRJ-S103-311B-2 | ecosystem: Environmental > Terrestrial > Soil >... | reverse complement strand
CATTTCTCCAACGTTCATGTTTTATCTAGCCCTGGATCGTTAATTTCAGCTGTATAATGCCAGCCTTTAACATTTACATTCTGAAATATTGATACATATCTAACGCAAGAAAAATTGGCAAGAAATAATAGTCGCAATATAATCCCGATCTTGAAATGATCTACTGGTCTTGCTTCCAACCAATTCTTTCGCTTTACGTTTACTAGACTCTGGTTTGTATAGTAGATAATTATATATCATACGGTTTCCCTGTATGAAGAAAATGGATAGAGAGTCCGTGTTTATTTACGATATGATGAATAGGGTAATTTCAGGATCAGACTTGAGCTTCGAAGAGGCCGAGAGGCTGATAAATACAAGTGATCTAGATACATTGACCAAATGTGCGAACATTATTACACGAACATTCAATGGAAACCGAGTAGATGTAGAAAGTTTGATAAATGCAAAATCTGGAAATTGTCCTGAGGACTGTCATTTCTGTGCGCAATCCTCACATTACAAATTAACTGGGATAAGGACTTATCCTCTCTTGCCTATGGATTTGATCTTACAAAGAGCAAAAGAAGCTAAGGAATCGGGCTCCAAAAGTTTCTGTCTAGTATGTGCCTATAAATCACCTCCAGACAAGGATTTCGAAAGAATCTGCGAAACAATTGTCGAAATTAAGAAGAGTCTAGATATAGACGTCAACGCGTCTTTGGGCTCCATTACCAGAGAACAGGCAAGAAGACTCAAAAAAGTAGGAGTGAAAAGATACAACCATAATCTTGAGACCTCCGAGAGCTATTTTTCCAATATTTGTAAAACTCATGAGTTTAGCGATAGGTTCTCTACCGCCAAAATGGTAAAGGAGGAGGGTCTTGAATTATGCTGCGGCGGAATTATAGGCATGGGTGAAGACACAAAACAAAGGATTGAACTTGCGTTTTCTATCAAATCTCTTGAACCCGATGAGATTCCGCTTAATATTCTGATGGGAAGGGTTGGCACGCCATTAGCAAGCCAAGTAAAAATGGATCCAGTAGACGCTATCAGAACTATTGCTGTGTGGCGATTCATTATGCCAAGAGGGATTATAAAAATTGCCGGTGGAAGAGAAGTAAACCTTAAAGATGAAGATGAAACTGCGCTAAAGGCCGGTGCAAATGGCGTAATAACTGGAGGATACTTGACTACAGACGGGAACAGCGCAGCAAAGGATATTGCAATGATTAGGGAGATTGGTCTTAAGGCATAGTTTAAGACGAAAGAGACCTAGGCATGACAAATTCAGTTTTGTAAAAGACGAATTATGTCGTCTAAATAAAGCAAATTTGTATCGGAGGCTCAACCTAGTAACCACCAATAAGAATATAGCAATTGTTCTGGTTAATGGAGTAGAGAGCATAAACCTGTGCTCTAACGACTATCTTGGGTTATCTCAAAATAAAACGGTATTGAAGATGACCATCGAAAATTTAAATCAAATATCACAATGTAGTTCAAGGCTACTGGCAGGAAATAGTAACGAGCTAATGCAACTTGAAGAGAAGCTTTCTGACCATCGCAAGACAGATAGAGCATTGATTTATCCAAGTGGTTATATGGCAAATATTGGTGTTATATCAACTCTAGCAAACAAATTTACAACAATTTATAGTGACGAGTATAATCATGCTAGTTTAATAGATGGATGCAAGCTTAGCGGGGCTCGGATCGAAATTTTCAAACATAATGATCTGGAGCATCTTGAACACATTATTCGAAAGGGTACGTCAGATAGAAAGATAATTTTGACAGAAACTATTTTTAGTATGGACGGCGATCGTTCTGACCTACAGAGGATTCATAATATTGCGCTTCGTCACAACGTTATAACCATAGTTGATGATTCACACGGCGATTTTATTTATGATCAAGTCCCTGAATTGGGGGTGGCTTTAGAGAGACGACATTTAGTTGATGTATATATCAGCAGTTTAAGTAAGGCCTTAGGATGCTTTGGGGGTTACGTGGCCGCCTCGGAGCAGATAATAGAGTTATTAATAAATAGATCACGGTCATTTATGTACTCCTCTGGACTACCTTCCCATCTGTGTTCTTCTGCATTGGCAGCTATTCCAATAGCGACCAAGGGTAATTTGCAAGAACAACTAAAGCGGAATGTTACCTTTTTTTCTTCAAGGATAGAGCATAATGGTTTCAATGCTAAGAGTTGTAGATCCAAATTTAGAAGCCAAATTATTCCACTTATTGTAGGCGATGAGAAACTGACCATGCAGTTCTCAAAGGCTCTCCTTTCAGACGGTATTTTTATGCAGCCAGTACGTTACCCTACCGTGCCACTGGGCAAAGCAAGGCTAAGAGCATCAATCACAACTTCGTTGCATTTAAAACAACTAAAAATCGCCTTAGAAAAAATTGAAACTATCGGTAAGAGACTCAATATTATATAGTTGGTTTGAATCAGAATGCTTTGAATCCGGATTTGTTACTCAGTAGGTCTTGTGTATATTATTTTTTTGTGGTCCAGGAGGCGGAGGAATCTTTCAGAACTCGGGTTTAGAAAGATATTAAACATAGCAACTGAATTATCAAATTGTTGAAACAATACATCTACAAGATAAGAGCCACGGAACAACAGGGGAAAGAACTTGGGTTCTATATTAGCTCGCTTACAACTGATATGATAATATTTGGACTAAAGTTTTCATACCATCGAGTCAAAGCCCAGTCTGGTGGATATCTGATGCCCGGAAGAAAAAGCAAGGTGAAAAGAGAAACTATGCTATTAACATCAGAGCAGGCTGCCTGGAGGCTTTCAAATTGGAAAACTATGATTCGTAATTATCGAAGTATGGGCTACAGCTATCCTACAATATCGAGAATTAAGAAGACGATAAAACACATATCTTTAACAGGAGGCAAATCAAAGAAAAACAAGAACTAAGCCCATCAAGGGCAATCAAAGAGTCTTATCTACACTACCGTGTCTAGTCATTGTTCATTCAATTATTGAGGAGCAATGAAAGTCATATCCTCTGCTGTCGCTTTCATAAAAGTTGATGTTTCCTAATTCTGATAGTTCTACTTCAATCTTTACCATAGAGTATGATGGAAATCAAAGTGTGTGCTCGATTCGTAACAAATATGAATTTAAAAAATATTAGTCATGGCTGCGCTCTGATTGTAGATTTTATCGGATGGAACCACTTTAGTTCCATCGAACAGAACTTAATTGATTGCTTTGAACACTTTATTTTTTAAGTCACAATAAATCCAATATTTTTTAAGTCACAATAAATCCAAGACAGGCTATCTCATATATTGATGCTAGAGGTTCAGAATGTCATTTCAATGGAATCTTCGTAGGATAGCATCCACATGTGTGACAATAATTCGAATTTTCGGTAAGACAACCACAGCAATCAGGACATCTTTCACCGACACAAGCCTCTTCAATTGGTAGGGGAAAATACTTTCGGTAGATATGAAAATAGTATAGATGTTCCATGTCCCTAATTCTGACCCCTGGATTGCGTCCGCTCTCACCGTCAGCTAACGTGTCGTACTTGTATCCTTGTAATAAGATATTTCTTACCGACGTAAATCCTGATCCTTCCTCTTGGGCATATTTTCTTCTCCAGACTACAAGCGCCCCAAGGTCAGGCTCGAAACATTCTCTCAAAATAAATTTTCCCCATTTCTTGCCATTTCGTACTCCTACCTTTGTCTCAACATCAACTGATTTAGCAAATCGCATGAACTGTTTATCTAGAAAAGGAGAGAAGACCATTATTCCCAGCTTCCTTCCTATCTTAACTGATGAGAAGCTCATCAAATTCCAGAGTCTAGCAAGTTCATCATGTAGTCGAGTGTGGTTGTCAAAGTACCTTAACAAATAGTTATAGCCTGCGAATAGTTCGTCAGCTCCGTCACCGGTCATTATGCTTCTTTCTCCCTCTTTCCTTACCAGATCGATTGCTGCAAATGCCACACTAGAATTCCTTATCTCAATAGGGTCAAAAGTTTTGAGTAAATAAATAACATTTTCTATAACTTGAAATAGTTCATTTAATGGAAGTATTAATTCGTTATGCTTTTTACTAAATTTGTGAGCTATTAGTCTTGCATAACGCAGGTCCGGTGCTTTAATCGATGAGGCAACTGTGATCGTCTTCTTCGGATGCGATATGGACGAGATAATACTGCTATCAAGTCCTCCAGAAAGTAACAAATTATCTGAATAATTACGAGCTACGCTTTCAGTCAATAACGCTTTTAGCTCTGTACAGATCTGAAGTTTATTTTTAATCACTTTGTCTTGAATAGGCATGCACTTTATTATTTAAGTGTTTGATGTACCGTAATGATCTCTTCAATTATTACTAAAGCTATTCAACAGTATATGAGACGAGTACTTGTGTAAAATTGACTAATATATTCTAAGTCGAATATGTGATCAGGATAGGAGACGATCCTTTATGGGTTCATTTAAATGATCTTGTTTTGATACATCCGGAACGTTATCCAAATCTGGAAGGTCAGGTATCGTGGGTAATAAGACTAGCAGCTGTTCGTATTTAGCCAAATATTTTACGCCTGCTGCAGTTGTCCTGTAAAGGCCCGTTGTTTCTGAATATTCCATTAGCTCTTTCTCTACGGCTATTGCTAGATATCTGATTAATTGAGAATGCGATACTACAGCATTATTCATTATTGTAGTTTTGTATTCCCAGCTCTTTGTAGCAGACCGCAAAATTGAAGCCATAACTTCTATATCTGAACGATTCTTCAATCTATATATCGCACCGCCCTCTTTCTCTACGTCTTCAGGGTATACATAAAAGGTCATTAGACAAAATAGAACGACAACATGTAATATTATTCCTGACATTAGTATAATAAGAAAGTGGATGATATCTAGCGATATCTTCATTCTCGATGTCCATAATTAAGGACGGATTTTAGAAATATAGTTAATTGCAAATCCTTTAATGATCAAAGGGTTTTATATCCTTAAATAGGTGTCCTGGTAATTCGGCAAGTATTTAATATACAAAATCGAAGTTATAAAAAGGATGATAGAGCAAAATATTAAGGTGAATTCCCGTTCATACAAGGTAACCGTGAACGAACGAACACAAATGTATGCTGCTCGTCTTCGAAAACTCTATCAGCAGACATATACCGACGTGGATAGCTTCGATGAGGTGAGTTCAGAAACGTCAACAACGGTAACCAATTTGCTTAATCATGCGGTATTCCCAGATGTCAAGGAGGAAGATATGGATGGAGTTATTCAGCAAGTGTTGAAGATACTTGATAAACCTGTCCAAAAAACAGAAAAAAGAAGGTCAAAGTAATATTCAATACTTATGATAAGGATCTTGGTTTGGCCCCATATTTGAAACGATGATACTATTCCGATTTCTCGAATTTTTCAACATAGTTTGCTTCTGGCTTGTTGCAACAGCTTACCTCAGCGTCTGTCTCATGACCTATCTATAAATATAGACTAGTATTACATCGGCTCTAACTTAATAGATGCAGACAGCCAATAAAAAATGCATTAATCCGGATTGTGGACTGACATTTGATATCTCCACTGGTAATTATTTATGTACATGTGGGTATTTGTTAGATGTCCAATATCATAATCCACCAAAGCGAGAACTCATTGATAGATTTTATGAGAGGAGAGATCATGGAGGAAATATTTATAACGAAAGCGGAGTGTGGAGATTCCGAGATCTCATAAATTTTGTAAACATAGATTGTGAAGACTTTGCAGAATGCGCCTCGCATCTTGTGTCCCTTGACGGATCCGAGGGTCGGCTTTCTAAGCCCTATAGGATGACCAAAGTGGCTGAATACGCCAATATTAATGCAGACTCTCTTTTATTGCAGCCGGAAGGGTATAATCCGAGCGGATCATTCAAGGATAACGGGATGTCTACCGCGGTTACGCATGCCAAGATGTTGAAGATTAAAAACCTAATCTGCGCATCAACTGGGAATACCTCTGCATCCGCTGCGATGTATGCCGCTAATGAGAGGATTGGGTGTAGTGTATATATTCCGAAGGGAGAGGTTGCACCGGGTAAGCTAGGTCAGGCATTTCAGTTTGGAGCTCAAGTGATAGAAGTTAACGGAAATTTTGATGTCGCACTCTCTACCTCGCTGAAAGCAGCCCGAGAGGATAGTGGATACACGGTAAATTCTGTCAATCCATTTCGAATCGAGGGCCAAAAGACTATCATTTATAGAGCATTGGAAAGTTTTGACTGGTCTCCTCCAGATTGGATATTTTATCCTGGAGGTGCTCTAGGTAATACTGCTAGCTGTGGTAAGTGTCTCATGGAGTTATACGAATGGGGCTGGATAAAAAAAATCCCTCGATTAGTGGTTGTCAATTCTCAAGGAGCTAATACTTTTTACGAATTAGTAAATGGAGTTTTCGAGGGGAAAAATCTTTCCTGGAACAATGGAAGACCGGACTTGACAATGATAAATCGATACTATGAGTTCAATGATGCGAAAGGGAAACTTCCGAAGACGCAGGCCACTGCAATTCAGATAGGTAAGCCTGCCAATATTATAAAAGCACTTCGAGCATTAGATTTTACGAATGGCTTAGTTGTTCAAGTAAATGATAAGGAGATGGCAGACGGTATGTCGGTTGTAGGTCTGAATGGCTTCGATTGTGAAATGGCATCAGGTGCAGTACCTGCGGCAGTTAAAAAGCTTAGACAAAAAGAAGTGATAAAAATAGATGATGTTGTAGTAGGGATTCTTACAGGGAGGCAGAAGGACCCGCAGCTCGTAGTGGATTACCATCTAAATTCGAACAATAGGTTTGCCAATCCCCCTTGTAGGGCATAAAGTCCTTATTTTGGCCTATATTTTTGCCCCTTCGCCACCATTTACAAAGGTTAGCAGGAATACTATTCTATTTACATTCTCTCACATGATGAGACTTATAGCAAGTAGACTACCCGTGAGACGAGAACACCAGATTGTGTTTGACATGACAATAAGTAGGCTTGTCTCCCCGATGGAATCTTTGTTTAGAAATACGATCGCTCTAATGGCTAAAGGTAAAGTCATTAGACAAACTAGAGTATAAACTTTAGTATAACCATCAATCGTTCCAACAACAATCAGGGCATATGGGACCAAAATAAATATAATAAAAAATTTCGCGCCATATTTTCTTCCAAGTAATATAACAAGCGTATGTCTGCCATGACGTTTATCTGCTTCAAAATCAGGAAATGAGTTTGCGAAAAGAACTGTAGCCGAAAGTATACCGACTATTAATCCATTGTAGACTGCTGCAGTACTCAGTTCTGGAGTCTGGACATAGTATGCCCCTTGGACGATTAGCATGCCTTTAAGGACAATCAGCGCCTCACCGAGTCCCATGTTCACGATCTTAGTTGAATAGAAATAAATAGAAATAATTGCGAAAACAAGTATGAGTGCTATTACTTCACCTCTGATTGTTACAAAATATATCCCAACAATAGCCCCCACGCATAAGAATACTATACCCGCGATGTAAACGGTCCTTGGACTCAATATATTCTCTGGAAGTACTCCAGTGCCCCCGCTAAACCTGGTTCTCTTAGTGTCCTTATCGATCCCTCGAACGTAATCCCAATAATCATTTAGCAGATCTATGCTCGCATGTAAAGATACGACGCCGAGGACAGTAAGAACTGAGTAAATATAATTAATATGGCCTGTTTTCCAATAGGCTACGGACAAACCAACTAATACAGCTATTACCGAGGCAAGAAAGAACTTGACTCTTATGGCGCGAAGCCAATCTCTTACCATATCCTGATCTCTAGTCAAACAATCTAATTACCATATTTGACCCTACTGATTCGTACCACATAATGAAACGATGACTTGACAAATTACATTTCAAAAGTATGTTGTCACAATCCATTTGATCTATCCATCATCTATGCTTTTTTTGTATTGGATTAAAATACAGGCACATTGGCTCCAAGGTGATTAACAGTTAGGGTTGAGGTTCAGTACCAGTATTACATAAACAATATCTAATACCATACTTAAATAATGGACCCTTTACCCCGTCAGACATCCTATTCTTCGAAAACACAAAGTCGAGCATAATAGCCCTGCATGTTGCCAACGGATTGGATAAGATATTGGGCCGCAAACTGGCCCATCCAATTGGCCGACAGCACTCCTGCAGTTTAGTTGATTCTTATGATTCGTTTCTAATCTAGGGTGATATTTTGCCAGCTCCAATATCTGCTCATGCGACCCGCATTTTTGGCCTCCTAAGTATAAGACGATGACGTAAGTACATGCCATTTAAAAAGCATGAAGACATAATTAGAATCTCCCAATAGTTTTCAATGGAGCGAATCAAACGACTAGTCACACGCGATAGAAACTTAAATTTTTGCTTTAGACTATACGGACTCGGTCGATTAGGTATCATCGATGATTTTACAAAATAAGCTTGGACTGGAGTTAAATTCAATGCTCAACTTTTCGACGTTATGAGAAGCGCTCATGTCGGTTCCTGACTCTGAACTCTTGTAGATTATACCTCGGTAATTAATCGTTATTATATCCTTGACAGAAACTAACACCTACTGATTCAAAATTATGAATAAATATTGTAACATTTTGAGATTCCTCTCAACGACAGATCAGAACTTTATATGCAAAAACATATTTTTTTATGACAAAGCCGAATCGACACAAGACATAGCAATATCTCTCGCAGAAACAAACTCGAAACTGGATAGAACATTAATCATTGCAAATGAACAGAGCGAAGGGAAGGGGAGAGACGGAAAAAGATGGATATCTCCCAAAGGCGGAATCTGGCTTTCATTAATAGTTCGACCGCGCATCTCAGTGAACAAGGCATCGTTCCTATCTTCTGTTGCATCACTATCGGTATGCGAGGCTATCCGAGTCGAAACTGGATTGGAATCAAAGATAAAATGGCCAAATGACATAGTCATAAATTCAAAGAAGGTTTCTGGTATATTGATCTCGATCGGAGCTGAAAAAGAGGTATTAAAGTATCTAATATTTGGAATCGGAATAAACTCAGACCTTGACAACACATCATTACACTTGATCCATAAAACTATAGGGGCTGCCTACGAGATTACGTCTTTGAGGCATGAACTTTCTGGGAGAGATATAGATTGCGGAGGTCTTATAGTGCAAACCTTACAGAAACTAGATTATTACATTGAACAACTTAAGTACGATGAACTGTCGGTTCTAAATGATTGGAAAGTTAGATGTGAGACATTTAATAAATATGTCCGGGTTGTGAGCAAGGATCATACGTGCTTTGAAGGTCGTGTACTGGATATTGATCTTGACGGTACATTGATAGTAAGAGCTGCAGATGGGACTTCCATCCGAGTAGCAGATAGTCAGGTGACCATAAGCACAACACCCATCTAAATACGGCCAATCTTAAGAAGAGCAAAGTATATCATATCGGAGAACACATGGATGATATTCGCTACCGAAATCTAACAATTATAGAAATATCATTAACGTTTGTACCTGTCCTCCCTGTGATGACAACAGATTTAAGTTCTTTAAATGCCCTACTGCTATCATGTTTAGATAAATATTCTTTATATTTTATCCTATTGGTCGAAATTAATGGTAAAATCCTCGATGTGACAAACGCTCCGGCGTAAGTGGAGTTGCCATCTATTCCATCTGTTCCTATACAACAAATTGAAAGATCCATATTTTTCTTATATTCTAAACTCGTTGCTGAGCTCAATGCCGCCTCTTGATTTCTTCCTCCTATACCGTTTTGGTGACACTCACTAACTTTTACAACTGTTTCGCCTCCCAAAACTAATGCTGACGGGAGACAATAAGATGATAGTTGGTTTGCCAGACTGGCAATGTACTTTCCATGATCGATGGCTAAGCCTCCGAACGCCGAACCCAGATACAACGTATTCACTCTCATTTTTTTCAGCGTCTCAAGAGCTGCATTGCACGCCATTTCATTATTTCCAATTAGGACGTTGCTGACATTAGCCAATAGCTTATCACCAGGCTTAATGGTCTCTTGAATTTTTCCATTAATACCATTTTCTATGATCCTCCTAACGAGAACAAAGTCTTTGCTTTCCCAGAGTGCATATTTCGTAAGTATTTCTTTTGCCTGCAGAAACGTGGAGATATCATAGTAAGTCGGACCAGAGGCAATTATACTCAGGTGATCGCCGATAACATCGGAGATAATTAGGGATACGACTCTGGATCCTGTATCAACATAGTTAAGAAGCTTACCACCCTTGACTTTCGACAAATGCTTTCTTACAGTATTAACTTCATCTATCGAAGCTCCAGAAAGCAATAAAGAGCGGGTAACTGATTTTTTGATAGGCAAGGATATACCCCTTATTGGCATAGGTAACAGCGCGGATCCACCACCAGAGATTAGAACAATGACAAGATCTGACTTACCTGCCTGTTTCAAGAGGTCAAGTATTTTTTTTACTCCTGCTATACCATTTTTGTCTGGTATTGGATGCCCAGCTTCGTTTAGTGATATCAGATCAGATGTTATACCAGAATCGTACGGTATATTTACAGCTCCCTTGATCCTCCTGTGACCTAGAACACTTTGAACTGCTAGAGCCATCTTCCCTGAAGCTTTACCGGCACCCACAATGTAAGTTTGCTGAATTCTAGATAAATTGATTTTAGTAGCGTTACCAGAAATATCTGTAATTATTAGATTATGTCCTATTACTTTCATATGCTTTTTGATTAGACGATAAGGATCCACCGATCTTATTGCAGCTTCTACAGCAGCGAGTGCAAAATGAAAGGATTCTAAATTTTTGTTAGTAATCTCGAGATCGCCTCGATTCAAAATTGCTGGCAAATCTATTCACTGAATTATTATAAACTTAACTACTCGTAAATACATATCTAATAATTGATTCTTAGAATCTCTAGATAATCGAATAATGCTTTCTATGAGCTAATAATCTTATCAACTGATTACATTAAAGCTGTGCTTTATCAATAAGCTGTTCTTATAAATAAATTACGTTTGAGAAACTTGTATACCGCTCTAGATTAAGGCCCAACAAGACGAATTGGCAATCCATCATATCCTGATCTTCTCGATTGGCAAACTCGCTATAATGCGTGCTTCATGAAACTTAGGCCCCTACGAATTCAATTAACAATTTACCCGCGATATGCTAAAAGATGTAGAAACACAAGAAGAAAAATTATGT
>Ga0157302_10000147_pt1 | contig 11284 bp, 12 predicted proteins | sample NitcycUS103311B2_FD_108381 | JGI IMG/M metagenome (GOLD analysis project Ga0157302, IMG submission 108381) | Soil microbial communities from Arlington Agricultural Research Station in Wisconsin, USA - Nitrogen cycling UWRJ-S103-311B-2 | ecosystem: Environmental > Terrestrial > Soil >... | reverse complement strand
ATGAGACGTTTTCTCTACGGACCACCTAATTGGCTGGTTAAGAAATTTAGTTCAGAAGATAGACGTATGTTTGGTTTTTGGACGGTGATTATCGCAATTACGGGAACTATTCTTTGTCTTATCTTCGGAGTTCGGGATTTTTGGTGGTTTCTTTGGCTTGCCGCGTTATCGGTGGTAGCCCTTATCCCGAATTTTACCAGCGAAACGCCCGTAGAAGAAGAAAAAACTTAAACCCTATGAACGGATTACCGAGCAGGAAGGCGAGAAGTAATGGAAACAAGCATTCTTATTAGTACTAAGAAAGTTTTGGGGATTGCTCAAGACTATACGGTATTCGACGAAGATATTATGATGCACATCAATACTGCCTTCTCTACTCTTACCCAACTCGGGGTCGGCCCAGTCGAAGGTTTTATGATTGAAGATGATACGACCTCTTGGGATGAATTTATTCTAGAAGAGCCAGTTGATCATCAGTATAACGCGGTAAAATCGTATATCTTTCTCAAGGTTCAAATGCTCTTCGATCCCCCCCAAACATCATATTTGATCGCAGCGAAAGAAAAGCAGATCCAAGAGCTTGAGTGGCGTTTGAATACTCATCGGGAGGAGACGGAGTGGGTTGATCCAGATCCTCCCAGAGTTCTAGTAGACGATCCCTTCGGCGAAGTTATTTAGGAGGTAGATTGTGGGAATTGAAGATCTAGAGTTGTTGAAAGAGCAGGGAGTAGAGAGCAAAGAACGGATGAGACAGCGAGATCAGGAAGCACTTGAAGAGCACGAACGAAGGCAGCAGCATAAAGCTGACGACAATCGTGCTAGGCAGATTCGACAGGGTGTTATCTCGGAGGAATCTGAAGAATCCCCAGAAGAATAGGGGTTAAAATGGCTAATCTAGCTATTGTAGCAATTCCTTCCGAAGACGACTACGTCCACAAGATTTCTAGCGAGAAAATCGCCCATATGACTCTTCTGTTTCTTGGTGAGACAGATAAAGTTCAGAATCTGAGCAATATTCTGGGTTTTGTACAGCACGCGGCTAGCCAGTCACTTAAACGTTTCGGTATGGACGTCGATCGCCGAGGCACATTGGGTGAACTGGAAGCCGACGTGTTGTTCTTCAAGAAATCTAAATGGAGTGGTTTCGAAGATGTGAATAATTTTCGTTCTTACCTTCTTAAAAATCCTAATATCCGAACAGCATATGATTCGACCGAACAATTTCCAGAATGGGTTCCTCATCTTACGCTAGGGTATCCCGAAACTCCTGCCAAAAAGGACGAACGTGATTATCCTGGAATCTATTATGTGAACTTTGATCGAATCGCGGTTTGGACTGATGATTTCGAAGGTATTGAATTCCCTTTGAAAGCTTATGAATGGGAATCAGAAATGGCAATGGGAAATACCACAGGTAAAAACGCTGTAAAGGACGTCCTTGCTCACTTCGGTGTCAAGGGAATGAAGTGGGGTGTTCGCCGAAAGGCTACGGTAGGTCCACAGGAAGTCATTGTTCGAGATTCGCGGGTAACTGGACGTGGTCTCAGAACTTCGGGTGGGGCAGGACACCCCGCGACAAGATCGGCCGTTCGTGCTCGAGAGATTGGTCAGATCGGAAAGAAGAGTGGGCTGAAAGCGCTCACTGACGAAGAACTACAGACGTACGTGAAGCGAATTCAACTCGAGCAGAGTGTTAAACGACTTCAGTACAGCGAGAAGAATCGTGCGCAACGATTTGTCGCATCTCTTCTCGGGCAGACGGGAAAAAGCTCGGCTCAAACAGCAGCGAACACAGCTTCGTCAGCTGCAGTTAAAAAGGGACTTATTAAAGCCGGACTTCTAGCCGCAGCTTAAGGGAGGCAGCGTGAGCCTATCTAATACTGCGGTGCCGATTTACTATGGTCAATTTCGCGATGCAGTCTTAAGAGGTGAAATCCCTGTAAATCGCGAGATTTCAATGGAGATGAATCGGATTGATTCGCTCATCGCTAATCCTAATATCTACTATGATGATGAAGCAGTTGAAGGATTTATTAGATATTGTGAGGGTGAATTAACGTTAACCGACGGGTCTGATTTACATCTTCTAGATTCGTTCAAACTTTGGGCTGAGCAAATCTTTGGTTGGTATTACTTTGTAGAGCGTAGTGTTTATATTCCTACAAAAGACAACCATGGTGGCCATTACGAAAAACGTTTAATTCGGAAGCGCCTAACACTTAAACAGTATCTAATAGTTGCACGCGGTGCAGCCAAGTCGATGTACGAGTCGGCGATTCAAAGTTACTTTTTGAATGTCGACACGTCGACAACACATCAGGTCACAACTGCTCCGACTATGAAACAAGCGGACGAAGTTGTGTCTCCGATTCGTACGGCTATCACGCGCGCGCGCGGACCGCTGTTCAAATTCTTGACGGAAGGATCTCTTCAAAATACCACAGGCTCGAAAGCCAATAGAGTTAAATTGGCCGCGACTAAAAAGGGTATTGAGAACTTCCTTACGGGATCTTTGCTCGAGATTCGTCCAATGGCGATCAATAAACTTCAGGGTCTGCGTCCTAAGATCGCTACGATCGACGAATGGTTGTCCGGAGATCTTCGAGAAGATGTGGTTGGTGCAATTGAGCAGGGAGCATCTAAACTCGAGGATTATTTGATCGTCGCTGTGAGTTCCGAAGGAACTGTTCGTGCCGGTTCAGGTGATACAATTAAAATGGAACTTGCAGATATTCTTAAAGGCGAGTATCTTGCGCCTCATATTTCAATCTGGCATTACAAGCTGGACGATATTGAAGAAGTTGCAGATCCGTCGATGTGGTTGAAGGCTAATCCAAATTTAGGAGCAACTGTTTCTTATGAAACTTACCAGCTTGACGTCGAGCGAGCAGAAAAGGCTCCAGCGTCTCGTAATGACATCCTCGCTAAGCGTTTCGGAATTCCAATGGAGGGTTACACTTATTTCTTCACTTATGAAGAAACACTTCCTCATCGAACGCGAGAATTCTGGCAGATGCCATGTGCGCTCGGAGCGGATCTATCGCAGGGCGATGACTTTTGTGCGTTCACGTTTTTATTTCCGTTAGGACACGAAAAATTCGGAATAAAAACTCGGAGCTACATTACTGAACTTACTTTGATGAAACTTCCAGCAGCAATGAGACAGAAATACGAGGAGTTCATCAAAGAGGGAAGTCTTCATGTTATGCCGGGAACTATTCTCGACATGATGGAGGTCTACGAAGATCTTGAACGATTTATTCTAGCTTCGGAGTATGAGGTCAGAGCTCTAGGATACGATCCATATAACGCGAAGGAATTTGTAACTCGCTGGGAGACAGAGAATGGACCATTCGGTATTGTGAAAGTTCCTCAGGGGACCAAAACAGAATCTGTTCCTCTTGGCGAACTTAAAATAATGAGTGAAGAACGACTCCTCATATTTGACCAAGCTCTTATGTCGTTTGCGATGGGTAACGCAATCACTCTAGAAGATACGAATGGAAATCGCAAGCTTTTGAAGAAGCGTCAGGACGAGAAGATCGATAACGTCGCGGCGCTTATGGATGCTTGGATCGCATTCAAAGCTAACAAGGAGGCGTTCGAGTAAATGAGAAAAGTTTCAATTAGGATTTCTGATATTGCAGTAATTATCATTGCTGTTGTGGTTGTCATTGCATTCTTTAAAGGCTGGGGATAAGTTTGAGGAAGGAGGTGAGATGTGTCACGAATTGGCAATGCGTTGATGCATGCCTGGAACGTTTTTACTAATCAAGAATCAAATGTAAAACGAAATACTCCTTGGCCATTCATCCCAGATTCAGGTTTAGGGTATAATGGCGGAAGCTACGGATCAGCTACCGGATCAAGACCGGATCGCGTTAGACTTAAAATTCCTAGTTCTCGTACTATGATTTCTTCGATCTATACGCGCTTGAGTATTGACGTTGCTTCCGTTGATATGCGTCATGTAAAATTGGACGACCAGAAGCGATATATTGAAGATATTGATAGCGGGCTCAATAATTGTTTGACTGTCGAAGCTAATCTCGATCAAGCTGCGCGCGCTTTTAGGCAGGACATTGCCATAACTCTTTTTGATAGAGGTGTCGCAGCGCTTGTTCCAGTCGACACATCGATTAATCCCGAACAATCTAGTAGCTATGACATCCTTACGCTTCGCGTTGGTGATATTATTAGTTGGTATCCCAAGCACGTAAAAGTAAGCGTGTATAACGAAGCGACCGCAAAACGAGAAGAGATTACTCTGGAAAAAAAATCGGTAGCTATTATCGAAAATCCATTGTATGCAGTTATGAACGAACCAAATTCTACTCTTCAACGTTTGCTTAATAAGCTTGAGCTACTAGATGCCATCGATACTCAATCTGCTTCCGGAAAACTTGATTTGATCATTCAGCTTCCTTATGTGATTAAGTCTGAGGCTCGTCGACAGCAGGCAGAACAACGCCGTGCTGACATTGAGTTCCAGCTTAAAGGCAGTCAGTACGGGATTGCCTATACAGACGGAACTGAAAAGGTCACGCAGTTGAATCGTCCGGCCGAGAATAACATGATGGCCCAGATCGAATACCTGACCGAGATGCTATACGGCCAACTCGGTTTGACCGAAGAGGTTATGAACGGAACCGCCGACGAAAAAGCTATGCTAAATTATTGGAACCGTACAATCGAACCAGTTCTTACGGCTATTGTCGAAAGTATGCGACGTACTTTCCTGACTAAAACAGCTCGAACTCAGAGGCAGACGATCGCGTTCTTCCGGGATCCGTTCCGCTTGGTTCCGATCGAGAACATTGCTGAGATTGCTGATAAGTTTACTCGAAACGAAATTATGACGTCAAACGAGATGCGACAGGTTGTTGGTATGGCTCCGCACCCCGATCCGAAGGCTGATCAGTTGGTCAACAGTAACATGCCTTTGAGCAAAGCAACAGATAACGGGACTACTAACGGAGTTGTACCGAAAGAAGATCCGGTTCTGACAGAAGTAGTTAGGAGGACAAGTCAAAATGGGAGCTGAGGCTAAGCCTGACTTCGAACCTCTGATCATTGGTGGCAGTCTTATGCACTCTGGTGACGAGGAAGCGAAGCCTGATTTTAGCGGCTACGCCACGAAGGCTGGTCTTAGGTGCACCGATGGCCGGACGATTACACCTGATGCGTTCAAACATCAGGATAAAGAAACAGTTCCACTCGTCTGGCAGCATGGTCACAATGAGCCCAGCAATGTGCTAGGTTATGCAACACTCGAGCATCGTGAAGACGGTATCTATGCGTATGGATTCTTCAATGACACTGAGCAGGCGCAGAATGCTAAGACTCTAGTGCAGCACGGAGACATTAGGTCGCTATCTATCTACGCCAATCAGCTCACCGAGAAGGCCAAGCAGGTTCTCCACGGCTTTATTCGTGAATTGAGTTTGGTGTTGTCGGGTGCTAATCCCGGCGCGCTGATCGATAACGTTACGCTTGCTCACGCCGATGGCGATATGGTTACACTGGAAGATGAAGCAATTATCTATACTGGTTTGGAACTTCATCATGCTGATGGAGGATCTTCGGATACTGAAGAAGAGAAGAAGGACGAAGAGAAGAAGGACGAAGAGGAAGAAGTCGTAGTCCATTCCGAAGAGGATCCAACAGTTCAGGAAGTTTACGATTCAATGACTCCGGAGCAGAAGGAAGTCGTCCACTATATGGTTGGTACGGCTCTTGCGCAGCACATGGCAGAGCTAAAGCAGAGTGCGACAGACGATTCTGAGAAGAAGGATCCGGAGCCTGATGAAGATAAAGAAATTGTCCATGATGCCAATAGTGAAGGGGAAGGACGACGCATGAAGCGCAACGTCTTCGAACAGGAGAACGGAGGCAAAGAGGAAGAGCACGTCCTGACGCATGACGCGGTCCGTGAGATCGTCGGTGATGCTCAGCGAACAGGATCACTGCGAGAGGCCGTTGAGTCTTATGCGCTCAAGCACGGCATCGACAACATCGAGGTCCTCTTCCCGGATGCCCGTTCAGTAACCGATACTCCAGAGTTCGACTCTCGAAGGGTCGAGTGGGTTTCCAGTGTTATCAATGGAACTCGACACTCGCCATTCTCTCGAATCAAGTCTCTGGTCGCGGATATTACCTTCGATGAGGCTCGCGCACGCGGCTACATCAAGGGTAGCTTTAAGAAGGAAGAGTGGTTCGGCGTTTCGAAGCGGACCACGGCACCAAGCACGATCTATAAGAAGCAGAAGCTAGATCGTGATGACGTCGTCGATATTACAGATTTCGATATCGTCCTGTGGCTCAAGGGCGAGATGCGGCTTATGCTCGACGAAGAGATCGCTCGCGCGATTCTTATCGGCGATGGTCGTGACGTTGATGACGACGACAAGATCAAGGATCCTGCAGGCGCGACCGATGGTGTAGGAATCCGGTCTATTCTTCATGACCACGATCTCTATGCAGCAACTGTGACTGTTGACGACACAGCACCTCCGATCGACGTCGTCGATGCGATCGTTTCTGCTGGTCGGTTCTACAAGGGCTCAGGTTCGCCAACGTTCTATACGACTCTTCCCGTCCTTACATCTCTGTTGCTGGCTCGGGATCAAGACGATCATCGAATGTGGAAGACCGTTCAGGAGCTTGCTTCTGAGATGGGTGTTTCGAACATCGTCACGGTCGAGGCCATGGAGAGTGAGCAGAATCTCCTTGGTATCATCGTTAACCTGAAGGACTATACGGTTGGCGCGGATAAGGGTGGCGAGGTCAATTTCTTCGACGATTTCGACATCGACTACAACCAGTACAAGTACCTGTATGAGACTCGTGTTTCTGGTGCTTTGACGAAGATCCGGTCGGCGCTTGTTGTCATGAGAGCAGCAACTGGCGGCACCGAGGCTACACCTGCTATGCCTGACTTCGATGGCGCGACTGTGACGGTTCCGACCGTGACTGGTGTCGTCTATAAGAACAAGTCGACTGGCGCAACGCTTACTACTGGTTCTCCAGTCACTCTGGCTGAGGGCGCATCGCTCACCGTCGAGGCTACACCGACTACTGGTTACTACTTCGAGAGCAACCAGGAAGACGAGTGGACTTTCACGAACGAAGCATAAGGTAGGTTTCCCATGGCAAGGTATTCAGGTCGTGTTGGTTACGGAGCAGCTAGAGAAACAGCTCCTGGTGTATTTGTAGATAATGTTGTTGAGCGAGAGTATTTTGGAGACGTTATTCAAAGTACTAGAACTCTTCGCGAAGGAGAGAACCTCAACCCTGATCTTAGTGTTCAAAATTTGATAAGTATTGTAGCCGATGCATATGCCTATGATCATATCTTTGCCATCCGTTATGTGGAATGGGCGGGGGCTTTGTGGACGGTTTCGAATGTCGAAGTGCAACGCCCCCGTCTCATCTTAAGGTTAGGGGAGGTGTATAATGGCCCCACGCCTGGAACTACACCAAATCCTTGAAACGTTTGTAGAAAATGTATATTTTCAGCCTCCAACTAACATAGAGATTGCATATCCTTGTATTATTTACAAACGAGATTTTGCAGAAACTAAATTTGCAGATGACATTCCATATAATCATAGGTTGAGATATCAAGTTACAGTTATCGATCGGGATCCTGATAGTGAGATTCCGTCTAAAGTGGCTGCGATGCCGATGACTTTGTTCAATCGGTTTTATACAGCCGATAATCTGAATCATGACGTTTATATCGTCTTTTTCTAAATGAAAGGAAACAAATGGCACCCCTTACATGGGACGAAGTGGGTGAACGACTGTATGAAACGGGTGTAGATCACGGAGTCCTCTACCTTCCCGACGAAACGGGAGTTTACGATACGGGAATTGCGTGGAACGGACTTACGACCGTTACCGAGTCACCATCTGGTGCAGAGACTACACCGCAGTACGCAGACAACATTAAGTACCTTTATCTAGTGTCTGCGGAAGAGTTTGGCGCAACTATCGAAGCGTTTACTTATCCCGATGAGTTCGCAGAATGTGACGGAACAGTGGTTCCAGCAGCTGGTGTTTCTGTCGGTCAGCAGAGTCGGAAGTCTTTTGGTCTGTCCTATCGTACTCGAGTAGGAAATGATCTCGAAGGCGCGGACCACGGCTATAAACTTCATCTCGTTTATGGCGCTCTCGCGGCTCCTTCGGAGAAAGCCTATGCTACGATTAACGATTCTCCAGAGGCCATCGCGTTTAGCTGGGAGATTACGACTATCCCAGTAGCCGTCACTGGTATGAAGCCAACTTCTCTGATCGTGATCGATTCGACTAAGGTCGATCCAGCCGATCTGACCGCTCTTGAGAACGAGCTGTACGGAGACGCTGGCGGAGATGCTCGTCTGCCGACTCCGGATGAAGTGATCGCCTTCTTCGCAGGCGCCTTCACTACCGTCGACACTGGCGTCGCTGCAAATCAGCCGACTTACAATGCTGGTACACATGTTGTTACTCTTCCGACCGTCACCGGTGTGCAGTGGAAGATCAACGGTGTCAACAAGTCGCCTGGTGCTCAGCCAGCTATGTCGCCTGGTCAGACGTCGGAAGTCACGGCGAACGCTATGCCTGGTTACGTCATCGATGGCGACGACGACTGGACGTTCGACTATTAATAGATCGTTTAGACAGGAGGTCAGGGGATGCTCGAAATTACTGTTCCGGGTGTCGAATACTTTAACGAAGAAACTAGAGAATTCGTTACTCAAGGCGATGTGACATTGGAACTAGAGCATTCTCTGATCTCACTGTCAAAATGGGAGTCGAAATACGAAAAACCGTTTTTAGGAAACGCGGAAAAGTCAACTGAAGAAATTGTAGGTTATATAAAAGCTATGACTTTGACGCCAAATGTACCAGAAGAGGTTTTCTCTAAGCTTTCCGAAGAGAACATCACAGATATCAACAATTATATCGACGCTAAGATGACGGCGACGTGGTTTAACGAACCGCCAGGCGCTCCAAAGAGTCGAGATGTGATTACATCTGAACTTATTTACTACTGGATGACAGTTTTTCAGATTCCATTTGAGTGTGAGACTTGGCATCTTAATCGATTGTTTACATTGATTCGGATTTGTAACGTCAAGCAGGCCAAGCCTCAGAAGATGAGTCGAGCAGAGATTGCACGACGAAATCGTGAACTCAATGCTCAACGAAGAGCGCAGCTTGGGACTAAGGGTTAGAAAGGAGGTGGCATGACTCGTATCGTTTGGGATGCGCCAGATGCCAGAGTTTACGAAACTGGTATCGATCGAGGGGTACTTTATCTCAATGACGGAACTGTAGTACCGTGGAGTGGACTTACCAGCGTAGAAGAAGACTCTGATATCGAAGTAAAAGAGTTTCATCTTGACGGGGTTAAGTATTTGCAAACTTTGGTTCCCGGAGATTTTTCGGGAAAACTAAAGGCGTATACATATCCTGACGAATTCGACGAGGTTAACGGTATTGCTCATGTCGCCCCAGAATCTGATGGATTAGACTATTACAATCAGGCGCCTAAAAGTTTTAGTTTATCGTATAGAACTTTGATCGGCGATCCTATTAAAGGTGTGGAAGCTGGATACAAAATTCACATCCTTTATAATATTTTCGCTAATCCTGATTCGTATACATATACCACTCTTAAAGATTCAGGAGCTGAACCAACAGAGTTTAGTTGGTCTTTGAGTGGTATACCACCTGGAAAAATTCAAGGTTTTAGACCAACACTTCATATCTCTATCGATTCAAGAAAAACTCCTTCCGCAATTTTGAGATTGCTGGAGGACATGCTTTACGGACCAAAATCTGGAACTGTTACCCCTCACCTTCCGACAATTCAAGAAGTAGCTGAGCTTTATGGGTATGTTGGAGCATTGGTCATTGTCGATCACGGTAGCGGTCTTTGGTCAGCTATTGATGAATCAGACACGTATATCACTATGGTTGATAGCACCACTTTCGAGATCGATAATGTAGACGGTGTTTACTTAAACCCAACTACATATTCAATTTCATCTACAAATACGGGCGTTTAAGATTAAGGAGGTGAAATGGCTACAGTTACTGGATTAACAGCAGCAAGAATGCTAGAAATTGAAGCGGCTTCGGTTGTTGATGCAAGAGTGGAATCTGGAGATTTGATTATCGTTCATCATGATGGATCTGAAGAAAATATTGGTTCTGTTGCAGGTCCGGCAGGTCCAACGGGTCCAGCAGGTCCTCCTGGTCTTGCTTCTATTCCAGGAGAGGTGAAACTTTGGCCCGGATCGGCTCTTCCTGATGCCGCTACGTATGGAACTTGGGTGTGGGCAAACGGAGCAGTTTACGTAACCGCAGATCATCCACTTGCGGCCGCACATATCGCCGCGGCTTGGAAAACTTTTGATGGTGCCAGCGATCCAGGTGCTGGTAATTTCCGTGTTCCAGATCTCAGAGGAGTAGTCCCGGCCGGAATGGATCAGATGCCCAGTGGTGCGCGCGCTAATCGTATGACTCGCGCAGCGGCAATCGTCCTGGCATCTAAAACGGGGCAAGAAACGCACGTCCTTACAGTCGCTGAACTCGCTTCTCATGGACATACGGTCAATTCGCATAGCCATGGTGGTGCTGTTGCCGCTGGCGGTGCTCATGCTCATTTGTCACGAAATGCTCACGGATTCATGACGAATGCTGGAAGCGGAGACATTCCTTCATATATTTGGGGTACTGGCGGATCGACTGCTTTCTCGGATAACTCTACAGATACAGCTCCTGCTCACGCGCACGCAATTGCTGCAGAAGCACCAGGAACAAACTCTCAGGGTAGCAATAACTCGCACGAAAATATTCAGCCGACAGTTATGGTTCCGTATATCGTTCGCCTAGATGGTACTCTACCTGGCGGTGCATAATGAGAATCGAACTCTCTGGGAGTTTGGTTCGTCCTGCTCCAGTGGTTCTTACATTCGTAAGCGATCTTTTGATCCCACATAGAGATTTTGACGCCGAAGGGTATAGGGATCTAGGATATACTCATTTCGACGTCATCTGCATCGGAGCTGGTGGAGGAAGAGGCGGAGGAATCAATGCCGATGGTCCTAGCCATGTTAGAAATTATGGTGGAGAAGGCGGAGGTGGTGGATTCCATAGAGTTCGAGGTTTGCTATCGATTTTACCAGATGTCACTCCAGTTGTAGTTGGAAATAAAGGCGCCGATGGATCTAACCACGGTAGTGATCCCACTCTTACTACAAATGGATCAGACGGAGGATATTCGTCTTTT
>Ga0157302_10000145_pt1 | contig 11373 bp, 9 predicted proteins | sample NitcycUS103311B2_FD_108381 | JGI IMG/M metagenome (GOLD analysis project Ga0157302, IMG submission 108381) | Soil microbial communities from Arlington Agricultural Research Station in Wisconsin, USA - Nitrogen cycling UWRJ-S103-311B-2 | ecosystem: Environmental > Terrestrial > Soil >... | reverse complement strand
TCCTCCTCCATCTTCATGTGTCAAATAAATCTCGTATTGTTATAGTTATAGCTAATAAAAGGGCAGATGCAAATCAAAATCTGGATATTGAGTCTATATATTTAGGTCCTCTAATCCAGGGTTATTGGTAGCCAGAATGAGCGTTATTATTTATTGCTTATTTTCATTGTCTATAATCAGACTTGGTAATTATGTATATATATTAAATAGTATTTTGATTATCATTTTTCAATGGATTTTTTAAGCAAGGACAACCAAAACCAATTCAACAATAATTTCCTCTATCATCACCCTACAACAGCCCCCGACATTAGCCGACTGTATCATTTAAGTTAAATCGGCTGTTAATTGCAAAAGCACACTTTACTAATTGCGCAGGCGGCTTTCAATGCCAGATAGATAAAGCTGTCTATGACCCACTAATACCGCAAGATAAACACGTATGATGCATTTCATCAAAGCCATCTGAAGCAACAAAGCTAGAGCTCTCCAGCTGTTGATGTTTGCATTTAATACAACGGCAACCACATTGCATTTAATTTTTTTGTAATTAATCATAATATACGTTTTACTTCAAAAGATTGACGCAAGAGATATATTTAATCAGTTCTTCTTTATGAATAGATTTCAGTAAGAGCTGCGGCTTTGCCATTACTGTCATTGTTGCTATAAACCATTGCCGTTATAAATGGTGATAAGAGTTGATGGGCGGCTTTGCCAATGTCTTCTTTTGTTATTTAAAGGTGAGGATTGTTGTTTTATTCCGTCAAATTGGTCATCTTAGTAGTAAAATTGGTCGTCAAATAGGTCAACGAGCCGATAATAACGATCAAAATGAAGATTAGACATCAATAATTTAACAATTTAAATTGATTATTAAATTTTACAAAAAAACTGTATATTGTACTATATGTGCTAACAATGAAAAGATACGTTCATGTTGAAGAGTTCAATGAACCACACCTGACTTTTTCTATTCAAAAAATTTACATTTAGTCTATTTTGAATTTAAAATTGTGGATTGTCATTATTTTTCTTTGTTACTGTCCCCTTCAACTTTTGTATATGGTATGCTATTCTTTCTATCACATCAAACGTTTTGGCGTTAAATTTCAAGTCATCTTCGTGTTTCCATTTGCCATAAATGCGAATGTGATCATCAACTGGATCAATTCTAATTTCACCTTCTTGTGGCAAAATTGCTTTTAGCATTTCCTTCAATTCTTTGTCTGCTTGCAAGATTTCGGCTAATCTTCCACTTCCCCACCACCTTATATCAACTACTTTTTTGTTTCTAAAGTAACCTTTACTGATAGGTTCGCATTTTGCCAGAAACATCTCAGAGTTTGGAGCTACTGCGCCTTCGATAATATAATGGATTTGGTAATATTGCAATGCTCCATATGGTATTGGATTTGAGTCTTGTTGTCGTGGCATAATTATTAATCGCCCCGTTTTTGAATGTGCGAATGATTCTGATTCACATCAATCTTTAGAAGCATCATTTAATAAACAATACGATTTCAATATTTGAAGGCAATTGTAAGTCGCGACTTCGTTGGTGTTGAGGAAATCTATGTCTTTAGGAATAATAGAGGCTATGACGTCCGGTACGATCCTTTTCCTTATTTGTTATTATCTATCTTATTCTATGGCAATACCGCTATGCATAGAAAAAACCATTGACGATTGAATTACAAAATATAATAAACTTGGCTAAGACTTCCCTATACTTACATCTATTTTGTGTATGCTCTTCCGTAGAATTATTTTAACAACAACAATAATTCATTGTTTCGTCATCGCAGACGATTTACTTTACAAGTTAACAGCATGCCTATGAATTAAGCAATCTCTTATGAGTAAGATTAGTCAAAGACAAAAACTGAGTAATTATGGATTATTCCTCTTTAATTATCGAAATTAAAAAATCCTACCCTTAAATTCATTAATAAAGGGAGAGGGATAAAGAGATTGTATTGAACACAGAATGGCGTTTCTGTGACAGCTGTATGACCAAAACATTGCATGAAGTAATCGAAGAAGATAATGTTATTTATACGTATAAACGTAAGAAGCTCTATCGTTGTAAAACTTGCGGTCAAAAGAGCTATAGGCGCGGCTTGCGCCCTAGTGCGGAATCTGTTTTCTTGATATAATTTGGATGTAATGAGAAATGGAGGATTCAATTTCACAAGCTATTGTAAAGTTAAAAAATGAATTTATAAAAAATCACAAAGCAAGAAGCTTCATATACGAGGTTATCCCCTTGTCATATTCTATTGAATTACCAATTGAAAATCGCATATTGTCTGGACTAAATGATTTTGCAAAAAGCAATTCTATCTATTTCAAATCAAATGATGTACAGATATTTGATATACCTTGTAAATCTTATGATGGTGATATCAATGATTACTGGTTAAGTAGCAAAAAATATGATACAAATTATCAACCATTCTATCCAACGTGGATATTATCTGCATACGCATTATCATTAGGGGCTAAAAGATTAGGGTTTAAGGAAATTGTAGATATTGGATCTGGAGATGGTAGGATAGCATACTGCAGTAAATTGTTGGGCATGAAGTCGTTTGGAATAGAAATTGATACTGATCTTGTGAGACTTCAGCATAAAATCTCCAATTTAACCAAAGTTGAATACGATATATTAAATGAAGACGCAACTAGCCTCGAATATAGTTCACTAAACCTTTCTAGGCCAATGTTTTTTATTTCGGGTTTACCTGAATGGGGTGAAATACTTGCTATTGATTTGCTTACCAAAATCAAGGAAATTACCCAGTTAAAATATTCTGCGGGTTTTAATTTTATGGGAAGCCATGCCATAAAAGGCTACTCAAGAGATCAGACAAAGTGGGGTTGGGGTAAAATTATTGAAGACTTCGATCTTGATATGATTGAATGCCTTACTCTACCAACCCATTGGACTAATGAACAGCAGGTGGACACAGCGTATCTATACACAAGGTATAAATGAATTCTATATGACAGTGAAATGAATAATATATCTCCCGATCTCTATAAGGGGGTTTTACTGTCTATGATAGAGACAATAACTACAACTCTTTTTCTAGTGTTACTGCCTTTCAGTTGTAATCTTCTAAATGGCAGTATAATATATATATATATATTAGTATATTGTTGTAGCAAGCCCTCTAATCTTTTTCAATATAGCAAGTGTTTGCAGATTTGGCGTTCTGTTGAGTAGTTATACCAAGCGAGTTTTGACTTTTTTATAAGAAAAATTAAAAATTATTCTGCCACTTGTCATATATATGAAATTAATTATTATTACAACTACCTTCATCATAATCTTTTATAACATTCCTAAAATCCATACTCACAAGATCAATTTATTTTAATGGCTTTTACTATAATTCAGCATTCCATGGAGGATACTTAATATAATATCTTTGTTGAGTTTATCATCTTAATGTCTGAAAGCGAAATATTCAGAGACAGATCAAAATTATCACCTAGGTACATACCAACTGATCTTCCACATCGGGAAAAACAAATCGAGCAAATTCAACATGTTTTCAAAGAATCCTATTCGAATCCAGATAAATTTCCATTAGTGGTATTGCAAATTATCGGTCCAGCAGGCATCGGCAAGACATCTACTGTTCTCAAATTCTCTAAACTACTGGGGGAAGATTTCGCAAAGAACAGACTAAAAATTAAAACAGCTTATGTGAATCTAAAGTTGCAAGGTGGCAACAAATATGCAATTTATAAATTCCTATTAGAACGGATTGCTCCTGAGCTGCCTGCACAAGGTCTCAGCGCGGAAGAAATGTTGAGATATCTGTTGCGTTATTTGCGTGAAAATAAGATATATGCATTGATTATTCTTGATGAAATTGATTATCTAATCAAGGTTACAAAAGATAGTGGGATCATATATGATCTTACTCGCATGAATGAGTTTGATCCTGAAATACCTGGTAATGTGAAGGGTGTAATATTTATTGCAAGGAGTATAGAGTTCTACAGCAAACTTGATCAAGCAGAGTTAAGTACATTAGGCAGAGTTCCAATGGAATTTCCAATATATTCCATTAAACAAATCAGCGATATATTGATTAGCAGATGCTCTGAAGCATTCAATGTAAAAGCTATTGGATCGGATGTCATTGATGAAGTATCGAAGATTACTACTTCCCCAACTGTCAACGGCGACATAAGATACGCCCTTGATCTTCTTCTTTATGCAGGAAACCTTGCAGAATCGCAAGGAACAGGGAGAGTATACCTTGATCAAATTCGAAAGGTCAATGGACAAATTCATCCATCTATAACAACTGAAGAAATGGAAGAACTATCAAAAAACCAGATTTTTACTCTAATAGCATTGGTTAGGGCGTTACGTGTCAAGAAAAAACAATACGTTGAACTTAAAGAAATTCGTTCTTATGCGTTAGAATTAATTGAAGAATTTAAACTTAAAAAATTAGACATCGAAGATCACCTTCATGATCTACAAGTAAGAAAGATCATCGAAATTAGATCATTAAAGGAAATTGGAATACAGGGGGCTTCTTTGCAAGAACTTGAACCAATACTTCATAAACAAATCAAACATAATGGTAAAAATGATTACCGATAGAGAAATGACCAGTAAGGATATAGTGGAGATTGGTCTAGGTAGCATAGGCAAAGTCAAGATAATGAAAGCTTTAGCAGAAGAATACAAGATGGTTACTGTCTACACACTTCATAAAAAAACTCGTCTAAAAAGAGAAGACATCAAACGCAATCTGGATGATCTAATAAAAATAGGCTGGGTAAGTGAAAGTAAGCTTGCAAATATAATGTATTCTATAAATAGAGAAAATGAATATGTAAATCATTTGACAGAATTTTTTGCAGATGTCGGATACATTGGTAAGCTGTAAAAGCTAATTAACCTTTAACCTTTATTCTTTATTGTACGATAACTTCTTTATTTATTATAATAATTCTTCTTCGTACACTCTAACGTCCTGCAAAAGTAGGTATACTGTATGAGTCGATAATAGAAGGAAAACATTAGTCTGACGTACTCTGCTTTAGGAAGGATTGAATGTCATTCAACTTCTAACCATAGAAGTTAATGTACCTGTCTTCTCCTCTGTTACTATTATTTTGGACATAACATAATTCTTTGTATAGTAGATCAACTGCAGCCATTTCTATTAACTCTCCTGTTGAAACCCGGTAAGCATGCTCTTGAAGATTCAAATCTTTTACTAGACCTACAAACATATGTTCGGTCATTCCTTGCTTTTTAGCCCTATCTAGTAGGAAAGAGAATATTCTGTATGAGTGGTAGTTTATATGAATTTCTTTTGCTTCCTCCAACCCTACTCCATAGATATTAGATATTTTTATATTAATTCTCCTTTCATCTTCTTTTGAAATACTCTTGTGTGTCATGTCTATAGCTAATTTGCCTCTTAACTTTGAAGGTTCAGTATTTGGATAATTATTACCATTATTCGAATTTTGCATTTGTGTTAAGATCAAATAACTTATTTGCATTTTTTTCTTATTAAGATATCTTTTTGCTATTTTTTAATAATCAACTTTTTCCTGGGTCGCATTGCTTGTTTGAAAACTAATATGTCTACAACAGATATTGTGTTTGACATCCGTGACTTTATGTGAACTAAAATAGTAATAAAGTCATGTTATTTTTTCTGAGGAGGGAATCTGTTAAAAGAGTTTTTTCTATCTTTATATTTAGGATCCAAAAATACGATTTTATTTGAAATTCTGCATTAAAAAAGGAATAAAAAGGTGATCAACTAAAATCTAATATGCAGCTCAAGGCTAACATAGAACATAATAATAGACCAAAATTTATTTTTATCACAGGGGGTGTTATGTCAGGGCTCGGCAAAGGCGTAATAACTTCATCTACAGCTAAATTATTACAGTTAGCCGGTTTGAGGGTTTCTTGTATCAAGATTGATCCTTATGTGAATTATGATGCTGGAACCATGAATCCTGTTACACATGGCGAAGTTTTCGTGACAGATGATGGTGGTGAATGCGATATGGATATTGGAAATTATGAACGCTTTCTTGATATTGCCATGACAAAAGACCATAATATTACAACTGGGAGAGTATATTCCGATGTAATTCATGCTGAAAGAGAAGGAAAATACCTTGGCCAATGCGTTCAGATCATCCCGCACGTTACAGATGCTATAAAAAATCGGTTACGAAAAATTGCCAATAACGAGGCATTGGATGTCATGGTTGTAGAATGTGGTGGTACCGTAGGTGATATAGAAAGTCTTCCATTTCTTGAAGCATTAAGGCAAATGGAACTTGAAGATGGCCGTTCTAATACATTGTTTATTCATGTTACCCTTGCACCTGTATTAGATGTCGTGGGTGAACAAAAGACAAAGCCGACCCAGCATAGCGTCCAAGAACTTCGGAGAATTGGAATTCAACCTGATATCTTGGCTGTTAGATGCAAAACACCTCTTACTTCGGATGCTATGCACAAAATTTCACTATTTGCAAGTGTAGAAGAAAAATGCGTTATTTCATGTCACGACGCACCTTCTATTTATAAAGTTCCAGAAGTTTTAGAAAGTCAAGGAATGCTCAAGGTTATTTCTGAAAATTTGTTATTAAGGAATTGCTCTCCGCAATGGAATAATTGGAAATCAATTGCAAAATCATTCTATGATTATAATGGCCTAGTGAAAATTGCAGTAGTAGGAAAATATGTTACCCTTCCAGATAGTTATGTCAGTGTGTATCATGCTCTTTCACATGCCAGCGCAAATATTGGGAAAAAAGTGGAAATTGAGTGGATTGATTCAGAAGAATTCGAGAAGAATGGAGGAGGAGCAAAGAATCTTGCCTCTCTTAGAAAATTTAACGGTGTATTGGCCCCTGGTGGATTTGGAAAAAGGGGCAGTGAGGGAATAATAAATGTAGCCAATTTTAGCCGAGTAGAAAATATCCCGTATTTAGGAATATGTTTTGGATTCCAGCTAGCGATTATAGCATTTGCCAGAAATAACTGTAATCTAGAATGCGCCAGTTCTACTGAACTTGAGCCAAACACAAAGGATCCTGTAGTAGTATTTATGCCTGAACAGAAGACAGCGCATGATATGGGTGGAACAATGCGGCTTGGTATGCACGAAATTACAATTATTCCTAATACAAACGCAGCAAAAGTATATGGGGGAATAAATGTAATGCATAGAAGACATAGACACCGATATGAATTTAATCAGGATTATCGCAACATTATAGAAAAACATGGCATGGTTTTATCGGGTTATTCTGATAAAGGCAAGCGAATAGAAATGCTAGAGATTCCAACTCACAACTTCTACTTTGCCGTACAATATCATTCCGAATTTAATAGTAGGCCGGGTAAACCGGAACAGACATTTGATGCCTTTGTAAAGGCTGCTGCTGCTAATGCGTCTTTTAAATCCTGAGCTCGTAAATCTTCTGTCGTGAATCACGTAGCGATGTCTTCTTCTTTACATAGCCTCCGTTGAGCAAATGACTAAGCGATAGTCTCATAGTTCTTTCTGGAAGCATCGTTCTTGAAGAAAGATCTTTTTGACTCAACGCGCCTTCATACTCGAGCGTTTTCAAAATTAGTTTCGCGCTTGGAGGCATGCTTAACAAATCCTTTGCCAGTTTCACTTTCTTTACAATAAGGGACGTAGCGGAAGAATCTCCTATTAATCTGACAAGCCTAGCAGGGAATTCATGTTTGTAACACTCGAGTGTTTTTTTTATTCCTAGGCGAGATCCTCCATCAAGTACAACTTCACAGTGATATCTGCTCATAATATCCGCTATTTCTAATATTGTATCATTAGGGACTACCAAGGGGCGTCGAGTGTTATCAACAGAATTCACCGATACTACTATGAATACGTGGGATTTCTGTAAAACCATCGGACCACCTGCGGACATTGAATATGCAGTCGATCCCGTAGGCGTAGCTATTATAATTCCATCGCTATTATCATGCCATACATCCTTGCCATCTATCCTAAGCATATGCTCCATCAGCATTGCACTTTTGCTTGGAAATACTGCAACATCATTTAGTACAGGCTCAACCTCTTTCCCGTCTACTTTAACTGCTAAACGAAATACCTCATCTACTTCATAATCACTTTTCTTTAATCTGGAAGTCGCCGATTCCAAGTCTCTTACCTCTAGCTGAGCCAGAAACCCAGTGGAATCGGATTCATAAACACCTAGAACAGGAGCGGAATCAGTTACAACTTTGTGAAAATAATCAAGAATGCCTCTATCGCCACCAGCTACTAAAATTAGGTCGACTTCCCTTGCCAATTTATAATTACCATCTTTCATGATTTGTGTGTCAATGTTCAATGAATCTAATGTCTTTTTCATCTGGGATAGCAATGTTCCTTCCCTAGAAGAATCCGCAGCGGATAGGGCTATTTTCATCCCTTATTTATATATATAACGATTATCTACTTATTTAAGAGTATAACGTATTGTTGTTAACTTACCATCTAATTTGATTTATTAATGATCTTTCTATCTCCTTGTCTTTTGGGTTCATTCTATAGGACAAACAACTAGCCGGCCAACAGCCAATATCAATGATATATTTTACAGTCTTAATTTTTTTAGTATACCCAATCTGCTTGACCTGATATTAAAAATCAATTTTATTTTCCAAAGGATAGCGTTTGGATATTTATACGCAACAACAATAAAAATACAATTCATTTAAAATCTTGCAAAAAATTGATGAGATAATGGTGTTGATTGACTATATAACACTAAAACGCTTTTAAAAATTACCATACCATAGCGCTATGTTCTATTAATCACTATTGCCTATAATTAAATGAGCCAGCAAGCTAGCTAATAATGTCGGGTAATTATACATTACAATTTTTGAAACATTATAGTACCGTAATAATAATAAGCATTTTGCTCAATCTTTGATTTCGAAGGGATCTTGCTCAACCCTGTTAACCTAGTTTCAAGGGCCGCACGTACTGCACCGGCTCCAAAACAAATAGCCCACAAAGGATCCTTCTCCCTCAGATATGCACAGCAAAATGCTGCTGACAAAATATCTCCGGCGCCTGTGGAATCTGGAGCATCGATGTCGAGTTTTATCCAGTAATGCATTTCATTGTGTAACAAGTGAATAAACTTATCCTCGGTCGATATAACAAACTTCACACCCTTGCTAGATTGTAAAAATTGCATTCCTTCAAGGCCTCCAAGGCCTCCTGTTAAGGCCGCAAGTTCCTCTTTATCGGCTTTTATTGCCGTTATACCGGATAAGTCTAACGGCAAATCATCAAGTAATGAAATTTGTCCCGATAATGAATTAACCACACGCATGTAGCCTTGTGGGTCAAGCATGACAAAATTCCTTTTTTTGCCATTATCTTTAACTATAGCTGCAAGCACGTTGGCAGGAACTTCGTCAATTACAGGACTTACCAGCCAACAGTCAGTATGTATATTTTGAATATCTTCCACTGTCAAAGGTGCACATTTTTCTAGTAAGAATAATTCTCGAAAATCTTTATTCACTGTGAGTCGAAATTTTGTTGTAGGGCATTGAACGACCTGATATTCTTTTATGGTAATTCCCTTATTCCGTAAAAAATCTATATTCGGTGGAGAAAAATCTTTACCAACCTTTGTTGCGAGAGTAACTTCAAACCCAAATTGTTTAGCAGTTAAACCACCGTAACAGGCAGGACCTCCAAGACTTTTGGTAATCCTGCCTTCTTTATCTTGGATGTAATCGGATACTATGTGAGATAATATTGCCATTTTCATATTATTTTATAAGGGATTTCCTATAGTATTTATGGACATTTTAACTATATATATATATAAGAAAAATATTTTAAGTTGGATTTCATCTTCTTAAGTTGTTATTCACAATAAAGATCGTCAGGATCTCTAGACCATTTACTCTTAATAAAAGAACACAATACTTAGAAGTATAATAATATCCTAAAGATGGAATAAGATGGAAAAAACGTACATAATAAATGACGATAATGATAACAATTATGGTGGAAATAAAAAAGGAATTGCATTGTTATCCCTAGCCGGTTCAGTTTTAATTGTATTGGTACTGTGTTTTATCCCTACGGTATATGCACAGATTTCGTCAGCACCTACTGCTTCAGCACCTACTGCTTCAGCACCAGCTAACGGTTCAAGCATAGTGCAAGGAAATATTGCAAGTATACAGAATAATGAAAGTGGACAGCAAACGTGGCTACTCACGGGCAGGTGGATTATGACAAAAACTACTACTGATTTACCAATATTCAATGCTACAATTACTATGACAAAATTAGATGGCACTATGAAGCACAGACATGCAGTATCGACTATAGATATGTCCAATGGTACGATGACTGGTAACCCTACATCGTCAGCAAATAGTACGTTTAGTGGTACAGCTACAGTATCCCTGGATAAGGGCTCTATTGTTAGAGATGTACCTATTAACGTAAATATTATGTATGGTGGAAAAGGATTTGGTATAATGAGATTGTGGATTGATCCTAGTAAGGTAAGCAATCACTTTGGAAATACCCCCATATATGGAACAGCAAGAGGACTCATAACTCCTAGTGATGAGAAGCAGCCGCTGCAGTAGAAATTCAATGGAGGTGAATATTATGACATGGATACAATTTATTGTTAGCATGGGTAGCAGTCATGATATAGCCTTCTGGCCTACAAGAGATAAATAATTGAAAGGCTTCTGATGGAGAAGGAAACAAAATATCTCGTCGGCACTTCCTGAAATTGTTAGGCGCAGGCATTATTGGCTATCTCGTACGTAATCTGGCTTAATTATATATTATTAAGAAATCCTGTATCGACAAGATGTATGCTATAGTAGCTGTATACTAATACTTATCATTGATATAATATCAACGTTGTGTATACATATCAGAAAAATACATTACATGTTCTATTTACTTGCAGGATTATGATTAACTAAATAGCGAATAATTTACCGTTGTTGGAAAAGATCCGCTACGCTAGACAATTTGCTATCATATCTATTGAATAAAGTTAATCGTCATAAGATTTAAAGCATAGGAGGAAGACTCTAATTTATAATATGCCAAAGAAACGGACTAGTAGAGGCCGGACTAAAGGTGGGAAGGGTAGTTCGGGCACGGTACATTGTAGCCAGTGTGGTGCGATGGTGCCCCGTGACAAAGCCAAGAAGGTCACGGGAAGGATTACTCTAGTCGAGCCAACCCTTGCCAAGGAACTTAAAGCACAAGGAGCATACATAGCGCCATCAACAGATGTAAAATTTTACTGTGTTTC
>Ga0157302_10000143_pt1 | contig 11378 bp, 12 predicted proteins | sample NitcycUS103311B2_FD_108381 | JGI IMG/M metagenome (GOLD analysis project Ga0157302, IMG submission 108381) | Soil microbial communities from Arlington Agricultural Research Station in Wisconsin, USA - Nitrogen cycling UWRJ-S103-311B-2 | ecosystem: Environmental > Terrestrial > Soil >... | reverse complement strand
CTATTATATTTCTATTCACATCAATCTTGCAACATATCTTTATATTTTATCATTCTTGTGCAGAGAATACACAATTGATCAAAAAGAAGATTCGATCTCTTTGTTATTAGTTGGTTGTTTGTTTATCTATAAATCCCTATATAGTCTCTCCCTCTCTTCTTGAGTAGTGCAGAAGGTGTCAAATCTATTTTTACTAAATGGTTTATTCTATCCATGTTGTATAATGCAAATGAGATTAACAGTAGGGAAGGTAAAGATAGAGGAGACAAAGAAGATAACGACACACTGTTATCACTTCTAATTTGTGAAAAAATTGTGTTTATGCTCCTCAGAGCAAAAATGTTCTATCTTCAAAACTCCTCTGTTAGAATCCCCTTCAACATAGGGCCAATCTTCCTTATCTGAAAACTCTTTGCCACAATATGCACAACAGAGCTTATCATTATTCTCATCTTCGCCTTCTGTCATTCATATCGCACCTTGTACCTTTAAAGACATCTTTGTTATTGATATACTCTACCAACGAAAATTTTTTTATACACGATAAAGTTTCTAAAGATCATGTTTTAGACAGTCTAATCTTTGATCGCGTCCTATGCCTGGGTGTTTTCTGACAACATATTGTATATTTGTTTAAACAGACAGGTTAAATCAATGTTGACTCTAACTGCTGTCCACCAAGAACATTATCAATCATCATATATGTTCCCCGTAAAGATACAATACAACCACCTTTTGCCAACTACTAACGTAACATCTGTCGTAAAGTACCTTGCTTTATGTTATCATATGCTACATGCATTTTCATCACTTTATCTTCAACTTTTCTATTCTTTTAATTGGTCAAATTCAAAGGAAATAGAAGGCCTTCAAAATATATTTACTATGCCTTACACTTGCATCTTTTTTGTATTCGTTTTGGAACACTAGGGCCATTTATCAAAACAAATCATGTTTCCATTTGAAATGCATCTACCATTCTTCAATAATTGATTAAAAAATATGAAAACATTCTGTTCTAATGGCGGCAATGGTATATGGGTAGGCAGTCACAAGTATGTAGATTTTTAAAGATTCATCACCAAATCCCTTCTAGTTTTCTTATTTTTGTGTTTCATTTCGTCTCCTTCTGTATGGTAAAATCTAGCAAAAGGAAAGCCCTGGGAATCGACTAAAGACTTTAGGTCCAAGCTAATCTTATTGATGTCTGGCGATAAACATGAATCAGAAAAAAGGTCTCTTAAAAGCAGCAGATAAATTACAAAAATGAATTGTAGAAGCACAAATTTTGAAAGGAAATCATATAAAAGAGGATCAAAGAAGCAGCGATGTTGTTGCTTCGCCATACACTCTTTCGTTAGCAGGATGAGAAATCAAAGATTTTATTTGAACGCAGCATTGGAGAAACTTAACGCCCTTCTGACTAGTCTTGTAAATTGAATTGTCTTGACTATCTTTATCAGTAGTCAGCAAGCTATGAGAAACAAGCGTATGAAAATAGAATTTCATTTGTTCTGAACTTAAATTTGCCTTATACATTATGTGTGTCTTCTTTACTCCACCGTCAACAGCAGAAGCGAGTATATCATAGATAATGTCAACTTTGCTTCTATTTTTAAGTTCTGTCCTATTCATATTAATATACGATTGTTATCATCATATTTACTTGTTCCTAAGAGTAACCTGGAACAGGTTGAACATTTCTTAGTATTGCCTGTTCAATAGACAATATTTGGAAATTACGTGTGAAATCTCAAACAGAAATATTGATAATTTGTGAGGATATAAGATATCAAATACAACTGAACTGATGCAGTCATTAAACGAGAATTACTCCTATCTCGGATAAAGGATAAGCGAGAAAACATTTGAAAGCCTTATATTCTGACATCTTTTTATAGCAGAATATGAAACGCATAGAAGCTGTTATTGCCAGCGAGAAGGTTCTAGCCGTGAATGAAGCATTAAAAAAAATCGGAGTGGGTGGATGTACTGTCCTTGATGCAAAAGGTAGAGGCAAAGGAGAAAAGCCTATCGTTGAAACTGACAGAGGGACTGGAAGGTTTGCCTCTGAATTTTCAGTTAGGGCGGATATTGTTACAGTAGTTGAAGAATCAGAGGTAGACAAAGTTATTAATACCATAGTAGAGACAGTAAGCACTGGTTCAGCAGGTGATGGCAAGATTTTTGTGTCTTCGGTAAGTGAGGCAATTGACATAGGTACAAAGAAGAGAGGCGAAGTAGCTATTGTTTAAAAGACTAGATACAACAAGATCCATTCTACCTATTATTATTTCTTGTAAAGAATTTTTTAGTCTCTCCAAGCGTTAACACTTCTGCCGCTGCTATCTTTACTACGATCGGTAAATCACATACAACCTTTCCTATTGATAGGCAATGGCGCTGAGGTAAAGTCTTGACTATTGATCTGATAGTTTCAGTATCTGCTAAGGACACCCTAGATATTTTATCCAAATCTGTGTCACTGGTAAAATTAAACAGAAAGATATTATCGACTTGACGGTAAATTCCATCACCTATAGCATCAGGTTGGTTTGTGATAAATGTAGTATAAATTCCAAAATGCCTCATTCTTGTGACAATGTCTTCCCAATATGTGTCTCTGATGTAAAGATGGGCTTCTTCTGCAAATATAAAAATTGGGGGGATCATTACTTTCTCAAGTAGGTCAACGATTTTACTTAGAACAAGTTCTACAATCATCCTTCTTACAACTGGCGTTGCTTTACCCATACTAATTATTATTGCAGTACCTTTGTATTTTTCTGAGATTACCTTTTCAAAGCTCAAACCGTCAGCATTGCCATTGTCTAAAAATAAGCGGGATGATTGAATCACATGATATCTCGAAATAAGAGCATCTCGTACAAGTTCATTAATATTTGATGTATTGATCGCATTACCCAAAGCTCTGATCTCTAGCATTTGTTTGTTTTCAAGCCAATCCCAGATTCTGAAGAATTCGCGTAATGAGGCAGCTGGCATGTCAAGTGCATTCTTGAGCATATTAGACATGGCAGCCTTGCCGCAGTAATCAAGAGAAAATTTTAAAGCGTTTCCTGGCTCAAGCACCATGACTTGTTCCTGAATTGAAGATGGAGAGCCATCGTTATTCCATGCTAAACCACCGTATTCATTGTTCAAATCGAACACAATAACAAATGCTCCATACTGTACTAGTGTTTTTACAAGGATCTTGGAGAGGTGGGACTTGCCGGATTCTTTTTTTCCAGTAATGATGTTTAATTTACCATCAAGGTCCTCAGCATAGATTTCAAAATCTTCATTATCTACTCCAGCTTTTCCTATTGGAATGGGAAAAAGCCGTCTTCTTTGGATTAACAAATCTAGCTCAGAAATCTTTAATCGTCCCACGCTAGAGTCTACTCTCGATGGCAGCCATGAGACATCACTTGATAATTTATTTGATGGATCTATGGCAGCCCGTATTTTAGCTCGAAATACTCTAGCATCTCTTATCATCTTGGAAAGGTTGCTAATATTGAGCGGATCATGCAGGTTTTCTGTACTTGAAGCAGTCACTACTTCGTCCTTTACAATATCTTCGATTAAAGATTGGGAAGAAAGATACTCCTCATCGTATATCTGAACAACCATCTTTCTTTTTGCTTTTTCATCTTCAATTATCAAATAGTCACCTTTGCTGGCTGCCTCTGTTTTCATTGCTAACATGACCAGTTCATTGCCAGTTTTTGACAAGATCTTCATACTGGGATTGAACCAAGTAGAGTTTTCCGAATATCTTCAGGGGCAAGCTCTGTAACATCATAATTGCTTAATACATGACCTTTAAGACATGATACCTCTGTGCTAGTGAAGGTCGAAATGTGATGTGCAAGCCTCAATGTTTCAGGATATCCTTCGGCAATCGAGTCGTTTCCAAGTAATTTTCCAAGTGATTCATCTTTATTATAATTAGGAGTAACAACATCTGCTCGCAGTAAAGGGCTATTGTTATTGCCAAACTTTACCATCAGGTTATCACCTATAGTATTTCGAACTAAGCTTTTGATAATCAAGTCAACTTCGAGGTAAGCAGGGCAGTGGATTTTTGTAAGAGGAAATGAGATCTTGTCTAGGATCTTAAATCTAGTATTTTTGCTGATTCCAATTATAGAATTTTGTTGGAGGGAACAATTTTCAGCTATGTTTTTAATGTTTTGATTATTGTCCTCAAACAAAGATGACTTCAATGATCCATCGATAAGGATTATTGATTTATCTAAGTGTTTGCAAAGCTTCATTTGAATTGCTCTCTCAACGCGCATTCGGATCATTCGTTTTGCAATATCGCTATCCACTAAGACAACCTTCGCTAACCGATGATCAATTTCAGAATTTCTAATAGTTTGCTCACTTAAGTAAAATAAAATGGGACCAATTTTAAAATGCATTAGAGTATTACCACCGATAGAAATTGCAATTCCACTCTTCACTGCATAAAGGGAACCCTCTTCCGTTTCAGCAATTTGGATTGTGCTAGAATCACTTGCAGATACCGTCGTGTTATCTACGATTGGCTGAATGGTTGTTATAGGAGTCATGCAATAAGGACTTGTCCTGACTCCCCAACCTTGTACTGGAAAAAGATTTTTTTCATCTCGAGTAAACATGATCTTTTTCCCTTTAAGCGCATCCTTTAGCTTTGACGATAGACATTGGCTCAATGATCGTTCAAATACATACTCGACTTCATTCAGGTTAATTCCGCATGTTTGAAGGTCTAACTGTGCAATCATGTTGATCAACAATATAATTTGAATCTTCCTTATTAATGTTGTGCAACTTGTTCAATATGTTCAGCAACAAGTTTATCTGGGGGCAAATTTATCAACCGTATATACTCTTTTATGAACGAATCGTTAGCACCCCCCTCAAACGAAGTCAAAATTAAATTAAAACACCGTGACTGGGAGGTTGAGATAAACTGTCTTGAGAGCAAGGTTAAAAGAATAGTAGAAGATGTTCTCTCTGGTATTGATACATCTACAGCTACTACCCAAAGTTTGAATTCACAGATTGCTGAGTTTCAAAGAGAAATTAACTCCTTAAAATTGCAAATTAATTCGGATTTATACCAAACACACAAAGTAAATTCGATATCGGCACAACATGTAGATATACCGAGAGGAGGAGCAACGACCTGTAGAGGAATACTTGAAAAGCTATGGTATGAAGGGTACTTTGAAACAGAAAAGCCATTAGGGGAAGTTCATGAAGAGATATCAAGACGCGGGTACAATTACGACAGGACTGCTGTGTCACATTCACTTACAGACATGGTGAGAGAAAGCATTCTAACTAGGATTGGTACAATGAGAAGCTATAGGTATGCTCAGAAGAGACCGCCTTCTGAATCACCATTATGATGGCGATGATGGCGTTGAAGACGATATTGGCTGCTTTATTCTTTTAGCTAGAATAGAGTTCAACCAATGGATTCCAGACGTAGTGATTCTATAAACGACTGCAGACCCATTTCCAGCTTTTGTAGTTGCTCTCACTACATGTCCAGCTTTTACCAACTCCGATAGCCTAGAGCTAACTGATTTTGGGTTAAGAGACGTATTAGATTGAATTTCAGATGCTTGCATCGAATCATCTGCAATCTTGCCGATATCTTTTGAAATTTTTGATGCTATCAATTGCAGTGCAACCATTTCTTTATCAGATATTTTTTTCTGTCCTAATTCATCTAAATCGGGTATTACCCTAGGACCTTCTGGAGTAATTTTAATTAGATTTGCATATATCTCAACAAGGTCAGTAGCCGCATAATTTAGAGAAATCTTTCTTGCCAGATCTATTGCTGGAACCTGTTTAGATATAAAGGAGATAACAGATGTTAGGACTGAGTCTGCAGAGCCATTGAACTCTACTCTTACATCTCCAATCGTTATTGAGACATTAATAGCGGTGGTAGTAGTAGTACTATTCCTATTATTTTCAGACATTTTATCACCCGATGGGATTAAGGTCATTAACTACTTCTCCGCTGACTCAACTACAAGGGTGTTTAAGGTATATACACATTGTTCTTTTAAAGTAACATGACAGATAAGTGTAGAGAAATTCTTTCGAGCCATAAAGACGGTCTCAAAGATCAACATATTATAGGCAACTTTCATAAACTCCTTTATAACTATATATTTGCCTTATTAAATAATTGGGAGCCTTTTGAATAGAAGGATCGTTGATATAATATGGGCTTTATTTGATGACATACTAATTTTATATAAAGCCGCAAACACAATATAGATGATAAAATCGTAAATTATCTATTCAGGTGTCAGGAAATTAAATCTTCAATTTTAGAAAAAATTCAAACTTACTATTCTTACATGAACTCTATTGTTGTGATGCATGATTTCTTTCTTGATCGGATTATAAAATTAAAATCAAAGGAAGAATTTATCAGCACATTAACTGAAAAGACTAGGTTCGGTGGCGGTAGTATACGCGGCGTTCCTACTGTTGACATCAAAGGAGGCAATGCCGTAAATATTGCCTATTGTCTTGCAAAACTGGGTGTAAAGGTTACTCTTTTTACGATTTCAGATAATATTGGCTCTTCTATACTTAAAAACACATTTTCGAAATTTGGAGATAATGCAGATCTCCACATTACAAGTGGTAAACATGGTCTTACCACAGCATTTGAATTTATGAACGAAAAAGGTTTTAAATCAAATGTAATGGTCAGCGACATTGGAGATAATGTAAATTTTGGTCCTGATAGAATTAGTTCCGAAGATGACCTGGAAATTTTAAATAATGCTGATGCAGTAGTTGTTGTGAATTGGGCTAGTAATTCAAGGGGAACTCAACTAATCGAACACGTTTTTAAAAACTCGCCAAAGGCTCTTCACTTCATTGACCCTGCAGATATCGAAACCAGAAGACAGGAATTTCTAGATTTATTAACTAATAGAGGCAATGTTATCGATATTCTGAGTGTGAATGAAAATGAATGCAATTCTCTTTCTAATGCTGCCGGCTTTGGCACTCTCATACCATCAAATAATTATGACTCAGGAGAGGTGAAAAATGCCGCTGCTAGACTAGCAGAGAACACTGGAGTCACTGTGGATTTGCATACGAGAATAGGTGCAGCATGGTCAAATGGTAAAGAAACTATATTTGCTAATGCAATCAAAGCTCATACAAGAACCCTGACTGGCGCTGGTGATTCTTGGGACGCTGCAGATATTGTAGGGTATTTAGCTGGATTAGACACAATGGAGCGGTTAGTATTCTCTAATGCATACGCCTCACTTTATATGGGAAGTCCTTATGCAGAGCCAGTAACTGTTAAAGAAGTCTTTGAGTTCTTGAAGACAATCGATATGTAATTAAATCGCTTATTTAACCAATACTATGGATATTTTTTGCATAATGATTGAAATACCACTTTGTTTGAACAAGGTAGTTTTTATAGATCAGTTAATACAATCGTTAGTATATCAGATGCAGTAAAGCGTGTCGTTTCTAAAATACCGGCTAATGAGAATAAGAAAGATAACTAAAAATAAAATCTATATACTTCTGCGTTATCTTTTGTTTCTATACCTTAAGTTTAAGATTAAATTCGGTTGGTATTGAAAAAAAGGTAGAGAACTCCTCTAGAGCGTTATAATTTTTAATATGCAGAAGAATGTTGGTTTATTGTGGTTCTATTGTTGCAGGCGGTTTGCTTGAAACGGCATATGTTACCCATGTCACACCTTCTACCTCGTTTGTAATTCTATCACTAATTTTTTCAATTACGTTATAAGGTAACCTGGTCCAATCGGCAGTCATTGCATCAACAGAATCTATGACCCGAATTATTACAATCTTGCCATAAACGCGCTCGTCACCCAGAACTCCTACTGCTCTATCATCTCCTACTGCTGCATATGCTTGCCACACTTTGTCATATAATCCAGCAGCATCCAATTCTTCTTCTACTATCTTGCTGGCACATTTAGCAATACGTAATTTTATTGAAGTCACTTCTCCGATCACCCTAACTGCTAAACCGGGACCAGGATAAGGGTGTCTATTTAAGAATTCATCTGGGACATGAAGCAATTTTGCAACCTTTCTAACTTCATCTTTGTATAGGCTACTCAATGGTTCTAGTACTTTTAAATTGAGCCATTTTGGAAGACCACCAACATTATGGTGGGTTTTAATAATTGCTGCTGGTCCTTTTGAAATCCCACTTTCGATCACATCAGGGTAAAGCGTCCCTTGTGCCAACCACTGAAACGGTCCATTCCTTTTTGCAACATCCACAAAGACATTTGCAAATTCCTCACCTATTACCTTCCGTTTTTTTTCGGGATCGCTAACTCCCTTTAATCTTTGGAAAAATTGTTTTTCTGCATCAACATAGACTACCTCAATTCCTAGTCGATTTTTCAAAAGTTGAGTGACTATCTTTTCTTCATCATGTCGTAATAAGCCGTGATTGACAAACACACATTGCAAATTATTGTCTATAGCTCTATGCAATAACGCTGCAACAGTAGTAGAGTCAATCCCTCCACTTACTGCACAAAGAACTTTATCATTTCGCACCTCATTTCGAATATTTTCGATGGTTATCTCTAAAAAACTTTCCATATTCCAGCTAGGCTTTGCACCGCTAATAGTCTGAGAAAAATTCTTCAAGATCTCAATCCCTTTGTCTGTGTGAATCACCTCGGGATGAAATTGAATGCCATAGATTTTTCTCTCCTGATCACCTATTGCAGCTGAGAAGGAATTATTTGTATGCCCTAATATTTTGAATCCTTTAGGTATCTTCTCCGCAGCATCACCATGACTCATCCAACATTTTAGTGTATTGCCAATACGGCTAAACAGATCGGATTTGTCATCAATAATCAAATCAGCACGACCATACTCCCTACTTGTAGCTCTCTTGATCCTGCCCCCAAAAAAATCTACAATTAATTGATGACCATAACAAATTCCTAAAATTGGGTATCCTAGCTTGAAGATATCCAGATCAGGTTTAGGAGAATCTTTTAAATAAACACTTGCAGGCCCTCCAGAGAAAATTATTCCCTTTGGGTCTATCTCTTTAATTATTCTAGATGTTGTATTATATGGTAAAAGTTCACAATATACATTTCCTTCACGTATCCTTCTGCATATTAAATTGCTATACTGAGAACCAAAATCCAGGACTAGTATTTTGTCCATGCCGTCATCTTATCTGCCAATTTTCTCAATCATTCTTGTAAAAACCCAAGTAGAGGTATTAAATATCTCAGCAAGTCTTTCATTTTCTCTGTAATTGTTTATAACAATTCTTTTAATTAAACCATCACTATCTTCTTCGACCTGATAATTTAATGATTCTGATTCTTTAATTTGGCTATGATTTATTTTTTCCATGTCCTTCGTTTTCATTCCTTCCAAAATCCTATTTAAGAAGAATGACTTGAAAGGAGGAGTATTAACATTTAGATTGATTCCTTCCACAGGAGAAATTTCGACAGTGCTTGGCGATATTTCGGCATTTGCTAGTAACAAATTGTCTTTGAGTCGTTTTAATGGCCTAGTTTCTATGACTTCTGCTAAATCAGTTTGTCCATTCTCACTTGAAAAAGTTTCCGGGATGTCATTGTTAGCAATTGTCAAGTTCTCCTCTTTTATAGGAGTTGAAATTTTTGTGGTATGAGAAGTTTGAGCTATTGATGCCCGACCATATGAAGAACCAAGATTAGAGGCAGCTTTAAAGCTACTTTGTTTTAGAAGACTATCAATAAGTGAAAGAATAATACGTAATCTTTCAACTTCATCTTGTTTGTCAGAAATTTGTTTGATGAGCCATTCACGTATTTCAGCAGCGCTTCTGACATCATCTTCTGAATAGTTGGACATTTGTAGTCCATCTTTATATAAAATGATATAATAATTTTTCATATTGCATAAAAAGATAATAGAGAACGTTAATAACAAGCATCTATTTATGATGAGGAAAACACATAGTTTTAGTGGAATGGTAACATGTAATTAATTAATTAACACTACCTTTCTTCAAATTTGACTCACTTAGTTATTCTGACTTGGTGGTCAATATATTGTCTCTCATTCCAGTTCATCATCGCCGTTGATTAGAAAGTGGGTGAATCCTTTAATTGGTCTTTTAGATGTATCGAAAAGTTGCGAACGAGACTGTTTCGCAAGCATTTCCAACAGGCGTTTACCAGCTTTCATTTTTTTCTTTTTTAACTCTATGTCGACTATTACCTCTTTTGAATATCTGCCAACGTGATCACCCAATTCCATTCCTACAAGAACGATTTCTCGGGCTCCAAATTCCTCTGCCAAAAAAACACATCTATCTCCGTCAGTAAAACCTCCAAAGTTATATACATTCTGAACTGGCATCACCTGTGTGGATCCGATAAGATGCTTAAATTTTGGCACTAGTTTCTTCAATCTGTTAATATTATCCCCATGGGCGTGAACAACCATCGTTGATCCCATTTTCTCTGCCTTTTGTAAAAAAGATGGATTACCGTCCAAGTCTGTAACAACGATATTCGTTTTTATGTTTCTTTCAATTAGAGCTTGCGCTGCACCATTTGCAACTATCTTTACAAACTTGGTATTCCGTTTTATAAATTTGATGTTCTTTTCCAAACCAGGTCCAGATCCTATAACCATTACCGGGTTTCCTGCAATTTTCTTTTGCAGTACTTTTGTGTCTAAGGCTTTTCTCTTGATCATTCTAGATAGTATATTTGCTGCTTCCTGGTCCTTCTGCGTACTATAGCCAAATTGCAACCTGATGCTCTGATAATAGGGGAACCAATCTATGAACTTCATTCTTAGAACTAGATAGAGGTTCCTAATAGAGTGTTCTTTTGTCGCTTACCATTAACCAAAAATACAATCTGTGCATGTCCATACTGCAAAATGTAAACAAAGAGTAAGCAGTCTATGGCAAACCGCGCTTGAAAGAAAATCAGGTAAATCAACGCACATATTCGTATTGATGACTGCAACACAAGGAGCAAGATTAATGAAACGTCAAATCAAATAAACATGCACTTCAGTGTTTATACATATATTAGTCATATGTAATTTAATGCAGGTAATTTCTCTAGAAAAAATGAAGAATCAGGATTTAAGATTTACTCCATATCCATTCCGCCCATTCCGCCCATTCCGCCTCCACCCGGAGGAGGAGAAGGCGTTTTGGATTTGCTCGAGGCTATTACATCGTCTATTCGCAGGAGCATAGAAGCGGCCTCAGTAGCAGATTTTATAATTTGTTCTTTGACAACGACTGGCTCCAGTACGTTCTGCTTGAACATGTCAGCAACTACTGT
>Ga0157302_10000139_pt1 | contig 11497 bp, 7 predicted proteins | sample NitcycUS103311B2_FD_108381 | JGI IMG/M metagenome (GOLD analysis project Ga0157302, IMG submission 108381) | Soil microbial communities from Arlington Agricultural Research Station in Wisconsin, USA - Nitrogen cycling UWRJ-S103-311B-2 | ecosystem: Environmental > Terrestrial > Soil >... | reverse complement strand
TCACACGAGCAGGAAATTGAATAGAAGATATTTTATCTATCTTTTCATAGCCAATATAACTCTACATTAGAACTTATAATCAGGGCTTAATTTTCAATTTTTATGATATTATTCTTATTCAAAAATATAACATTAAAATCAATTACTGGCCATATCTATACAGATCTCAATCTCCATTTTATTATTAATTAAATTCCAATCTTTACACTTCTTACCTTTATTATAATTGTATGATCACACTATCATATGAGGTCCGTTTTTCAATAAATAATATGAAGATTTTTATAGGAATAACTAACAAGGAAAGAGTAATCTTTTGTCACCAGATATAATTACCCCAACAAAATTAGCAGTTAAAACTAAAAGCAATTTGATTGAACAGGTCTTTGAGACAATTTTACAAAGCGGTGAAGGTGGAATATTTCAGACAGAGCTATGTAAAGTATTTTCTCTTGATAGCAGAGATGGCTCCAGATTAGTAAGTAATTTGGAAAAGCGTGCACTCATATCACGTGAAAAAATGCTCTATAATGGCAGATGGACATACAAAGTAATTGTAAAAAAGTCACCAGCGGTTACAGAATTTGCTAAAAAACCTATAGAAATAGCAAGCGTAGAAGGTGCTCCCTGTTTCAGTTGTACTTTCCAACATTTGTGCTCATCAGAGGATGAGACAGGTCAATATAGTCCAGAAAAATGTACATGGATTGAAGAATGGGTTTTAGTGGGTCTTAATCGCATAATAACACCCCCACAACCAACCACTGAAAATATGGAGAAAGTAGAAGTATAAGTCATTAAATTAGTAAATCAAGAGCATAATCTATCTCAAGCATTGAGTAACTAAATCAATTTACTCAATGGCTTAATATGGCTCTGATTAGATCATGCATGAGAGAGATGATGAATGTATCAAAATATTACTGCAGCTACAATTAAGAATGTTGTGTTCTTAGACTTCTTTAGCATAGCAAGTAAACGATTAGAAAACCGGCCTCTATGACGAGAAATTGTTATATGAATAAAAAGGATCTGCTTAATTTATTGAGTTATTATCATCATTTTTGATTTCCTTGTTATGGAGATACTTCCCAATTATATTAAGCAACTTTCTGGCTATATCTCTTTTGTTTTGCAGTGGTAAGTGAATAACTTTTTTCTGCTTATCTACTATAAACACTTCATTGTTGTCAGAACTAATTTCAGAGCCTTCTCTACCAACATCATTGGCAACAATTAGATCACCGTTACATTCTTTTAATTTCTTATATGCTCTATTTACTATATACGAATTTGAGACACGGTATTCTGCCTTGAATGCAACTAGGAATGTATCAGTCTTGCTTGTTTGCTTGACCTTATCTATAATCTTTTTTGTAGATGAAAGTGGTAACAACAGTTTGTCTTTTCTGCTATCAATTTTCTTTGTAAATTTTTTCTCTTCAAGTTTGAAATCTGCTATTGCTGCTGCTAGAATAACAATATCATATTTCTTCGAAGAAAGTTCTGACATGACGGTACTATACATTTCATCACTTGTATTTACCTTAATGATATTATGAGTTAAAGAACCAAAGGCGTCATATGTTGTATGTCCGCATACTATTGTAACATTTGCACCTCTTTTCCCTGCTTCTTCAGCAATTGCATTTCCCATTTTACCTGAACTTAGATTTGTAATTACGCGAATTGGATCTATGTATTCAATTGTACTACCTACAGTAACTAAGACGTTCTTACCAGCTAATAACAAGACTCTATTTCTTCTGGTTTCTTTAAATTTATTTAAAATTGAATTGAGAACTTGGTCAGAGCGGGCGACTTTGGCTTTTCCTTCAGAGATCAAGGGTTCTAAAAATTCAATACCTTGATCCTTTAGCCTGCAAATATTCTCTTTGATAAATGGATTGTTATACATTGACTTGTGCATCGCAGGTGCAATCATTATTGAGATTCTAGAACCAAGAGCAACACTTAAAATAGATGTAACTGGTGTGTCATCAATTCCATTGGCCACTTTTCCTATTGTATTGGCAGTGCATGGATAAACAAGAATTAGGTCTGACATGTTATAATCAGCAAGAAAGATGTGTTCAAGATTTCCTGTTAACTTTGTAACCACATAGTTACCTGTAGCCCATTTCATCATATCTGGGGTAAGCAATGTGGAAGCTACCATTTCTGACATTACGGGATGAACATCGGCACCATGTCGCATAAGTAGACGAGCTAAATCAATTGCTTTATATGCAGCTATGCTACCAGTAATACACAGCACTATTTTCTTTCCTGCTAGATCATTATCTTCTAAACCAATAATATCCTTTGATGGATGGACTATTATTCTCCTTCTACTTCCTTTTTTTCTCACATCCATTTTTAAAATCTATTTTTTCCTTTAGTGCTTTGTTTAAATTCTTGAATTCGATAGGATTCATATGAAAGGTATTTTGTTCCTCTGGAAATTTACTTGATTTAACATCATTTGTATATTGTAAAATAGCTTCTAGGATTAACTTAGAAAATTCTGCATAGCGTTTTACAAATTTTGGTTTGATCTCTTCATAAATTCCAAGCATGTCATGTAGGACAAGCACCTGCCCATCACAACCACAACCAGAACCTATTCCAATAATGGGGATAGTGGTATTTTTAGAAATTACTTCCGCAACTTCACTTGCAACCATCTCCAATACTATGCTAAATACTCCAGCTTGTTCTAATGCTTTTGCATCTGCAATCAGTTTTAACGCAGAATCCTTTGTGTTTCCTTGTAACTTATAGCCTTCCCACAAGGTACAAGTCTGGGGTTTTAACCCTATATGTCCCATAACAGGAACTCCAGCATTAACTATATCTCTAATTGTATGAATTATTTCAACGGCACCTTCAAGTTTTACAGCGTCACATCCTGCTTTGATAAATTGAATAGCATTTTTTACAGCATTATTGACGTTAGGTTGATACGATCCAAATGGCATATCTGCTATGACCATTGCTCTCTTTGTTCCTCGAGAAACGGCCTTGCAGAATAGTAGCATTTCTTCCATGCTTACCGGAATCGTGTTTGGATAGCCAAGCATTATCATCCCTGCGCTATCACCTACAAGCAAGATGTCGACGTTTGCTTTATCGCAAATTAATGCAGTAGAATAGTCATAAGCAGTAAGAACAGAAACTTTTTCCTTTTTTTGTTTCATCATTATAACGTCATTTACTCTTATTTTTTTTCTTGCTTCGCTGCCATTCTTAGTTTCCTTGTACTGCATCATATATCGCCACGAATATTTTTGAGTGACTTTGCGAGATTCGCCTTGTTATCAAATTCTTCCACAATTTTCTTCATTACTGAGGCATTTTTCTCTTTGAGCTGCTTTGCAGCAACAATCATCTCAGGAATGGCTCTGATGATGTTATCGACAATTGTTATGTGTGCTACTTTTGCCGTTCTTGATAGTGGATTTAGATCTATCGTGATCACTGTTTTGCCCATGTTTACAAGAGCTTCGACTCGGTCACCATCTTCCAATGGTACAAGCAAAGTGTCAGCTTTATAGATCCCATTAGGATCTACTCTTCCTCGTTCGCTTTGTAGTTCAGGAATTCGCATAGAGGCTTTGGAACCTATTCCAAGAATAGTCTTCGCTTTATTCTTTTTCAATTCTTTTTCAATTGCCATTTCACGTTCAGTAGTACGATAAAAGAGGTTAACTTCTATTGCGGCACCAGTAACGTGGCTTAATTCTATAATTTCTTTTGCACAAAGCGCAGCCACATTACCATTAACTGAAATTACAGGATATCTCGAAAGTAAAAGCATAGAAGAAGCAGCATTTGCTGCATCATGTGCAACTTCAGTTGTATGTTCACCCAAAAGATAATCAAAAGCTTCCCCTCTGCCATGAGCAATCAAGCCCTCTGGAGCAACTAATCCGTTTCTAAAACCAGTAACTAGTAGCTCTCTTATATAAAGAGATTTTGCACGAGGATGGTTTGATGGAATATTCATGTACCTTTTAACTATGCGCTTCTTGCTCCCGTATTATCAATATTGCATACAATTAAACCACCTTTAAAACCCTTAAGACATTCTTTTGCTTCATTTACCCGGTCACTTTGGACTATTGTAAATAATGTCTCTCCAAATAATGCCACTCCACATTCAAAACCTTGAGATCTTAGTCTTTGAATGGGAAGTTTGCATCTCCCTTCAGTTAATCCGAGATGGCGTGCAAAGCAGTACGACATCTCTAAAAAGTCATCAATTTCTCTTGATACCCTTAATCTTTTTAACATCTTCTCACCGAGTCCATCTGCCAAATAGATATGATTTCTGAGAAATGATTTTGTAGAAATTGGAGAAATACACAGAATGACAGCTTTATGGTTTTTGAGTTCGATCTTTTCTACAGTACCAATACCTGGAGCCCCAGCATTAATTCGCATTTCGAATCCTCCTGTAAATTCTGCGATTACAGTTCCTAGACCTGTTTTACAAACAATCTCTGCATTATGTGCAACCTGTGCTGCCTCCTTCATACTCAGACCTGTATTAAACGCTTCATTAAGTGCATAAGATAAACTTAGAGCTGCGGCTCCGCTAGAACCAAGCCCAAAGCCTATAGGAATGTTGATTTCATGTTCGATATTGATGTAATAGTGCTGATCAATAAGTTTGAGATATTTTTCTAGAACCCACTTGGACACTTCTGCATCCTCAACTTTGAGGCCATTAATTGAAATCCGATAATTAACTGACTCGTGCTCATAAATTTCAACCATAGTTGTAACCCCGCGGTCAATTGAAAAACCTGCTCCCTTGGAACCAACATAAAGATAATTATTATTCCTAGTTGTAGCTGATTTCCTTACAACAAAACCAGTAATGTGACCTGGGCTGAATGCTTTAGCTACTGCAATGGGCTCCACAACTACAGATGTCATATTGAATTTATAGATAATAAAAAATATAAAAATAGTGTTTAATTAATATAAATTAGTATAAATCTAATCATGACTAAATACGCTAGAAGGTTACAAAAAATAGGCAGTAGCATGTTGGTTTCATTACCTAGTGAATGGATCAAAAACCACAACTTAAAAAAAGGAAATATGGTGTTAATTGAGATTAATAGAGATAATTCGATCTCTTTGTTTTCGTCGGATGTAGGTAACGAAGATATGAAAGAAGTGACGATCCCTTATACTCATGCCTCGATAGATAGTCTAGTTAATCAGATCTATGGTGCTTACCTCCTTGGCTACAATATAATACGTATTAAGGGCAAATCCCAAATATCTTTTGATAATCGAGAACTTATCAAGCATATAATGCAAAAACTTGTCGGCTTAGAGATAATTGATGAAGATGGCTTTAATATTATCTCACAATTCTTGCTTGATGCAAATGCACTAAATGCAGAGAAGATTCTAAGACGAATGAGCTCAATTATAGCAGGGATGTATAGGGATACACTGGAGGGGCTGCGAAGCAAGGAAAATAGTATTGGAAAATTGATAATGAGCAGGGATGATGAAGTAGATCGACAATACTTTTTGCTTGTAAGGTTGATACGAAGTGCCATGGTGGATCAGAAACTGGCAGGTAAACTTAATTTGAGCAATATTGACATTCTCGATTATAGAATTGCTGCTAACCAACTTGAAAGTGCTGGTGATTATATTACGGAATTCGCATCAGCAGTACCTGATATTTTTCATACAAAACTCATTGATCTGATCACCGATCTTAGTATATTAATTGAAAAGATGCATGAGAGGTCTGTAGTCGCTTTTACTACCAAGAATAGAGCAGAATCTATCGAAGTTGTAAAAATGTATAATAAATTCAATGAACTCATAAATTCAATAAAGGAACTGTCAGCAAAGGCAGAACCAAAGAATTCAGAATTAACCATTGCAATTATTAATTCGATTTATTCAATGGATAAAATTGCAAGATGCTGGGTCGATGTAGCTGATTTGGTTAAACCATTATATTTGACTTCGCCATTGATGAACGTTTAAGTTTACACGGTCAGGAAACTGTTCTTATCATGTTGATTAATACTAAGCTTTCAAGGATTACAATAAAATATGTAGCTTGCAGTGAGAACAAGAATGTATCAACTAAACAAACCTCCTATACTTGAAGTTGTATGGTTTAGCAGATAGCTATAAAATACAGACATAAACACTTAGCAAATGATAAGTCTGAAATAACTAGGATGAAGATCAGGACATGTAAAGTGATAATAAATCGCGTTCAATAGAATGGTGATTAATATTCAATATATTTAGCGTATCTCGAAAATTCCTTTCTTCGTTAAGACTGCGATGTAAAACTTGATGCCTGGTAATTCTAAACTATTCTATTAATGCAAGCAACATATTTAATATATTTAAACGTTATTAGCAGAGCTTAAATACATTAAAACCAGTATATAAACTGAGGATGTCATGTGTTGATTTCTTCAAAATCTAATTCGAATAACGAGGAACCCTTACCTTTATATTTCAGTAATCCATCTGAGGAGATATCATTTTCTGGTAATTCACGAAATTATTGTGTCTGTTTTGTCGATATGGTGGATTCTACAAAAATCACAGCCCAAATAGCTGACGCAAGAAAAATTAGAAAATACTATTCAATATTTATTAATACAATGGCTGCAATAGCCAGAAATTTTGACGCAAAGATAATTAAGAATACTGGCGATTGTTTGACATATTATTTTCCAAAGACATCAGATTCTACCAACAAGTCTGCTTTCAATGCAGTAGTTGAATGCGGTATTACTTCAATAGCAGCTAGCGACGTTATCAATGCAAAGTTAAGAGAAGAAGGATTACCTCATCTTCTCTACAGAATTAGCGCTGACTATGGCAGAGTAGAGATAGCAAAATCTATAACATCATACACTGATGATTTATTTGGTTCTACGGTGAACCTCTGTGCAAAAATAAACTCCATGGCGAAACCAAATGGAATGGTAATAGGTGATGCTCTATATCAAGTCATAAAAAAATCTTATTTTTATGATCATTATCATTTCCAAGGATTAGGTGGATACCCAATTATTGACTTGAAATACAAATATCCTATCTATTCTGTAGAAAACAAGAATATGGATATTATTAATCCTTTGAACTCTAATAAACAAGTCTCAGAACTAGAGGTTACCCCAATGCAGCATCATTTAATTACTAAACGGATAATAAAATCGCCGGTTCTTGACGAACAACAACAAAAACCTAATATTATGATAGTGGATGACGAATCAGATGCACTTTTGACTTACGAGACATTCTTGGCTAGTGAAAGCTATAATGTTGACGCATTTACAGATCCTCAAGAAGCATTGAAATGCTTTGCAACAAAAAAGCCTTCTTACTATGATTTAATAGTAATGGATATCAGAATGCCTCGTCTAAACGGACTTCAACTATATAATAGATTAAAGGCAATGAATATCCCTGTTAAGATACTTTTTGTGTCTGCTCTTGATGCATCTGGAGAGCTAATAAGCATACTACCTGGCGTAAGCCACAATGATATTATAAGAAAGCCAGTCGATGAAGAACATTTTGTCAGTGCTATACGGAGGGTTCTTGGCTCATGATCACTATGATTATTTGTGTTAATAAATAAGAAATGCATATTTTGTACTGTAATTTTTTCTTATGAATGTCTGGATATGCTTTGTTTTGTGATGCATTGACATTGGTGCTTTTAATAGTCGTTTATAACAGCAGATATTATTTCTTAGAGCATCTGATTGTACTGATATTATGTGTGAATGAAATAACTAATAGTTAGTTCTGTAGAGTCCCTATATGCTAGAATATAGGAGAGCCAAAGCAGTGTAGGTACATCATTTAGATTCTAGGTGTATGGAAAAACAATAGCTTTATCATAATGCCAGAAGACACTAATGTATTTCTAAATTATCCAATAATCTATACGGTAGTCTAGGATGAGTTAAAGCCATTTTTCAAAAACTCACTTTTGAGCTAATGATTCAGCAGTTATGACATAAATATTCAGTCGAGTTCAAAATATTTGTAAAGAAATAATGGTACTAATCTATCTAGCTGATTTTTATAATTGAAGAATATGGCTTTAATGTGAGTTCTACCTTGCCCTCCCTTCCATTATTTCCGGTAGCACCTATCACTTTTATTCTATCGCCCACATTCAATTTGTTTATAGAAGAGCTTTGATCGCGCCAGCCTACCAAGCGAATCTCTCCGGTATCATCTCCAAGTAGCGTATCAGTCATAGGGATAACTCCGCCTCTTGTATTTACTTCTGTCATATTAGGTGCATGTAGTACAATTGCCTCTATAACATAAGGATTCTCTAAAGCCTGGATATCTTTAATTTTTGATTCAAAGTTTGATAAGGTTGGAAAAGAGGGATCATTATCTATTATTCTAATGTAAGAGTCCTCTTTGAACAGAGTAATAGAATTACCAAAGATTCTGCTTGGAACGCATTCTATCATTGTATCCGAAGTTATTTCATTATTCATAAGCATGCTATCTATAACAACAGATAAGAATTTACTGGATTTATCCACCGCTAGGCAGTTTATGTTGCCCTTGCCAGTTTCATTTCCAATTGAAATTACTCTTAAAGGAATAACTTCGACTTCTGTTTGCAATCCAGGAAACTGCAACACCGTTCCTTCATCGCCATGAATTTCAAGATCTCCATTACCATATTGCAGATTACCAGGTTTAATCCTAACTCCTATAAGCCTAACACTGGCACCTATGTTGAAAACCCTCGGGATCTTCCTATCATCAACATTCCATATAATAACACGCAAAGAACGAGTACCAGTCTGATTTGAGATTTGCATTTGTAGTGACTTACTTAGTTCTCCTCTAATATTGTTAAATTCAGAAATTCTTGGATTAGAATTGATATTACCTATGATTATCATGTTGTCCTGTGACTCCTTGACATCATCAACTGTAATTGTCATGGAGTCGATATTTGGAATAGAATGGTCATCACTGTCTACTGGTTCAATATTTCCATTTGAACCTAAATTGATAATTGGCTTACTATCAAGTCCAGACTTGACATAACATCGAGAAATCTTGATTAAATCTCCAGGCTGCAAGCCCAATTCATCTGGGATATTGACCTGATTATTATCCCAGAGTTTAACTTTTATACTAGTTTCTTTATCATAGATTGTTAAAGTTCGGTTTATGATCTCTTCATTAGTATCCTTTTTGATAAACTTACGAATGGGATAGATATTCATAACACGAGCGGTGATAGTTACCTCTTTTGCACCAATATATAGATCTTTGATCTCCGATCTTAATTTAGGAACATTTTCAAATGAAATGCCAAGATCAGCGGCAACTAAAAATAATGCTCCCTGATCCGTTAAATAACCAGCACCGACCTTGCTTTTTTTTTCGTCGATCAATTCTCTGATCTGCTCAGCCTTGATTTCTGGCTTCTGTTTTAGGAGCAATTCCACCATCTTTCTAAAATCAAGCGACAAATTAGTCACAATCCTCCTACGTTATTAGTTCCTCTGAAGTTATGATAAACTACTTGCCTATATATTTTGATAAGGATATGTTCAAATGGTAGTTTTCGCCATTTTTATTGTCTTATATATATTTTAAACCCTGTTGTTTGCCTACATATAGTGAAATCTATTGCTCGACTTCTTTTTTAAGAAGACACTTTTCTATTATCCGTATTTGTTCAAGATAAAAATTTGCTAGAATATTTTAACACTTCACTTTATCTATACGAACAATGAAGTAATGATTGTAATTTGTTGATGTTGACAGCCTTATCCAAGAATAATATTGCTTTGCTTTTTATTATTGCAGCTGCTGGAATATCATTATCCATTCTTTCTTATCAGTATTCTACCTTTACTGCAAATGAAATATCAAAAGCTGCTTCGCAAGATGTAAGATTAAACGCTAGAATTGAAGGATATGATCTCTCAAGAATCCTCGTACATAGTATAGACTCAATTACCACTAATTTACGAGAACTTGCTAATGCACCTACAATTCAAAGTAATGAAACTGAAAAGGCGCAGATTCTTTTTAATACTGCACAAGAATCTACAAATGAACTTACTGATGGGTACTATTGGATTAACCAGGAAGGCAAAGTAATAATGTGGAGTAACATGAACCAAACTACATCCCACCAGTATAAAGGAGTAAACCTGAGCTCCAAAGAATATTTCACTATACCGAAAAATACACATTCACCATATTATAGTAGTGTAATAGAATCAACAGATAACGTTCCTAGACTATATATATCATTTCCAATAATTGGCAACCAACCTAAAATTAAGAATAATACTACTGCTGTTAGTAAGACAGGGATATTCAGAGGTGTTATAGTTGCTGGAATTAGTGTCAGTACCATAGGTAAGTTTTTGCAAAATGAATTATTTCCTGAAATTGTAAGCAATGTAGGTCTAATGGACAAGAATGGAATAGTCTTATATGCTAGGAATCAACTGTTAATTGGCAAGAACTACTTAGGAAATGAATTTCAGTCATTGATCTCTCCTGAAATAAAAGATTCATATAATAGTATTCTTAGACGTTCATTGGAAGGCAAGTCTGGGGCAGAGGACATTACATTCCATGCTAACACGACTACCATTTCATATCAACCAGTATTAATTGATGGAAAACAGCTATGGACTTTGTTCATCGGTACTCCACATATACTTGCTAGCGATGTTGGCTTTTTGATAGATCAGCAAAAGAATTTTAGCACTCTCATGGTTATAATAATTGGATGCATAGCACTTGGTATTGCATTTCTTATTCTCTCATGGAATAAGAGATTAGAGGCTGCTGTAAATACTAGGACTGCAGAACTAAAAGAAGCAAATGCTTCTTTGACTAAATCGAATAAATTACTTGCAACTGCCAATGAACAACTGAAAGTTCACGACAAGATGCAAAAGGAGTTTATTAATATAGCAGCCCATGAATTACGCACTCCTATTATGCCAATATTAGGGGAGGCAGAATATATTGAACATCAATTTGATCACAAGAATAAGGTTGAAGTGGAAAATGAGCAGATTGCATTGATTATTCGTAATGCGAAAAGGTTAGAGCGCCTTGCTTCAGATATCTTAGACGTTTCAAAAATTGAAAGTCAATCATTGAGGCTAAATAAAGAACAATTTAATCTAAATTATGTATTATCGGATATCATAGGAGACATCCAAAATCGTCTTGCAACAGATAAAGCCTATAATAATAGTGTTGTTACGATACTTTACAAACCTGAAGATATTATTGTGGAAGCAGATAAAGGAAGGATAATTCAAGTTATTTCCAACCTTCTAAACAATGCTATTAAATTTACAGAAGAAGGAGTTATTTCTGTCATTGCACAGAGGAAAAACAGTCAAGTTGTTGTTAGCATAAAGGATAGTGGTCAAGGTATAGATTCTGAGATTTCACCCCGACT
>Ga0157302_10000138_pt1 | contig 11500 bp, 7 predicted proteins | sample NitcycUS103311B2_FD_108381 | JGI IMG/M metagenome (GOLD analysis project Ga0157302, IMG submission 108381) | Soil microbial communities from Arlington Agricultural Research Station in Wisconsin, USA - Nitrogen cycling UWRJ-S103-311B-2 | ecosystem: Environmental > Terrestrial > Soil >... | reverse complement strand
TCGACACGCTGCTCGACCTGCCGCAAAGCCTGATGGAACCACTTTTGACCAGTGCGCAGCACATCGCTCGTGCGCTGGTCGATGCCCTCGGAGCGCAGGGCACCTTCGTTGCGATTAACAACGTTGTCAGCCAGTCGGTCCCACACTTGCACCTGCACGTCGTGCCGCGCAGCCGTGGCGACGGTTTGAGAGGGTTCTTCTGGCCGAGGACCCGCTACGGCGCAGGTGAGATGGAAGAGTACGCGGCAAGGATCAAGAAAGCTCTTAGTTACCAGAGCGACTGAGGTGTAGCCGGACGGCGCCATTGAGCACATCTCAAGCCACACGTACCGCCCGACCACGATACAAATAGCTGAACGGCCGCGGCCCTGGCCATATCCGGTCTGCAGTTCGCGAATGATCATGCCGGCGTCGCTGATCAAGTGATCGATTGGCCGGTCGAGATGGCAACCCGCGGCGATGCGCAATCCAGCGATTCGTCCGGTAGATCAAGCCGAGCACCATCGAGCCCTACATTGGCTGATGATTGCGGAGACTCCCGCCTTCCGCGGCTCGGCGAGACGCACTGCCGAGGCAGAAGGCTCGACGATCGAGATCTCGGTTACCTCGGTGGGATAGTGACGGAGATTGAGGCCGGTCCCAAAACCGATTTCCAGCACGCGACCCATACAAGTCCTCACAGAGCTTTGCGCGTCGGGCATTGACCTCAGGCGTTCGCAGCACCCGTGGCGGTGATCAAACGCCGAATGCGTTCTCCAGCAGCATTGTCAATGCGCGAAACTCAGGTTGCCGCTGTGGAAAGCCGCAGTCCGGACCGCCAGAATTGTTAGGCTCAGATTTGTTAGGTCCAGTGTCGATGTGCACTTGATAGTGCGCCGTTGAGGTACACGGCACGACAGGTGTCTCGATAAGGCGGGCCAAGAGCAGCCGCACCGTGTCGCGCTGCTGGATCGATAAATCATGGAACTCAGATGTGCGAGCTGTGATTGTGATCATTGCCCGTCCGGCGGCGTCGATTGTGATCGTATAGGCCGGTTGATCTTGAAGCTGCAACCGCTCGAGCCGGATAGGAAGCAGTCGCGGCTCGGTTGTATCGACCGGTCCGTCGAAGTTCCCTTGCATCGCCGGACTAAGGATGCTCACGATCTCGTCGAAGGCGGGCGTCGGCGCGGCTTTCGTGCCGCATGGGGCGGTGCGGCTCATCCACAGCCTGCCCATGGTCACCTCAGTGGTGATCTGGTCCGCGCAAACTGGAGCCGGCGATTTTGCCTTCCGTTCCGCCTCTCGCTTCACCTCATGACGGAACTGCCTGGACGTCAACAAGGTCTTTAGCCGGCTCAAATCTTGATCACTCAGCCTGCCAGCGGCCGGCATCGGTGAGACCAGCAGCGCTACGCCGTCCGCCATCACATACAAGATGTTTTGGCGGCCGTCGATGCCACCGAACTCACCGAGAGAAAAGTCGCCGAACGGCTCTGACGGCGCAGCCAAAGGACCAATCAGCGAACAACCGGCGACAGCCAGGAAAGCGACCGCCACAAGCATCGCCAGGGATCGGCGAAGACTCCGGGCCGTCACCAACCTAGGATGCCGCTATTTCCTCAACAACGACCGCAGCACGTACTGCATGATGCCGCCGTTGCGGTAGTAATCCGCCTCACCTGGGGTGTCGATGCGTACTAAAGCGTCAAAGCTGACATCGCCTGCTTTGACCTGGACCGTTTCTGGCGTGCTGCCGTCGTTGAGTTCACCGACTCCGATGACGTCGAAGGTCTCTTCACCGGCAAGCCCCAATGAGTCAGCACTCTCCCCCTCCGGGAACTGCAGCGGCAGCACACCCATGCCGATGAGATTGGACCGGTGAATTCGCTCGTACGACTCGGCGATCACCGCTTTCACCCCGAGCAGCGCCGTTCCTTTCGCCGCCCAGTCACGCGAGGATCCTGAGCCATACTCCTTACCAGCCAATACAACCAACGGGGTACCCGCAGCCAGGTAGCGCTCGGATGCCTCGTACACGGTCGTGACCGGCCCGTCCGGCGCGGTGAAGTCTCTGGTGACTCCTCCTTCGGTCCCCGGCGCGAGCTGGTTGCGAAGCCGAATATTGGCGAACGTACCTCGGATCATCACCTCGTGATTGCCGCGCCGCGATCCGTAGGAGTTGAAGTCCCTTCGCTCCACGCCGTGCTCAGACAGGTATTTCCCCGCCGGCGCGCCCGGCTTGATCGAGCCAGCCGGAGAGATGTGGTCAGTGGTGATCGAGTCACCGAGCTTGAGCAGCACCCGCGCCCCCACGATGTCTTCGACTGGTGCTGGCTCGGCTGGCATGCCGTCGAAATAGGGTGGCTTGCGGACATAGGTGGAGTCGGGATCCCAAGCAAAGATTTCACCCTCTGGCGTAGGCAACGACTGCCACTGCTCGTCACCTGCGAAGACATCGGCATACGACTCGGTGAACATCTCCGCGCCGATTGCAGAGGAGATGACCTCATCGATCTCCGCCTCAGTCGGCCAGATGTCGGCGAGATAGACATCCTCGCCCCGCTCATCGGTGCCAAGCGAGTCGTTCATGAGGTCGATGTCCATGGTGCCGGCAAGCGCATACGCCACTACGAGTGGCGGTGAGGCGAGATAATTCATTTTGACGTCGGGGTTGATCCTGCCCTCGAAGTTCCGGTTCCCTGAGAGCACCGACACCACCGCAAGATCATTTTCCTGTACGGCTGCACTCACTTCTGGAATGAGCGGTCCGGAGTTGCCGATGCACGTGGTACAGCCGTAACCCACCAGGTTGAAACCAAGTTTGTCCAGGTATGGCGTCAGGCCTGCTCGGTCGTAATAGTCGCTAACGACCTTGGAGCCGGGCGCAAGAGTGGTCTTGACCCATGGCTTGCGATTCAACCCCCGGTCGACCGCTTTCTTGGCCAGCAGCGCGGCGCCGATCATGACACTGGGATTAGACGTATTGGTGCAGGAGGTGATCGCAGCAATCACCACCGCGCCATGATCAAGGTCGAACGACGTACCGTCGCTCAGTGTCACGGGCACTTGCTTGCTGGGCCGGACGATGTCGTCGACCTCTTCGCCGTACTCGTGCGGGGCCAAGGACTCGCCATAGGCTCCATGACTCGGCACGTCAGATGCCGGGAATGACTCATCCACCGACTCGTCGTAACCGGTCAGCTCCTCCTCGGAGACAAAGTCGCGTATCGCCTCTCGGAAGCCTTGCTTGGCATGAGCTACCTGCACCCGATCCTGGGGCCGCCGAGGTCCGGCAATGCTCGGAACGACGGTCCCAAGGTCGAGCTCCAGATACTCCGAGTACGTCGGCTCGTGGTCGTCGCTGTGCCATAGACCTTGCGTCTTCGCGTAGGTCTCAACCAATGCAATCTGCTCCTCACTTCGACCCGTGAGCTTCAGGTATTCAGTGGTCTTGCCGTCGATCGGGAAGATTGCGATCGTGGAGCCATACTCCGGACTCATGTTGCCGATCGTGGCCCGATCCACCACTGGCACCTGGGAGACGCCGGGCCCGTAGAACTCCACGAACTTTCCGACGACCCTGTGCTGCCGCAGCATCTCGGTAATGGTGAGTACCAGATCCGTTGCGGTCGTGCCCTCTCGCAGCGCGCCGGATAGTTTGAAGCCCACTACTCGAGGGATCAGCATCGAGACGGGTTGGCCCAGCATTGCCGCCTCCGCCTCAATTCCGCCGACACCCCAGCCGACCACGCCCAAGCCATTAACCATCGTGGTGTGGGAATCGGTTCCGACACAGGTATCGGGATAGGCATAGAGCTCGGTCTGTCCCGAACCGTTGGCGACCTCCACCTCGTGGGAGAAGATCACCCGGGCAAGATGCTCGATGTTGACCTGGTGCACAATCCCGGTGCCAGGTGGAACGACCTTGAAATCGTCGAACGCTGTCTGCCCCCAGCGCAGGAACTGATACCGCTCATGGTTGCGGCTGTATTCGATCTCGACGTTCCTGGTAAATGCGTCCGCGGTCCCGAACACATCGGCGATCACGGAGTGATCAATGACTAACTCGGCCGGTGCTAGGGGGTTGATCTTGGACGGGTCACCGCCCATATCCTCCATCGCCTCACGCATGGTGGCGAGATCGACAACACACGGCACACCGGTGAAGTCCTGCATGATCACCCGGGCCGGGGTGAACTGGATTTCCTTGCTGGGCTCAGCGCTTGGATCCCAGTTAGCGAGCGCACGGATGTCATCGTCGGTGATATTGGTGCCGTCTTCGGTGCGGAGCAGATTCTCCAGCAAGATCTTGAGACTGTACGGCAGCGCGTCCGATCCTTGCACGGCGTCAAGCCGGAAAATCTGATACGACTCCTCGCCCACTTGGAGGGTTGCCTTTGCATCGAAGCTGTTCACACTCATGAGCCCTCCATCAATCGTGACAAACTATCTTGACGTCAAGATAACACGGCCGAAAACTGCTGAGACTGAGCAGCCGAACGCGGGGCTGTCCGAGCGCGGTGACACCATAGTGCAGAGATCAGCAATAAGGGGAGGCACGATTTGGCTCCCCAGCGAGGGGCCAAATGAGCGGTAACGCAAGCTTCCGTCCGGTCAACACCACCGTGCTCTCGGTGTGTGCGGTTGACGCGCCAATAGTGATCACCTCAGCCGCTTTCGACGAATGGTTGGCAGACACATACCGGCGAGTGCGAACCCGGCCCGGCCTGCTGCAGAAGCTGGCGGGAGTGGTCGAGCGCCGGTGGTGGCCGACGGATGTGAGTTTCGCCGACGCGGCGGCAATTGCGGCCGCCAAGGCGCTGGCAGAGGCGGGTATCCGACCGGAACAGATCGGCGTCATGATCAATACCGCGGTTTCCCGAGAGTATCTTGAACCCTCCACCGCAGTGGCGATTCATCATCAGGTAGGTCTGCCCACGAATTGCCTCAACTTCGACTTGGCGAACGCCTGCCTCGGTTTTGTGAACGGTATCCAGCTGGCTGGCACCATGATCGACTCAGGCCAGGCAGACTATGCCGTGATCGTTGATGCCGAAGGTTCCCGCTACACCCAGGAGTTGACGCTCGACCGGCTGGCCGGCGACGATACAACCGCGGCTGATCTGCGCGCACACTTCGCTACTCTGACGCTCGGCTCGGGGTCGGCGGCGATGGTGCTTGGACGGGCGGACCGCCATCCCGAAGGTCACCGCATCATCGGCGGCGTCAGCCGAGCCGGGACCGAACACCACGACCTCTGCGTGGGTGATCTCAGCGGGATGAGAACCGACCTTAAACGGCTGTTCGACGCCGGGCTGGCGCTGGCGGTGGCGACCTGGATGGACGCAAAATCTGAGTTCGACTGGGATGGCATCGATTGGTTCGTCGCTCACCAGACCTCCGTCGTGCACATCCGGGCGATCGCAGAGGCGCTCGGCGTTGACCCGGCGCGCTTTCCCCTCACCCTGCCGAATTACGGCAACATGGGGCCGGCCGCGATTCCGTTCACGCTGGCTCGGCATATGGACCAGCTACGCGCTGCAGACCGGATTCTGTTGATGGGCATCGGGTCCGGGCTGAACACCTCGTACGCCGAAATCGTCTGGTGATCACCAATCTGGTCGCCGCACCCGGCATCGTGGCAGACGTCAGCGGTATGCCCGACCTCGATCCGACCTGGTCGAGACTGGTCCACGCTGTCGACGCCGAAGGGGTGCTGCGCACCTGGCATGTGCTCGACAACGGCGTCGAGCCAATGGTGGGAACGCTTCTTTGTGTGCACGGCAATCCAACCTGGTCCTATTTGTGGCGTCGTTTTCTGACTTTCGCGGACGCAGGCTGGCGGGTTGTCGCGGTTGACCAGCTCGGAATGGGCTATTCCGAGCGGCTGAGGTCGCCGCGCTTCCTTGCGGCGCGGATCGATGACCTCGATGTCATCACCTCAGAGCTGGGAATCACTGGTCCGGTAGTGCTGGCAGCACACGACTGGGGCGGACCGATTTCGCTCGGATGGGCGCAACGCCACCTAGATCAGATCACTGGATTGATCTTGGCCAACACCGGCGTAGCCGTGCCGCCCAAGTCCGGCACGCCAGTTCTAATCCGACTGGCACGCAACCGTGTGCTGCGAGAGCTGGTCTGCGTACGCACGCCGACATTCGTCCGCGCCGCAGCGGCGCTGTCCGGACCGCGGATCCCGGCCAAGGTTCGCGCTGCGCTGCGGGCGCCGTATGCCGACTCTCGACGCCGCCGGGCCATCGGTGATTTCGTCGCCGATATCCCTTTGGAGCCCCGCCATCCCAGCCGCACCACGCTCGATCGGGTGGCCCTCGGAATGGCCGAATTCACAAGTGTCCCGACGCTGCTGTTGTGGGGCCCGCGAGATCCTGTCTTCCGGCAGGGATCGCTTCGCGACCTGGAGCGCCGGCTGCCGCATGCGGATGTCCACCGGTACGCCCAAGCCTCCCATCTGGTCGTAGAGGATTCGCCTCAAGCGGCCGAGGATGCCTGGGCCTGGGTGAGATCGAACGCCTCGACACGGCCGCGCAAGGTGGCGATCGATCCGTTGATACACCAAGCGACTATGGGACGGGTTGTGGGTATCGCGACTAGCTCGACCGCGGACGGTGACTTCAATCCGGCGATCGCCGAGCTGGGTCAGGGCGGCACCCGGGTGACATCGTTCGCCGAGCTGGAGCGACGAGTCGAAGCGTTGGCGGGCGGCTTGCGCCACCTTGGCGTACGGCCGGGACACCGAATTGCGCTGCTGGTGCCGCCTGGTCTTGACCTGACTACCACTGTCTATGCCTGCTGGCGAGCGGGTGCCGCCATTGTCGTCGCCGACGCCGGCCTCGGCTGGCGCCAGATGGCCGACGCGCTCCGCAGCGCCGATCCGGACTACTTGATCGGCATCGCGCCGGCCGTCGTGGCGGCGGCTGTGCTCAAGCTGCCTGGGATTCGGTTGGTAGCTGGTGAGCTGCCTAGATTCATGGGCCGGCTACTGCGGGTGGAGCCCTCGCTGGACGAGCTGGCGGCAGGTGGCGATCCCAGCCCGGCTCCTTCCTCGGATGAGGCTGCGGTGCTCTTTACCTCCGGTGCGACGGGCCCACCCAAGGGAGTGGTCTATTCGCATTCCCAGCTGCGGGCTCAACTTGAGCTGCTGCGCAGCGTGTGCAACATCGCCCCGAGTGATCGACTGGTGGCCGCGTTCGCGCCGTTCGCGCTATACGGCCCGGCCTTAGGCATTGGGGCCGCCGTTCCGCAGATGAATGTCAGCAAACCTGGCACTCTTACCGCGGCCCGGTTGGCTGAGGCTGCGGCGGCGGTCGAAGCCACCCTGGTTTTCGCATCGCCAGCGGCTCTGCGGAATGTGGTCGCCACCGCGGGCGAGCTTACGGCTGAGCAGTCCTCGGCCCTTAGGCGCATTCGGCTGGTGCTCTCGGCCGGAGCGCCGGTCTCCGTACCACTATTGCGCCGTCTTAGCGAAGTTTTGCCGTACGCCGAGCTCCATACGCCGTACGGGATGACGGAGGCTCTGCCGCTGACCGACATCTCACTTCCCGAGCTCGAGGAGGCTGGTTCGGGCAACGGCGTCTGCGTCGGGCGACCGCTGCCCGGTGTACGGCTTCGGATTAGTCCGCTGGACCCGTTGGGCAGGGCCGTCGGGCCGCCCACCGATCAGCTCGAGATCAGCGGCGAGATTTGCGTATCGGCGGCACATCTCAAGCACCGATACGACCGGCTGTGGCCTACCGAGAGGGTGAGTTCTCGCGATCCAGGCTGGCTTCGGACAGGCGATGTCGGGCACCTCGACGCCGAAGGGCGGCTGTGGGTTGAAGGGCGACTGGTGCACGTCATTACGACCGCCGACGGGCCGCTGACCCCGGTCGGTGTGGAGCAGCGGATCGAGGTCCAAGCGCCGGTGACCAGCGCAGCGCTGGTCGGCATCGGCCCTTCGGGTACTCAGCAGGCGGTAGCAGTGGTCGTGCCAGAAATGGCCGGATCGGTGGGTCTGGCGGCGCCGGAGCTTGTCAGCGCTGTAAGGGCGGCCGCTGGAGTGCCGCTGGCTGCTGTGCTAGCAATCGACACGATGCCTGTCGACATTCGGCACGCCGCGAAGATCGACCGGCAGCGGCTTGCCCGCTGGGCCGGAAGGGTGCTGACCGGCGCTCGAGTTGGTCGGCCGTAGCGGCCCGAGGGGGCGACATGCGGGTACTGGTCACCGGGGCGAGCGGAATGCTCGGAGGCGGTGTGGCGCGAGCGCTCGCCGAGCGGGGCGATCGGGTGACTGTGCTACAGCGGCGTCCAGCTAAGTTGGGCCTGCCTGAGGTCTTGACCGACATTAGCGACGCCGATGCGGTCCTGGCCGGGATCGACGGCCACGACGCGGTCATCCACCTGGCCGCCAAGGTGAATGTGACTGGGCCGGAGGCCGAATATCAACGCGTCAATGTTCAGGGCACTCAGACGGTCGTCAATGCCAGCGCAAGGGCGGGGGTACGACGACTGGTGTACGTCTCATCGCCGTCTGTGGTTCATTCCGGCAGCTCGCTTATCGGCTGCGGCGCAGATCCCGCCGACCCGCTGGCCGCTCGGGGCCCGTACGCGAGAAGCAAGGCGCGCGCCGAGCAGATTGTGCTGGAGGCCGATCATGGCGACCTCGCCGTGGTGGCAGTACGCCCGCACCTGGTATGGGGTCCGGGCGACACACAGCTGGTTGCTCGAGTGATCAATCGCGCTCGCCGCAGACGGCTCCCTTTCATTGGCTCCGGGGCAGCGCTCATCGACAGCACGTACGTGGTCAACGCTGTGGACGCGCTGCTGGCGGCTCTGGACCGCTGCGTCGAGGCGCGTGGCCAGGCGCTGGTCGTGACAAACGGCGAGCCGCGCCCAGTGGCTGAGTTGCTGGCCGCCTTGTGCCGTGCGGCCGGAGTACCGGAACCGACTCAGCATGTGCCGGTGCCGCTGGCACGCGCAGGTGGAACGGTGGTGGAGTCCCTATGGCCGTTGGTTGAGGGCCTGCGACGGGGACGCGCGACCGATGATCCGCCGCTCACCCGCTTTCTGATCGAGCAGCTGTCAACCGCGCACTGGTTCGACCAGCGACTGACTCGCCAGATCCTGCACTGGGCGCCTCAAGTCAGTCTCGACGAGGGGTTCGCCGAGCTCCATCGCTGGTATGCGCATGCGGGCTCTGCCCCGTGGACCCGCGTGTCGAGACGTAATTTCTAGCTGGTGTACATCTGACGCCGGGCATTCTCCTGAGCCGTCTCGCGCTCGATCCGTTGCTCGGCCTTGGTAGATGAGGCGAGGTGGAACGGCACCGAGGTCACCATGACACCGGGCGTGAACAGCAGCCGGCCCTTGAGTCGCAGCGCGCTTTGGTTATGCAGAATTTGCTCCCACCAGTGGCCAACCACGTACTCGGGGATGTATACCGTCACCACGTCCCGCGGGCTTTCTCGCCGCAGGTTCTTGACGTAATCGATGATCGGATTCGTCACCTCTCGGAACGGCGAAGCGATCACCTTAAGCGGCACCCCGGTGTCGGCATCCTCCCAGGCCTCCACCAGCCGCGCAGTCTCGTCCGAATCAATCGAGACGGTGAGCGCCTCCAGCGTGCTGGGCCGAGCGGCCTTGGCGAAGGCAAGCGCCCGCAGCGTCGGCTTGTGCAGCCTGCTCACCAGCACGACGGCCCGCACTCGGCTCGGCAACGTCCGATCCTCACCCTCGACCAGAGCGGTTTCACTCGCCACAGTCTCGTAATGTCGCCTGATCATTTTCATTACTGCGAAGAGGACGGCCATCGCGATGATCGCGATGTACGCGCCTTTGGTGAACTTTGAGAGCAGCACGATCACCAGCACCGTGGCGGTCATCGTCAGTCCAATGGCGTTGATCACCCGAGAACGGATCATTCGGCCACGTACGGCGGGATCCTTTTCGATCTTGAGGTGACGGGTCCAGTGTCGCAGCATGCCTAGCTGGCTGACAGTGAACGACACGAAGACACCAACCACATAAAGCTGGATGAGTGCGGTGACGTCGGCGTCTAACGCGATGATCAGTACGATGGCGAAGACGGCGAGCACGATGATTCCGTTGCTGTACGCCAGGCGGTCGCCGCGGGTGTGCAACTGGCGCGGTAGAAAGCCATCCCTGGCCAAGATCGAGCCCAATACCGGAAATCCGTTAAATGCGGTGTTCGCTGCCAGAAACAAGATCAACATTGTTGCGGCCACGACGAAGTAGAAGGCAGGTCTGAAGTCGGCGAAAACGGCTGCGGACAATTGTCCGATGGCAGTCTGCTCGACCACGTCCACCCGCTCGCCGTTGAGCGTGTAGTGCGACAGACCTTGGTCGATCAGCTTGAGGCCGGTCAGGTTGGACAGCACGACAACGCCGATCAGCATCGACACTGCGATGACGCCGAGCAACAACAAGGTGGTTGCGGCGTTCTTGCTCTTCGGCTTGCGGAATGCCGGCACTCCGTTGGAGATTGCCTCGACACCGGTCAGCGCTGCGCAGCCAGAGGAAAATGTCCGGGCGAGCAAGGCGATCATCGCGAAGCCGGTGAAGGCCGCGTACTTCGGGTCCGGCTCGATACCGTACTTCGCGCTATCAACGTAGATCTGGTCACCCAGCACCAGGATTCGGAACAGCCCGTAGATCACCATGCTCAAGATCGCGAACATGAAGCAATAGGTCGGTATTGCGAACAAGGTGCCAGACTCGCGCACACCCCGAAGGTTAAGCGCCATTAACACGACCACGATTGCAGCTGCGGCCCACGCTTCATGCCCGTTCAGAATCGGAAAGGCCGACTTGGCGTTCTGCACCCCAGACGAAATGGACACTGCGACGGTCAAGACATAATCCACCAGCAGCGCCGACGCCACGGTAAGGCCGGCATTGGACCCGAGGTTGACGGTGGCCACCTCGTAGTCGCCCCCGCCCGACGGGTAGGCATGCACGTTTTGGCGGTAGGACGCCACCACCACCAGCATCACGAGGGCGACCAGAATTGCGATCTTCCAGGAGTACGAATATGCGACCAGCCCTGCCAAAGACAGGGTCAAGAAAATCTCATCTGGTGCGTAGGCAACCGAGGACAAGGCGTCCGACGCGAAGACCGGCAAGGCGATGCGCTTGGGGAGGAGTGTCTCGCCGAGCTGGGTGCTGCGCAGCTTACGGCCCAGCAGCAGTCGCTTGCCGACGTCCGCAACATTCACCACATTGCAAACCCTAGTGTCGCTGGCGCGACATCGGCAGAGCAGCTTTCATAGCCTGGTTCATTAGACTCAGCACCGTGCACATCGTGATCATGGGCTGCGGCCGGGTGGGATCAACCCTGGCAAGAAGCCTGGAGAAGCGGGGCCACACTGTCGCGGTGATCGATCTCGACTCCGAGGCCTTCCGCCGACTGGGCCCAGACTTCGCGGGCAAGACCGTAAGGGGTGTTGGCTTCGATCGCGAGGTGCTGCTCGAAGCCGGCATCGAGGACGCCGAGGGGTTCGCC
>Ga0157302_10000137_pt1 | contig 11572 bp, 7 predicted proteins | sample NitcycUS103311B2_FD_108381 | JGI IMG/M metagenome (GOLD analysis project Ga0157302, IMG submission 108381) | Soil microbial communities from Arlington Agricultural Research Station in Wisconsin, USA - Nitrogen cycling UWRJ-S103-311B-2 | ecosystem: Environmental > Terrestrial > Soil >... | reverse complement strand
TTTCCTAATCAAGATAAGGAATTACTTGAAATCAATACTACCAGGCAGATGATGCATGTTATGGATTTGCTTGCTAAAATTCCTATACATATCAAGGTCTTTATAATTCCTGGTAACCATGACCTAGGAAGAAGGGCTCTACCTCAACCATCGCTACCAAAAAAGGATTTCGATAAATTATACTCTTTTGGAAACTTTACAATGCTTGGAAACCCTAGCTTAGTAGAATTAAATGGTGTAAAAGTATTGATGTATCATGGACAGAGTTTAGATGATATTATTGCCACGGCTCCAGGTCTAAGTTATTCAAAGCCAGCAGAGGCAATGAAAGTATTGCTCAAAGCCCGACATTTGTCGCCAATATATGGACAACGTACACCTATAGCACCAGAGCAAGAAGATATGATGGTAATTACTGAGATCCCAGACATATTCCATTCAGGACACGTTCATATCATAGATGTTGAAAATTATCGCGGAACATTAGTGGTTAATTCAGGTGCATGGCAGGCACAAACTAAATTTCAACAGACTATGGGTATTGTACCAACTCCCGGAATAGCAATTCTAATTAACTTGGCTACCCTTCAGCCATTTCAGCTGGATTTCAATCAATTATCAATATAATGCAAAAGGATTGGATCATCTTTTAATGCTTCTTTAATAGTTAAAGTTGGAATTGTAATCTTGATTCTCTGTGATCTACCATATCGCCCCTGACTCACTACATTGCTTGTTATCAGACCGAGTTGATCAAGTTCACTTATTATTTGTGTTATACGACGTTGTGTAAGTGGTTCTTGTTCACTAAGTGAACATAATGACGAATAAATTTCGTATACCTCACCAGTATTTCCATTCTTTGATTTAGTTATCGCCAGTATCACTAGCTTAGTATGGGCAGTAGAATTTTTTAGAACTTCATAATTTGTATCCTTTTCAATTTTTTCTTGAGCTAATCTAATGTGTTTTTCTTCGACTTTAGAAACTCTTTCCCTCTCAGCAATTTCGGCGGCGACTCTTAATAAATCAATTGCTCTCCTTGCATCACCATTTTCCTTCCCAGCCATTGCCGCACATAGATTTATTGCCGCATCAGATACTACCTCGTCGTTAAATGCAAGCTTAGCTCTATCTGATAGGATCTTCTGTAATTGTTCTATTGTATATGGATTAAACACCATTTCTTCTTCGCTTAAGCTACTTCGAACACGAGGATCAAGTTTATCTTTAAACGTAAGGCTGTTAGATATCCCAATTAGGCTGATAAAGCCTCCTTCAGAGATTCGCTCATTTGCCCTCGTAAAATTATATAATATATCATCACCATTTTTATCGACTAGCGAATCAATTTCATCCATTACTAAAATAACATAAAACTTTTTCTTTTGAATGAAATCAAGAATTCTATCTGTAGCTTCGCCCATAGACAGCCCAGTAAAATGTACGTGTAATTTTTTTTCTCCTTTATTAATACCCATATCCTTAGCAATTTCATAAAGGACTTTGTAAGCGGTATTTGCAGTTTTTGTATTGACAAATGGTACTATTACTTCTATCCCAAGTTCCTGGGCCTTTTTGTGTAAGCGTTCAATTACGTTTTTAGCCACTGCTGTTTTTCCAGTACCGGGCTTACCAAATAATAAAAGATTAGACGGTCGTGCTTTCCTTAAAACTACAGATAATGCCTGTGCAATTGTTTTAGTCTCCTCATCTCTAAATGGAAGCTTTTCAGGTACATAGTCTATTGTCAATGTCCGGCGATTTTTGACCAGCGCTTTTCCAGCAACAGCTTTTTCAAAAATATTGTCAAGCAAATCATCATCACTCAACTCAAATCACTCTTAATAAGTGGATCAACCCACACCCCTATCTTTCCTATCCAGCATAGTATACTTTTATGTTAACAAGATGTTAACAATTCATTTTTAAACATTAAAATCAATAAATATTGATTATAAAGTAAAATTATTAAACATTATATATTCAGTTATGAGTAGCAATTCCAGACGAAACTGTGGGGTGAGCGTTCCGATTAATATATTCGGATGTTAACAATTTGTTAACAAATTTGATGGTAGTATAGAAAAGAGGAAGAAATAGGACCCCTGCATTTCCACTGGACTGTTAACTAACCATTAACATTGTTAACAAGCGATATTGGACCCCTGCATTTCCACTGGAATAGAAATGCCATTATTAAAATATGGATGGTATGTTAACAAGGCAAAGTTGTTAATGTGATATGAACTCTCTCGGTTGAAGTTAACAGAAACTAAGTAATTTGTTATCAATAAAGTTAGTAGCTGTGTTAAGTGTTAATATGTTAACACTAATTGCACAAAGCAGAAAGACGCTCGAAATTGAGTGTAGGTAAAAAAAGATAAAGATAGAACGAAGATGTTGAAAGTGGCAAGTATAACCTTATTGGAAGGCAATATGTCAAAAGATAAAAAATAGAGATCTTTGAATTAATGGAACTGCTTGAACTAAGAGGATAAAAAATTAATATTATTAATAATACCGGTAGTGTCTACAGGAATGGTAATGACACCAACTCAACAATAGGGACCGTAGAAGTAGAAGTTAAGCAAAATAATAAAACCTTGGTCTCTGGTTCCAAGATATGGAGTTTGATTTAGGGTAAATTCTTATCTGTCAACTTCTTCAGATGTTCGAGATATTTGAAGAGAATTATGACGAACCTATCCAACTAAGCATAATTTCTATTATTTGTCGAGGTATTCTGAAAGAGGTAAACTTATTAGGAGCAAAAAAGGAAGGAATAGGTAAACACAATACTAGGCAGCAGCAGTATGTGATTGGAAGTCAGAAGAATATTTCGAAGAATATGAGTCAACAGCAATTCGAGGATCCTTGTAATTTGTCTGCTGATGTGTATTCAGCTTTTGAAGACCTGCATCCGTGATAGTGTATTTAAAGGGTTTGCTACGACTTTCTCTGCTTACAAGGTTTGTTTGATAAAGTCTTTTCATAAGACGTGATGTATGTTCCCTTGTTTTCCCGATAGTGTGTTGTATTTCTCTCGAGGTCCTAGGTCTCTCAATCAGTAATTTTAAGATATGATCTGTAGTGACATTTTGCACAGTCGTTAGATTATCTTGGTCAACTATTGTCTTTGATGAGTCCTGAGTGAGCGTTGGCGTATGCCTACTTGTATAGAGTGACGAGGATTGTTCTGGCTCATGTGATTGATGCTGTGATGTTGAGCTTAGGTTATGTGGATTTATATCACGATTAGAAAAACTAAAGGGATCCGGCGATGGATGTTGATGTAGCATCTGTAATTCTATATTGTCTATCCTCGTAACTAATTCCGTAATTGTCTTCTCGAACCCCTTCAACCTATTCGAATACTCGGAAATAATCGCTTCGATGATATTCTCGTTAGTCTGCGAAATGGCTGCTTTATGATACAATATTAATTTAATGTAAATTATTATACTGAGAACACCAATAGCAAAAGATCCTATGATGGACATCACTAAGTTCCAATTATAAATCCCGATAGGTATCATTATGTCACGATGTAGAGATACCGTGATTTATTCTTATAGAGAAAGATAACTTTACACCTTGCACATTTTCTTTAGAATACCGTTAACAGTAGATATCACGTTGTCCGTAACCTTATGATGAGAAATATCACTATTCACTTTATCCAACATCACGGCTAGTTGATCACACATTGTTCCAAGCAGAGAAAGTGTTTGTTGGTCGATAGCTCCAATAGATTTCAATAATAATATACTGTAAAGGACACCAACGATTTTGTTGCGACACTGCTTTAACTGTCTGTGATACGCACCACGGCTTATATTTTCAGGAACAGTTTGATGAGACAATCGATTATAAATAATATCTATTTGCCTTTCGGTAAATAAAGAATTTGCAATAATTTCTTTATAAATAATATTAAAATATGATTCATACTTATCCATGAAGCTATACTGATTTGTATACCGGATGATAAAAATATTATGATATAGATGGTATAATTGTTTTGTAGAAACATAGTTAAAGAGCATAGAATCATTGATAGCAATGATATATACGGCTATTGACATCTTGGAAGCGACATGTGGGATAAGGTAGAGGAGTATATTCATAAGGAGATTAAAAAACATGGGACATTATGCTTTCCTCTTATAGATTCTGAAAACTCTTTTGAGGCGGCCTGCATTGCCAAGAAGGCTGAGAAAATAGGAGCTTCTGCAATTTTGGTAGGCGGATCTTCTACGATTGATCAACTTGAGCTCATGGAGGTAGTCTCAAGTATTAAGTCACAAGTCAGCATTCCCGTGATATTGTTTCCTGGCAATGTTACTGGGGTATCTCCTAAAGCAGACGCTATTTTGTTTAGCTCTTTGCTTAATTCAGAAAGTCCTTACTTTATTACTGAAGCTCAAGCATTGGGAGCTCTTGCTGTAAAGAAATATAAGATCGAACCATTACCTACTGGTTACTTAATTATAGGTGAAGGTACTACCGCATGGTTTATAGGTCGTGCTCGTGGAATCCCCTTCAATAAATCAGGAATTGCCATTATGTATTCTTTAGCGGCGCAGTATCTTGGCATGAGATTTTTGTATCTTGAGGCAGGCTCGGGTGCCATTCAGAATATCTCACCACAAATGGTAGCGTCTGTAAGGAAACACTATGAAGGAATCCTTATTATAGGTGGCGGAATTCGAACATCAGAAACTGCAAAAGAAATAGCTAAAGCAGGTGCAGACATCATTGTAATTGGTACAATTATTGAGAAAGATAAGAACTGGGAAAATATATTCTCTTCAATTATCAACTCTATAAAGAGATGATGGAAGCAAATGAAAGTGACAGATGATGCTGAAATTCTTTTGAAAAATGTTCACATGCCACAATACTATTTGAACTATCAGCAATGTATTCTAAAAAATGTACAACAAGCATTTGAGGTAGCTACAAAGGCACGCAAAAAAGGATTAGATGTCTCTGATATTGTAGAAACAAAGATTGCTTATGACCTAGCAGACAGAGTTGCAAAAATGCACAATATTGACATTGCAAACAGGTTGCGTTCTCTACTTTCGCATACAACCAAGGAAAAGGCTGCGCTTAAAATTGCTGAGGAGATTGCAATAGGAGAATATGGCATTGGTGATCTCCAAACTAGGTTGAATAATGCCGTTCGTGTTAGCCTAGCCGTTGTTACAGAAGGTGTAACAGTTGCCCCTTTGCAGGGAATTGCTGACGTCCAATTAAAGAATAACTCTGATGGCAGCCAGTATCTTTCGATATCTTTTGCTGGCCCTATAAGATCCGCGGGAGGAACTGAGGCTGCGCTTACTATGTTAATAGCAGATCACGCAAGAAAAATTGCCGGCGTGGAAAAATACATTGCAAACTCATATGATGATGAGACCGGAAGATTCATTGAAGAGCTCAGAATTTATGAACGTGAAGTTGGAAATTTTCAGTTCAAAGTATTAGATGAGGATGTAGTTAAATGTATAGTCAGTTTGCCCGTGGAGCTTAATGGTGTAGACACTGATCCAGTAGAAGTTGTTGGTCATCGAGGAATGAAGAGAATCCCTACCGATAGAGTGCGTGGTGGTGCTTTAAGAGTAATGAACGACGGACTTATTGGTAGAAGTAGAAAGTTGGTTAACCTTGTCGAAGCATTAAAACTGGATGGCTGGGATTGGCTCAAGAATCTTAAGGGAGCAATTCAGACAGGTGATGACGATGCGATACACCATAGAATGTCTGAAGTGATTACTGGTAGACCTGTACTTTCTATGACAAAGAAAATTGGAGGCTTCAGGTTAAGGTATGGTAGATGTTATAATACTGGTTTTGCAACTGTTGGAATCCATCCAGCTGTACCTGTATTATTAAGCGATGCCATTGTAGTTGGGACTCAAATTAAAATGGATGTGCCCGGAAAAGCATCAACCATAGCACTTGTAGATACTATCGAACCTCCGATTGTTAGGCTTGACAATGGCAGCGTGGTGCAGATAACTACAATAGAACACGCTATAATGATGCGGCCTAGAATTGAAAAAATACTCTATCTTGGTGATATGCTAATAAGTTATGGTGATTTTCTTGAAAATAATGCTCAACTGCTGCCTTCTAGTTATGTAGAGGAAATTTGGATTTTAGAATTGAAGTCGAAATTATTAACATTGCCATCATTTTCATCAATTGATCTGCCTGAAAAAATAACCAAAGAAAGGCTAATGCAGTTATCAAAGGAACATTTCACAGCAGTTCCAACAGTTGACGAAGCCTTTGCAATTAGCAAATGGTTAAATATTCCACTTTATCCAAAATATTCATTCTACTGGGATTCTATCACTATAGATGAAGTTTTACTATTGAAAGAAAAATTTGCTAAGCAAGAAATATATCATCAACAGAATAATGTTGGTGAAGATTATAATTGCACCTCTTCTTCCATTAGTTTACTCAATGATGACCCAAAGTTAAAAGATATCTTGGAGCGACTAGGTGTCATTCATTCAGTAAAAAATGGAAACAAGGTTATTGTTATTGATAATATTGATCAGATATATTCTCTAACCAAGTTGTTGTTTTTTGAACCAGCAGAAGCAACGACGTCATTCTCAACCCTAACTGTTGAGAGTATTAACACAAAAGATGTTATTGGGTTTATTTCAAAAATATCGGGTGTTGAAGTTAAGCCAAAGTTTGCTTCTTCGATCGCAGTAAGAGTTGGGCGTCCCGAAAAGGCTGCGGAACGTAAAATGAAACCACCAGTTCATGTATTATTTCCTATTGGCTCTAGAGGTGGTGCAACACGTGATATATTAAAGGCAGCAAAAGATGAATCATTCTACACTGAACTTGCAAATAGATTTTGTAATAATTGCAAACTCCCTTCTATTGGAATACAGTGCCATAATTGTAGTTATCCTACTCCTCTACGTAATTTATGTATAATTTGTAGAGAGGAGATTGCTGATGATATCCAAAACAGCCAATGCTATAGATGTGGTAAACAAGGTAGAACTTACTCTCCCATTAGCTATCCACTAAAGACAGTACTTGAAGAAGTACAACGGAAACTTGACATCAAAGTAACTGAACCACTTAAGGGTGTCCAGACTCTTATGAGCAAGGACAGGGCAGCCGAGCCGCTAGAAAAAGGAGTTCTGAGACAAAAATATAGCCTTTTTACTTTCAAGGATGGAACTATTCGATTTGACGCAACAAATGAACCATTGACTCATTTTAAACCAAAATGGACTATGGCTAGTATAGAAAGATTAAGAGAATTAGGTTATAATAAAGATTACCTCGGTATGAATCTGACTTTGCCTGATCAGTTAGTAGAACTGTTAATGCAGGACATACTAGTACCTTTAGAAGCTGCTAAACATTTACTTAATGTAGCCAAATTTATTGATGAAGAACTTGTAAAATTATATCGACTTGAGCCTTTCTATAATGCATCTTCTGAAAAAGACCTTGTGGGACATATGGTAATCGGGCTGGCGCCACATACTTCTGTAGGTATTATAGGAAGAATCATAGGTTTTACAGATTCACAGGTCTGTCTGGCGTCACCTGTTTGGCACTCTGCAAAACGCAGAGATTGTGATGGCGATGCAGATTCTCTAATTCTACTTATGGATGCCTTCTTAAACTTCTCGTACGACTTCTTGCCTGATAAAATTGGCGGACTTATGGATGCACCTCTACTGATCCAGCCGCTAGTGTTGCCCTATGAAGTACAAAGACAAGCCCATAATGTTGATGTCGTTCCAGTTTATCCACTAGAATTCTATGAAGCAACCTGGAAACAGTCCAAAGCTGGAGAGTTATCTGGCAAAATAGAAACTATTAGAAATAGGATTGGAAGTGAAAATCAATTTTTTGATTATGCCTTTACACACCTTACTGGTCTGCTAACAACCAATGGTCAGAGAAGTGCATATTCTAGGCTCAATACTATGGATGAAAAATTGGAGATGCAGATAGCTATCGCAAAACTGATCAATGCAGTAGATCCTGATGAAGTGGTATCAATGGTGCTCATTACGCATATTTTACCAGATATTATGGGTAATATGCGTTCATATTCTTCACAAGCTTTTAGATGCAACAGATGCGGAGAAAAGTATCGCAGAATGCCAATTATGGGCAAGTGCTTAGGATGTGAAAATGAACTTTTGCAAACAGTTACCAGAGGTTCAGTTGAAAAATATATAGGTATTGCAACAAGTATGTGCAACCAATTCAAAGTTAATGATTATTTGCGCAGCAGAGTTGAATCTATAATAATGGAATTGAAATTAATCTTCAAGGAGCAAAAGAAAGAACAATCTAGTCTTATAGAATTTATGGGTTAATCAACGGCAAATTTCGTACAGAAATATCAATTTATATTGATCATCTGAAAATAAATCAGATCTTGAGCCGCAATAGAAGAATAATGATCTATATTCAATGCTAAACGTTCTTTACTGTTTATTATAAATCTGATTGGTACCCACCAGATTGATATACTCGTATGCACCCAATGTGTTATCAAATGTATACTGAACTTTTTGGAATTGTTTTCTGAAATCAGCAACATCTTTTGCGACAATGTTGGGATCTTGCATATTGACAACCACACGCTTTATAAAATTGGCAATCTCTTTCATTTCACCTTGCTTCATTCCTAATCTGGTTGTCTCAGGAACTCCAATTCATACTCCACTTGGATGCATATAATGTCGTCCTGCTTTGATGTCTCCGGGCAGTAACTGCCTATTCAAAATTATATTAGCCTTCTCCAGATTTTTTTCAACACTACCACCATCACCAAATTTTGAAACGTCTACTGCAATCTGATGTGATGCAGTATATCCACGCTTTTCACCTAGCACTCTAAAACCATAATCTACCAAAGCTCCCGCAAGCGCCTTAGCATTTTTGATTACTTGCTTTGCATAATCTTTTCCAAATTCTAATGATTCTGCTAATGCAATAGCCTTTCCAGCAACATGGTGTAGATGATGACTGCTAGTGTTACCAGGAAAGATTGCTTTCTTGATTGCATCTGCATGTTTTTCGAATGATACAATAATCCCACCCTGCGGTCCCCAGAGGGTTTTGTGTGAGCTCATGGTCATGGAATCTGCTCCTTCCTTTAATGGATCTTGAAATTCTCCACCAGCTATCAGTCCAGCAACGTGGGCTCCATCATAGTTAATGTACATACCATGGTCATGCATAAAATTCGACAGTTCTTTTACAGGGTGTGGAAAAAGAAATAAACTTCCTCCAAACATTCCTATCTTTGGTACTTTGCCATTGTGGATCATTTCCTCAATCTTTCTTTTTGTACCATCAACGTCTATTGTCATCTCTTCTTTTGAAAAAGGGTAGTGTTCAATGTTCAATCCATGGACAAGACCTGCAGTGCCAGAGTGTTCCTTCTTTCCATGTGAAATATGCCCTCCATTAGGAATAGAGGCAGCCATCATGTAATCACCTGGATTTGAAAACGCAGCATAAATTGCAAGGTTTGCAACCACACCAGATGTGGCCCTGCAATCAGCAAATTCGGCTCTGAAAACTTTTTTTGCTAAATCATTGCAAATTATCTCTACTTGATCAATGTAAGTGCAACCAGCATAAACTCTATCCCCAGGCCATCCTTCTGCGTATCTATTACCAAAGTCTGATATTATTGCTTCTCTTACTGCTGGGCTCGGAATATTTTCGCTGGCAATAAGAGGAATTGATTTATTAAACCAGTCATGATGTTCTTTCATCAATCTTAAGACTTTATCATAGAATGCTTTTGTACTCATTTAGATACATGTTCTTGCACTGCTCTTCCTAATTTAAAATATCCCATAATTTATAATAGTTGAGCATGTGTTTTATAAAAAGTCATCCTGTCAATTATAAAACGTAACTTGTATATGTGATGTAGTCAAAGTTTACACATGGGAATTATTGGAGTAAAATGGAGGTGCCCATCGTGTAATGCCGATGTTGGGGGAAGTATGGGGGAATTAAAAAATCATATAAAAAATGTTCATAGCAACTCTACTTTTGCTATTGAACAAAAGTAAAGTGAAAAAATGTTATGTAGATAGAAAGCATTGATTAGTCAGAATGTATAGTGAGGTTAAGTATTGTATTGATCAGGGTTGTAATTGGTGATATTTAATTAATTTAATGCAAGAAATATTTCTTTATGATACTTTAAATCATATAAAACGTTCATCATATCCAAGGTATTTGAGGAGAAGTCCCTCTAGGCTTTATGACAATCATTTTATACCCTGCTCTTTTTATTCTGCTTAACTACTTGCATTGCCATGGAAGCATATTGTGTTAAATGCAAGTCAAAAAGATCAATGAAAGATGAGAAAAAGGTTACAATGAAAAACGGAAAGCCTGCAACCCAAGGAATTTGTTCCATGTGTGGGACAAAGATGTTTAAGATAGGTAAGTGAACCTTACTACTTCTTCTTTTGTATGCCTTTCTAACTTTTTTATACTATATCCCATAGAAATTACGAACTACTTCTTATAGATTCTGAACTAAGTACATTTTATTAGGTAATTGTGAACTCGGGATCTGTCTGATTCTATGTACATATATGAGAAACATCCTTAACCGGTTATCTACATGCCTTCTATCACATTTGTTGACTTTACAGAAAGTTCTCATCAAAACAGTCAGTCATATCTTTGACTTGCTGAATAAACCTCTCCATCATATTCTTGAGATTGTTTCGTAGATGATATGCTTGCGTGAGCCTTAACCATTTACATGCATCATCATTATACCAATATGCACCATCAGTATAGACAGGCTTGTTTCGAAATTTTTTTCTGAGTTGTTTAAAGAATTGGTAGCACATGAAGATCGTTCTTTCCCTTGATAAATGGAATAGCAGACAGGACATGTAAAGTTGGTTCATAAGCTAACCATAACCAATAATGTTGGCCGTTAATCTTAAGCAGTGTTTCGTCAACAAATACTTCTTGATTTTTCGTCTTCCTGTTACAATATTTCTGTTACTTCTGAGTATCTTTATAATGTATCGTTTTCAAACAGCTAAGCTATAGATGTTCATCCCTTCTGAACTCATAATTGATTCTAAATTCTAGTGACTTATGTGCAAATCTATAGTTCCTAGAATTAGAATACAAGTAGGGCCATATGTAATGCAATTAAAGATGTACATACCTTAATGTTTTAGAATATCCATAAAACTATTAGACATACTCCTTTAGATATATGCTATTTCAAAACTTGAAGTTAAAGGAGCCATATAAGAATCACTTGAATATATAAGTTGATATATTGATAATGGCTTAGTAGAAACCAGCCTTTTTTCTGATAATCCCAACAAAGCTTTGTAAGGGCATAATACATGTATATGCTTAACAAACCACTGTACGTTTAAAAGAGGTGATTCCAATTTGACTGTTGGAGGGGCTATCGTCTAGCTTGGTCTAGGATACCATCCCATAAAAGAGGTATAAGCCTGGGGCGCTGGCGGTCGTGGGTTCAAATCCCACTGGCCCC
>Ga0157302_10000135_pt1 | contig 11655 bp, 11 predicted proteins | sample NitcycUS103311B2_FD_108381 | JGI IMG/M metagenome (GOLD analysis project Ga0157302, IMG submission 108381) | Soil microbial communities from Arlington Agricultural Research Station in Wisconsin, USA - Nitrogen cycling UWRJ-S103-311B-2 | ecosystem: Environmental > Terrestrial > Soil >... | reverse complement strand
GCGATGACCCGCGGGCTGATCAGCGTCGTCGCTCCCGTGACGGCCGTGACGGGAGCTCTCGTCCCCCTGCTCTATGCACTCGGCGGCGGGGAACGGCCCGGAGAGGCGGCCGTGGCCGGGATCGCGCTGGCGATCGTCGCCATCGGCCTCGTGTCGCTCGGGCCCATGGGCCCGGCCGAAGCCGCGGCGAGCCGGGACGCGCTGCCGCTCGCGATCGCGGCGGGGGTCCTGTTCGGCCTCTTCTACGTGTGCTTCGCGCGCGTGCACGAGGACGCAGGGCTCTGGCCCGTCGCGATCTCGCGCCTCACCTCCGCAACCGTGCTGGTCGCGCTCGCGATCGTCCTGACTGGAGGGCTCTCGGTCGGGCGGGCGGCCGCCCCGTGGGTCGTCGCGATCGGAGCGCTCGAGGTCGCGGCAGCGGTCACGCTGCTTCTCGCCCTCCAGCGAGGCCCGATCTCGGTCGCGTCCGTGCTCGCCTCGCTCTACCCCGTGACGACGACGTTCCTCGCGGCGCTCGTCCTGCGCGAGCGGCTCCGCGGCCTGCAGCTCGCCGGTGTGGCGCTCGCCCTCGTCGCCGTGGCGCTGATCTCGTCGTGACGGGCCGTCAGGCGCGGCGTTCGTCGAGGTACTTCTTGAGTCCGAGGAACGGGAGCACGAATGCGGCCACCAGCGCCGCCAGCCAGACGATCACCGCAGCGGCGATCCACGTCCCCACCCCGTCGATTTCCAACCCGTCGGAGAGGAGGTCGGTGAGGAGCAGCGAGACGAGCGTCGCGATGAGCGCCGTGGCGCCGATGGCGCCGTTGCCCAGTCTCCGCAGCTGCACCGCGAGGAACGGCTGCAGGACGGCGAAGACGATCGTGAAGATCACGACGGCCACGACGAAGGAGGCGAAGTTGAGGTGGACGCCGTCGAGCACGATCGCCGCCACGATCAGCCCGATCGCGTTCGCAGCAACGGCGACGAGCGTGCGGACGAGGAGCCGGATCATCCGGCGCGACCCTACAGGATCAGGACGGCGGCATCACGTGACGACGAGCGTCGGGCTCGCACGACTGGTGTCCGGGTCGAACAGGCGCAACTGCGTCCCCTTGTCGGCCCGGATCGTGCGCGTGAAGTAGCCGCGCGCGGACGTCGTGCCGGGGACGCCGACCGGCGACCAACGGCCGCCGACGCGCCGCTGCAGGACGTACGCGCGCGTACCCGTGCCGGGCCGTACCTGTCCCCAGACCGTGGTCGCGATGCCCTTGCGCACGACCTGCGCGAGCGGCAACGCGAATGACGCCATCGAGGGCTTCACGCGCCCGGCCACCGTCTCGAGCCCGCTCTGCCAGGCCCCGAGCTTCGGCTCGTCCCGCACGAGATACTGGATCAGCAGGTCCACGCCGGCAGTCTCGTATGCGCGTCGTTGCGCCTCTGCCACCGACCGCGCCTGCCGCGCCCAGCTCACGCCGAGGATGCGGTCGGGCGGATTCGTCTGGTAGCCGAGCTCCGTCAGCCAGATCCGCGTGCGCCTCCCGAACGCCGACCGCGTCTCGCGAACGAGGCGGTCGAGCGTCGCCATCGTGATCGTCTCGCAGTAGGAGCAGCCGCCGGTGAACGGCGTCTCGCCCGGTGAGAGCGGGTGTGGATGGTGCGCGTAGGCGTCGAGCCTCGCGCCCGCACGGCCCATCCCGCGGATGAAGTCCACGGGCGACATGCCGCCGCGCCCACCGCGCGGCGCGGTCGCGCCGCCTGCAACGATCGCACGGGGGATGACCTCCTTGATCGCCGCCGCGGCGGGGTTGAGCAGCTTGACGACGTACGTCGTCGGTGAGGGAGGAAGGAGCCAGCGGCGCTGGTTCGGCTCGTTCCAGACGATCCAGCGGCGAACCCAGGGGAAGCGCTCGGCGGCGGCGCCGGCGAAGGACGCGAAGGACGCTGCCGAGCGTGGAGGGACGTTGGCGCCTCGGCCCCCGTTCGCCCATGCGGGTGTACCCCAGATCGCGACCACCGGCTCGATGTCGGAGCCGCGGAGCGCGTCGAGCAGTGTTCCGTCCCGGCTCCAGTCGTACGTGCCCTGGGTCGCCTCGATCTCCCGCCAGTCGAGCGTCACGCGCACGACCTGGGTACCGAGCTCCTGGAGGTCCGAGACCCGCTCCTCGAGCGTGCCCGGCCCGAACTCGAGCCACGCGTCGTCGGTGACCCCGACGCGCAGCGCCGGCGCGGCAGAGGCGGCGACGGCGAGAATCAGCCCGCTCGCGAGCACGGCACACGTGACGGCGGCGAGACGGGCCACGGAGCGACCCTACCCTCCTCCGGGCGGCGCGAAGACCGTCTTCAGAGCATCCTTACGAGCGGCTAGGGGCGATCGTCGGCCACCGACCAGACGAGCTGCGAGGCGAGCCAGTTGACGAGCCAGATCACGATTGTCGCTCCGACGTACGTCCAGAACCCGTCGATCGAGAAGTCGGGAACGACCCACTCGGTGAAGAGCAGCATCACGACGTTGACGAAGAAGTACGCAATCCCGAACGTCAGCAGGATCAGCGGCAGCGCGATGAACGTCACGAGGGGCTTCAGAAAGACGTTCGCGAGGCCGAGCACGGCGCCGGCGAAGATCAGCGGGCCCCAGCGGTCGATCGTCAAGCCGTCGAACGCCCAGTCGGCGACGATCAGCGCCAGGACGTTGATCCCCCACTGGACGAGCGCGACGACGACCCACGGCATGCGGGGCAGCCTACAAGTGATCGAGGCATCGTTCCCGGCAACGCGACGCGGCAGTTGCGGCCGCGACAGCGGACGCCTTCTGGGCAGCTTGCGGTGCCCCGCCCGCCAGAGCGGGCAGCCGCAAGGCGGGAATCCGCTCGGCGGATTCCCGCCTTGCGGACAATTCAGAACAACTTCTGGAGCTTCAGGGCGGCGCCCATGTCGCCCTGGATCTTGAGCTTGCCCGTCATGTAGGCGGTCGTGGCGTTCGCCTCGCCCTTCGCGATCTTGACGAGCGTGTCCTCGCTGGCCGAGATCGTGCAGTCGGCCTCGCCGGCGCCTTCCGTCACGCTCACGGCGCCGTCCTCGACCGCGACGGTCCACTGGCCCGCGCCGTCGACGTCGAACACGTACGTGTTGTTCATCCCGGCGGTCTTCGCGGGGTCGACCCGCTCCGGCAGGGTCGTGAAGAACTCCTGTGCGGTCATGCGCGTCTCCTCGTTGACTGACCGTTCAATCGGGCAGGTTAGACGATCGCCGGCGCGGCGGGCTCGGCGTGCGGCGCACCGACGGTGTGCGGACGCGGGAGGAAGATGGAGAAGACGCACCCGATCGCCGGCGCGGCAGCGGCGAGGTAGAGGGCCGTCTCGAGGTCGATGATGTCGGCGACGACGCCGAGCAGGACGGCCGCGATCCCGCCGAGGCCCATCGCCAGGCCGATGGAGAGGCCGCTCGCCATGCCGACGTGGCGGGGGAGATAGAGCTGGCTCAGCACCATCGTCACGCCGAAGGTGCCGACGCAGGAGAGACCGACGAGCATCAGGGCGAAGGTTCCCACTGCGCCGCCGACTGCGACGAAGACGACGATGAGGAAGGGAAGGGCGGCCTGCGTCACGACCAGCGTGCGGCGGAGACCGACACGGTCGGCGACGGGCCCGAGCACGAGCGTCCCGATCGCGCCCGAGACGAGCATGAGCGAGAGCTCGCGACCGCCCTCGCCCTCGGTCCCGCCGTTCGCCACGACCCAGAGCGGCACGAACGTCAGGAGACCGAACCAGGCGACGCTCCGGAACGCGATCACGATCGTGAGGAGCGTCATCGCCCGCACGTCGTCCCGTCCGTCCGCAGCGCGCCGGGCGCCTCCGGCCGCCGGAGCTACCCCACGGAGCGCCGAGAGAGAGCGCAGAAGCACCGTGGCCATCACGAGCACGGGGACCATCGCGAGCGTCCCGCCGCCGAGCCCGAGCCAGAGCACGAGGGGCGTCACGACGATCGGCCCGAGCGCATAGCCGGTGTTGCCGCCGATGTTGAAGTACGACATCCCGCTCGCCCGCTTCCTACCGCTCGCGAACGCGGCGAACTTGGCGCCCTCGGGGTGGTAGGCGGCGATGCCGATCCCGGCCACGAAGACGAGCCCGGCAACGAGCGGGTACGTCGGCGCGGAGGCAGCGAGCCCGGTGGCGAGGCCGGCGAGGGCGACGCCGCCTGGGAGCAGCCACATCGCGCCGCGCCGGTCCGACCAGAGGCCGAAGAACGGCTGCACGAGCGAGGACGACACGAGCACCGCGAGCATCAGCACCGCGGTCGCCGTGTAGCTGAGGTCGAACTTCAGGGTGAAGAACGGCAGCAATGCGGGCACCGAGCCGGATGCGAAGTCGACGGCCATGTGCCCACCCGAGAGCGTCGCCATCGCCCTCCGGTCGAGCTCGTCGCGCATGAGGCGAGGCTACTCGCCGACCGGCGGCTCGCGTCGCAGCACCGCTCGACGCGCCGGCGTCTACGATCCGCGCCGCATGGACCTCGACCTGACGCACGAGCAGGAGCTGATCCGCGACACCGTGCGCGCGTTCGCGCGCGAGCGCGTCGCGCCCGTCGCCGAGGAGCTCGACCGCGAGAGCCGGTTTCCGGTGGAGCTCGTGCGCGAGATGGCCGAGCTCGGGTTGATGGGAATCCCGATCCCCGAGCGCTACTCCGGCGCGGGCGGGGACACGGTCTCGTACGCGATCGCGATCGAGGAGCTGACCCGCATCGACTCGTCGGTCGCGATCACCGTCGCCGCGCACACATCGCTCGGCACGATGCCGATCTTCCTCTTCGGGAGCGACGAGCAGAAGGACCGCTGGCTCCCCGCCCTGGCCTCCGGGCGCAGGCTCGCGGCGTTCGGCCTCACCGAGCCCGACGCCGGGTCGGACGCGGGCGCGACCCGCACCACGGCCGGGCTGCGCGACGGGACGTGGATCGTGAACGGCTCGAAGATGTTCATCACCAACGCCGGCACCGAGCTCACGTGGGGCGTGACGATCACCGCACGGACCGGCGAGGACGAGATCTCGAACCTCGTCGTCGAGAACGGGACGCCCGGATACGCGATCTCGGAGCCGCTGCACAAGCTCGGCTGGAAGGCGTCCGACACCCGTGAGCTGACGTTCGTCGATTGCGCGGTCCCGGAGGACAACCTGCTCGGTCCGCGCGGCAGGGGCTTCACCCAGTTCCTCGAGATCCTCGATGGAGGCCGCGTCTCGGTCGCGGCCATGGGTGTCGGGCTCGCCCAGGGCGCGTACGACCTCGCCTACGCGTACGCGCAGGAGCGCCGCCAGTTCGGCCAGCCGATCGCGAAGTTCCAGGCGGTTGCGTTCCAACTCGCGGACATGGCGGTCGAGATCGAGGCCGGCCGCCAGCTCGTCTACAAGGCCGCGTGGCTCAAGGACCAGGGACGCCCGTTCGCGCTCGAGGCGGCGATGGCGAAGCTCTACACCGGCGAGCTGTCGAATCGGGTGGTCAACGCGGCGCTCCAGATCCACGGCGGCTACGGGTTCATGGACGAGTTCCCCATCTCGCGCCTGTACCGCGACCAGAAGATCCTCGAGATCGGCGAAGGGACGAACGAAGTCCAGCGGATGGTGATTGCGAAGCATCTGGGGCTCTGAGGCGTTCGTGGCCCGGTTTCAGCCAGGCCCCGCATTGCGTTCCTCACGCAACGGCGATCCGCTCCACCACCTGGCTGTCGCGCAACGCCGTCGTGCACCCACCGACGGCGTACAGCCACCGCCCGAGGACGAATGCCTCGAGCGCGTGCCTCGGCACCTCGGGCGCCGGATCGACGCGCCAGCGGCCCGTCCTTCGGTCGAAGACCTGGTACGTGGACTCCCACACCGCGTGGAGCGTGTCGCCGTCGGCCGCGAGCCCGAGCAGCTCCATCGGCTTGGGCATCGGCGGCCCGGCCCGCCACCGCCTGGTGTGCGGATCGTAGATCCAGACCTCGCGCAGCACACGCTCACCACGCCGGCCGCCGACGACCCACAGCTCCCCGCCGAACGCCGCGGCGCCGAACGCGTGCACGCGACGCGGCAGTGGCGTCCCGCGGCTCCAGCGGTTCTCTCCGGGCTCGTAGACGAAGACGTCGCGCCACTCGCGCCCGCGGTCGTAGCCGCCGAGCGCATAGAGATGTCCGTCGAGCGCCACGAGGCGATGGTTGAAGCGAGGTGCCGGCAGCGGCGCGAGCCGCCGCCAGGCGCCGGCCCGCGGGTCGAGCGCCACGACCGTGGCGACGTTCCCGGCGGGCGTCGTGCCACCGGCGACGACGACCCGCCCGCCGAGCGCCGCCGCTGCGGCCGCCCGGGTCGGCGTGGGGAGTGGCGCGAGCGTCCTCCAGGCGTCGCGGCGCGGGTCGTAGCGCGAGACCGTCGCGAGCGGTCTCCCGGTCTCCCCCACCATCCCGCCGGCCGCGTAGATGCGGCCGCCCAGCTCGGCCGCAGCGAGATAGCTCCTGCGCTGCGAGAGCGACGCCGCCCGCTCCCAGCGCGCCTCGGCCGGTGGGGCGCCCGACGCCGCCAGCGACCCTGCCGCGGCGCCACAGACGAGCGCGGCAAGTGCGACCGCGAGGGCTCTCACGTCGCGACGACGTCGCGCAGGCGCCGCCGCTCGGACTTGCGCTCGCGCATCCTGGCCGGGTCGGGCACCGGGACGGCCGCGAGCAGAGCCTTGGTGTAGTCCTCCTTCGGCCGCTCGTAGACCTCGTTCGCCGGGCCCGTCTCCACGATGTGCCCCCGGTGCATCACGGCGATCCGGTCGCTCACCGAGCGGACGACGGCGAGGTCGTGCGCGATGAAGAGATACGCGAGGTTGAACTCGCGCTGCAGGTCCTTGAGCAGGTTGATGATCTGCGCCTGGATCGAGACGTCGAGCGCCGAGACCGGCTCGTCGCAGACGATCAGCCGCGGCGAGAGCGCGAGCGCGCGCGCGATGCCGATGCGCTGTCGCTGGCCGCCCGAGAACTCGTGCGGGTAGCGGTTGACGTACGTCGGGTCGAAGCCGACGACGTCGAGGAGCTCGCGCACGCGCACCTGGCGGTCGCGGCGCGAGCCGACCTTGTGCACGACCAGGGGCTCGCTGACGATGTTGCCGACTGTCATCCGCGGGTCGAGCGACGAGTACGGATCCTGGAAGACGATCTGTGCGTCGCGCCGGACGCGGCGCAGCTCCTCCCCCTCGAGCTCCGTCAGCTCCTGCCCGTCGAACCTGACCGAGCCGCTCGTCGGGCGGAGCAGCTGGAGGACGCAGAACCCGGTCGTCGACTTGCCGGAGCCCGACTCCCCGACGAGCCCCAGCGTCTTGCCGGCCTCGATGTCGAAGCTGACCCCGGCAACCGCCTCGACGTAGTCGACCGTCCGCTCGACGATCAGGCCTCGTTTGACCGGGAACCGCTTGACGAGATCGCGGACCTCGAGGAGCGCAGTCATGCCGGGGCCGCCTCCTTCCGCCGTGCGCGCTCGGTCGTCGGGTGCTCGGAGCGGACCATGTGACCCGGGCGGAGCTCGCGGAGCGCGGGCATGTGCGTGGCGCACCCGTCGAACTCGTTCGCATACGGGCACCGCGCGGCGAAGCGGCAGCCCTCCGGCGGGTCGAGCAGGTCGGGGGGCCGGCCTGGGATAGCCGTCAGGCGGCCGGTGCGCGCGGTGTCGTCCTCGAGCTGCGGGAGCGCGCCGAGCAGGGCCTCGGTGTACGGATGCTCCGGCCGGGCGAAGAGCTCGGTGACCGGAGCCTGCTCGACGATCTGGCCCGCGTACATCACGACGACCTCGTCGGCGACCTCGGCGATCACGCCCATGTCGTGTGTGATCACGATCATCGCCATGTCGTGCTGGGTGCGGAGCTCGTCCAGGAGATCGAGCACCTGCGCCTGCACCGTGACGTCGAGCGCCGTCGTCGGCTCGTCGGCGATCAGGAGGTCGGGCTCGCAGGAAACGGCCATCGCGATCATCACGCGTTGGCGCATGCCGCCCGAGAGGCGGTGCGGGTAGTCGTCGAGCCGCGCCTCGGGATTCGGGAGCCCAACCTCGTCGAGGAGCTCGATCGCGCGCCGGCGCGCCTCGCGCTTCGGGAGGTGAAGATGACGCCGGATCGTCTCGAGCAGCTGCGTCCCGATCGTCAACGTCGGGTTGAGCGACGTCATCGGGTCCTGGAAGATCATCGCGATCCGCTTGCCGCGGACGTCCTCGAGCTCGCGCTCGGAGAGCGTCGTCAGGTCACGGCCGTCGAACACGACCTCGCCGCCGACGATCCGCGCCGGCGGCTGCGGGATGAGCCCGATGATCGAGAGCGCTGTGACGGACTTGCCCGAGCCCGATTCGCCGACGAGGCCGAGCGTCCGGCCGCGGTCGACGGAGAAGCTGACGCCGTCGACCGCGCGGACCACGCCCTCGCGGGTGAAGAAATGGGTCGCCAGATCGCGCACCTCGAGAAGGGGCGTCGCGCTCATGTCTCCCTCGTCCTCGGGTCGAGGGCGTCGCGGAGCCCGTCGGCGATGAAGTTCGCGCAGAGGATCAGCCACGCGATCGCGATGGAGGGAACGATGATGATGTGCGGCGCCACGCGGTACGCGCGGTAGCCGTCCTGCGCCATCGATCCCCACGACGCGTCGGGAGGGCTGATTCCGAGCCCGATGAACGAGAGGAACGCCTCGCCGAGGATGACCCCCGGGAGCTCGAGGAAGACGGCGATCACGAGCACGCCGAGCGTGTTCGGCAGGAGGTGACGGGCGAGGATGCGCAGCCAGCGCGCGCCGACGGCGTGCGCGGCGCGAACGTAGTCGTTCTCCTTCAGCGTGATGATCTGCCCCCGGACGATCCGCGCCGTCGTGAACCAGGAGGCGATCGAGAGCGCGATGACCATCGTCCAGAAGCTGCCGCCGCCGAAGATCGCGAGGATGATGATCGCGAAGGGCAGGTACGGGAGCCCGTAGAGGGCATCGAGGAAGCGCATCAGGGCGTTGTCGACGAAGCCGCCCAGGAACCCGGCGATCGCGCCGTAGGTGACGCCGATCGCGAGGATCACGAGCGTCGCCGCGAAGCCGATCCCGATCGAGACCCTCCCGCCGAGCGCCGTCCGCGTGAAGAGGTCGCGCCCGAACTGGTCGGTGCCGAGCGGGTGGGCGAGGCTCGGGCTGTCGTTGGCCTGCGAGAAGTCGACCTGGTTCGGGTCGTACGGGGAGACGATCGGCCAGATCACGCAGTACGCGAGGAGAGCCAGGAAGGCGATCCCGGCGATGACCGCGGCTCGGTTTCGGAGGTAGCGGTACCAGGCGTCGCGCCAGAGGCTCGAGCTGCGGATCGGAGCGCCCGCGTCGCCCGACGCCGTCGGAGTCGGCGGCGGCGGCGTCGGGAGCCGTAGGTAGCGCCGCTCCTTGAGCCGGCGCAGGCCGGGGAACTGCGTGCGCTCGCCCGAGGACGTGCTCGACATCAGCGCGCCTCGCGCGTTCTCGGATCGAGGATCCCGTACAGGATGTCGACCACCATGTTCGCGACGATCACGATCATCGCCAGCAGGACGGTGAGCCCCATCACCACCGAGTAGTCGCGGCCGGTGACGGCGGTGACGTAATACCGCCCGATGCCCGGGATCGCGAAGATCTGCTCGATCACGAACGAGCCGGTGATCAGGAAGCCGAGGATCGGCCCGGCTGCGGTGACCACCGGGATCAGCGAGTTGCGCAGGGTGTGCACCACGACGACCCGGCGGCGCCGCAGCCCCTTCGCGCGGGCCGTGCGGATGTAGTCCTGCTGCAGGGTCTCGAGCACGGAGCCGCGCGTGAGACGCGCGAAGTACGCCATCGGGCCGAGACCGAGCGCGATCGTCGGCAGGATCTTGCTCTGCCACGTGGTCCAGCCGCTCGTCGGGATGTCGAAGATGTCGCCCCAGCGGACGGCGAAGAAGTAGATGAGGAGGGTCGCGATGAGGAAGCTCGGCACGGCGAAGCCGACGTTCGCGACGAACATCGCCGTGTAGTCGGGCCACTTGTTGGCGCGGAGTGCGGCGAGCAGCCCGAGCGGGATGCCGAACACGAGCGCGAACAGCATGGCGAGCGCGCCGAGCTCGAGCGAGGGCGGGAAGTGCTCGCGCACGATGTCGTTCACGTCGCGGTTGCGGAGGACGAGCGACGGGCCGAGATCGAACGTCGCAACGCCCTTGACGTAGCGCACGTACTGCTTCCACCAGGGGTCGTCGAGCCCGAATTTCGCCTCGAGATTCGCCTGGATCGACGCGGGAATCGCCCGTTCGGAGGTGCGGAACGGGTTCCCCTCGATCTGCCGCATGAGCAGGAAGGTCATGAGGATGACGAGCAGGATCACGGGGATCGTCCAGAGCACCCGGCGCACGATCAGCCTCGTCATCTGCGTCTCCTCGTCCGCGGACTACGGGCGGCGGCCGAATGGGCCGCCGCCCCGGTTCGTCCTATGAAGGCTCGACCTCGACGACCTTCGTGTAATCGGTCTGACTCAGGAGGTTGACGTTGAGCGAGGCCTTGATCGACGGCCGCTCGAGCTGCACGTACGTGTACCAGTAGATCGGCGCGATCGGAACCGCCCCGTTCTCACCGAGCAGCTTGTCCTCGAGCTCGCCGTAGATCTTGTATCGGGCGTCGTTGTCGGGCGTCTGACGCGCCTTGGCGACGAGCGCGTCGTACTGCGGGTCGCAGTAGTTCGAGTTGTTGTTGCCCGACTTGCAGGTCCAGAGCTCGAGGAAGTTCATCGCGTCGACGTAGTCCCCGATCCAGCCGAGCCGATACGCGTCGACCGACGGGTCGGGCGGCGGGCCGAGGGACTCGAGGAACTGCGCCCACTCCTGCTGCCGGATCGTCGTGTTGATCCCGAGCTCCTTCCACATCGACTGGATCGCGACCGCGATCTCACGGTGGCCCGGAGAGTCGTTGATCACCAGATTGACGTTCTTGTTCGGGTTGGCGACCTTGGCCATCAGCTCCTTCGCCTTGTCCAGATCGCCGTTCTCCGGCGTCCACGGCGAGCTCGGGTTGAGCTCGTCGAAGCCCGGCATGCCCTTCGGCGTGAACCCGGTCGGCGGCAGCTGGTCTGCCTGGGCGATGTTGTCGATGATCGTCCGGCGGTCGATCGCGAGCGACATCGCCCGGCGCTGGTTCACGTCCGGGATCGCCTTCACGTTGAGGCCGTAGTAGTACGTCCCGAGCCCCGGGTACTGGCTGTACGAGTCGGTGCCCTTCAGCCGCGACAGCTCCTCGGGCGGTAGCCCGGCGGTCATGTCGAGCTCGCCGGCCTCGAAGGCCTGCACGGCCGTGGTGCCCTCCGAGATCATCCTGCCGTTGATCCGCTTCAGCTTGACCTCGTCGGCGTTCCGCCAGGCGTCCCACTTCTTGAGGTCGAGCTCGGCGTTGTGCCGCCACGTCGCGAGCTCGAACGGCCCGTTCGTGACGATGTTGCCCGGCTCCGTCCACTTGTTCCCGAACTTCTCGACCGTCGCCCGGTTCACCGCGAGGAACGACGTGTGTGCCACCTGCTGGACGAACCACGGCTGCGGCGACGTCAGCTCGACGCGCAGCGTGTGGTCGTCCGTCGCCTTGATGCCGACCTTGTCCCGCATCGCGGCGCAGCCCGACTTGCAGCTGTTGTAGTCCTCGGCGCCGACGATGCCGAAGAACTGGTAGGCGTAGTCGGC
>Ga0157302_10000133_pt1 | contig 11697 bp, 9 predicted proteins | sample NitcycUS103311B2_FD_108381 | JGI IMG/M metagenome (GOLD analysis project Ga0157302, IMG submission 108381) | Soil microbial communities from Arlington Agricultural Research Station in Wisconsin, USA - Nitrogen cycling UWRJ-S103-311B-2 | ecosystem: Environmental > Terrestrial > Soil >... | reverse complement strand
TGCTGCGCGAAGCCGCCGTGGCCGGCGCACGGCGCTCCGGCAGCACCCGCAGCTGTTCGAGCAGGCGGAGTGACGTTCGCGGACGTGGTCGCGGGCAGCGTTCACGACGCCGCGCCGGCGCTGATCGGCTGGACGCTGCTCGTCGACGGCGTGGGCGGGCGGATCGTGGAGGTGGAGGCGTACGAGGAGAGCGACCCGGCGAGTCACTCCTTCGGCGGGCCGAGGGGGCGCAACGTCGTGATGTTCGGCCCGCCGGGCCATCTCTACGTCTACCGCTCGTACGGGATCCACTGGTGCGCGAACATCGTCTGCGGGCCGGCCGGTCACGGCTCCGCGGTGTTGCTGCGCGCGCTCGAGCCGACGCACGGGCTCGACACCATGCGCGCGCGACGTGGGACGACGCAGGACAGGCTGCTGTGCGCGGGGCCGGGGCGCCTGACCCAGGCGCTCGGGATCACGAACGCCGACAACGGGGCGGATCTCCGCGACGCGCCGTTCGAGCTCCTCCCGCCGGACCATCCTGCGACGGTCGCCCGCACGACCCGCATCGGGATCACGAAGGCCACGGAGAAGGAGTGGCGCTACCTGGATGCGGAGTCGGCGGCGGTGTCACGGAGGGCTGTCTCGAGGGCCTAGATCATCCAGGCAGGGGCGCCGTCAGGCGCCACTGCCCCGGCCGACGAGCAGCGTGAGCGGCAGCCCGGGACGCACCGCGATCCCGGCGTCGAGGCTCTGCTTCAGCACCGTCCCCTCGGGCCCGTCGCCGTACTGGATCTTGAGCCGGAGCTTCAGCTTGCGGCTCTGCTCGCGCGCGGCCGGGAGGCTCGAGCCGATCAGGTTGGGGACGAGGCCGTTCTGGGCAGCGGAGACCCAGAGACGCACCCGGCCGTTGGCCGAGAGGAACCCGCCGCGCGGGGTCTGCTTCACCACCTCGCCCGGCCGCGTGCGCGGCTTGGCCGGGACGTAGATCACGTCGGGGCTCAACGGGACCGACTCGAGCGCCACGCGCGCGGACTCGACCGAACGGCCGACCAGCACAGGGACGGAGACCTCGTTCGCGTAACAGGTCGCCGTCGAGGTGGGGAGCCGTCCCGCGTAGTACGACATGACGCGCGTCGCGGGGCAGAACCCGTTGTCGAGCCGCCACTGACCGCCGCGGTACACCACTCTGACGTCGTACTGGGGAAGATACGGCGGCGACTTGAAGGACGTCGCGGGCCTGTCGGCCAGCGCTCGGGTCATGAAGCCCTTCCAGATCAAGGCGGGCAGCGTGCCGCCGGCGACCGGCTCTCCGTGGAACTCGGTCTCCATCGGTCGGAGCTCGTTCGGGTAGCCGACCCACACCGCGGTCACGAGATCGGGCGTGTAGCCGACGAACCAGGCGTCGGCGTAGTCGTCGTTCGTGCCCGTCTTGCCCGCCGCAGCCTGACCAACGAGCTGCGCCCGCTTGCCGGTGCCCTGCTCGACGACCTTCTCGAGGATCGCGGTCATCGTCTCCGCCTCGGCCGGTGAGAGGACGGGCCGGTCGACGACCTTGTTCTCCGTCACCTTGCCGGTCTTCCGGAAGCGGACGGCGTTCACGACACGGGGGCGGTCGCCCATCATCGAGCCGTCGACGCGCTTGCCGTCGTTCGCGATCGTCGCGTAGGCACGCGCCATGTCGAGTGGGTTGACGGCGACGAAGCCGAGCCCGATGGAGAAGTACGCGGGGAGCTTCGTGCGGATGCCGAGCCGGTGCGCTGTCTGCACGATCGCCTTCGGCCCGACGATGTTCGTGAGCTGCGCGTAGACCGAGTTGTCGGAATGGACCATCGCCGTCGTCAGGTCGACGCTCCCGAGGTAGCTGCCCTCGTAGTTCTTGACCGGCCACACCCGGTCGCCGGCGTCGATCTCGATCGGCTTCGACGTGATGTGGGTCCCGGGCGCGATGCCCCGGTGCAGCGCGCTCGCGAGCACGATCGGCTTGAACGACGATCCGGGTTGGCGCTCGGCCTGGGTCGCGAGGTTGAACTGGCTGCGCCGGAAGTTCGTGCCGCCGAACATCGCCTTCACGGCGCCCGTCCGCGGATCGATCGCGACGAGCGCCGCCGCCGGCCCGCTCGGGTCCTTGAGGACCTTCTGGATCGCGTCCCGGGCCTTCTCCTGCAGATCGAGGTCGATCGTCGTCGTCACCTCGAGCCCGCCGCCGAACACGCGCTCCCCGCCGTAGCGCGCGACGAGCTGGTCGGTGACGTAGTTGACGAAGTACGGCGCCGGCCCCCGGGTGCCCGGCAGGCGGACGTCCTCCGGCTTTGGCAGTGGCGTCGCGTTCGCCTTCTCGAGCTCGGCGGTCGTGATCCGCCCCTGGTCGTAGAGCTGCTGGAGGACGTAGGCGCGCCGCTGCCGCGCGGCGGCGGGGTGCTGCACCGGGTCGTACAGCGACGGGCTGGCCGGTATCCCTGCGAGGAGGGCGGCCTCCGGGAGCGTCAGCTCCGCGGCGCTCTTGCCGCCGAAGTACGTCCGCGACGCCTGCAGGATGCCGTAGGCGCCGTTGCCGAAGTAGATCGTGTTGAGGTAGGCGGTGAGGATCCGGTCCTTCGACCACCGCTGCGTGAGCTGCCAGGCGAGCGCGGCTTCGCGCACCTTGCGCGCAATCGTCTTGTCGTTGCGGCTGTAGGCGTTCTTCACGTACTGCTGCGTGATGGTCGAGCCGCCCTCGACGACCGCCTTGTTGCGGATGTCCTCCCAGGCGGCACGGAGGATGCCGCGGACGTCGACGCCGTTGTGCTCGAAGAACCGCTTGTCCTCGGTGGCGACGATCGCCTGCTTCATGATCGGCGCGATCTCGTCGGACCTCACGAGCACGCGGCTCTCGTCGCCGCGCAGGATCGCGAGCACGCGTCGCTGGCCGGACTTGTTCGGCGCCGAGTAGACGACCGTGTCGACGTCGCCCCTCGGGTTCGAGGGGTCGAGGGCGCCGAGCTCGCTGCGGATCGCCGTCACGAGGCCGTAGCTGAACGCCACGGCCGACAGCGCGAAGAGCACGAGCACGAGCGCCAAGAGCCGCGGCTTCCGGATCCGGCCGCGCTTCGGCGCCGCCTCCGTACGTCGTCGAAGCCGCACTGCGCGCAGCATTGTAGCCCCGGACGGGCCAGTTCAGGCCGCTTCAGCCGGTGGCGAGGACGTCGAGCAGCTCGTCGCCGTACCGCTCGATCTTCGTCGGCCCGAGCCCCTTGACGGCCGCGAGCTCCGCCGCCGATCCGGGCCGCCGCGCGGCGAGCTCGCCGAGCGTCGTGTCGTGCAACACGACGTAGGCCGGGACGCCGTCCTCGCGAGCGCGCCGCGTGCGCCATGCCTTGAGCTCGGCGACGAGCGGGGCCGCTTCGCCGTTGGTCGCCGTCGGCACCCGGAGCGAGGGTAGCGTCGTGCTCGAGCCGACGCGGAGCACGCGGAAGCCGTCGCTCTCGACCTCGACGAGCGCGCCTGCGACCTCGAGCGCCCGAACCCAGCGCGTGACCTCGGCCTCCGAGGCGGCCGAGAGCGAGCCGTACGCCGGCGAGCGGCGCGCAGACGGCGGCGCCTTCACCGAGCCGCGGAGCATCGCGACGAGGCTTCGCCGTCCGAGGGGCCAGGCGAGGCCGCGGACGGCTTCGACGATCGCGGTTGCGGGGTCGTCCGGGAGCGGTGCCGCGCGAGCCGGCTCCGCGGCCGGCGCAGTGCGCGGTGCGCACACGTCGCAGGCGCCGCAGAGCCCGTCGAGCGTCTCGCCGAAGTGCTCCGCCACCTGGAGGTGGCGACAGCGCTCGACGTCGGCGAAGTCGACGATGCGCTCGACTCGCGCAGCCGACTCGCGCGCATAGCGGTGGAGGAGCGCATCGACCTCTTCGCCCGCGCCCGCGGACAGCGGCAGCAGCTCGACGCGCATCGCGCGCCCTGCGTCGTAGCCGCGGCGGAGGATCCCGGCCTGCTCGAGCATCCCGACGACGACGCGGGGGTCGTGGGCGCCGCCGAGGACTCCGTCGAGCGCCTCGGGACGGATGGTCCCGCCCGCATCGCGCAGCGCGCGGTACAGGGTCCGGAGCAGCTCCGGCGTGGGCACGCCGCCGCGGGCGAACCGCCGCAGCGCCGTCGCATCGGCGTCGCCGGCGAAAAGTACGGTGTCGCTCGGGCGGCCGTCGCGACCGGCACGTCCGACCATCTGCACGTAGCTCTCGAGCGAGTCGGGGAAGTTCACGAGCGCGACGAGTCGCACGTTCGCCTTGTCGATGCCCATGCCGAAGGCCGTCGTCGCGACGACGACCGGCGTGCGGCCGGCCACGAAGTCCTCCTGCACACGCGTCCGCTCCGCTGCGTCGAGACCGGCGTGGTAGTGCTCGGCGCGGATCCCGTGACCGCTGAGCGTCCGTGCGATCTCCTCGCACGAGCGCCGCGAGCGCGCGTAGACGATCGCGACCCCGTCCGTGACGCCGCGGAGCCGTCTGAGCAGGCCGCGCAGCCGTTCCTCCGCATTCTCGGCCCGCTCGACGTCGTAGCGCAGGTTGGGGCGGTGGACACTCGTCCGCACGAGCTGGAAGCGCCGCCCGAGGGACTCGGCGATCGACTCGGCGTTCGCGGGAGTCGCGGTGGCCGTCATCCCGAGTACGGAGGGCTCGCCGAGCTCCTCGAGCGCCCGACGGATGAAGAGGTAGTCGGGTCGGAAGTCGTGGCCCCACATCGAGACGCAGTGCACCTCGTCGATCACGACGAGGCCGACGCCGATCGAGCGGAGCGTCCGCACGAACGACTCCTGGCGCAGCCGCTCCGGCGCCGCGTAGAGGATCCGCGTCTCGCCCGCGGCCACGGATGCGAGTCGCCCGGCCGCCTCGTCCGCGTCCAGCGACGAGTTGACGAACGTCGCGGTCGCACCGATCTCGGGCGGAAGCTTGTCGACCTGGTCTTTCATCAGCGCGATGAGCGGCGACAGGACGAGCGTCGGCGAGGGCCGCAGCATCGCCGCCAGCTGGTACGTGAGCGACTTGCCGGCGCCGGTCGGCATCACCGCGAGCGTGTCGATGCCCTCGAGCGCGGCGCGAACCACCGCCTCCTGTCCCGGGCGGAAGTCGTCGAAGCCGAAGAGCTCCCGGAGCGCGGGGCGCAGGTCGGTCACACGAACGAGTGTACGGTTGGGGTCGGAGCGCCTCAGTGCCGGGTTCGTGCCCGAAGCGTCACGAGAGCGTGACGGGCGACGATGCGATCACCGGCTCGCCGGTCGGCGCCGAGGCACCGCCCTCGTCCTCGATCGTCACCGCTACGACCGAGCCGTCGCGCACCCGGCCGTCGACGGGGACGGCAACAGCGCCGCTGCGCGGCGAGAAGAGGCCGCCCGACACCGGACGGCCACCGTCGATCACCCACACCTGATACGTCTTGCCCGCGGGTGCATCCGGCACGTTCGACGCGACCAGCACCGCGTCGCCGTTCTCGCCGACGACGAGTCGTCCGGACGCGCCGGTCAGAGACGCCTCGGACGAGGGGTGTGCCAGCACGGCTGCGGCGGCACGCTCTCGCGCGAGAGCGGAGCGAGCCTCGTCGCGCTCGGACGAGACCGACGCGCCCCAGATCCCGAGCGCGACCGCGGCGCAGGCGGCGACCGCCGCCACGACCGCCAGCGCCGGCGCGAGGCGCGAGTGGCGCCGTTCGTCGAGCGAGACGACGTTCTGCGGCTCCGCACGCGCGGCGTCGAGGATCCGATCGCGGAGAGCCGGTCGCGGCGCCGGCCCCACCGCGGCCGTCGCCATGGTGGCCGCAACCTCGGTGAGCGAGCGCAGCTCCTCACGGGCCTCCTCGGACGTCGCGAGAACCTCCTTCGCACGCGCGCGCTCGTCCTCGTCGAGAGCGTCCAGGGCGTAGGCGGCGATCAGCTCGTGAGTCTCGGCGTCCACGATCCTTCTGATCCGGCTTCGTCCAGGACCTCGCGCAGCCGCGCGAGGCCGGCGAACATCCTGCTCTTGATCGTACCCAGGGGCACGCCGAGCCTCTCGGCGACCTCCGTCTGCGAATAGCCCCCGTAGTAGGCGAGCTCGAGCGCCTCGCGCTGCGCGTCCGGCAGCGACCGCAGCGCCGCGTGGATGCGGTCGCGCTCGAAGCCGAGCCACGCCGCGTCCTCGGCGGAGCCAGCAGGATCGGGAGCGTCGGGGCGCTCCGCGACGTCCAGCGGCTCTGCGCGCCGGCGCTCCTCGCGTCGGACGATGTCCACGGCCCGGCGGTGGACGAGCGTGACGATCCAGGTGCTCGCTTTCGCCCGTTCGGGACGGAACGCGGCGGCGGCGCGCCACACCGCGAGGAACCCCTCCTGCACCGCGTCCTCGGCGAGCCGCTCGTCACGCAGGATCCGGTAGGCGATCCCGTAGGCGACGCGCCCGACCCGGTCGTAGAGCGCGCCGAGCGCGGTCTCGTCGCCCCGCGCAACGAGCGCGACCAGCGCCTCGTCGGAGAGGTGGGTGTGCCTCGGCAAGGCCAGGCCATCTTGGCGCATTCCGGCAGCCGTACGGGTCGCGTGCGAGAGCACGCCCCTTGTTCGCAGCGGGGAGCGCGACCGGTTCGGGTCGCCGCCGAACCGGCCCCGAGTCCGGGGCGAACAACGCCCGATGAGACCCTCACAGGAAGGAGCCTGACGATGCGAAAGGGCATCGCGATCGCGGCACTCGCTGCCGCGATCACCACCGCCGCGGTGGGCGCGGCCGTCGCGCTCGGGCCGGGCGACGGGAGCGCATCCAGCCACCGCGAGGCGCCGCTGATCGCCGACGACCCGTCGGCCGACCTGACGGACGTCTACGCGTTCCGCAGCCCGGACAAGCCGAGCACGGTGACGATCCTCGCCAACGTGATCCCGGGAGAGGACCCCGCGGCCGGGCCGAACTGGTACACGTTCTCGCCCGGCGCCCGCTACAACCTGAAGCTCGACACGACCGGCGACGTGAAGCCGGACGTGATCTACCGGTTCGAGTTCCAGCGCAAGACCGGCCCGTTCTTCCTCGGCGACACCGCGCAGCCGTACACGGTGACGCGGATCGCGAAGGGGAAGTCGACGGTCGTCGTGCGGGGAACGACGCCGCCGAACAACATCGGCAAGCGCTCGACCCCGGACTACCGGAGCCTCGTCACGAAGTCGATCGCCTCGTTCGACGGCGGCGCCTCGAAGGCGTTCGCGGGTCAGCGGGACGATCCGTTCTTCGGTGACGTCGGCGCGATCTTCGACCTCGTCGCGATCCGCAAGGGGACGGGGAACATGGGCGGCGGCAAGGACTTCTTCGCCGGCTACGGCGTGCACACGTTCGCCGTCCAGGTCCCGATCGCGGGCCTCGCGGCGAAGAACGGGACGATCGGCGTGTGGGCCTCCGTCGACCGGCGGAAGGTCACGACCCGCGGCCCAGTGACGCGCGACGCCGGCGCCTGGGTGCAGGTCGACCGGCTCGGGAATCCGCTCGTCAACGAGGTGATCATCCCGACGGGGATGAAGGACCGCTGGAACGCCTTGCAGCCGTGGAGCGAGTCGCAGTTCCGCACGTACTACACGGAGCCGATCCTCGCGGCCGTGATCAACAAGCTGTACAAGCTCGGGGCACCGGAAAAGGGCCGTGACGACCTCGTCGCAGTCCTCCTCACGGGTGTGCCGAAGCTCAACTACACGGGGCCGAAGCTCGCCGACGTCCTCCGGCTCAACCTCGGCATCCCCGTCACCGCCAAGCCGAACCGGCTCGGCGTGCTCGGCGGGGACACCCAGGGGTGGCCGAACGGCCGCCGCCTCGGTGACGACGTGATCGACATCGCCGAGCAGACGGTCGGCGGCTTCCTGAAGGACGTGAAGCTGCCGCTCGGCGACGGCGTCAACGCCGACGACGCGGACGCGTCCGACACGTTCCCCTACGTCGCCGACCCGAAGTCCGGGTTCGACAACACGAAGGGTCTTCAGAAGCCCTGATGAGCGTCACCGGCCGGAGTGTCCTCGGGGCGCTCCGGCCGGGACCGAACCGGGGCACGACGCCGGGCGAAGCAGAGGCATGACGAGGCGCACGACCGCTCTGATCACCGCCACGATGCTCGTCGGCGCGCTCTCCCTCGGCGCGCTCTTCGGCGGCGCGCTCGGCGAGCTTCGCCCGTCCGCCGCCGCGTTCCCTGCGTCGTCGCGTCTCGAGGCCGACCCGCTGCTCTCGGGGCTCGGAACCGCTCGCAGCACGACAGCGATCATCGCGGCGCTCGAGCGGGATCTCGCATCGCGGCCCCCGGACGCCGACCGCCTGGGAACGCTCGGACTCGCCTACCAGGTGCGCTGGCGCGAGACGGGGGATCCGACGTTCCTCCCGCTCTCCGGGCGCGCGCTTCGGCAAGCGCTCGAGGAGAAGCCGGAGAACGCGACGGCGATACTCGGGCTCGGGAATCTCGCGCTGATCCGGCACCGCTTCCGGGAGGCGCTCGGCCTCGGTCGCGACGCGCGGCGGCTGGCGCCGTTCGCGGCGAGGCCTTACGGGGTCGTCGGCGACGCTCTGCTCGAGCTCGGCCGCTACCGGGAGGCGTTCGCGACGTTCGACCGCATGGCGGCGATGAAGCCGTCCGTCGCCTCCTATGCGCGGGTCGCGTACGCGCGTGAGCTGCGAGGCGACCGGTCGGGTGCCGTCGTCGCGATGCAGCTCGCGCTCGACGCGGCGGGCGGAGTCCCCGAGCCGACGGCCTGGGCGCACGTGGAGCTCGCCAAGCTCGCGCTCGGCGACGGGCGCCTCGGCGACGCGGCGCGACACGTGGCTGCGGCGCTCGCCGTCTCGCCGGGCTACGTCCAGGCGCTCGAGCAGCGAGCGCGGATCGAGGCCGCCCGCGGCCGCCTCGGCCCGGCCGTCGCGACCGCCCGACGCGCTGCGACCGCGGTGCCGCTTCCCCAGCTCGTCGGCCTCCTCGGCGATCTCCTCGAGCGTGAGGGCGGCTCCCGGGCCGCTGCGAGACAACGCGCGACCGTGGCTGCGGTCGACCGGCTGCTGGCCGCGAACGGCCTCCGCGTCGACCTCGAGTCGGCCGTGTACCGCGCCGACCACGGGATCCGGCCGGCCGAGACCGTGCGACTCGCCCGCGCCGCGCGGGCCGACCGGCCCTCGATCTACGGGGACGACGCGCTCGGCTGGGCACTCTCGCGCGCCGGCCGCTGCTCCGAGGGAGAGCGGTGGCTCGATCGCGCGCTCCGCCTCGGGACGAAGGACGCGCTCCTCTTCTTCCACCGTGGCTACGCCGCGGGCTGCGCGGGAGATCGCAACGAGATGCTGCGCTGGTACCGCAGGGCGCTCGCGCAGAGCCCGGCCTTCTCGGTGCGGTGGGCGCCCGTCGCGCGGAAGGCCGTGTCGTGAGGCGCCGCCTCGCGGTCGCCGCCATTCTCGTTCTCGCGCCGGCGGCTCTGGCGCTGCCAGGCGGTGCCGGCGCGCACCCGCTCGGCAACTTCACCGTGAACCACTACGCGGGCATCGAGCTGGCGGGGAACCGGGCCTATGTCCATCTCGTGCTCGACCTCGCCGAGATCCCGACCTTCCAGACGGGCGACCGCGTGCGCGCGCCCGGCTACGCCGCCGCGTTCGCACGGGAGCTCGAGCTGCGACTCGACGGCGCCCGGGTCGCCCTGCGCCCCGTCTCGCACGGGATCAGCACGCGGAAGGGCGCGGCCGGCCTGCCGACGTTGCGCTTCGAGGCCGTGTACGCGGCACCGCTCGCCGGCTCGCGGCTCGAGTTCTCCGACCGGAGCTATGCGAGCCGGATCGGCTGGCGGGAGATCACGCTCGTCGCGCGGGACGGCGCCCGCATCGCCAACGCCTCCGTGCCCGCCGTGAGCCGCTCCGACGAGCTCCGCGCCTATCCGCGCGAGCTGCTCCGCTCGCCGCTCGACGTCCGTACCGCGACATCCGGCTTCGTGCCCGGCGACGCTCCAGGGACACCGCCGCCGCTCGGCCGCGTCTCGGCGCCGCCCCATACCGGCGGCGGGTTCGAGACACTGATCGAGGACGGCGACCTCTCTCCCGGCGTCGTCCTCGTCTCGCTTCTCGTCGCGGCCTTCTGGGGAGCGGCACACGCGCTGACGCCCGGCCACGGCAAGGCGCTCGTCGCCGGGTACCTCGTCGGCGCCCGAGGCCGGCCGCGGCACGCATTCCTGCTCGGCGGCACGGTGACGGTCACGCACACCGCGGGAGTGTTCGGCCTCGGCCTCGTGACGCTCCTCCTCTCGCGGTTCGTGGTTCCCGAGCAGCTCTATCCGTGGCTGACGCTCGTCTCGGGCGTGCTCGTCGTGGTCGTCGGCCTCGGAGTGCTCCGCGGGCGCCTCGCGCAGCGCCGCCGCCACGCGCAAGCTCACGGGCACGACCACCACCGCGATTCACATCCCCACGGGCACGAGCACGCGCACGACCTCGGCCCGCGAAGCCTGGTTGGCGTCGGAGTCGCCGCGGGCCTGCTTCCGTGCCCGTCCGCGCTCGTCGTCCTTCTGAGCGCGATCGCGCTCCATCGGCTCGCGTTCGGGCTCATCCTGATCGTGGCGTTCAGCGTCGGTCTCGCGGTGACGATCACGGGAATCGGGCTCGTGGCCGTCCTTGCGCGACGCGTCTTCGCGCGTGCTCGGTTCGACGGGCCGCTCGTGCGGGCGCTTCCTGCGGTGTCCGCGGCCGTGATCGTCGTCGCCGGCGTCGCGATCACAGCGCGGGCGCTTCCGCGCGTGTTCTGACCGAACCGCACACCGTCGGGTTGCGAATCAGGCATGTTCACGACGAGAGGAGTGCGGTGATGTTCGGGCTCGACGACTGGATCGCAGGACTGTCGCAGGGAGGCTCTTTCGCCGTCGTCGTGCTGGTCGCGGCGCTGCTGGGGCTTCGTCATGCGACCGACCCGGACCACATCGCCGCGGTCTCGACGCTCGTCGCCTCCGGCCGCGAGCGCGCGACCGGCGCGGCGGCGCGTCTCGGCGCATGGTGGGGCGCGGGACATGCGCTGACGCTGCTCGTGTTCGGCGTTCCGATTCTCCTGGCCGACCGTTTCCTTCCCGACGTGCTGCAACGTGGGGCCGAGACGGGTGTCGCGGCGCTGATCGTCTTCCTCGCGGTGCGCCTGCTCGTGCGCTGGCACCACGGGGCCTTCGCACTGGGCGATGCGGCGGGCGACAGTCACCGGCATCCCGTCCGCTCGCCGCTCGGCGCGTTCGGGATCGGCCTCGTCCACGGAATGGGCGGCAGCGCGGGTGTCGGTGTGCTGCTTCTCGCCGCGATCCCCTCGCAGGAGCTCGCGCTCGTCGCGCTGGTCGTGCTCGCCGTGTTCACTGCCGTCTCGATGACGATCGTGACCACCGGGTTCGGCGCAGTGCTCTCCGTGCGCCCTGTTGCCGGCTCGCTCGCCGCGGCGGCGCCGGTGCTCGGCACGACGAGCCTCGCCTTCGGCCTCTGGTACGCCGCGGCGGCGTGGAGCCTGGCACCGTACCCGGTCTGACGCGAGCTTCGTAGACGGCCGCCGAACGAGGGGGGATACTCGCTCGATGGAGGCCGGTGGGATCGCGCGCGAGCGAGACCTCCGTGTGTTGTCGGCCGCGATCGGGCTCTCGGCGCTCGGCGACGGCGTGGCGCTCGTGGCGCTCGCCCTCCAGGCGAAGAACCTCGCCGGGGAGGGAATGGGCGGCGGGCTCGCGATCTCCGCGATGTTCATCTGCCTCTGGGCGCCCGTCGTCCT
>Ga0157302_10000131_pt1 | contig 11737 bp, 7 predicted proteins | sample NitcycUS103311B2_FD_108381 | JGI IMG/M metagenome (GOLD analysis project Ga0157302, IMG submission 108381) | Soil microbial communities from Arlington Agricultural Research Station in Wisconsin, USA - Nitrogen cycling UWRJ-S103-311B-2 | ecosystem: Environmental > Terrestrial > Soil >... | reverse complement strand
GCTGCCGGCGAGACCAAGGGCGGCCAGGGCCACGGCCAGCATCGCCGCGCACACCACCCTCGTTTTGTTTTGCTTCATTCGCATGACTGGCTACTCCTTTTCCTTGCTCGTTGGACTGGGATAGCTATTCCGGGAAGGCTGGGTGGAACTCAGCGGCCTTTGCCTTTTGTTTTGTGCTTTGGGCAATCGGCGTTCAGCAGAGGCCGAGTTTCGTAGGCCTTGCCGTTTTGGCCAATCAGCTTAAGGGTGGCGCGGTGGGTCCCCTGGCAGATGTTGGTTGAGTTCTGGAAGAGGCCCTTCTTGGCGCCCTGCAGGGTGACTATGACCTTGGTGACAGGAGCGTCGGGGGCCGATTCAATGGTGGTGCGGATACCACCGTTAACCGAATCGACGCGGCCGACAGCCTCGACTTCGATTGGCTGAGACGGTGGCCCGCGCAGGACGAGGACTATGTCAGGCAGCTTGTGGACGGAAGAGCGCAAATAGACGGGTCCTTCAAGCGGATAGTCGACGAGCGGGCTCAAGGCCTTTACGTGGCCGTAGACCGAGCCCGCCGGACACTGTTTGGCGGCGAACTGCACGCGGGTGCAGATCGTGCGGAAGTGAGCTTGGTCGATGAACTCCGAGCGGGGGAGGGCCAAGACGATGCGTTTCGAGTTTGCTTCTCCAGGCTTGGCTGTGAAAACGGCCCTGAAGCGCGGATGTCCGCCACGGTGGATCGGGCCGAATAGGCGAGTGGTGAGCTTGGGTTTGTAGGGAAGGGATTTGCAGCCTCCTACCTGGAAGGGGCTGGAGAGCGCGGCCGGCTGGTTGAATACTGAGATCGTGGTGGCCAGCGCAGTCATCGGGTCGCAGGAGGTCGGGTTGATCGTGAATTGCGAGCGGTTGAGCCGCAGCGCCACCGAGCGCACGTCGAGCGGAATGCCATCGAGAATCGTCGGCAACGGATCAGAGACAGCACGCGCCTGGGCGGTTACGGCATTGAGGTAGATAGCCGCTCTGACCACAACAGCGCCGAGGTCAAATGGTCCCGCAATCGCCGGGGTTATCACTACCGCGCTCAGTGGAGCGCCCTTATAGGGGCCGGAGAGGTAGACGTTTCCGGGGGTGTGGAGCGGCGTCGGGCCCGATCCGGCCGCGACGTCGACTGCACCCAGCTTTGAAGTCGCTGGGCAGCTGGGATCGATTTGCTCCAGGACGCCTTCGTTGGGCTTGGAGCGCGCAATCGCCTGGGCGATCGCCCCCTCAGAGCAGTAAGGCACGCCGGCCAGACGAGCCGAGAGACCCGGCGGCAGAATCGTTTCAAAGCCACCGATCGGCTGTGAGCCATCTTCGCGAGAGAGCTTCATCACCAGGGGGCTGTAGGCGCCGGCCTTTGGGGCCAGAGTACCCGTGACGAAGCTGGGTTTGTTGGGGGCAGCGCCCGGGGAAGTCGGGCAGGCGCCACCATGGGGGGCAGCGGTGGTGGCGAAGGCGTCATCGGCTCCAACGCTGGAGATTTGAGGAAAGGACCAGGGCACCAGCTGCGCGGTGGTGGTGTGGGTAGCGCAGATCGATGGGGTGCTCAAGGGCGCCCTCGCACCCTCGAAGAGATGCAGGTGGACGTCGGAGAGCGGCAGCTGGGGGTTTTCGCTCACCTGGGTGGAGAGCCGGCCGGTGTTGGGGTCGGCGTTGACCCGTCCGGCGAGCTTGGCGATCGTGCCCGACTGCGGATCTTCGACCGCGAGGTAGATCGCCAGCAGCGATCCGAAGGGGTTATCGAAGGGCTTGGCGAGGTAGACCGAGCCCGGTACGGGCCGGGGGATAGGGTTCTGCTCGGGGTCGCGTTGCACGACGCCGCTCACCGGGTCGATCTGGGCAAGCAGCGGCGTGGTCACTTCCATCGTGCCAATCTTGGCTGCGGGTGGGCAGTCGGGCTGAGCCTTTGAGAAATGGGCCTGGCTTTGTCCGACTGGTGTGGTGAGCCCAATCTGGGCACTTGAGCAAGCCACCAGCCCATCACCGGAGGACGGGTTCACTACCAAACCCTCGGGCAGGGTGACGGTGGCGTCTCTGAGAGCCGCTGTTGAGCGCCCACCGAGCTTGGTGTCCTGGGTCTGGCGTAGGTGGAAGTCAAGGCCCGAAGGGCTGTCGATGCTAGCGGTGGTTGGCTTGGCTTCAATCGAGGGTTCAAAGTCGAGCTCGTTGCAACCGCTCACCGTGGCGGGCGCGCCCGAGAGACTGGCACTCTGATAGCTGGCTTCGTCGAAGACGCCGGGCGCCTCCCAGCTGTCGGCACGGGCAGAGGTGACTTGCGGTTGCCCGGCGCAGTAGGTAGGCATCGTGAGCAGAGCCGTTTCGCCTTTTGGCACCTGGCAGTTGCCGGGCGCTTCGCGGCAGGCGCCGCGGATCTCGTCGTGGCTTTTGCCAGACGGGTCCCCCCATAGCTGCACCCGAGCCCCGAAGACGGGATGGGAGGTCAGGGCGAGGGTGTCCCTGGCACTGCCGCTGATCCCGTAGTCGCCGTCGCTGCGCACGCTGCCATCGAGATGCACGAAGACACCAACCCCCAGCGCGTCGAAGCCCAGCTCGGCGGCGGTACCGGCTGGGGGAACCATGTTGTAAAGGGCAGAAGGGGAGGCTTCGGGAATCGCCCCGACGGTGATGATGTCGATCGTGCCGACCTGGGACGCTTCGGGGCATCCCGGTATCTCACCGCTCAGTTGGGCCTCGGTGCAGAGCACCGGGGTGGCTGCTGGGTTGATCAGCTCTCCAGGCGGGAAGTCAATGGTGATCTCGCGCAGGTGCCCCGCCCCCCCCAAGGCGTTGAGCGGTTTTTCTGTGGGGAAGCCGAGTTCGGCGGTGAGCTGGTAGGGGTGAGAGCCGGCTAGAGTTGCCGGCCCACCGTCACCCTCACTAAGAGGGACGGCGAAGCCTGGTAGGAAGCCGAAGGGTACCGAGGCCGAACTCACCACTGTGGTGGTTTCGATCGAGGCGGGCAGGGTGCCAGGGCTTTCCACGCTTGCTTTGTTAAGCAGGCTGGGACCCGCGAGCGCATCGACTTCAACCGGAAACTTGGCTTCTACGCTCTTACCGGGGCTGACCGGTCCCACGAAGGTGCAGGTGACATCCGGCGCGACGAAGACACAGTCCGAGGGAAGGGAGACTGGGGTAAGGCTGGGGGGCAGGGTGTCTTTAAGTGTGATCGGCCCGGCCGCCGAGGCGGCGCCGAGGTTGGTAGCCAGCAGCAGGTACTCAGGACCGCCGAAGCTGGTGCCTTTGGCACCCGCCGGAAAGTTGGTCGGCAATGATGTGGCGCTGATTCTCCAGGCCGCTTTCGGCGCCGCGCTGGCAGAGTCGGCGGCAAGGAGCACGACCGCCAGACAGAGCAGGGCGATCGTCTTCTTGGCATTCATCCGCCTGCCCTCCCGTTCGCGTTGGTTCGGTGGCGCCCCTGCTTTCGGTGTTTACTCTTTTTGTGAACCTTCTTTTTGTGGGCTTTCTTTTTGGCCTGTTTTGGCTTGGGGTTCGGCGGCCCGATAAAGTTCGCTGTGCCGGGGGACTCAAAGCCCGGCGCCGGGGACGTAGGCTGGTGACAGGCATCCAGGCTGGTGCATATCTGGGGAATTGAATTTTGGGAGAGCAGGCCGCCGCCCACGGAAGTGTCATAGACGTCGTAGAGCTGGTCTTCGTCTTGACGCACCAGTTGGGAGCGAGTAACGATGAAGGCGTCATTGCCACTGGCGGAGGCATCGGCAATGTAGGAGGCGTCGGGGCTCTTGCCGGTGGAAAGTAGGTACAGGCAGCTTCCTCCCTGGGCGTCCGCCGGGCAGGAGCCACTGCCTGCTGCCTCCCACTCGTAGGCATCCAAGCAGATTCGGTATTTGCCCTGGGCTGGGCCGATTTCGGGGCAGCCGCCCTGGCCGTTGGTGTCCTCGCCGACCAGAGCATCAGGAGTCTCGAAGAAGACCCTGCTGCCGTCGGCAGAGAGGTTGCGAGAGAGGACGTAGTGCGATTCAGAAATTACTGGCGTGAGTGCCGCGAGGGTAATGCTGCCCAGGCTCGGGGGGGCGATCGGTGACTCTCCGGTCGGGTTGCAAGACACGCAGACGATGCCCTCCCCCGCGCGGTAGAGGTAGAACTGGGGCGTGCCTTTGTTGTCGTAGGCGGTGAGGCGGTTTTGCGAGCGAAATAGCAGGGTATTGCCGTCGGCGCTAACCCGGGAGGTCCTTTGCACCTGGGCGGCGATCGCACCCCGTGGCAACCAGTTCGCTGCATCGCTTTCGAAGCCTTCACCGCCTGTTTTCAGCGGGGCGATAAAAGCGATCGGGCTACCTTCACGCGCCATGTAAAGGCTGCATTCACCCGAGGAGTTGACGAAGCCCCCACTCACTTTCCACTCGCAGTCGCCAGCTTTTGCCGGTCCCGTTCCGTCGAGGTCTCCGTTAGCCGCAAAGTAGACGTCTGAGAAGTCGCTGGAGCTGCCCAACACTCCCACGACTTCGGTGCCGTTGCCGCCGGGCTGCGGCGCCACGTCGGTCAGTTCACCCGCGGCGGTTTCGGGGTCGTAGTCCCAGCGATAGAGGTCATTGCCGGGGTTAGGCGGGCTTCCCTGGTTTGCAGACCAGTAGAGGTGGGTGGAGTCGGCGGCGATGCCCAGTGGCCGGCCGGCTTCTTTGATGAATTCGAGGTTCTTTTCGGTTGCGAGATCGAGATTGACTCGCCCCACCGTATCTCCGCCCCTCCTTGTCCAGTAGACATTGCCGGCATCGAGAACAATGCCCTGCGGTTCGGATCCTTGGCCACTACCAGTGAATACTTCACTTCCAGGGGATCCGTCTAGGTCATAGCGGATGACGTAGCTGAATTTTTCACGATCTGCCGAAACCAGAAAAATATGCCCCCCGTCTACAGCAATTGCCTGTGGAGTATTGAAGGCCGATTCACCGACCTCGATAAATGTCTCCTCGACTTCGCTGCCGTTCAGTTTTGCGCGGCCAATCGTCCGCGTTGCGTTTTCATTACCTGAATTAGACCAGTAGAGGAATTCGCCTTCGGTATCTATGCCCTGAGGGTTTGTGGCTCCCGGGATGAATTCCGGCTCCGGGATGCTGCCATCGAGGTTGGCCCGGCCGATGGCGCCGCAACCCACTTGCAGGCCGGGAGCGCTGGTCCAGTAGACATGCCCGGCATCAACGGCTATGTACTGGGGCTTGCCCTCCACGATCTGTCCTCCGCATTCGCTGCCGGTGTCGGTGATGAACTCGGGTTCTGGGTTGCTGCCGTCGAGTTTCGCTCGCCCAATCGTGCCCGCTTCGGGGTTTGCCCAATAAATATGAGTAGCGTTGACGGCTATCCCCTTGGCAGGAGTGGGTAGGAAGCTCAGTTCCTTGCCGCTTCCGTCAAGGTTGGAGCGCGCGATCGCCGCCAATGGGCGTTCGGGCCCGGTATTGGCGTCGTCTGTCAGCTTCTCCGAAGAGGTGAAGAGGGCCCTCGAGCCGTCCGAGGTTGCTTCCACGAAGGCTGCGGGGCGTGTCCCCGCAGGGTCGGGAACGGTCCTCTGCGATGCCGAGACATGGATTGTGCAGGCCAAAACTTGGCTCGCGCACTCGTCTTCGCCGTTAAGCGGGCTCTGCTCCTGAGCCGGATTGAGACGCAGATAGATCTGACCGACTCTGGCCGCTGTGAAATAAGTCTTGGTGGCGTCTGCCGAAACCGCATGCTGGTCTTGGGTGTAGTAGAAGGAAGCGGCGCCGCCTTTGCCCAAAGTTTCTGACGTAGTACCTCTAGCCCAGTCATAAGGGCCGGCGAAGGCACCTCCGGGTGGCGCCGTTTGGTCGTTAAAGGCTCCCGCCAAACTGAGCTTGCCTGTGTCGCGATTCCAAAGGTAGAGATTGGGCTGGCCTTCCAGGGCCTGGGGCATACCTGCCAGCTTTGAGGTCGATTCGAAGAGCACCAGCGAACCATCGCTACTGGCACCTGTATAGCTGGGGCTTTGGACGCCGAGGCCTCCGCCATAGGGAACGATCGTCCGCAGCGGGCCGCCGCCGCTGGTGCGCGAGAGAAAGGTGCTGCCGCCAGCGCCGCTGAATTTCCTCGCCGAGTCGAAGAATTGGGCAAAGTCGGACGTCCAGCCCATCACTCCTGCTTCCTCACCGACGGAGGCCGGTGGCAGGACGCTCTCAGTTGACCAGCTTCCGCTGGAGCGGCTGGAGAGGTAGACGGGCAGTTCCTGAGAGCCTTCGGAGCCTGGCATTCCTCCCGCCGGAGAGAAGGTGATCCTGTCGCCCATGGGGGACGCTTTGATCAGAACCACCCTTCCCGTTGCATCGAGGCCGTTCTTGGCCTTGGGGCTTGCCTGCTCATAGGCGCGACAGTCCGCCAGAGCCGCAGAGGCCTGGGGCGGCGTGGTGCGAAAAGCGTCATTGGCGCAAGGGCGGAACACCGGCGACGGACCATGGGTCTTAAAGACACTGTCGGGGCCTTTTGTGACTCCGTCGGTGCTGTTGGCCACAAGGCGAAAGTGGTAGCTCGTTCCAACGGCAAGGCCCTCCACTTTGGCCGAAACAGGAATGAAGCCGCTTCCCGAACCAGCCGAGACGGTCGGCGTTTTTATACAGGCCGAGATATTGCAGTCTTGGAAGCCGTACTCGAAGTGATAGGTCGTAGAAAGGCCGCCCGGTTCTACTTCACCTTCAAGTTTGACGGATTGCATCGCGGCTTCGGAGATACGCACGTTAGCTATTTGCGGAAGGGCCGAAGCAGCCGCTGGCAAGAGCAACAGGATGGAGACTGCCGCGGCCGTGGCGACCATTTGCCATGCGGCCAAGCGTTGGCTTCCCCCGGTCCCTGCATGAATCCCTCCCCAGCTCATCCGTCGTCTCCTCCTCAATGTTGCCCTTCCTCTTCTAGGAGCTCTTCCCCGACCGGCTAGTGGGATCGCGCCATAAATGAGGCGCGATCCCACTCCTTACCGTACTAATACCTTACTACAGGCTCTCTAGAGATATCCAAATGTGCAATTTTTATGAGTTTCGCCCAGGAGGCGCGTTTTTGCGCTTCCTTTTACGAATGCTTCATTGATGCCGTAGAGCAGTTTGTCGCCAGCACCAAGCGCTTTCTGAATCGTTTCACTTGACTGAATTAACGGTTCCAGTACCTCAGATCCATTACCGGTCACAAGCTTGAAGACCGCTTGGCCTTTGACTTCGGTTTTAAGCGGCAGCGGGCAGCCCGTTCCGCTTAAGAATTTAACTGTGGCAAAGGGGAAACCTTCTGCTAAGAGGAAGGCTTCTTTCGCCGCATTTAACACGACTTTACCGGTGCCTTTTGCATCAACATGTAAATTGCCTGATTCGTTAATGACGTGGCAAGGCAGTAATTCGCCTAATTCCTGTTTGGCGTTAATTGCAAACACCTCACATTTTTCGAATAAGACAGTGGCGCTTGCGGTCGCCGCCGGCCCCGATATAATGGTGCCCGTACCTGTCGCGCTTTCGCAAACAATCTCGATGCTTAGCGCCGGGACCACAAGTGCTCCTGAACCCTCTTGTGTAATGGAGGCGGTTAAGCCCGTCGCTAAGGCAGAGCTGCCTAATATCTTAACTTCGTCAGCTGCATGAGCGCTCGCCGCAAGCGCCATCGCGCTCACCGCTGCCAACATCGACAGCACGAGAACCCTACGCATTTGCTTTCCCATGTTTCCCTCTCATCTCGTAGTTACGGTTGTGCAGGCGTTAAGACCTGCGGCTTGAGGATTGCTACTAGCCATCTTGTAGTCAAGTTTTCCCTTGCGATGTCTTTTATCCCCCTAGCGTCCCCCGTAGACAGCTAGAAACGATTGACCCTGCTATCCGCGCAGTCGGGCTCAAAGGGGGCAGACGCAGGTCCGCTCGACACGCAGCCATAGCTTTGAGGCATTCAGCTCCGATGTTCGGACCTGTGTGGCTCACTGCTTCGGCAGGGCATTTCGGTTGGTGACCTTTCGCGCCAGTTTAGTTCTATTTTTGAGGATCCCCATGGATGCCTTGGCTGCTGGACGAGCCTCCATAGCGTGGCAGCATGCTGTGGCAGCTGTCAATTATGAAGTGAGGGATCTAGCTCCACTGTGAAGTATTAACACCTTGTGGTTTATTACTTAGGTTCGCCGGGATGCCGGGGCGGCGAGTGCTGTCAGCCCTAGCGTCGCGACCAGCGCCGGCCGAGGTCTTGATTTGGTGACATCCGTTGCTCCCTTTGATCTGTCTGTTGCGATTCCCTCGGCCGCCAGCATCGCGACCGTAAGTCACTGATCAAGCTTCCGAGCAATGCCGTCCTATCCGCTGGGCTCTGGTCGGAATATCGTTAGAAGGAGATTTGACTTTGATTCTTGCCATTGAGACCTCCTGCGACGACACCTGCGCCGCGGTGCTGGATGGGCCGTGGGTGCTTGCGAACGTGATCTCCTCGCAGGCAGTCGCCCATGCCAAGTTCGGCGGCGTTGTGCCCGAGGTGGCCTCGCGCCACCACCTTGAGCTGACCGCGCCGGTGGTTGAGGCGGCGTTGGGGGAGGCGGGGGTCACGCTCGATCAGGTTGAGTCCGTTGCGGTTACCGCTGGGCCGGGTCTGATCGGGGCGCTGCTGGTCGGGGTCAGTACGGCGAAGGCGATGGCGGCGCCTCGGAGGCTGCCGTTGATCGCCGTTGACCACCTGCAGGGCCACGTCGCCGCCAACTTTCTCGAGCCCGGGGCGCTGGAGCCTCCGTTCCTTTGCCTGGTAGCCAGCGGCGGCCACACCCTGCTGGCGGGAGTGCGCGACCATGCCGGCTACGAGCTGCTCGGCCAAACTCTGGACGACGCCGCCGGCGAGGCCTTCGACAAGGTCGCCCGCATGCTTGGGCTCGGTTACCCGGGCGGACCGGCGCTGGAGAAGCTAGCGCGGGAGGGGGACCCCACGGCTTTTGAGATGCCGGTGGCAATGAGCCGCAATCCCGGCCTCGACTTCAGTTTCAGCGGCCTCAAGACGGCGCTGGTCTACCTCTGTCGCGATCTCGGCTCCGAGGGTGTCGAAGCGCGCCGCGCCGACCTTGCCGCCAGCTTTCAGGCTGCCGCCGTCAGCCAACTCGTCGCCAAGCTTGAGCGGGCGCTGAAAGCTGGGGAGTGGGGGGCAGTCGCGCTTGGTGGCGGCGTCGCCGCCAACGGCGCCCTGCGCGAGGCCGTGCGGGCGCTCTGCGAGCGCCGCGGGGTCGAGCTGAAGCTGGTCGCCCGCGAGCTCTGCACCGACAACGCAGCGATGATCGGCTCCGCCGCCCGTTTCATCGAGCCAATCCAGTATCCGGACTACCTCGCCTATGACGCCTTCGCCACCGGCGGCCGCGCCACCGCATGACGGTCGTCACCGTCTACTCCCGCCCGGAGTGCCACCTCTGCGCCGAGGCGGTCGAGGCGCTGGTCGCCATCCACGGCGAGGGCTACCGCTTCGACCTGCACGAGGTCGATATAGAGAGCGAGAAGCTGCTGCTGCGGCGCATGCTGGAGAAGATCCCGGTCGTGGAGATCGACGGCGTCGTCGTCTCCGAGCTGATCCTCGACGAGGCGGCCGTTCGGGCGAGGCTCGATACTGTGGGGGCGTGGGCACGGTGATCGAAGAGCAGGAGGTGGCCAACGGGTTGATCGTCGACGGCGAGCGGCTCTCGCTGGGCGTCGCGGCCCGCCTCTCGCGCTACCTGCAGGTGCTGACCCAGGCGCGCAAGATGGGCCGCCAGACGATCTCCTCGCAGGAACTCTCCGAGTACACGCACATCAACCCGACCCAGATCCGCCGCGATCTCTCCGGCTTCGGCAAGTTCGGCAAGCGCGGCGTCGGTTACAACGTCGAGTCGCTGGTGGCGGAGATCCGCAAGATCCTCCGCACCTCGGGCCAGCACAACATCGCCCTCTTTGGCGCCGGCAACCTCGGCCAGGCGATCGCCAGCTCCGACATCTTCGCCGACCACGGTTTCCAGATCGTCGCCATGTTCGAGGTCGACAGCAGCGTCGTCGGTACCGAGGTCGGCGGCCTGCGGGTGCGCGACTTCGCCGAGCTGGAGGCGGTCGTCGCCGAGCAGGAGATCGTTGTCGGCGTCCTCGCCGTCCCCGCCGCCGCGGCCCAGGCCGTCGCTGACCGCCTGGTCAAGGCCGGGGTCAAGATCATCTTCAACTACTCCGAGCAGCTGCTCCAGGTGCCGCCAGAGGTGACCGTGCACACCTCCAGCCCGGCGGTCGACCTGCTCTACGCGCTCTACTTCTACCTGACCTAAGAAGCTGAATCTTGTCCCTGGACCTCGACCGCGCTCGCGAGACGTTCGAGTCCTCGACCGACTTCACGATCGGCCTCGAGGAGGAGTTCGCGATCCTCGATCCGGAGACGCTGGAGCTCGAGCACCGCTTCGAGGACGTCTACGAGGCTTGCCAGCGCGACGAGGTCCTGGCCGAGTCGGCCGCCGGCGAGCTGATCGCCTCCGAGATCGAGATCCGCTCGGGCCGGGCGGAGAACTTCGCCGAGGCAGTGGCCCGCCAGCGGGAGCGCCGCGTCCGCCTCTTCGAGCTGGCGGACGGTATGGGCCTCGCCCTGGGCGCGATGGGGACGCACCCCTGGGCCAACTATCTAGACCAGCGAATCATCGACACGCCCCACTACAACCGGTTGCGCCACGAACTCGGCTACGTCGCCCAGCGCAACAACACCTGGAGCATGCACGTGCACATGGGCGTGCGCGGAGCCGACCGCGCGATCGCGGTCTGCGACTGGATGCGCGAGCTGCTGCCGATCCTGCTCGCCGTCTCGGCCAACTCGCCATTCCTCGACCGCCGCGACAGCGGCCTGCACACGGTCCGCACTGAGATCTTCACCCGCACCTTTCCCCGCTGCGGCGTGCCCAGCCCCTTCGTCGACTGGGCCACTTACGCCGAGTTCGTCGCCTTGCTGGAGCGGACCGGCTCGGCGGTTGAGTCGACCCAGCTGTGGTGGAGCGTGCGCCCGCACCACGCCTTCGGCACGGTCGAGGTGCGGATCTGCGACGCCCAGACCCGCGGCGAGGAGTCCTTCGCCCTGGCCGGCCTAATTGCCGCCTGCATCGCCCAGACCGCGCTCGACTATGACGAGCGTGGCTACGAAGGCGCCGGGGCGCCGTTGCGCGACCACGAGATCGAGGAGAACCTCTGGCGGGCGATCCGCCATGGCATGAGCGGCCGCATGATCGATTTCCGCCGCGGCGAGGAGGTCGAGGCGGCGGCGGCGCTCGAGGGCCTGCTCGCCTGGACCGTGCCGGCGCGGGCCCAGCTGGGCATTGAACCGTCCTTGTCGGCCCCCAACGGCGCCCAGCGTGCGCGTGAGGCGGTCGACGCAGGCGCCTCCATCGAGGAGGTTTATCGCGACGTGGTGGCGGAGACAAAACGCACCTACACCGCTGCTCCTCAGGCGGCAGAACAGGCGTAGGGCGGCTCCGGAAGCGCTTTCGCCGCTCGCATATATAGACTCCCGCGCCGCTTAGAACCCAGCCGGAGGAACTTAACTTGACCAGCTTCTTGACCGACTACGGAGTCGTCTTCGCGCTTGCCTGCGCGGGCGCGGCTGTCCTGTACGGAATCATCGTCACTCAGCGTCTGCTGGCGAAGTCGCCAGGCAACGAGCTCATGCAGGAGATCTCAGGGGCGGTGCAGGAAGGCGCTAAGGCCTACCTCAACCGCCAGTACACGATCATTGCCGCGGTCGCCGTGCCGATCGCGATCGTGCTCTGGCT